>Ga0180436_10000024_pt1 | contig 162400 bp, 138 predicted proteins | sample SS_ome_2_FD_132434 | JGI IMG/M metagenome (GOLD analysis project Ga0180436, IMG submission 132434) | Hypersaline lake sediment archaeal communities from the Salton Sea, California, USA - SS_3_S_2 metaG | ecosystem: Environmental > Aquatic > Non-marine Saline and Alkaline > Hypersaline >...
AGGTGACCCAGCGAGCCGGTCAGATCGATACCTACCACAAGACCGAGAACAGCTACCGCAAGTGGTGCAAGCAGTGCGGCGGGCACCTGTTCTCCGAGCATCCCGGCATGGGGCTCACCGACGTCTACGCGTCGATTCTGCCGGACCTCGAGTTCAAGCCGATGATGCACGTCTTCTACGGTGAGAAGATGGTCAGCGTGAAGGACGGTCTGCCCAAGCTCAAGGACGTGCCGGCCGAGATGGGCGGCTCGGGCGATACCCTGCCCGAATAGTCCCCTGCCCCCGCGCCGTCCACGGCGCGGGGTACCCAGCGCGGCAGCGAGCATCACGCTGCCCGCTCAAGCCTCTCCGCCACGCGCCGCTAAATTGAGCGAAATCATCGCTTGGATCGATTTATGGCGCGCCGCTACTCGTCGAGCCTGCTCGCGGCCATGGCTCTGCAATGCGGCGCCGTGGCGAGCGTGCTCGCCAACCTGCCCGCTGCCATCAGCGCGGCCGCCATCGTCGTCTCCCTGCTGCTCTGCTTCGCTTACCAGCGCGAATGCCAACGGGCGCTGGCCATGATCACGACCTACCTCGACAAATGGCGCACGGGGCGCATCGGGCAGGTCGCGGCCTTCGACAACTGGCTCGAGACGAGCGCCATCAGTCCGGCGCTGCGTGCCCACATCGTGGCCACCCGCAGCGCCGTGAGCGAACTCGCCGAAGACGCCGCGCGCCACGTCGAGACCAGCACGCCCGATCCCCGCTACACCGAAACGTTTCGCGGGCGCTGCCCCGCCGCACTCGATGCCGTCCTGGTCCAGGTCGACGACGACGGCCAACTCGCGATCGCCGAAGTGCTCGACGGCGGCCGCCGCGTCACGCCGGCTGAGAAGCGCATCCTGCACGAATCCCACCCGGCGCGCGACGCGTTGCTTGGCGGCGGGGGCTGGGCGGGCGTGGTGTTTCGCGCCGGCGCGGCCTGGTGGTGCCAGGCGCAGCCGCTCACCGAGCGTGGCCGCGTGACCGGGGCCTGCATCGTCAGCCTGCCGATCTCCGACCCTGCCAGTGGCGCGGCGTTCACCCTCGAGGACAGCCTGCTGCTCAATGAGCTCTATCTGTGCGACGTGTTCTCGCGCCAGCGCGCCGCCGCGGAAACCTCGATGCGCTACGCGCGTTCGCTCATCGCCGGCAACGAACGCGGAGCCGAACTGAGTAACGAGACGCGCGCACTGGCCGATATCACCGGTCGCAGTCTCGAGGATTTCGATCACATCCGCGGCTCGGTCTCCGCGCAGCTCGCGGCCTGTGTCAGCGTGAGCGACGCGGCCGAGCAGCAGTGTGCGGAAACGGCGAACGTGGTCAGCGGCAGCGCCGCGGACATCAGCGCTCTGCGCGCCATCGTCGCCGCAACCGACGACGAACTCGATCAGCTCGTGGCAGCCGTCGAAGAGGTCTGCCGCTCGGCCGACGCCATCGACGATATCGCCGACAGCATCACGCTGCTCGCGCTCAATGCCTCGATCGAAGCCGCCCGCGCCGGCGAGCATGGGCGCGGATTCGCCGTCGTGGCCGACCAGGTACGCGCACTCGCGCGCAGCTCCGGCACGCATGCCAACGAGATCAAGACCCGTGTGGCGTTGCTCAGTACGCGCTGCGATGGCACGCGCGACGTGGTCGGTCGCTACCAGTGTGCGGTGCAGGAAAAAATCGCCGATGTCACCCGGGCGAACGAGGAAGTGAGCACGATCGGTGCGGACATCCATCGGATTGCCGCGGCGATTCGCGAGGCGCGGACGCTGGTCGACAGCGAGAGCGCCGTCTACCGCGCGGCCCGGCACTCGCTCGGCGAAGTGTTCGAGAACATTGCCGCGCTCGGTGCACTGGCGGCAAGCAACTGCACCGATGGCGCCGTGCTGCTGTCGCAGTCGCGCCGCAGCATCGATGCCATCGGCAAGGCGATCGGCCGGAGTTGAACGCGCGCCCGGCGCGGGTGCGCTACGATCCGCCGTAGATGCCGCCATCGAGCGGCAGCACGGTTCCGGTGATGTAGGCCGACGCACGTGCGGCGAGGAAGATCGCCGTGCCCGCGGCGTCGTCCGCAGCTCCCATGCGCTTGAGCGGCACGTTGGCGAGGACGTTCTGTTCGCCCATCGACGTCACCATCGGTGCCAGCATGTCGGTATGGAACGGCCCCGGTGCGATCACGTTGACGGTGATGTTGCGCGGTGCGAGGTGCGCGGCCAGCATGCGGGACAGGTGATGCAGCGCCGCCTTGGACGGCGCGTAGGAGAAGTTCTCGAAAATCGACGTATGCATGCCGTCGACCGAGCCGACGTTGATCACGCGCGCAGGATCACCGTCGCGCGCCGCGGCCTCGAGCAGCGGCAGCAGCTTCTGCATGAGGAAGAACGGCGACTTGACGTTGAGGTCCATGACCTTGTCCCAGCCCTTCTCGGGAAAGGCGTCGATGGTCGCGCCCCACTGCGTACCGGCATTGTTGATCAGCACGTGAAGCTCGGGCTCGCGCTCCGCCAGCGTTGCCGCGACGCGCTCGATCTCATCCATCCGCGACAGGTCGGCCGGCAGAGCATGGCATTCGCCGGTACCGGATAGGGCGGTCGCCGCCGCTTCGCATTGCTCGGCCCTGCGCGCGGTGATGTACACCCGCATGCCCGCCTCGACGTAGCCGCGCGCCATCATGTGGCCGATGCCGCGTGAACCGCCGGTGATGAGAGCAACCTTGCCGCTGACGTCGAACAGGTGACTGGTCATGGCGCGCTCCTCACAGGCTGGCCAGGAATTCGAAGGTGCGATCGAACGCGCCGTCATCGACTTCCGCGATGGCCGCATTGAAATCGGTCGCGCCGGCGTCGCGGACTCGCGCAAGACCATCCCGCAACGCCGCTTCGTCACCAACGATGGCGAGGTCCTCGGGATTGGCCACGCCTTCGCGGTCGAGCATGGCGCGATAGCTCGGCAGTTGACCGTAAACGGCGAGCGCGGCTCCGATGCGCTGACGCGCCTCGTCGGGGCGGTTGGTCAGTACGATCGGGAAGCCCGCCACCACCCGCGGGGCCGCCCGCCCGGCCGCGCTCGCCGCCGCGCTGATGATCGGCACGACATGCTCGGTCAGCGTGCGCGCGCCGGCCATCCAGGTGATGGTGCCGCTGGTGTGGCGACCCGCGAGCCGGAGCATCTGCTCGCCCAGGGCGGCGACGATGATCGGCACCTCGCCGGCACCCGCGGCGCCCACGGTCAGCCCGTGTACACGGTATTCTTCGCCGTCGTAATCGACCGCGTCGCCACGCAGGAGCGGACCGAGCACGGCCAGGTATTCCTTCATGTGGCGCGCCGGGCGTGCATAGGACAGGCCGAGCGCATCCTCGATCATGACTTTGTGCGCAAGGCCGATGCCGAGCACGAAGCGGTTGTCGCACGCCGCGGCCGCGGTGACGGCCTGCTGGGCGATGGCCGTGGGGTGACGCGGATAAGTCGGCGTCACCGCCGTACCCACCTCGATCCGGGTCGACTCGCGTCCGGCGATGGCCATGGTCATGATCGCGTCGAGCGAGAACACGTTGGCCATCCATACGTTGTCGAAACCGGCCGCTTCGGCGCGGCGGGTCAGCGCCACCACCTCGTCGATGGTGATCGAGCGCCCGATGGCAGTGACGTCGTCGCCGCTCGGGCGCGCGCCGGTCATGATGCCCATTTTCATCGCCTTTCCCCCGTTTCGTATCGATTTCGACCTGCCGGGATCGCGTCCGGCGCCGCGGCTTGTCCCGGCGCGTTCCGCTCAGGGCGCGCCCCCTTCCGGACAGTCGCCGCCACAGAAAGTATCGCGGATCGGGTCCGACTGCATACGCATCACCGCCTGCGCGTAGAGCGGGATGCCTTCGCGCGCCGCACCGTCTGCGTCTCGGGCAGCGACACAGGTCGCCGCGAAGCTGTTCTCAATAGGCGCGCCGAAGTTCTCCGGCTGCAGCTCGCTGGGCGGATCGGAAATCATGCGCGCGATCATGCGGTCAACCAGCGGCACGATCAGTTCGTAGCAGAACCCCACGTGAATCTTGATCAGGTTGGCATCCTGCACGGACTGGCCCGAGTCGGCACGCACGACCGCGCTGCGATACATGAGGTTGTCGTTCGGGATGACTTCGGCGCCGCTCTCGCCGAGGTAGCCGTGGTCAGCGAACGATGCCGGTCCCGGGTTGACCAGCGTGATACGCACGAGGTCGTCTGCGATCATGTCGCGCACGCGCTGGCGCGCACATTCGACGTGCCCCAGGTCGAAGGGTACGTCGGTCGGTCGGTCGACGCCCCCCACGGGCTCCGGGCCCGGGTCGAAGGCGTAGCTGATGCCGTTGCAGTCGGCATCGAGGTACGGCGTGGTATAGAGCGGCGCCATGGCCCGCGCGAAGGCCAGCTCCATGGCCCACATGCGCGCATTGTGGAGAGCGCCGGCGCGGGCCGTCTCGAAAGCCGCGTAGTTGAGCTGGATCTTGGCGTGGTAGATGAACGCGAACTGCAGCGTGCCCAGGATCAGCAGCAGCAACACGAACACGATGATGCCGAATTCGACCATCGCCTGGCCGCGGATCCGTGCGCGATCATTCATCACTCTCACCGGGCGTACCGGCATCAGGCGAAGCACCGTCGTGGCGACCGAGGATGGCCATGATTGCTTCGTAGGCCTCGTGACCCTGCTGCGTCACCGGGTCGTCCGGGTCGACGTGCGCGCCGAGCTTGAGGAAGCTGTTGGCCGCCTGGCGCAACTGCACCACGCCCATGTTGAACCAGGCCTTGGCCAGGTCCCCGTCGCGCACCAGGGCCTCGCGGTAGGCAGCGACAGCCGCATCGGGCTTGTCGACGCGGGCGTAGATGTTGCCGAGGCGGAACCACAGCTCGGCGTCCTGCGGGATGGCGGCGACCAGCGCGCGGTAGTGCGGTTCGGCCGCGGCCCACTCGTGCGCTGCGTAGGCGCGCTCACCGGCCGCGCGTGCCGCCGCGACGTCTTCCACGCGCGGCTCGACCGGCCCGCCGCCGAAGCCCGCGCAGCCCGACAGCAGCAGCGCCAGGGCACCGAGGATACCGGCGGCACGGCGGCCACGCGGGCCGCAGACGCTGGGTGCGGGGAGCCGCATCAGAACGTGCCTTCGCTCATGAACTTCATCACGATGGGGAAGGCGAGGACGATGAACGTGACCGGGAAGATGAACAGGATCAGCGGGCCGACCAGCTTGATCGGCGCTTCCATGGCGAGCTTCTCGGCGCGCTGGAAGCGCTCGTTGCGCCGCTGGTCGGCCTGCACGCGCAGCACGGTTGCCAGGCTCGCGCCCATGCGCTCGGCCTGGACCACAGCGCTGACGAAACTCGTGACCTCGGTGACGTCGAGGCGTTCGGCCATGCGGCGCAGCGCGTCGGCGCGCGTGAGCCCCGAACGCAGATCGCGCAGCACGATGGCGAATTCGTTGCGCAACGGACCGGGCGGCGCCTTGTCCATTGCCTGGGCGAGCGCGCCGGACAGGTTGAGCCCGGCCTCGACGCACATGGTGACGAAGTCGAGATAAATCGGCATCGCGCGGATCACGGCGATCTCACGCCGTTTGCGCGTGTCGGCCAGCCACACGTTGGGAAAGAGGAATCCGAGCAGCGGCGCGACGATGATCGCGAGCGGAAAACTCTCGCCCAGTGCGACGAGGCAGATCCACACCACCAGCGGCGTCACGATGGCCATCAGGATCTGCAGCGCAACGAACTGCTCCGCGGTCAGCAGGTAGCCGACCCCGGTACGCTGCAGGCGCTTCTCGGTGTGCTCCATGAACTCGTAGGGCAGGAAACTGCACACGAAGTTGTCGAGGATACGGATGAACGGCCAGATCAGCTTGAGCAGCGGTGGAAGCGGATCCATAAACGCCCGATCTTCTTCCTCGACCAGCGAATTCACCCAGTAGATCAGCAGCATGAAGCAGGTGCCGCTGACTGCCCAGGCGGCCATGATCACCCACGGCATCGGACCCTCTAGCACGGCTTCCATCGACATGGCCTCCTGGCTTGACCCCGGATATGCGTGCGGGCGGCGGGCGGGCAGCGTGTGTGTGCGCTGTCCGAGTTCGAGGCACGAAGCGCAGGTAACAGCCGGCTACTGCGAAGCTTCGCAACGTCGAAATCGGGCAGCGCGGACGCGAGGTGCCGGGACACGGTTCCATCAGCGCTTCCCTGGCAGCCGGTCGGACGCAGGAACAATCTACTGCGCTGACGGGAAGGCCGCCCGGACAAACCCGATTTCTCGTTACATAGAACCACTATGCGCCTCGAAATCGTGTTCATTTTGACTCGTCCTCCCACCATGCTCGCTGCGATTGCCTGAGTGCGACAGGCTGCTAGACGTCGATCGAGGTGATCTTGCGGATCATGAAATAGCCGAGCAGCTCCATCACGATGACGATGGCGAGCACGGTCCAACCCACGCCGGTGGTCCACAGCTTGGCCATGGCTTCCGGTTCGAGAAAGTTCAGCAGCACCCCGAGCAGCACGGGCAGGCCGGTCATGACGATGCCCTGCAGTTTGCCCTGTGCGGTAAGGCTCTGGATCTTGCCCTCCATGGTCGACTTGCGGCGCAGGGTATCGGCCAGCGATTCGACCGTTTCGGCGAGGTTGCCGCCGACCTCGCGGTTGATGCGCAGCGCGGTCGTCAGCATGCGGAAGTCCTGCATCGGGATGCGCTTTTCCATGTTGGCAAGCGAAATGTCGAAGTCGACCCCGAGGCGTTGTTCCTTGGTCAGGATCTCGAATTCCTGGCTGATCGGTGGCGGTTGCTCGGCCACGAGGTTGTCTAGCGCGATGTTGAGGCTCGCGCCCGCGCGCAGCGAACCGCCCACCATGGTCAACGCATCGGGCAGCTGCGCCTCGATACGCGCGAGGCGCTTGTTCCGCATCGAGCGGTAGACGTAGGCGGGAAGCACCACGAGCAATACCAGGACACCAACCGTTGCGACGAGGTCGCGCAACAGCAACCAGACCAGCGCCGGGATCACGACCAGCGCGATCAGGTTCAAACGGAACAGCCGGTTCGGATCGACGAACATGAACATATCGGCCATGTTCGCCGAGGCCGAATTGGTGAAATCCTCGCGATAGGCGGCCATCTTGCGCTGGGCCTTGACCGACACGACCAGCCAGCCGAGCGCGGCTGCGAGGAAAATCGCGAGCACCGCGAGCGGCAGCGCGATGTTTCCGGCCAGTCCGTAGAAGAGCTCGAGCATGCCGCGTTCAGCCGTTGAAGATACTCATGTCGACGCTGATGCCGCGTTTGCGCAGGTCTTCGTAGAACTCGGGCACCCGACCGGTCGGCTTGAAATGCCCCTTGACCCTGCCATCCTCGTCGAAGCCGGTCTGTTCGTAGACGAAGATGTCCTGCATCTGCACGGTTCCGCCCTCGACACCGGTGATCTCGGTGACGTTGACGATCTTGCGCGAGCCATCCGAGAATCGCGTCTGCTGCACGACCATGTCGACAGCCGAGGCGACTTGCTCGCGAATCGCCTGCACGGGCAGATCCATGCCGGACATCATCACCATCACCTCCAGGCGGGATATGAGGTCGCGCGGGGTGTTCGCATGGGCCGTGGTGAGCGAGCCGTCGTGACCAGTGTTCATCGCCTGCAGCATGTCGAGCGCCTCACCGCCGCGGCACTCGCCGACAACGATGCGATCGGGGCGCATACGCAGGCAGTTCTTGACCAGGTCGCGGATCGTGACCTGTCCTTTGCCCTCCAGGTTGGCCGGACGCGCCTCCAGGCTGACCAGGTGCGGCTGCACCAGCTTGAGCTCGGCGGCATCCTCGACCGTGACGATACGCTCGTCGGGCGGGATGAAGTTCGAGAGCACGTTCAACAGCGTGGTCTTGCCCGAACCGGTACCGCCGGAGATGACGATGTTGCGGCGTTGCTCGACGGCGACCTTGAGGAACGCGACCATGGCCGGGCTGATCGCCCCGAACTTGACCAGATCGTCGGCAGTGAGTTTCTGCTTGGCGAACTTGCGGATGGTCAGACATGGACCACGCAGCGCCAGGGGCGGGATGATGGCGTTGACGCGGGAGCCATCGCGCAGGCGGGCATCGACCATCGGTGAACTCTCGTCGATGCGCCGCCCGAGCGGCGAGACGATGCGCTCGATGGCCGACATCACCGCGTCATCGCTGGAGAACGTAACCTCGGACTTGGTCAGTTTGCCGTTGCGCTCGACGTAAATGTCATCGTAGCGGTTGACCATGATCTCGGTGACCGAGTCGTCGTCGACCAGATCTTCCAACGGCCCGAGCCCGACCGCTTCGTCGAGCACTTCCTTGGCCAGGCGTTTGCGATCGACATCGGCCGGCAGGCGCGCATCGAGCTCGGTGATGATGTTCTGGATGATGCCCTTGACGTGCTTGCGCAGATCGTCCTCGCTCATGGCGGTGACGTCGGTGCGGCGCAGGTCCATGGCCGCGAGGAGCTCCTCGTGGACGCGGTTGCGCCACTTGAACTTGTCCTTGTGGCGCAGCTCGAGAATCGTTCGTGACAGCTCCTGCGACTCTTCCAGCGCCGCGTGGTGCGACACGCCGATCACGGTCTTGAGGAACGGGTCCTCGTCGTCACCTGCCTCTTCCGGCTCACCCTCGAGGCTGCGTACGACCGTCGCACCGAGCGGTTTTTCCTTGCCGCCACGCTTGCGCATCTCCCCGACCTGCAGGTAATAGCCGGCAATGTGGATCTGATCGGTGGTGTGCAGGGGGCCGTAGTGCTCGATCGGCTGGCCGTTGACCTCGACGGAGGCCTTCTGTGACACGCAGTCGACGAACAGGCCTTCGGCGGTGCGCTGTATTTCGGCGTGCTGCGGAGCAACCTTCCAGCCGCGCAGCTGGATGAGGTTGCTGCGCGACTTGCCGATCGCGCAGACATCCACCGGGCATTCGACGCTGCTCAGCACCTCGCCCTTGCCGTTCTTGATGATGACGTTGAACATGATCTCAGGGGAACCTCAGTCGACGAGATTGAACGTCGAATCTCGCATGGTGTTGATGAAGCTCTCGGTCTGCACGCGCTCACGCGCGATCGCATCGAGATTCTCCTGATCATCGGCATCGTAGACCACAGGTGTAACGAAAATCACGAGATCCGTCTTCGAATCCCGGAACGCGCGCGAACGGAACAGGGCCCCCAGGATCGGGATCTGGCTCAAGCCCTTGAGGCCCGTCGCATCGCGACCGAGTTCACGGTCGACCAGGCCCGACATGACCAGGGTCTGGCCCGAGGCGAGCAGGATGTCGGCCGAGGTGCGGCGGGTGAGGAAGCCCGGCGTGTTACCGACGGCAACGGATTGATCGACGGCGCTGATCTCTGTTTCGACATTCGCGCGAATGTTGTTGTCGCGGTCGACCTCCGGCTTGATGTTGAGCAGGATGCCGAATTGCTTGAACTCGATCGCCGCGCTGGTCGGGGTGACGATTTCGATCGGCACCTCGCCGCCGGCGAGGAAGCTCGCCTCGCCGCCGCTGCGCGCCACGAGGCGCGGCTCGGCGAGGATCAGGGCATCGCCCGAGCCGACCGCCAGGTTGATGCGCGAAGTAATCTCCGTCGCGATACCAAAATAGCCGAACGACGGCTCGGTCAGCCCGGGGTCGATGCCGGACACCTGCCCCGGGGCATTGGTGCCCTGGGCGGCCGTGTTGCCGTTGGCGCGCGCGGCGCCGAAGCCCTCGCTGGCCGAGATCACCGCCGCCGGGCCGGCAAAGCTGTTGGTCCAGTTGATGCCGAGATTGTCCGTCGCGCTCTTGTTGAACTCCGCGATCTTGATGTTCATCAGGACCAGCTTGTCGTCCGGCAGCTCGACCTCCTCCTTGCGCGTCAGGTCCATGATCTCGGCGTACTTGCCCTGCACGGTCTTGAGGATCTCGCCGTAACTCTCGTCGATCGTGCCGGTGAGCACGATATGCGCGCCAACCAGCTTGATCTCTATGTGCGGGATATGGCCGAGGATCTCGTTCACCTCGTGGAAACGTGCCGGGGTGGTCAGGTCGAGCACCTCGGGGTAGGCGCCCTTGACGGCCGTGACGAGTTCGGCGAAGGCGCCGTCGTACTGCCCGGAGAGCACGATCTTGTCGCCTACCAGGGTGGTCTCGACGCCCGGCACCTGGACCAGCATCTCGTCGACGTATTGTTTCTTCTGCCGCAGTACGCCGCTGTTGACGGCCAGCGCGTAGTCGGCGGCATCGACCGTCACCTGCAAATGATTCTCCTGGCCGTTCTTCAGCCACAGGTGCAGGGTGGTCACGCCCGGCGCCTCGCCGAACAAGAGCAGCTGGCCGTTCTTGAGCAGGGACGACGAGATCACCTTGGCATCACCGACCGCGACCCGGTCGATGTCGCCCGGGCGCAGGATGCGCATTTCTCCCACCTTCATGCTGACCGCCCCGGCCACGCCAATGCCCCCCAGCAGCAGCGCCAGCAGCAGCACCAGGCCGTGCAGCCGGCGACGCCCTGCGCGCCGGCCACGATGTTCGTTCCCCGCATCGAAGCTCATCAGCTCGTCCTCGTCCTCGTCATCGCGTTGTCGTTGTGTTCGGCATCAATCGAGCACCGGCAGACGGCCGACATGGGCCGCGCCGTCGGTGCTCCGTCCGCCGGTGATCAGCTCGACCCCTGGTCCGCTTCGCGCTGCCGCGGCGTCGTTGCCGGACGCGCCCGCGGCCGCGCGCGGCACGCCCTCCGCGGGCGGGCGGGCAGCCGACGCCGGCGCGGCCGTCGCTTCCTCGCTCGGTGCGGCGTCGGGGGTGAACGTCTCGGCTTCGATCACGACGCCACGCGCACCGCCCTGCTGGGCCGGCGCGGGCGCGCCGCCGAGCAGCGCCAGCACCAGCACCAGCGCGCCGGACAGCGACACGGCGACGCGGCCGCTCGAACCTGCCGGCCTCATTCGGTCGCCCTCAGCGTCGTCGTCTTCGCCACACCGTCCTTGCTCGAACCACCGATGATCAGGTCGATGCGCTTGCTGCCGCCACCGATCGGCGTGTTGGCGGCGACCTGGGCGACCTCGCGGGCGTCGAGGACGCGTCCGCTGGCATCGACCACCCGGCCCTGCGCGTCGACACTGAGCCCGGCGGCTTCGAGCTGGGCCTTGCTCAGCACGCCGTTCTCGGTCATGACCAGGTCGCCGGCCGCGACGACGTTGCCGTCGGCGTCGACGATCTCGCCGTTCTCGTTCAGCTTGAGGCCGGCTGCGGCGAGCGCGGCGGTGTCGACGATCTTGCCGTTGGCATCGGTGACGAGCGACGCCGGGTCGACGACCTTGCCGTCCTTGTCGACGATCTCGCCGTTCTCGTTGACCCTGAGTCCGGCTGCGGCGAGCTGCTCGGCCGACAACACCTCGCCGTTGGCCGATACGGCCAGCGACGCCGGGTCGACGACCTTGCCGTCCTTGTCGACGATCTCGCCGTTCTCGTTGATTGACAGTCCCGCCGCAGCGAGCTGCTCACTGGTCAGGATCTTGCCGTCGGCGGTCTTGACCATCTTGCTGGTATCGACCACGCGGCCGTTGGCATCGACGACCTCGCCACGCTCGTTGACGCTCAGGCCCGACGCGGCGAGTTCGTCCCGGGTCATGACCTTGCCATCGGCAGCGACGACGAGCTCGTCGGCGCCGACCACGTTGCCATCGGCATCGACGATCTGACCGCTGGCGTTGACCGACAGCCCCGCCTCCGCCAGCGCCTTCCTGCTCATCACGCGGCCGTCCGCGCCGACCACGAGATCGGTCGGGTCGACGACTTTGCCAGTGGCGTCGACCAGCTCGCCGTTCTCGTTCACGCGCAGGCCGGCAGCTTCGAGCTGTTCGCGGCTCATGAGGGTGTTGCCCTCCGCGTCGACCAGGTTACCGCGCCGATCGACACCACTCGCGCTCGTCACGCGCGCGCGCTCGGACGCCGCGGCCTCGGCCATGCGGAAAGCGTTGCTGAACAGGTCGCGCGCCGACAGGGTGGAAAAGTCCGCCTGTGTCTTGTCGTCCCGGTTGCGCAGCAGTGCGAGCATGTCGCCCTTGTCGATTGCCGCGGTCAGCAGTGCCGCTTCGCGCGGCGTCACGTCGACGGTGATGGTGGAGAAGTTACGCTCGCTGCGCTGCTGCGGATAACGCAAGGCATCGAGCTGCTCGCGATAAGCGTCGCGTCCGGTAGCCAGCACGCGCACGTCCTGCAGCACCGGCAGGATGACGTCCTTGGGCAGCGCACCGGAGAGCAGCGTCTGCAGATCCGAATCCGAGCTGTCGGCGGTGCGCGCGACTTCCAGCAGCGAGGGCGGGATGGCGTCGCGCAGCTCGCCGGGCAGGGTGTCGACGAGGTCGGGCGTGACGAAGCCGCCGGAGAAGCCGGAGAAGCCCGACGGTATGTTGACGAAGAGATCGATCCGGTTGCCGGGCCGCAGGAAACCGGCAATGGCGTTCATGTCGTCGACCTGGATGGTCATCGCGCGACGACCGAGCGGCACCGTGTCGGAGAAGTCGACCGGGAAGGTATCGTCGAGGAAGCTCTTGAGGATGGCCTTGCCGGCGGCTATGTCGACCTCGACGGCGCGTCCGAGATACTGCTCGAAGTCCGCTGCGGGAATGGCATCCGCATGCGCGAACTTGGCCGGGATCTTGCGCTGCGAGAGCACTTCGCGACGCAGCAGCGCGCCCTTGCGCAGATTCTCCGCGGCGACCAGCACGGTGACCGGGCGCCCTTCGCGGCCGGCATACTTCTCGATCAGCGCCTTCTCTTCGCTCTTCAGGTAGATATAGGAAAGCAAAGCGGCGGCGAGTCCGAAACCGATCGCACTGATCAGCAGCGGTATGCCGAACACACCTTTCTTGTCGCCTACTTCGGCCATGCCAGTCGTCCCCCGTTCACCGCATCCCCCGCGGCTGTCATCAAAGCCACACGGCCGGCGCGATGGCGCGCATCACCGTGTCGTGCATCATTGTTCTTCAGTCAAGCCCTGTACCCGTGGCTGCGCCATGCTGCACCCGGCCACGCGAGGCTTGCCGGGCGGCGCGTTCCCGCCCCCCAAGGCGAGCCCACGCGTGTCGTACAGAACGCGCTTTTCCTATCCCTGCTTCAGAACGGCGAGACCGCGTCGCGCAGCATGTCGGCCGCGATCTGGTCGAGGTCGCCGAGCTCGTCGAGCAGGCCACTGATGTCGTTGAACTGCTGGTAGGCATCCGATACCGGCTGCAGGGCCGCGTCGACCTGCTCCTGAACCGGATCCACGGTGAGCCTGGCGAGGGTCTCGTCGTCGAGTGCGGGATCGAGATTGAGCCCCTCGATGTACGCGGCGAACTCCGGTCCGGTGCCGAACTCGGGCAGCGGTGAGAGCGACATCGCGTAGGAATATCCGCGGTACTTGTTCTTCATCACCATCGCGAGATCCTTGAGCACATCCCCGCCGGGCCCCATCAGGAGCAGGACGCCGAAAGCGAGCACCACGGTGTATTCGACCATCCCTTGACCGGCCGCATTGGCTCGATTGATCGGCTTATTTTTCAAATAGGTGCGCGATCTTCTTCTCATAGTAGATCATGTTTTATCGAGTTTAGCACTATCTGCGATCCGTCACGAGCCTGGTGGATGGTGATGATCACTTCCTGGCGGCCGCGGCGAAACGCGAGTGCGTGCAGGCTGTCGTGCGCGAGGCCCTGGTCGACGTCCTTGCGCCAGTCGCGGTAGTGCTCGCGGTAGAAGTTGACGTTGCTCGCGAGCGAATAGGTGTTGACCAGCATCGCGGTGTGCGCGGCCTTACCAGCATCGTCGCTGACCACCTGCGACTGCAACTTGCTGCCGTTCATCGCCGGTGGTTCCGGTGGCGCCGGCGGCGCGCCGTCGCCCGGATCGGGCAGACGCCCGAGTGCGAGGTAACCATAGGTGCCGCCACTGTTGCTCGGCTGCACCTGCACGGTCATCACGTAGCCATCCTCGACGCGCGTCAGCAGGTGCCAGGGTGCGATGGCGTCGGGCTCATACGCGACGCCGGGCGCGCCCGGCACCGGCGGGTCGCGCCACAGATCCTGGTAGAACGCGACGATGTCCTCGACCGGGTCGTCGCTGAGCAATGCGCGCACGGCCATCGTACGCCCCTGCACAGTCATCGCGTCGGACACCACCGAGACATTGGCGTCATCCGGCGCGGGAAAGTCGGGCGGTCCGGCCAGCGCGTCGCCGCCGCATGCAAGCGCGGCAGACAGGGCAAGCACATGAAACGAGCGCATCGGCATCCTCCTCACAGCGTACACGGTGAATGCGACAACGGTGGATCGAGCGCCTGCACGCTATCGTCCCACACGCAGCGGCCGCTGTCGTCGCAGGCATGGGTGCCGAGTCGGTCGGCCGGATCCTCGCCGGGCACGGAGAGCCGATCGGGATGCACCACATCGCCGTCCACGTAGCCCAGCCACAGGTGGCCTTCCGGTGCCGCCAACGGTGACTTGATCAGCGGATCCGGCGGCGTTCCCGGTCCGCCGGGATCGCAGCGGGAGAGCTCGGGCGCGATGAAGCTGATGAGATCCCAGATCTGGCTCAGGCCCGGCAGGTTGAGCAGTTCGTTGACCAGGGTCGAGGGCGTGGTGCCACCGACCTGCAGGTAGGCGTGTGCGGTGCCACCGGCGTTCCAACCGTCGGCGAGCACGCCGGCGCGCGCGTTGAAGCCGAGTTCGCGGCCGCTGAAGTCCGCGCTGCCGGCGAGATCCTCGCGCGTGCCGACGCGGTTCTGGTAGACGCGCGCCACCGCGTCGAAGTCGACATGCGTGTAGCCGTCGTTGTTGATCGCGGAGAACCCGGCCGTGCCGCTGAACGGGTCACCCGCGCCGGGTAGCGCCGGACCGTTGGCCTGGTTCTGACGCGAGAAGGAATCGAGCAGGTTGATGATCGCGGCGACGGCGTCGAAGCCGACCTGGAAGATGTCGACGACGGTGTTGAGCCAGGAGCCGATATCGACACCGAACAGCGTCATCGTCGGCGTGTCGTCATCCGTCCCGGCAGCATTGACGTCGGTCACGCCATCGAAGAACGGGAGCTGGCGGTGGTCACGCCAGAGACGGTTCGGGGTGTAGCTCGCGATGGCGTCGCTGGCGCGGATCGGCTGTATCGCCCCGACCGGCGTGGACCCCGTTTCGGAGGCATAGCTGCCCACCGTCGACATCGTGCGCACGCGGGCCTCATCGCGGGTCACGGCGAGCGGTTTCTCCGGCATGCGGAAGCCGGGGTCGCCGGAATTGAAGTTGTCGAGGATATCGCGCTCGTCGATGTCGTCGTACCAGACCGTGTACTCCCAGGCCTGGTAGCGTGCGTTCTGGATGGAGGCATGCTTGAAGTCGATGTACTTGCCGAGCAGCGGCACGAACACGAACAGCGGTACCAGCACGTAAGTCGCCGCGATCGTGAACTCGGTCATTGCCTGGCCGCGTGCGGTGCGGCGTCGCGCGATATGTCCGGGAAGAGCCATCACAGGTTGCCCATCACGCCCTGGATCCAGCCAAGCAGCGACTCGACATCGGGATTGAGCGTGATGCCCTGCGCCAGCTCGCCGTGCTGCAGCAGCAGCGCGACCACGCGGTCGGCGTGGCTGGTCTCGATCAGGCGCGCCTCCCAGTAGGGATTGAACGCACTGCCATGCTCGACGTAGCCGTCACCGCGGGCGAAGTAGTCGATGTCCAGCGGTCGGTCGAAGTAGACCTCCGACTTGGCCACCGCCGACATCGAGTCCCAACCGAAGGCCTCGTCGAGATCGAAGCGCCCGGCCGGCTCGCGTCCACCGTGATCATCGTAGTGCTCCGCCTCGAAATCATCCTCGTCGAGCGTCAGCCCGGCGACGAAGAACGGTCCGCCCGATTTCCACATCGGCTCGGCGCCGGTCGTATCCAGATAACGCGGCAAGCCTTTGTAGGCCGTGCCGACGTTCTGCGTCGCGCGGCGCGGGTCGCTGGGCTGGAAATACACGCCCTCGGCGAAGGCGCCCGGCGGGTAGTACCAGCCGATCAGGCGCTGTGCGGCGTGACCGTAGGCATCCCCCGGGATCGGCCCGCTCGGCGTGGGAAACGGCAGTCCGAGCTCGGCGTCGGTGCCCATGTGGTTAGGCGCCGAGGTGAGCGCGTTCTTGCTCGTCCCGGTCGACTTGCCGCTCCACACGAACGCCGCGCCGAGCGGCGCCGAGGTCGGGAACGAACCATCATAGATGGTGATATCGATGGGGCCGAATCCAAGACCCAGGAACATGCGCTCGTCGGCGACCTGCATGACGACGTCCGCGCTGAGCAGGCTGACCTTGCCGACGAACGGCAGCCGGATCCAGGCGTCGAAGCCCCCACCGCCACGGAAACCGAGATCGAAATTCGTCGAGTCCGCGCTCGACCACGAGAACAGATCGCCGGCAACCTTGTCTCGGTCGGAGCCGGCGATGGGGATGGTCGCGCGCAGTTCGCTTCCGCCCTCGCGTAGCATGCGGAAACGAATCTGAAGGTAGAAATTGACGTCCGCGCCGACGAAACCGAAGTTGAGGCCGGCATCGAACGCGAAGCCGAGCCAGCCGCCGCCGAAATGGCCGATGTCGACCCCGCCGCGGAACGGCCCGGCATTGAGACCGAGATGCAAGGGCGGGCTGGGGATCAGGCCCGCGTCGGCCATCAGTTCGAAGAAATTGATGATCCAACCACGCCCCGTGAGGTTGGCGTCGTCATGATAAGGCGGGTTGTGCCAGCCCTTGGTAAACGGATCGCCCGAGTTGTGGATGGTCGCGGCGAGACGCCCGTAACCGCCGGCATCGGTCTCACCCGCCGTGTCGTTCTGCCATTCGTCCTTCGCAGTCGCCGGCGCGGCCGGGTTGTAGGAGCGGGTGAATTTCTCCGTGATCGGCACCGGCAGGCTGCCGTAGCTCGACAGATGCGCGAGCAGCATCAGTACGCCGTAGCCGGACATGTGCGCGCCGTCCGGCGCGTTCGCCTTGATCGATTCGTCGAGCAGGCCGAGTGCATTGATCACGCTGGTCAGGTGATAGACCTGCTGGGCAATGCCGTAGGCCTTGTTCACATTGTGGTTGACCGCGGTCATGGCCTTCGCGTAGCCGCGCATCAGGGGAATGAAGATGGCGCCGGGGATCTGGAAGCCCTGCGCGAGCGGTTGCAGCACGGCGTTCGAGATGCCGAGCGTCGGGCCGCTCAGGTAGTTGTTGTACTCGAGCAGGAAATCGCCAATCGACTTCCAGTGATAGGCCCACGAGGCCATGCCGATGGCCTGGCCGATGGCAACCTCGTTGGCGACCATCGCGCGGTTGGTGTAGGCGGCGAAATTCAGATCTCGCGCTTCTACTGTCGAAACGCCATAGGCAAGCGCATCGGCCGCGTTCTGCAGCTCCATCTTGTCGGAGGTGAGGCGGCCGGTGCGGAACAGCGACAGCGCCGCGAGCACCAGGACGGTGGCGAATATGTATACCAGCACGGCCGCCTGGCCGCGCTGGTGACGCATCGAGTGGCCCGCGCGGCTACCGCGCCGCGAGGCTCGTTTGGGGGCGTCGCGGGAGATCATCGATGGCGGTGGTCCGCGGCGATGAGCCCCGACGCGACGCGGTGCTTACTGCGTGCCTTCGGAGAAGTCGGTCAGGCCGCGGGTCGCGCTGGCCGCGTCCGTGTCCGGGTCGGTCATGGACGCCGTGCCGGTCTGGCCTGCCAATTCCTCGGTCATGATGCCCATCTGGCCGCGGATGGTATCGCCGAAGATGCCGTAGATCGCGATCGCGGCGATGGCGATGAGCGCGACGATGATGATGTATTCCGTCATGCCCTGGCCAAGCTGGCGGAGTCGGTTATTCAACATGAAGGAGCCCCTCCGAAGTTCCGTCGCGGCCCGTCCGCGGCGGAAGATTGAATCGAACGCCGCGCAACCATACCCGAAGTGTCCGGGTTCGCCAACGCAGGCGCAATAGAATTTCGACGCACGACATCCGCTTGCGGCAGATGCGTGAAGTTTTGCTTTAGGATAGCGATAGCATGGTTCACAGATGTAGCGACCGCAAGTCGATACATTTAAGGAACCTCTGAACAAGCCATGACCCGGCATCTTGCGCCCACGCCGTCCGGTTTCCGCGTTGCGATTCTTCGCAATAGCCGGCTATGACGCGCGCTTCGTGCCAGGAACGCGAACGGCGCGGACACAATCCGCTCGGCCCAGGCTTATTCTGAGATTCCTTGAGGCTGCCCTTCGGGGCGGCGTTCGCGGCGGCCGGGCAGGCCGCTGGATATCGGGAGCCAGGACGACGACACGATGGACACAGGCAGCCTGCGACGCCCCGGCGAGGAGCGGCCCGTGGTCGGGACCGTCTATCGCACCACCAACGCCTGGGAGCGCCTGCGCGGGCTGCTCGGGCGCGCGCCCCTGGGCCACGACGAAGGCCTGCTGCTCGAACCCTGCGGCAGCATCCATACCTTTCTCATGCGCTACCCCATCGACGTCGTGTACCTGACCCGCGGCATGCACGTGCTCGAAGTCGTCGAAGCGCTGCCGGCGTGGCGCATGTCGATGTGCTTCGGCGCCGGACGCACGCTCGAACTCGCCGCCGGCGGCGCCGCGCGGGCCGGCATCAGGCCGGGGCGGGACCTGGTGTGGTACCCCGCGACGCAACCCTGACGGGGACCGCGGCAGCGCCACGGCGGCGCGACCGGCCGGTGCCTGCCGCACGACGATCGCCGGCCGCGATGCCCTGAGGCATGGCGTGGGGCACAGCGTGGGGCATGGCGTGGGACGTAACGTGGGGTGGGTCGCCGAACGTGGCGTGGTAGGGCCGGGATTGGTTACGCTTGGGCGCACGCCCGCCGCACATGGCGCCGGACGGCAACGGGATTCGGGAGGTCGAGATGGCAGAGATCGGTAACGTCGGTACAACCAAGGTCTTCGAGAACGACAAGATCATCGTGTGGGAGTTCGTGCTCGAGCCGGGCGCGGAAACGCCCATGCATCGCCACGAGCACGACTACGTCTTCTACGTGCTCGACGGGGCACCGTTGCAGGTCTTCGATGCCGACGGCAACGACCTCGGCACGCTCGACGCGAGTGCCGGCTCGGTCTTCGCGCTCGCGATGGACGGCGAAGACCTCGTCTCGGTCGATGGCAAGGGGCACAGCGTACCGGCGCTGCACAAGGCGAAGAACACCGGCACCACGCGCTACCGCGAGATCCTCGTCGAATCGAAATAACCGCGCGCCGCGCGCCAGCCGTGGCGGACGTGGCACAATCGCAATCCTGGCCGCGTGTCGCGGCCACGACCGACACGAGCGAGGATGACACGAACATGGCCTATGGCGACGGCGACGCGTCGTTCCGGGCGGCCGGCGGCGAAAGCGGGCTGCGCCGGCTGGTCGACGACTTCTACGACATCATGGATGCCGATCCCGCCGCGGCGACCATCCGCGCCATGCACCCCGACGCGCTGGAGGTCTCGCGCGACAAGCTCGCGCGCTTCCTGTGCGGCTGGCTGGGCGGTCCTCACCGTTACAATGAGAAATACGGCCGCATCACCATCCCCGGCGCGCACAGCCATCTCGACATCGGCGCGTCCGAGCGTGATGCCTGGCTCGCATGCATGCGCGATGCGATCGCCCGCCAGCCCTGGCCGGACGACTTCAAGGACTACCTGTTGCGCGCCCTCGCGGTGCCGGCCGAACGCGTGCGCCTGGTCTGCGCCCGGATACGCGAACTGGAGGATGCGCCCGCGCCGCCTTCCTGAGCGTGCCTGCAAGCGGGCATCAACCGCGCGAACACCGCCCCCCCGAGGAAACCCATGAGCGACGCCCTCCCCGACGACCCGCAGGTGCTGGCCGAAACCGCCGCGCGGCAGATGCATGCGCGCGACCGCGCCGCCCACCATCTCGGCATCGAGCTCGAAGAGGTACGGCCGGGCTACGCGCGCATGTCCATGGAAGTCGTCGAATGGATGCTGCAGGGTCACGACATGTGTCACGGCGGCCTGCTCTTCGCGTTCGCCGACACGGCCATGGCCTTCGCCAGCAACTCGCATAACGTGCCCCACGTGGCGCTGAACGCGAACGTCGATTTTCTGCGTCCCGCGTTGCTTGGCGATCGCCTGGTGGCCGAAGCCGGCGAAGGCAATCGCACGCGACGCACCGGCATGTACGACGTCAGCGTGGTCAACCAGCGCGGCGAGAGCGTGTGCCATTTCCGCGGCCGCACCTACGGCAGCGGCGGCTCGGTAATCCGCCCGGCGTGAGACTGACCCGCGACCCCCATGCGTGACCTTCTCGGCATGTCGGCCATCGCGATCGGCGTCGCGCTGCAGTTCGTCCCGCTGTTTCGCGATCGCCTCGCACCGTTGCTGGCCCGCTATCCCGTGCTGCGCATTCTCCACTCACGAATCTTCCAGCTCGCCGCCGGTTTCGGGCTGCTCATGGTCGGCATCGAGATGCTGTGAGGCCGCACGCGGAACACCACCCCGATCCCATGCCCTGCCGCTCGACCTCCCTCATCGCCGGCCTGCTGGCCCTGCTCTTCGCCGGCGTGGCAACGGCGGCCGAGTTGCGCCTGCTGATGAGCTGGACGCCGGCCTACGAAGACGTCACCCAGGTCGCAGAGCGCTACGCGCGCAAGCTCAACGAGGCCTCTCAGGGCGCGCTCGGCTTCACCCTCGCCGGACCACAATCGGTGCCGGTGAACGACCAGCTCGCGCTGGTGCGCCTGGGCGTGTTCGACGTCGTCTTCACGCACGGCAGCTTCCACAGTGCGACGACGACGCTGGGGCTGGCCCTCGATGCCGTGCATGCCGACCCGGCCACCATGCGCGAATCCGGCATCTGGGGTGCAGCCGAAGCCCATTACGAGGATCTCGGGCTCAAGCTTCTGGCCATGCCGGTTTCCCGCGTCGGCCATCACCTGCTGCTGCGCGACCCTGTCGCCGCCGACTGTACGCTCGCTGGCCGGCGCGTGCGCGGCGCACCGGTCTATCACGGTCTGCTCGGCGCGCTCGGTGCGGAGGCGATGCTGATGCCGATCGCCGAGGCGCGCAACGCACTCGCGCAGGGCACGCTGGACGGCGTTGCCTGGTCCGCGCTCGACCCGCTTCACGATCACTGGCACGAATCGACGCGCTATTTCGCGCGCCCCACGTTCGGTAACTACACCTACCTGCTGTTGATGAACCTGGAACGCTGGCGCTCGCTCGACGAGAAAACTCGCGAGCTGCTGCGCGCGCACGGCGTTACACTCGAAGTGCGCACCTGGAAACGCTCGCGCAAGCGCGCTTCGCATCCGGACGCCGCGCTCAACCGCCAGGGTCTGCAGGCATCGAACCTGTGTGGCGAGCAGGCCGAGGCCTTGTCCCGCTACTGGGCCGAGAGCGTGTGGGCGTTTACCATCGAACAGGACGGCGCGCCGCTGGCGGCGCTGCGCGAGCTCGCCCGTAGCGCCGGGCTGAGCGAGTGACCGCGCCTCGCCACGGCCGCCATTCACCGCGGCGCAGGACGACGGGCACCGCACGGATCACCGGCCGAACGGCCGACCGGAAAGACTGAGGCACCATGAAAACCCACCTGCCCCAACTCAAAACCGCGATGACGCCGTTCCCCTATAGCGTCGACATCGAGTCGACGATGGCCGAAGCGCGCGAGATACTCTCGGCTCATGATTTCCACCATCTGCCGGTCACGCAGGACGGCGAGGTCATCGGCATCGTGCATGCCGAAGACCTCGCCGACGCGGGCCACGCACCGGTGCGTGTCCATTACCGGGGTTCCCCCTTCATCGTCGATATCGAGACACCGCTCGCCGAGGTCCTCGATGCCCTCATCGAGCGGCGCGTCGACGCCGCGGTAGTGATGCGCCACGGCAAGCTCGCCGGCGTGTTCACCACCACCGACGCGTGCCGCGCCTTCGCCGCGCTGCTGCACGAGCTGGCGCCACCGCCCGGCGATGACCTCGTCGCCTGATGGGCGCGGGGCGGGCAGCGACACGCGCGCGAGCGAGTAGTCGGAAACCGTGACCGACCTGCTCGCGATCGACGACTGCGCCACGGCGCGCGAGGCCTGCACCTCGGGCGCGCTGTGGGCGCTGTTCGATGGCGACCGGGAGCGCATGAACCTGGCGCACGAATGCCTCGACCGCCACGCCGCGCGCGGCACCGCGGTCAGCGTCAAGTTCGCCGACGGTCACCTCGAACACTACGGCTTTGCCGAGCTGGCGCGGCGCGCGAGCCAGTTCGCGCACTGGCTCGAAGCCCGCGGCGTCGAACCTGGCGAGCGCGTGGCGGTGATCCTCGAGCCGGGTCTCGCCTTCTATGCCTGCCTGTTCGGTGCGATCAAGCGCGGCGCGATCGCGGTGCCGATGTTCACCTTGTTCGGCCCCGACGCGCTGGCCCTGCGGCTGGAGGACTGCACGCCCCGCCTGGTGCTCGTGCACGCCGACGCGCAATCCCTGGCGGCACGCTTCAGGGGGCCTGAGTTCATCACCGCGGGCGCGGCCTTCCTGGCCGAACTCGACGCCTACCCGGCTCGCTACGAGCCGGCCACGCGCGCCGACGACCTGGCGGTCTTCCAATATACCTCGGGGACCACGCGCGCCCTGCCCGAAGCGGTCCGCCACAGCCAGCGCGCGATCGTCACCCTGATGGTCGCCGCGCTCTACGGCGCGGGCCTGCGCCCGGGCGATCGCTATTTCTGTCCATCCTCGCCAGCCTGGGGCCACGGCCTGTGGCACGGCACGCTGGCACCGCTCGCGCTCGGCATCCATACCGCGACCTATGCCGGACGCTTCGATGCGGCGCCGGTCTACGCCGCGCTGGAGGAACTGGCCGTGGACAATCTTGCCGCCGCCGCGACGGTATACCGCATGCTGCGCGCGAGCGGGCTAGAGACGCAACACCACGTGCGCCTGCGGAAATGTTCGTTCACCGGCGAACCGCTCGATCCCGATACCTTCGACTGGATCGAGCGGACCTTCGGGACGCCGCCGGCGAGCATGTACGGCACCACCGAGGTCGGCGTGATCCTGGTCGACTTCCCCGGCATGCGCGGTCACGCGATTCGACGCGGCGCCCTCGGCAAGCCGGCGCCCGGCAACGAGGTCGCGGTGATCGACGAAGCGGGGCAGGCGAGCGGCACCGACGTGCTCGGTGAGATCGCGGTCAAGCGGCGCGGCGAGTGGTTCCGCGTCAAGGATCTGGGACGCCTCGATGCCGACGGCTACTTCCATCACGCTGGCCGGGCCGACGACGTCATCATCTCAGCCGGCTGGACGATGAGCGCGGTCGAGATCGAAAACAGCCTGCTCAGCCATCCGGCCGTGCTCGAAGCGGCCGCGATAGGCGTGCCGGACGCGCTGCGCGGACAGGTCGTCAAGGCCTACGTGGTTCCGCGCCCCGGTCACGACATCGATGTCGCCGACATCCAGCGCCATATGAAGGCGCGCTTGTCCCGGCACGAGTATCCACGTCACGTCGAAACCGTCGAGTCCCTGCCGAAGACGCCGGCCGGCAAGATCAATCGCAAGGTGCTGCGCGACCGTGCCGGCACCGCGGCGCGCACGAGCGACGCGCCGGACAAACCTATTCCAGGGGAGACAGACCAATCATGAGTGACAAGCTCACACGCGAGTTCGTCGGCATCACCGATGCCGCGCTCGACGGCCTGCGCCGACGCATCGGCGTCGTCATCGAAGACACCATCGAGCCATGGTGCTACGAGGCCACGCGAGACAATATCCGCCACTACGCGCATGGTATCGGCGACGACAACCCGCTGTGGTGCGACCCGGACTACGCGCGCGATACGCGCTACGGGGATGTCGTCGCCCCGCCATCGTTCCTGTTCGCCTGCGATCGGGTCGTGTCGGGCTACGTCGGCGGTCTGCCCGGCGTTCACGCCATGTTCGCCGGTTGCGACTTCGAATGGATGAAGCCGATCGCGCGCAATACCGAGATTTCCACCCGTGCCTATCTCAAGGACCTCATCGAGCACGAGACGCGTTTCGCCGGCAGGTCGGTGCAGCAGGTCTACCACGTCGATTTCTTCGACCGTGACGGCGACCAGCTCGCCGCCGCCGATACCTGGTGCTTCCGCACCGATCGCGACATCGCGCGCGAGTCAGGCTCGAAGTACACCGCGCTCAAGCACGGCTTGTCGCGCGTGTACGACGACGACGAACTCGCCGCGCACAACGCGCTCTACGCGGCCGAGGAGATACGCGGTGCCACGCCGCGCGCCTGGGCCGACATCAGCGTCGGCGAAGCGCTGCCGCGCATGGCCAAGGGGCCGATGACGGTAACCGGTTTCATCGCCTACGCGCAGGGCTGGGGCGGGCTCTACATCCGCGCCAACAAGCTCGCCTGGAAACTGCAGACGCGCCACCCGGCGGCTGGTATCAAGAACCGCTTCGGCATCCCGGACTGCCCCGAGCGCGTGCACTGGGAAGAGGAATTCGCGCGCAAAGTCGGCGCGCCGGGCGCCTACGATTACGGCCCCGAGCGCTGCTCCTGGATGAGCCACGCGATCACCAACTGGATCGGTGACGACGCGATGCTCACGCGCCTGTATTGCGAAATCCGCCGACACAATCTCGAGGGTGAACTGATCACCATCGACGGCAGCGTGACCGGCAAGCGCGAGGAGAACGATCGGCGCCTGGTCGACTTCGAGCTCGTCGCGCACAACCAGGACGGCGAATTGTCCGCACGCGCACGGGCGAGCGCCGAGCTGTTCACCTGAGCCCGGTGCGCCGCCCGTGTGCGGCGGCAGCTCAGTAGGGGCTTTCGCCGGGCTTGCGCCCGAGGGCGTGCGCCTTCTCGATGTTGCCGAGGAACAACTCGTAGAAGTCGACCAGCATGGCGTCCATCTGGGCGGCGGGCAGCGCGCCCTCGGTATAGTGTCCTTCCCAGCACACCTCGGTGCTGTCGCCGGCGCCGGCGGCAAGCGTCACCACGGCGACATAATCGGTCATCGGCAGCGGATATTCCTGCACGATCGAGTAGACGATCACCACCGGTTCGTGGGCGACATCGAGACGCTCGATAATCTGCCCCTCGACGCCCAGCGCCGGGTTGAACCGGGCAAACCGGCGCGCGCCGATATGATTGCCCTCACAGCGGAACTCGGTCAGGTTGCCGGGTGGGTGCAGCTTGTCTAGCGCGCCGAAATCGGCGAGCCAGTCCCACACGTAACGGTGCGGCGCCTTGACGTTACGGCGCAGGGTAGCAATGGGCATCGGGTCCTCTCCTCTCGATTCATGGGGCAAGCTCAGGCCGGCAGTATAGGAGTGCTTGCGCGAACGCGGACAGCCCGCGCTCACCGCTCCCGGCTTCAGGCCTCGGCGAGCGCGTCGAGAAAGGCCGCGCCGTAACGCTCGAGCTTGGCCTCGCCGACGCCGCTCACTTCGAGCATCGCGGCGAGCGTGCCGGGCCGACGCGCGAGCATGTCGCGCAATGTACGGTCGTGGAAAATCACGTAAGGAGGCACACCCTGTTCGTCGGCAAGGCGCTTGCGACACTCGCGCAAGCGTTCCCACACCGGCTCGTCGGCAGGCGCGACGGTCTCCGGCACACTCGAGCCGCGCCGCCGCGCGGCGGACTTCACCTCGCTGACGTCCTCGCGTACCCGCACCTCGACCTCGTCGCGCAGGATACCGCGCGCCCGCTCGCCGAGGCGCAGCGCACCGAAGCCCTCGACATCGGCCCACACCGCACCGTCGACCATCAACTGGCGCAGCAGCGAACGCCAGTGATTGACACCCTCTTCGGCGCCAATGCCGAACGTCGACAGCGCCGCGTGTCCGTGCTGGCGCACCTTCTCCGTGTCGGCCCCGCGCAGGACGTCGATCACGTGCGCAGCACCGAAGCGCTGGCCGGTACGATAGATGCAGGACAGCAGTTTCCGGGCGTCTTCGGTAGCATCGAACGTACGTGGCGGTTCGAGGCAGTTGTCACAGTTGCCGCAGGGGGCGTCACGCTGTTCACCGAAATAAGCCAGCAGCGGCAGGCGCCGGCAGGTAGTCGCCTCGCACCAGCCGAGCAAGGCATCGAGCTTGTGCCGCTCGATGCGCTTGTGCTCCTCGTCGGCACTCGAGGCATCGAGCATCTGGCGCAGGCGTACCACGTCCTGCAAGCCGTACACCATCCAGGCCTCGGCCGGCTCACCGTCGCGCCCCGCGCGGCCGGTCTCCTGATAATAGGCCTCGACGCTCTTGGGCAGATCGAGGTGGGCGACGAAGCGCACGTCCGGCTTGTCGATACCCATGCCGAAAGCAATCGTCGCCACCATCACCACGCCGTCCTCGCGCAGGAAACGCTCCTGGTGGCGGCGGCGCATGAGGTCGTCGAGACCAGCATGGTAAGGCAGCGCATCGACACCCTGGGCGACGAGCCAGGCGGCGATACTCTCGACCTTCTTGCGCGACATGCAGTAGACGATGCCGGCCGCGCCGGCGTGCGCGGCGAGAAAGCGCTTGAGCTGCTCGCGCTCGTTGACGCGCGCACGCACCGTGTAGCGGATGTTGGGTCGGTCGAAACCGCCGACGAACCAGGCCGGATCGCTGAGCGCGAGCCGCTCGGCGATATCGATGCGCGTGCGCTCGTCGGCGGTCGCCGTCAGCGCCATGCGCGGCACGCCTGGGAAATGCTCGGCGAGCGCGCCGAGCGTGAGATAGTCGTGACGGAAATCGTGGCCCCACTGCGAGACGCAGTGGGCCTCGTCGATGGCGATGAGCGAAACGCCGGACTCCTTCAGCAACGCCAGCGTGCGCGGCTGCTGCACGCGCTCGGGCGCGCAGTAGAGCACGCGCAGGCGACGCTCGACGAGCGCGCGCGTGACGTCGGCCTGCTCGGCCGCGCTCTGTGCCGAGTTGAGACACCCGGCGGCGACACCGAGTTGCTCGAGAGCGCCGACCTGGTCGTGCATCAGCGCGATGAGCGGCGAGACGACCAGCGCCAGCCCGTCGGTGGCCAGGGGCGGGATCTGGTAACACAGCGACTTGCCGCCTCCGGTCGGCATCAGCACCACCGCGTCGCGCCCGGCTAGCGCGGCGGCGATGGCCTCGCCCTGCTCGCCGCGGAAGTCATCGTAGCCATAGACCTCGCGCAGCACGCCGAGCGCGCGCGCCGGCGCCGTCACGCCCTGCCCCCCGCACGAGTCTCGGGGACGGTTCGGGCGGTAGCAGTCGTGCCCCGTAGGCGGGGCAGGTGGCAGGGCCTGTGGGACAACGGTATCTCCAGATCGGGCGGGCGTTCGACTCCCGCGCTATTGGAACGTAGCGCGAACGAGCCTGACAAGCGGCGCGGCGGCGACAGCGCCGCTTTGTGGAATAATCGCGCCCACCCAGGAGCAAAAGTGTCTGACACTTTTGATTAGTTTTTGAGCAAAAGTGTCTGACACTTTTGCTCCAGGAGGGCCGCATGAAACGTCTCGAGAACAAGGTCATCATCGTCACCGGCGCGACCGGGGGCATCGGGCTCGCCAGCGCCAGGCTGTTCGCGGCGGAGGGCGCGCGGCTGGTCCTGGTCGACCTCGACCAGGGTGCGCTCGACCGCGCGGTTGCCGAGATCGGCGGCGACACGCTGGGCATCGCCGCCGACGTCGCCGACGCAGAAGCCACGGCTACCTATTTCGACACGGCTGTGCGGCGCTTCGGCCGCATCGACGGCGTTTTTCTCAACGCCGGCATCGAGGGCTCGATTGCACCCATCGAGGACTACGACCTCGACATGTACGACAAGGTCATGGCCGTCAACGTCCGCGGCGTCTTCCTCGGGCTCAAGCACGCCGTCGCGCATATGAAGCCCAACGGCGCGGGCAGCATTGTCGTGACCTCCTCGCTGGCGGGTCTGCGCGGCTCGCGCAAGCTGTCGGCCTACGTTGCCTCCAAGCATGCCGTCGTCGGCCTGATGAAGGCTGCCGCGCTCGAGTGCGCGCCGGCTGGTATCCGCATCAACACGATCAACCCGGCGCCCATCGCGACCCGCATGATCGCTGCCCTCGAGGAGGGCTACGCCCCGGGGTCGGCCGAGATCGTCAAGCAGAAAATGGAAAAGGCCGTGCCGCTGCGGCGTTACGGCGAACCGCGCGAAGTGGCCAACCTCGCGTTGTTCCTGCTCGGCGACGAGTCGAGCTACATCACCGGGAACACCTACCCGGTCGATGGCGGCATGTCGGCCGGCTGAACCCGCGTGAACAAGCCGTTCGAACTCGATGCCCACCTGTTACGCGCGGCCACGCGGATGGGTCGCCTCGGTGACAGCCACGTGCTGCTGATGCACGACGCTGCCCTGCCCTGGTTCCTGGTCGTGCCAGAGACCGATGTCGTCGAGTTGTGCGACCTTCCGGCTCCGGCGCACGCGCGACTGTTCGAGCGGGTGCATGCGGTGGGCCGCTTCGTACGTAGCCATTTCGGCGCCGACAAGCTCAACGTGGCCGCGATCGGCAACATCGTACCCCAGCTCCACGTGCACGTGATCGGGCGTTTCCGCGACGACCCCTACTGGCCCGGCACGCTTTGGGGGCACGCCAGCGACCAGCGCCGCGACGCACCCGCCATCGCCGCCATCGGCGAGGCGCTGGCCGAGGCACTGCCGGGTTTCGACGTCGCGACCGATGGCTGACGTCATCCCGTTCCCGGGCACGCCACGCAAGAAGAAACCCCGCTCGCAGGGCAAGACCTTGTGCAAACGGGGCTTCCACAAGTGGGCTATCGACCAGCACAAGCAGTTCGACGTCAAGCAGGGCAAGCTCGTCACCATTCAGCGCTGCGTCCGCTGCGGCTACACGCGCACCACCCTCACTTGACCACGCCGTACACGCGCCAGGCGCGACGAAGCACGCGGCATTGCTGCTAACATGCGCGCCGCATCCTTCGCCACCCTCGGGAGATCTGCATGAGCCTACGCGTGATCGGCGCCGGTGTCGGCCGTACCGGTACGGCGTCCCTCAAGGCCGCACTCGAGCAGCTCCTCGGCGGCCGGTGTTACCACATGTACGAGGTCATGGATCGACCGCAGGACATCCCGGTGTGGACCCGCGCGGCGCACGGGGAGCTGCCGGACTGGCCACGCTTCCTCGCCGAGTTCGAGGCCGCAGTCGATTGGCCGGCCGCAGCCTACTGGGAAGAGCTCGCCGCGGCCTTTCCCGAGGCGCTCGTGCTGCTTTCCCACCGAGACCCCGAGGGCTGGTGGCGCAGCGCATCGAGCACCATTTTCCCGGTCTGCGCGGAAGCGCCCCAAGGCCCCTGGCGTGACATGGTGTGGCAGATGCTCGGGGCCCGTTTCACCCGCGACATCGACGATCGCGCGGCCGCCATCGCCGCGTTCGAGTCCCACAATGCGCGCGTACGCGCCAGCGTGCCGGCCGCGCGCCTGATCGAGTGGTGCCCGGGAGATGGCTGGGCACCATTGTGCAAGGCGCTCGGCGTGCCGGTCCCGGACAACGACTTTCCGCACACCAATTCCGAGGCCGAGTTTCTCGAACGTGTGCGGGCGCGCCGCGAAGCGCAGGACTGACGCGATGGTCGAATGCCATCCCGGGCAACGCTGGATCAGCAACACCGAGCCCGAACTCGGTCTCGGCATCGTCTTCGAGGTCGCAGATCGGCGCGTCGTGATGACCTTCCCGGCAAGCGAGCAACGCCGCACCTATGCCATCGACAACGCACCGCTGAGTCGCGTCCGCTACCGCGTCGCCGACCGCGTCCGCGCCGAGGACGGCAGCGAGCTGATCATCGGCAGCTATACCGAGATCGCCGGCTGCGTGGTCTACCACGGGGTCAACGCACGCGGCGAGGGAGTCGACCTGCACGAGATCGATCTCGACAGCTTCGTGCAGTTCAACCGCCCGCTCGATCGCCTGTTCACCGGACAGTTCGACCGCACCACGCGCTATCGCCTGCGTGCTGCCACGCTGGCCCACCAGCACGCGCTGCAGGTCTCGCCCGTGCGCGGCCTGATCGGGCCACGCGTGCAGCTGCTGCCGCACCAGTTCTACATCGCCGACGAGGTATCCTCGCGCCACGCCCCGCGCGTGCTGCTCGCTGACGAGGTCGGCCTGGGCAAGACCATCGAGGCGGGCCTGATCCTGCACCGCTTGCTGGTGCTCGGGCGCGTGCGCCGCGCGCTCGTGGTCCTGCCGGACAACCTCGTGCATCAGTGGCTGGTCGAGATGCTGCGGCGCTTCAACCTGCAGTTCTCGATCATCGACGCCGACATCGCCGACGAACTGGAGGAATCGGGCGAGACGAACCCGTTCGAATCAGCCCAGCTCGTACTGACGCCGCTCAGCCTGCTGGCGCGCTCACCGGAACGACTCGCGCAGGCCTGCGCCGCGGGCTGGGACCTGCTGGTCGTCGACGAAGCCCATCACCTGGCCTGGAGCGAAGACGCGGTCAGCCCCCAGTACGCCGCCGTCGCCGCGCTTGCCGCGCGCGTGCCCGGCCTGCTGCTGCTCACCGCAACGCCCGAGCAACTCGGCGTCAGCGGTCATTTCGCGCGCCTCGCGCTGCTCGATCCGCATCGTTACGACGACCTCGAAGCCTACCTCGAAGAAGAGCGTCGTTACGGCGCGGTCAGCACCCTGGTCGATGCGCTCATCACCGCCGATACGGCGCCCGACGCGGCACTGCTCGCCGAGGCCGCCGGCTATCTCGGGCAGCAGCGCATCGAGGAACTGGCCACGGGCGAGCCCGGCGAGCGGCGCCGGCGGCTGGTGCGCGAACTGCTCGATCACCACGGCACCGGCCGGGTGCTGTTCCGCAATTGCCGCGAGAACATCGAAGGCTTCCCGCCACGACGGCTGACGACCTATGCGCTGCCGCTGCCGGAGCGCTATCGTGAGCGCGCCGCCGAATCGAGCGTGGCGGCCTGCCTGACGCCGGAGCGCGGCCTCGGCGAGGAGTGGCTGTCGCTCGATCCGCGCGTCGACTGGCTGGCCGAATGGCTCAAGACGCATCGTAGCGACAAGACCCTGGTCATCTGCGCGGATGCCGGTACCGCGCAGGACATCGAGGCCCTGCTGCGCCTGCGCCGTGGTCTGCGCACCGCGGTATTCCACGAGGGACTGGACCTCGTCCAGCGCGACCGGGCGGCCGCCTACTTTGCCGATCCGGAAGAGGACTGCAGCGCCCTGGTCTGTTCGGAAATCGGCAGCGAGGGGCGTAATTTCCAGTTCGCACGGCATCTCGTGCTGTTCGACGTGCCGGCCAACCCCGACCTCCTCGAGCAGCGTATCGGCCGCCTCGATCGCATCGGCCAGCAACACACGGTCGAGATCCACGTGCCGCTGTTCACCGACAGCGCCCAGGCCGTGCTGGTACGCTGGCTGCACGAGGGCATCGACGCTTTCGAGCACATCTGCCCGGCCGGGCCGGCCTTGTTCGCCGAGTTCGCCGAGCCACTCACCGCCTGCATGGCGTCACCGGCCGACCGCGAAGCGCTGGATGCGCTGGTCGCGCGCACACGCGCGCGCAACGCGGAAATCCTCGCCCTGCTGCAACGCGGTCGCGACCGCCTGCTGGAACTCAATTCACTGGATCGCGAACGCGCCGCCGAGATTCTCGATCAGGTGCGTGCGGCGGAGCGCGGCGATGCCCTGCGCGCCTACATGGACCAGGTGTTCGACGAGTTCGGCGTCGAGCACGAGGAACACGGCGCGCAGAGCCTGGTGCTGCAACCGGGCGACCACATGAGCTGCGAACGTTTCCCGGGCCTGCCCGACGGCGGCCTCACCGTGACCTTCGATCGCGCCGAGGCGCAATCGCGCGACGACATGCACTTCCTCACCTGGGAGCACCCGATGGTGACGGGCGCGATGGACATGGTGCTCGGCAGCGAGTTCGGCAACGCGGCTTTCGGCGTGATCAGGTCGCGCGACATCAGCGCCGGCACGCTGCTGGTCGAGTGCCTGTTCGTGATCGTCTGCCCGGCGCCGCCGGGGCTGGGCGTGGCGCGATTTCTCACGCGCACCAACCTGCGCGTGGTGGTCGACAGCGCCGGCGAGGACAGGACGACGCAATATCCACGGGCCACGCTCGATGGCAGCGTACGTGACGTACCCAAGGCCACCGGCCAGAAGGTCGTGATGCGCATGCACGATCAGATCGAACAGCTCGTCGAACATGCCACGCACATGGGCGAGGCGCGCCAGGAAGGCATCGTGCGCGACGCCATCGCGCGCCTGCGCGAAGAGCTCGACGAGGAGATCGAACGCCTGCGCCAGCTCGCGCGCGTCAATCCGAACGTGCGCGCCGAAGAGATCGACGCGCTGAGCGAGGACCGCGAGGTGTGCGCGCACTATCTCGCCGCCGGCCAGCTCAAGCTCGATGCCGTGCGCGTCGTCGTGGCGACCTGAGCAGCGCCGCGCGAACGATGTCGCTCGGCAACTGGATCGATCGCGAAGGAGTCGAAGTCGTCGCCGTGCTCGGCAGCGACCTCCACGGCATCGCGCGTGGCAAGAAGGTGCCGGCGACGCGCCTGCGCACGGGCGGCGACGTGTTGCGCCTGCCGGAGCTGGTCGGATTCCTCGACGCGGCAGGCTACCCCATCGCACCGCCCGCCGGCGATGCGCACTGGTGGCCCTCCTGGGCGGGTGGCTTTCCGGACGTGCGCGCGGTCATCGACGAGAGCAGTGCACGGCTGGTGCCGTGGCAGGAACACGCCGGACTCGTGGTGTGCGACTTCGCCGCGCTCGACGGCAGTACGCGCTTCGACTACCTGCCGCGCGCGACGCTGCGCCGGGTCGTCGAGCGGGCCGCGGCGCTCGGCTTCGAGACGCGCGCCGCCTGTGAACTCGAGTTCGTGCTCTTCGCCGAGACGGCCGAGACGGCGACGGCCAAGGAGTACCGTCATCTCAAGACCCTGTGGCCGACCTCGCAAGCCTACGCGATGACGACGATGGGACGCTTCGAACCGGTCATTCGCGCGCTGCGCGACAACCTCGAAGGTTTCGGCCTGGGTATCGAGAGCTGGGGCCTGGAGGCCGGTCCCGGCCAGGTCGAGATGAACCTCGCCGGCGCCGATGCGCTGACCGCCGCCGACCAGGGCTTCCTGCTCAAGCACGCGGTCAAGGAAGTCGCCACGGCGCTCGGCTTGTGCGCGAGCTTCATGGCGCGCTGGGCGAGCAGCGCCTTGGGCAACGGCGACCACGTCAACTTGTCCCTGTGGCGCGATGGCGCCAACGCCTTCTTCGCGCCGGCACGTGGCGGCCGGCGCACGCCCCTGATGGACAGTTTCATCGCCGGCGTGCTCGCCACGCTCGACCAGTTCGCGGCGATCTACGCGCCGAACGTCAACGCCTACCGCCGCTTCGCGCCCTACCAGCTCAGCGGCATGCTGGCGGCATGGGGCGAGGACAACAAGACCGTCGCGGTGCGCGCGGTCACCGAGTCCGCGGCGCGCACGCGCGTGGAATGCCGCAGCCCGGGCGCCGACGCCAGCCCGCACCTCGTCGTCGCGGCCTGCCTGGCCGGGGGACTGCACGGCATCGAGCAGGGTCTCGTCCCGCCCGCCCCGGTGCGCGGTGATGCCTATGCGCAGACGGGGCTGGCGCGCCTGCCGGCGACGCTCGACGAGGCGATTACGTGTTTCGAGCACAGCGCGGTGGCACACGAGTTCTTCGGCGCGGACTTCGTGCGGCTCTACGCGCACAGCCGGCGCACCGAGTGCGAAGCCTTCGCCGCGGCGACGCGCGGCCGCAACCTCGGCCACGAGGTGAGCGATTTCGAGCTCACGCGCTACTTCGAGATGGCCTGATCGCCCCCACCACGGCGGCTTCCAACGCCGACGCACGCCCTATCCGTTCAACCGGCCCCACCGAGCAGGGCCGCATTGCCGCCGATGGCTGCCGTATTGTCACTCACCGTCTGCTCGACGACGAAGCGCGCCAGATAGTGCGGACCGCCAGCCTTCGGGCCGGTGCCCGACAGGCCCATCCCACCAAAGGGCTGACTACCGACCACCGCGCCGACCATGTCGCGGTTGAGGTAGACGTTGCCGACGCGGGCGCGGTCGGCGATCGCCTGCGCGCGGCTTGCGATGCGGCTGTGCACGCCGAGGGTCAGGCCGTAGCCGAGGGCGTTGATCCCGGTGACCAGTTCGTCGAGTGCGTCGGCGCTGAAGCGCACCACGTGCAGCACCGGCCCGAACACTTCCTGCACGAGCTCGGCGACTCCGGCGAGTTCGATGATGGTCGGCGCAACGAAAGCACCGCCGGGCGCCGCGAGCGGCGCGCGCCACACCGCCCGACCGGCCGCGCGGCAGGCGTCCACGTAGCGCTCCACCGTGTCGCGCGCCGGGTCGTCGATGAGCGGCCCGAGATCGGTCTCGCGCCGCGCGGGATCACCCATGACCCAGCTCGAGACATGCTCGCGCAGCAGCGCGAGGATACGGGGTGCGGCTTGTTCCTGCACGCACAACAGCCGCAGTGCGGAACAGCGCTGCCCGGCACTGCCAAAGGCGGATACCGCGGCGTCGCGCACAACCTGCTCGGCCAGCGCCGAGCTGTCGACGATCATCGCGTTGAGGCCGCCGGTCTCGGCGATCAACGGCACCAGCGGGCCTTCGCGCGCGGCGAGTCGGCACGCGATGTCGCGAGCGGTCGCCGTCGAGCCGGTGAAGGCGACGCCCGCGACGCGTGCATCGTCGAGCAGGGCCGCGCCGAGCGCGGCACCGTTCCCGGGCACACAGGCGAGCACCGCGGGCGGCACGCCGGCATCGAGCAACAGCCGGGTCAGGCGCGCTGCGACCAGCGAGGTCTGCTCGGCCGGCTTGGCGACAACGCAGTTGCCAGCAGCGAGCGCCGCGGCGACCTGGCCGGTGAAGATCGCGACCGGGAAGTTCCACGGGCTGATACAGACGAACACGCCGCGGCCAAGCAGGCGCAGCCGGTTGTGCTCGCCGGCCGGTCCCGGGAGCGCCTGGTCGCCGCCGAGGGTGCGGCGCGCTTCGGCGGCGTAATAGCGCAGGAAATCGACCGCCTCGCGGACGTCGTCGTGAGCGTCGCGCAGCGTCTTGCCGGCCTCGAGCACGACCAGCGCGGTGAACTCCGCTAACGACGCCTCGAGATCGTCTGCGGCACGCTCGAGCAGCGACGCGCGATAGGCCACGCGGGTCGCGCACCAGGCGGGGAAGGCGGCCGCCGCGACGTCGAGCGCCTCGAGCGCGGCCGCCCGGTCGGCATCTTCGACCGTGCCGATGCGCACATCACGCTGCGCGGCAGCAAACACCGCACGCGGCGCACCGGGCTGACTCGCGCCGTCGATCAGCGGTGCTGCGCGATGGCCCCCGCTGCGGGCCGCGTCGAGCGCGCCGAACAGCGGTGCGAGTGCGGCATCGTCGGCGAAATTGAACGCCCGGGCGCGCAGCCGCGCAGGCGCGGTGACCAGTCGCGGACGCCTGATCGCGGGATGCCGATGACTCGGCGCATCGGCGGCCACGCGCGCGAGCGGGTCCGCGGCCAGTTCGGCCACGGGCAGGTCGTCGTCGAGCACGCGGTTGACGAACGAGGTGTTGGCGCCGTTCTCCAGCAGGCGCCGCACGAGGTAGGGGAGCAACTCGGCGTGCGCCCCGACCGGCGCGTACACGCGGCAAGGCGGTGCCGGACCGCGCTCGGCCTGCGCCGCGTAGAGCGCTTCGCCCATACCGTGCAGCCGTTGCAGCTCGATCGCCCGGCCGGCGGCCTGCCGTACCACCCAGCTCAGCGTGTGCGCATTGTGGGTGGCGAACTGCGCATAGAGGTGCGGCGCGTGGTCGATGAGCGCACGCGCGCAGACCAGGTAGGCAAGATCGGTATTGCGTTTACGCGTGTAGACGGGGAAGTCGTCGAGGCCCTGCTGCTGGGCGCGCTTGATCTCCGTGTCCCAGTAGGCACCCTTGACCAGGCGCACGGGAATCGTGCGGCCGACCGCGGCGGCGAGCCGTGCCAGCGCCTCGATCACCGACGGTGCCCGTTTCTGGTAGGCCTGCACGGCAATGCCCAGGCCATCCCAGTCGCGCAGGGCGGGATCGCGGTAGACGCGTGCGAAGACGGTCATCGTGAGCGCGAGCCGCTCGGCCTCCTCCGCATCGACGGTGAGCGCGATCCCTGCCTCACGCGCGGCCCGCGCGAGGGCGCCCAGGCGCCTGACCAGCGCGGTGACCGCGCGCTCGCGCTGGGCCGGTTCGAAGCGCGGACACAGGGCGGACAGCTTGACCGACACTCCGTCGCGTTGTGCCGGTGGCAGCGCCACATCAACGTCGCCGCCGACACGCGCGATGGCCGCGGCGTAGGCATTCGCATAGCGCTCGCAGTCGGGCTCGCCCAGCGCGGCCTCACCGAGCATGTCGAACGAGAACCGGCAACCGGCGAAATCACCGCCGCGCGCGCGCGCGAGCGCGCCGTCGATGCTCGCGCCCATCACGTAACTCGCGGCCATCAGCCGCATCGCGCGACGCAGCGCGGCACGCAGCACCGGTGCCTCGAGACGCGCGAGCAGACGCTCCGGCGCGGCCCCACTGGCCGCGTGCAGGACGCCGGCGCCGCGTGCCCCGAGCATCAGCGCCCAGGTCGACGCATTGACGAACCACGACTCGCTGGCACCGAGATGGCGCTCCCAGTCACCGGCGCCCAGGCGATCGGCGATCAGCGCCTCCGCGGTCGTCGCGTCGGGAATGCGCAACAGCGCCTCGGCGAGGCACATCAGCACCACACCTTCCGGCGTCGAAAGGTCGTAGTGCTCGGCCAGCGCCCGCAGCGGTCCACCCTGGCCGCCGCGGGCTCGCACCGCCTCGATCAGCGCGCACGCGTCGGCGACCGCCTGTGTCCGTGCCGCGGCGGGCCCGGCCCGCGCGAGCAGCCGCGTCACGGCAATGTCCTCGTCGAGCAGGAAATCCGCGTCGAGTTCGAATGCGGCGGGATCGTCGTCGCTCATGTTGCCCACCCACGCTGGTACTTGAGACCAGCTCTAGCCTAGCAGGCCGCCGGCGGTCCGCGACGCCGGCGCGGTCGTTTATCATGCTGGCTCCTTTCGCCCGCAGGGGATGCCGCCTAGCCATGGAACACAACCGCGCCGCCGTCGGCCCGCGCGTCCTCGACGACGTCCGCGTGCTCGACTTCACGGGCATCATCGCCGGCGCCTATTGCACGCGCATGCTCGCCGATCTCGGCGCCGACGTGCTCAAGGTCGAACCACCCGGCGGCGAGATGATGCGCCATATCGCGCCCCTGCGCGGCGACACCAGCACCGTGTTCAGTGCACTGAACAGCGGGAAGAGGTCGCTCGCGATGGATCTCAAGTCCGCTGCCGCTGCCGACATCTGCAAGCTGCTGGTCGGCCGCTACGACGTGGTCGTGGAGAATTTCTCGCCCGGCGTGATGCAGCGCCTCGGGCTCGACTACGCGGCGCTGCGCGAAGAGAACCCCGCGCTCGTGATGTGCTCGATCTCGGGCTACGGACAGACCGGGCCCGGCGCCGCACGCCCCGCCTACGCGCCCATCGTGCAGGCCATGAGCGGCTACGAAATGGTCACGCTGGCGGCTCAGCCGGGCGTCGACCGCCCCCTCAACATGGGTCTGCCGGTGGGCGACACCTGTGCTGCGCAACAGGCCTTCGGCGCGATCTGCGCCGCCCTCTACTACCGCGCCCGCACCGGCATCGGCCAGTACATCGACATCGCCATGTTCGACAGTCTGCTCGCGACCATGCACCGCGACTTCCAGGCCGCTTTCCATCCCGACGTCATCGATCGCACCTATGGCCCGATCGCCGTGCGCGACGGTTACGTCATGGTGATGCCCCTGAGCCAGCGGCAGTTCGTCGACCTGTGCACGCTGATCGGTCGCCCCGACCTGCAGGAGGACGCGCGCTTCGCCACCATGCGTGCGCGCTTCGACAACTACAACGAGCTGATGCGCATCACCGAAACCTGGTCGCACACGCGCACCGCGCTCGAGGCGGTACGCGGCTTCGAGGCCGCCGGCATCCCGTGCACGGTCTATCGTGACATCCGCGAAGCTGCCGACGATCCGCAGCTTCATCACCGCGCCATGCTGACCGAGGTCATCGACGCCGCGGGACCGCTCAAGGTGCCCAACGCGCCGTTTCTCTATTCCGCCACGCATGCCGCGGTCCGCCCCGAGGTCGCCACGCTCGGGCAGCACACACTCAGCGTGCTCGGCAGCGAACTCGGCATGCCCGACCACGACATCGAGGCGCTCGCCGCTGCCGGCGTCATTCATACGCCCTGAACGCTATCATCCGGCGTATCCGGATTCCATGACCCCGCGAGGAACGCGATGACGCTGCGCCTGTTCTGTTTTACCCCGCTGCTCATGCTGCTCTCCGCCTGCCTGCTCAACACGCAGGACGTGCGCGTCACGGCCGAGCACAAGACGCAGATCGAGCGTGTCGGCGTCGTTTCGCTGCTACCGCCCGATGCCAACGTCAGCGTCCTCGGCAGCTCCGCGCTGGAGAGCGATTTCGGACGTGTCACGATCAGTGGCTGGGACGCCGAGCGCATCGTCGCCGCAGCGCTGCTGCCGCGCTTCGAGCGCCAGGGCTTCACGGCCAGCATGATTCCCGCGCGCGGCGCGCTGGCGGGCGCCCGGGACTCCGACTGGCGCGCACCGCTCGCCGACAGCATTGCCGAGGCTGCCTATGCCGCGGGCGCGGAGGCCGGCGTCGATATGATCGTGATCGTGCAGCCACAGCTTGGCGAGGATTTCGTCACCGACACCAACCAGAACGTGCGCGGCTACGGCATCCAGCGCGCTTTCGACACCGAGCCGTTCGTCTATGCGGCGGTCGTGGTCGAGGCTTTCGACGTCGACCGGCGCTTTGTCGTCGGCCGCGCCGAAGGGCGCCAGAAAGCGCCGGCCGAAGACGCCGCCTGGAGCGCGGATTTCGACGCCATCGCGGGCAGCGTCCGCGCCGATGACCGCGCTGGCGCGGCACTCGCCGGCCAGCTCGAGAGGCTGCTGCGGAACAGCGTCGGCATCGCCGCCCAGGAGGCCGGTCTCTAGAACCGGGCTCAGGGAAGCGCGGCACAAGTGAGCGAGCGTGTCCGCAGGCAAGGCGCGCGACGTCCGGCAATCGCAGCCCGCGCGCGATGAATGCGCACCGCAGGACGCCGGACAGCGCCGCCAGCGTGCGGTTCAGCCACTGGTGCCAGCCTTCTCGGGACATCGTCGCGAGGCGCCAACACGGGCCGCGACCCCGCCTCGACCGGTTCCACGCGACGTTCCACGGCGATCGACCAAGAAGGGTACGGGATCGCGCGGAACTGTCGGGTTCCCTTGCCGTCGCAATATGCAGGCACGCAACCGACGAGGAGGAGCCATGAGCCGATTGCTCACTCGAACGAACCGCCACATCAGTCTGCTGTGGGCACTGCTGTTAATCACCAGTGCCGCGACGGCCAAAGACCGCGACCCGGCAAAACTGATGGCCGCCATGCAGGATGCCATGGTGCCAACGCAGTCCCAGCTGACGCGCGTTGCCGTCTCGCTCTACAAGGACGGTGCGCAGGAAGCGACCCGAACCTGGCAGGCGCTCGTCGCGCGGCAACGTTTCGACGACGGCCCGCGCACGGCCATCGCCATGATGGCACCCGAAACCGCGCGCGGCTCGGCCATGTTGACGGCGCCGCGACCGGACGACGGCGACGTCGGCCTGTGGCTCTTCTCACCGAGCGAGCGCCGCGCGCGGCAACTCGCGCCACTCGAAGCCGATCGCCACTTCCTGGTCACGGACTTCAACTATGGCGTCCTTGGCCTGACCGAGCGTCGTTTCGTCGAACCGCGCCTGCTCGGCGAGGAGATCATCGACGGCCGCAAGACCTGGAAGGTCGAGGTGGCGCCGGCGGATGACTGGTACTACTCGCGCATCGTCACCTGGATTGCGCAGGACACTATGCTGCCGCTCAAGCGCGAGTACTACGACCGCGCTTTCCGCCTGTGGAAGGTCGTCGACGTCCGCGATGCGATCGTCGACGACGTACCGACCGTGCTCGGCATGCAGATCCGCGACGTGCAGACCAACTCGCGCAGCGACTGGGAGGTCCGCGCGGTAAGCTACGATGCTCGCGGGGTCGACAAGGCGGACCTCTCGGCAACGGCGCTGGGTGAACTGCCGCAGCAGCCATTCTGGCAGGTCGTCGGCTACAGTCACGACGGCCCCGTCGCCGCCGCCCTGGCGAACTGAGCCGTACCGGGCCGGTGCCGGTCGGCGCGATGCCGCCGTCGTCGCGCCGGCCCGACGCAGCGCGCGGGGCATACCGGCTGCCGCGGTAACCCGCGGTCGGCCGGCGCGTCCCGCTCGCTTATAATCGGTGGTCCTGCATCAACGCTAGCTACTACCACGTGTTCGACTGGATTTCCGCCTGGATCGCGCTGTTCGCCGGCGCACTGCTCGTCGCCATGCTGCTCGACGCCGAGAACCGGCGCCGCAATGCGCTGCCGGCCCTCGCCGCGCTCGGTGTCTTCGGCAGCGCGTTGTACGTCTTCCTGTTCCGCGCGTGAACGCGCTTCGTACGGCTGAGCACGCATGTCCGACACCGTACGCCTGACCCGTCACGGCACCATTGCCACGCTGACGCTTGACCGGCCGCACAAGCGCAACGCGTTCGACGACGCCCTGCTCGACGACCTCGAGAGCGCGGTGTGCTCGCTGCGCGACGACGCCACGCTGCGGGTCCTCGTCGTCACCGGCGCAGGGCCATCATTCTGCGCCGGCGTCGACATCAGCGATCTTGCCGGCATCGACGACGCCGAGCTGCGCCGGCGGCGCTTCGCGCCCATTGCGGCGCGCCGCACGCGGATCCTGGTGCGCGCGCTCGAGACACTGCGGGCGCTCGCGCCACTGACTGTCGCTGCCGTCGACGGCGCTGCCGCCGGTGGCGGCTTCTCGCTCATGCTGGCCTGCGACTTCCGTGTTCTCACCGAGCGTGCATGCTGCTGGTATCCCGAAGTCGCACTCGGCGTGCCGCTCAGCCCGCCGTCGACCCGGCTGCTGCTGGAAGAGGTGGGCATGGCGCGTGCCAAGGACATCATCCTGCGCGGCACGCGTCTCGATGCCACGACCCTCGCTGCACTCGGCATCGCCCACGAGGTCGTGCCGGCGGATGACCTGGCCGCCCGCGTCGAGCGGCTCGCCACCGAGCTCGCAGCCCTCGCGCCACCCGGCGCGCAGGTCTCGAAGGCGACCATCAATGCGCTCGTGCGCGGCGAGTCGGTGCTGCGCCCCGAGCTCGCCCTGCCGCCGGCCAACGGCGATTGACCCCGCTGCGGACGCGCTTGCGGGAGCGGTCGAGCCGGACACGCAGCGCCCGCCAGCATCCGATGCGCCTGGCCGGATGCGGTCCGCCGGCGATCGACGCATACTTGCCCCGTAACATGCTTTGAGGAAGCCTTGGCGATGCTCGAGCTGCGTCCCAATTGCGAGTATTGTGACCGTGACCTGCCCCCCGACGCGCTCGATGCGCGCATCTGCACCTACGAATGCACCTTCTGCGCCGAATGCGTCGAACACGTCCTGCACGACGTCTGCCCGAACTGCGGCGGAGGCTTCGCGCCGCGGCCGGTCCGCCCGCGCACCGCGCGACGCAGCGGGGTCGGGCTGGCCCACCACCCGGCCACCTCCGAGCGTCATCACCTGGCCTGGTCCGAGGAGGAACTCGCGAGCTTCGTCGCCAGCGTGCGCGATATCCCACCCGTTGCACGCTAGTCTCCCAAGCACGGCGTCGCAACGGACGATGCCGTCATCTTTCACATACGGACGAACGGCATGAGCGAGACCCGTATCGATACCACCCGGCTGCAGCGCATCTCGCGTGCCTATACCGAGACGGCCGTGCTGTATGCCGCGCTCGATCTCGAACTGTTCACCCACATCGCCGGTGGGGCGACCAGCCTCGCCGCTCTCGCCGAAGCGATGGGCGTGAGCCTGCTCAACGCCGAGCGCCTGCTCACCTGCGTACTCGCCATGGGCCTCGTCGAGCGCGATGGCGACACCTATACGAATGCGCCGGACAGCACCCGTTACCTCGTGAGCCACGCCCCGGCCTATGCCGCGCCGTGGATGACGTTCACGCGCGGTGACGTGCCCGGCTGGTTCCGCCTCGCGGAGATCCTGCGCGACCCCGCGCCGCCGAGCACGCTCGGTATGTACGCCGACCTGACCGTGGCGTCGGCACGCGCCTACCATGCCGCGACCTACAGCATCGGCATGGGGGCGGGACGGCGCTTCTGCCGCGAAGTCGATCTGACGGGGCGCCACCGCTTGCTCGATCTCGGCGGCGGATCCGGCGCCTACAGCATCAACGCGGTGCAGCGCTTCGACGGCCTGCACGCGGTGGTGCTCGACCTGCCGCCCGTGATCGAGGTCACCCGGGAATACCTCGAACGTCACGGCGTCACCGATCGCGTCGACACCCTGGCCGGTGACTTCACCGTCACACCGCTACCGTGCGACTGCGACTGCGCGGTGATGGCCTCGAACCTGCCGATCTACGACGCCGCGGCAATCCGCGCGGTGGTAGGACGCGTGCACGAAGCGCTCGTACCCGGTGGCGAGTTCCACCTCATCGGCGAGATGCTGGACAACGATGGCACCGGACCCCTCGACGCCGCCATGTGGGGCATGTACGAAGCCGTGTGCGGCAGCGCCGGACGCGCCCACCGCATTGCCGAATGCGTCGACTATCTCGAGGCGGCAGGCTTCGTCGAGGTCACCGAGGCTGCCTTCGTGTCCGGGACGCTGCATCGCGTGAGTGGCGTCAAGGCGCTCTGACATGCCAGGCCATCGCATCCACATGCTGCTCGGCGCGCTCGCGCTGATCGCACTCGCCCCGGCGGGCCGCGCCGAGACGGCGGCCCCTGTTCCTGACTATCGCGCCGACGTTCGCCCCGTGCTTGCGCGTCGCTGCGTCGTCTGCCACGGCTGTTACGACGCACCGTGTCAGCTCAAGCTCGGTGCGCACGCCGGCATGACCCGCGGCGGCAGCAAGGAGCGGGTATACGATGGCGGGCGCCTGCGCGAACAAGCGCCGAGCCGCCTGTTCCGCGACGTCACGGCCACCGAGGACTGGCGCGAGCGCGGCTTTCACGCCGTGCTCGGCATGAGAAACGAATCGGAAACCGGTGTGATGGCACGCATCCTCGCGCTGCGCCGGGAACAACCGCTGCCGGATGGACCGGTGCTACCGGACAGCTTCGACTTCTCCCTCGAGCGCGAGCAGTACTGTCCGGCGCCGGACGAATTCGACGAATTCGCTGCCAGGCACCCGCTGTGGAGCATGCCCTACGGCCTGCCCGATCTGCCGCAAGCCGAGTACGGCCTGCTGCAGCGCTGGCTGGCCGCCGGAGGGCCGGACTCGTCTCCCGAGACCCTACCCGCGGCGGTAACGGACGCCGTCGCTTCCTGGGAAGCGCTGCTCAACGGCGACGCGCTGCGCACGCGACTGGTCGCTCGCTACCTCTACGAGCATCTCTTCCTCGCCCATCTCTACTTCGGTGACGGCATCACCCGGGATGCACCGGTGTTCTTCCGCCTGGTGCGCTCGCGCACGCCGCCGGGCGAACCCATCGACGTCATCGCCACGCGCCGGCCTTACGAAGATCCCGATGTAGCGCGCGTCTGGTACCGCCTGTGGCGCGACCCGCTCACTGTCGTCGACAAGACGCACATGCCGTACCGGCTCGACGCGGCGCGCCGCGAGAAGTGGCAGCGCTGGTTCTTCGACGCCGCATTCGAGGTCACTGCGCTGCCCGGCTACGACATCGCGACCGCCGCGAACCCCTTCATCACCTTCCAGGCCATTCCGCCAGGCGCGCGCCACCGTTTCCTGCTCGACGAGGCGCGTTTCACGATCATGAACTTCATCAAGGGCCCGGTGTGCCGCGGCGCCATCGCGCTCAACGTGATTCAGGATCGTTTCTGGGTCTTCTTCACGCGCCCCGACCTGCTGGCGTCCCGCGCCTACGCCGACTTCCTCGCCGCCCAGGACCGGCATCTGCGCCTGCCGGCGGAGTCCGACAGTGCGCTATGGTCGATTACCCACTGGCGGCGCTACGACCAGGCACAGCAGACCTACCTGCGCGCCAAGCTCGATTTCATCCATGACAATCACGAGGCCTTCGAGCGCGGCAAACTCGGCGTCGTGTGGGATGGCGACGGGCACAATCCGAACGCAGCGCTGACCGTGTTCCGCCATCACGACAGCGCCACGGTGGTGCCCGGGCTGGTCGGACGGCCGCCTCTCACCGCGTGGGTCATCGACTATCCCATTCTCGAACGCATCCACTACCTGCTGGTGGCCGGCTACGATGTCTACGGCAGCGCCTCGCACCAGGCCATGACGCGTCTTTACATGGATTTCCTGCGCATGGAGGCGGAAATGAACTTCCTCGCCTTCCTGCCGCCGCAGACGCGCCGGGACGAGATCACCCGCTGGTACCGCGACGCCACTGAAGAGGTGGCCGATTACGTGGAGGTGTATTTCGAGCAGGAAGTGATCGCACCGCTGTACGACCACTACGGGGTCGCGCCCAAGCTCGAGTTGTTCGAACGGCTCGCCGCTCATCTCCAGCCGGCGCTGGGCAACAGCGACTACGCCCTGGCAGCGAGCGGCCTGCCGGCAGCCGCCGTCGAGGCGCTCGGCGGGCTGATGAACCTGCGCGGCAGGGCCGCCGCGCTGGTCCCGCAGACGGTGTTCGTCAACGTCCCCGGGCATGGTGCGCTGACCCTGCTGTCGGACAGTGCCTACACCAACATCTCCTCGATGTTCTTGGAGGATCTGCGCCGGCTGCCGGCCGATGATCGCCTCACCGTGGTCAACGGCCTGCTCGGCGCCTATCCCGACATGCTGCTCGAGGTCGATGCCGGGTCGCTCGCCGCCTTCGCAGGTGCGATCGAGCGCCTGCGCGACCCCGACGACTGGTCACGGCTGCTCGACGATTACGGCGTGCGCCGCACCGACCCGCGCTTCTGGACGGTCAGCGATGCGTTGCATGCAAAACAGCGCGCCGCGCGTCCGCTGGAGGCCGGCATCTTCGATTTCAGTCGTCTCGACAACCGCTAGCGAGCCCAGCCGCGGCCAAGACAAGACCGCGGCACGTCAGCACGACGGGCAGCGGCGGCGTCCGACCCCGGCGAGCGCGGCAAGAGCCGGCACCAGCAGCAGTCCCGCGGCCGGCACCGGCACCACCGTCGCGGCGACCACCGCGTTCGGATCGATGTTCAGATCGGTGGTCGCGAAGAGCACATAGCCCTCGCCGCCATGCGCACCGTTCGAATAGAGAAACGGATCGAAGGGAACCGTCTGCGTGCTCTTGCCACCGCCGGCACCGCCTTGCGCCGACAGCCGCGCGCCCGCGCCGAGCGTGACCGCGCCTCCCTCGAGGACGATGGCACCACCGCTGCCCCCGCCGCCGCCGCCGCCATTGGCGAACACGTTGGCGAAACTCCACCCGGCATGGCCGCCGTCGGCGAGGACGGCGCCGTTAATCGTGATTGCGCCGGGCGTCGTGATGACGATGCCGCCACCGCCACCCCCGCCGACGCCGCCGTCGAGCGGGACGCCGAAGAACACCGCGCCGCTGCCGCCGCCGCCGCCCGAGCCGCCCGGTGGGTAGCCGAACGCGACCGCGCCGCCGGGCGCACCGGGCTGGCTGTTGGTGTAACGCACGGCCTGCAGCCCGGGGCTGGCGTTACCGGCGCCGCCGCCGGCGTTACCGAGCCCCGAACCGGTCGCAGCGCCACCCTCACCGGCGCCCGGCCCCACGCCGGCCAGGCCCGCCTCGTTGCCGACCCCGCGCGCCCCGCCGTTACCGCCGCCGGGGCCACCGCTACCGTTGAAATTGCCGGCCGAGACATTGACCGTCGCATCGATCACGACGTCACCGGTGGCCGCGAGCACGACCGGCGTGTTGGCCGCGTTGCGCACGAACGAGAGTCCGGACGTGACGTGGATGGTGGTGAAGTTGAACACGCCGTCGGCGTCCAGCGCCAGCGTACCGCCGCCGGTGAAGGCACCATCCGATCCATCGGAGACGATACTCAGTGCAGCGCTTGCGCTGGTGAAACCAGCGAGCAGGAGTGCAGCGACGGGACGTGTGCGGGAAATACTACGGGGCATGATGTCGTGTCCTCGAGATGACAATCTTTGCCAGCACGTTACTCATGGCGTCCGAGAAGCACGCTGATCGTGGTCAAGTCCGCTTGTCCCGGAACGCGCGGGAAGCTACGGCAGTGTGAACAATCGTGACTTGAGGAACCTCTGAACAAGCCGTGACCCGGTACCTTGCGCCCGCGCGGCCCGATGTCGGCGTGACGGATCTTGGCCATAGCCCGCTATGACGTGCACTTCGCGCCTTGAACTCGAACCGCGCGGACACAGTCTGCTCGGCCGGGTCTTATTCAGAGGTTCCTTGAACGCGCTCGGCGCAACGCGCGCCGCACGAGCGCCGCGGGTGTCGCCGAGAATGCACGACCCCGGTGCGACATTTTGCCGCAGGCGCCGGCGGTGCCGAGCGGCTACCATCTGCGCCCGTCGCCAGCAGATGAAGATTCCAGACACGATGTCCCGACTCGCTTCCCCCCGCGCTTTGTGCGTTGTCGCCACCTTCACCGGACTGCTCTGTGCAACCGCCCACGCTGATCACGAGGAGGTCGTCGTGTGGGGAGAACCGCTGAGCCCCTATGCGGTCGACCCCGGACTCGCGCCGCTCGCCGAGACCAATACCGCGCTGCTGCTCAAGCGTGTCGCCGGGGCCAACGTGAATTTCAACGGCACCCTCGCGGGGATCGCGCAGTACCGCGGCATGTACGCCGAGCGGGTCAACATCGATGTCGACGGCATGACCATCGGCAATGCCTGCTCGAACAACATGGACGCGCCGCTGCATTACATGCCACGCACGCTGGTCGAACGCCTCGAGGTGATCCGCGGTATCGCCCCCGTATCAAGCGGCATCGAAACGATCGGTGGCACCGTCATCGCCCGCTCCCGCGCCGGTGCGTTCGGCGAGGACGACAACTTCCGTCTCAGTGGCCGCCTGGGTGCGGGAGGACAAAGCGTTGACGGCGGCTACTCCGCCAGCGGCGAAGTGGAGCTTGCCAATCAGCGTCATCGCCTGCGCGCGGCGGCGAGTCGCGAGCACGGCAATAATCGCGATTTCGGCGATGGCACCATCCGGCCGACGCGCTACGAGCGTAATGCGTTCGACCTCGGCTACGCGCTGAAGCTCGGCGGCGACGTACTCAAAATCGATTACCGGCGCAACGACACCGGCCAGACCGGCACACCCGCGCTGCCCATGGACGACATCTACTCCGACGCCGATCTCGTGCGCGGCAGCTGGACCGCGCACCGCGGCCGCTTCGACCTGTCCGCCGAACTCTACTGGAACGGCGTGGAACACCTGATGAGCAACTACCGCATGCGCCGCGCGCGGCCGGGCCGGCGGCGCGACAATAACGCCGAGGCCGACACGCTGGGCTGGCGCACCCAGGCCGCCATGCCGCTCTCCGGCGGCGAGCTGCGCGTCGGCGCCGACGGCCACCTGCTCGATTACGATTCCCTCATCACGAGCCCGGACAACCCGGCCTTCTTCGCGCGCAACTTCGACGACGTCCAGCGCGACCGTTACGGCCTGTATGCCGAGTGGGAACATCGCGCGCTGGGGCGTTTCGACGTCGAGTTGGGCCTGCGCTGGACCCACGTCTCGATGGACGCGGGCCGGGTCGATGCCTCGATGGCGATGATGATGCCACCCCTCGCGATGCTGCGCGACGCCTTCAATGCCGCCGACCGCGCGGTCAGCGACGACAACATCGACGCCGCGCTGGTCGTCGCTTACGCACTCACACCGGCGCTCTCGCTGGAGGCCGGCGTGGCGCGCAAGAACCGCTCTCCGACGCACCAGGAACGCTACCTGTGGCTGCCCCTGGAAGCGACCGGCGGCCTCGCCGACGGCAATCTGTACGTCGGTGACATCGGTCTCGATCCCGAAACCGCGTGGCAGTTCGAACTCGGGCTTGACTGGCAGCTCGCGCACCTCAGCCTGGCGCCTCGCGCGTTCTACCATCACGTCGACGACTACATCCAGGGCATACCGGTCAACGACCGCGCGGTGGTCATGGTCGCGACCATGAACGGTGATGCAACGCCGTTGCGTTATGCCAACGTCGATGCCCGCCTGTGGGGCGTGGACGTCGAATGGTCTGCACCGCTCAGCGCCGAATGGCGGCTCGGCGGCATCCTCAGCTGGGTGCGCGGCGAGCGCCGCGACATCGATGACAATCTGTTCCGCATCGCGCCGTTCAACACGCTGATCGATCTCACCTACAAGCGCGAGCGCTGGTCGGCCACGCTGGAAGGCGAATTCTACGCCGCGCAGAACGACGTCTCGGCGACCAATGGAGAGCCGCGCAGCGCCGGTTATGGCCTGCTCAACCTGTATGGCCAGTACGCCTGGCCGGCGACGGGGCTGACGATGACGGCCGGCGTGGAGAACTTACTCGACAAGACGTACCGCCCGCACCTCAACGGCATCAACCGCGTTGCCGGCAGCGACGTCGCCGTCGGTGCCCGCGTCCCCGGTGACGGCCTCAACGGCTTCGTCCAGCTCGCCTGGACATTCTGAGCCCGGCCCACCGCGCGCGATGACGCGCAGCTCGCGCGCCCCGGTGGGCCTCAACCCGTGCCCGCCCCGGCCGTTAACGTCAGAACGGTGCCAGGCGCGGCGGGTCCATGACGTTGATGAAGCGGAGTTTCGAGGTACTCGACGGGGAGCGTGGCGACGCGCTGCGCGGCGCCTTGTGGCATCCGGACGCGGCCTCCGCCGAAGCGGACTGGTGGACCGAACTGGCCGCGCACGTGCTCGCCGAAGGGCCGCTGTTCCTGATCAGCATCGCGCCGGACGGCCGGGTCATCGCGGTCAACGACGCCGGGTGTCGCATGACCGGGTACTCGCGCGAGGAGCTGTTCGCGGCCAATTACTGGGATCTCCTCTACCCGGGTGACCTCGCCCACCAGGTCGATACCCTGCTCGGCGACCTCGAGCATCGGCCCGAAGTACGCGACTACCCCATGACGCTCACCACGCGCGACGGCAGCCGCCGCGTGATCGCCTGGAGTTCGCTCAACCGCTACGATGCTGCCGGCGCGTTGATCGAGATCGTGGGGCTGGGCGTCGATGTCACCGTGGCGCAGGAGCACGCGCAGGCCCTGATCCGCACCGAGGCCCGGCTCGCCGAAGCGCAACGTGCGGCCCACCTCGGTAGCTGGGAACTCGATATCGCGGGTGAGCGCTTGTGGTGGTCGGACGAAGCCCGCGCCATGCTCGGCCTTGGCGATGGCGACGCGGCGGGCACTTACCCGGCGTTTCTCGCCCGCGTGCACGAGGACGACCGCACCCGGGTCGACAGCGCCTACCGCGAATCGGTCACCAATCGGACCGACTACGACATCGTCTACCGGCTCCACGCGCTGGACGGGACGACCAAGAGCGTTCACGGCCACTGCCGCACCGAGTACGACGACGATGGCCGGGCGGTGCGCTCGATCGGCACGGTGCAGGACATCACGGGGCTGATGAACCACCAGACGGCGCTCAGCGAGCAGCTGTCAGAACGCATGCGGCTCGCCGAGTATACCGATCACGTCGTCGCCAACTCACCGGCATTCATCTTCGCCGTCGCGCCCGACGGCACGACCCGCGCCATCAACGAGGCCGGCTGCCGCATGATCGAGCGCACCAGCCGGGAGCTGATCGGGCGGAACCTGTGGCAAGCGATGTTTCCCGGCCAGCTTTACGCCCAGGTCGGGCAGCTCCTCGACGCATTCACCCGCCACGGCGGCGTGCATGGCTTCGAGATGCGCATACGCGCGCCGTCGGGGAGCGAACGGGTCTTGTCGTGGACTTCGGCCAACCGTTTCGATGACGATGGCAACGTCATCGAAATCATCGGCATAGGCCATGATCTGACCGAGCTGCGGCGCAGCCAGATGCTCCTGCGCGAGGCGCAGGAGATCGCCGGCCTGGGCGGCTGGGAGCTGGATCTGGAGAGCGGCATCCTCAACTGGTCCGACGAAGCCCTGCGCGTGCTTGACCTCGAACGCAGCGAACTGGGCGAGACCTCCGCGTCGCTGCTCGAACTGGTCGCCGTCGATGACCGCGAGCGCGTATGGCGCGGCTTTCGCGACGCGCTAGACACGACCGGACTGGTCGACATGGTCTACCGCGTCGTCACCCCACGCGGGCGCATCAAGCACCTGCGTGCGCGCTGGCGCAATACGCACGACGATGACGGTCGCACGATCCGTTCCGCAGGCACCGTGCAGGACATCACCAGCGAGTTCGAGCACAAGGCCCAGCTAGAGGCGGCACTGGACGAGACCGTGCGCATGAAGGCCTACCACGAGCACGTCGTCGAGAACTCGCCGGCCGCGATCATGGCAACCTCGCCCAGCGGCCTGACGACGGCCATCAACGAGGCCGGCTGCAGCATTCTCGGCTACCGGCGCGACGAAATCATCGGCCGGCACCTGTGGTCGACCCTGTGTCCGGGCGACAAGTACGCCCAGGTCGAGGCCATGTTTCGTGAGTACGAGCGCAAGGGGCGGGTCAAGAACTACGAGATGGTAATCGAGAACGCACGCGGCGAGGAGCGCGTGTGGTCGTGGAACTCGGTCAATCGACTCGATACCGACGGTCACCTGATCGAAGCGGTCGGCATTGCCAATGACATCACCGAGCTCAAGCAGTCGCAGAACGAGCTGCAGTACCTCGCCCACCACGATCCGCTGACCGGTCTGCCCAACCGGCTGCTGCTCTGCGCAAGACTCGAGCGCGCGATCGCCCACGCGCAGCGCCGCGGCACCCAGGGCGCACTGCTGTTCATCGATATCGACCGCTTCAAGAACATCAACGACAGCCTCGGGCATCCCGTCGGCGATGCGCTGCTCCAGTTCGCCGCGCAACGGCTGCAGGGGTGCGTGCGCCGCGCCGACACGGTCGCGCGCCTGAGCGGCGACGAGTTCACCCTGCTGCTCGAGGATATCGATGACGTCGAATCCGCCGTGCGCGTGGCCGAGAAGGTCCTCACCGCCTTCTCGCAACCCTTTTGCATGGAAGGTCACGAAGTGGCGGTGACGCCCAGCATCGGCATCAGTGTGTTTCCGCGCGACGGCGACGACATCGACAGTCTGCTGCGCAACGCGGACTCGGCGATGTACGAAGCCAAGGAAAAAGGTCGCAATGCTTACGCGATGTATTCGCAGCGGATGACCGACGCCGCCCTCGAACGCGTGAGGCTGGAGAACGACCTGCGTCGCGCGCTCGACAACCGCGAACTGGTGGTCTACTACCAGCCACAGGTCGACCTCGCGAGCGCACGGCTGACCGGCGCCGAGGCACTACTGCGCTGGAATCACCCGGAGCTCGGACTGATCCCACCCGACCGTTTCATTCCGCTGGCCGAAGAAACCGGACTCATCGTACCCATCGGTGACTGGGTCCTGCGCACGGCCTGCCATGCGGCACGCGCCTGGCTCGACGCCGACATCCCGCTGCGCTGCATCGCCGTCAACATCGCCGCCGCCCAAATCCGTCGCGGGCACCTGCCGCAGGCCGTCGCGGCCGCGCTCAGCGTGACCGGTCTGCCGGCCGATCGGCTCGAACTCGAGGTGACCGAGGGCTTCATCATGAGCGAGGCGGAACATGCAATCGACGTGCTGGACGCCCTGCGGGACCTGGGCGTCAGCCTCTCGATCGACGACTTCGGCACCGGCTATTCGTCACTCTCCTATCTCAAGCGCCTGCCCATCAACCAGCTCAAGATCGACCGTTCCTTCGTCCGCGATATCCCCGATGACGCGGACGACATGGCCATCACCGGCGCGGTCATCGCCCTGGCCCAGAGCCTGCGCCTGGACACCGTCGCCGAAGGCGTCGAGAGCGAGGCCCAGCGGGACTTCCTCATCGCGCGCGGTTGCCGCTATGGTCAGGGTTACCTGTTCCACCGCCCCATGCCGGCCGCCGAGTTCACCGCCTGGGCGCAGGCCAATGCGTGCGCAAACCTTGAAATCGCGACGGCGATCCCAGGCTGAATCACTAGTGGCCTGAGTGCCGCCCGCCTTGCCCAGCGCAGCCGCATGCGCCCGTGCGGCGGCGTCGCGGCGTCAATCGGCAAGCCTTTCCCGCATGGTGCTAAGCTGTTTCTCATGCATGCCTACACGCTAGAGCGTTGGCGCCACTCGCACGACTTCAACCTCGACTCCGGGGCGGCCGAGCGCAGTACTTCGCGCGTCATTGCGCTGACCGCGGTCACGATGCTGATCGAGATCGCGGCCGGCGTCTGGCTCGGATCGATGGCCTTGCTCGCCGATGGCTGGCATATGGCGACCCACGTCGCCGCGTTCGGCATTACCCTGTTCACCTACCGTTATGCGCGGCAACACGCCGACAATCCGCGCTACAGCTTCGGCACCGGGAAGGTCGGCTCCCTGGGGGCCTTCGCGAGCGCGGTGGCCCTGGCCGTGGTCGCGATGATGATGGCGGTGGAGTCGATGATGCGCTTGTTCGACCCACACACCATACGCTACGAGGAAGCCGTCTGGGTGGCGGTCCTCGGCCTCGCCGTCAATCTCGCCTGCGGCGTGATGCTGGCCCGCGCCGGGCACGGGCATGGCGATCACACCCATGGTCATCGCACCGAGCGGGGCCAGGTCTCCGAAACGCAGGCGGCACCGACCGCAGCCAGGCCCCCGCCGCGCGACCGCAACCTCCACGCCGCCTACGTCCACGTGCTCGCCGATGCCCTGACTTCGGTGCTCGCGATTCTCGCTCTGCTCGCCGGCAAGCTGCTCGGCTGGGCGGTTCTCGATCCGCTCATCGGCTTGCTCGGTGCGGCCATCATCGCGCGCTGGGCCTGGGGCCTGATCCACGACAGCAGCGAAATCCTGCTCGACGCGGTGGCTGATACGGGCGTGCAGAACGCGCTCGTCGCGGCCATCGAGGCGGACGCCGACAACCGCGTGGCCGACGTTCACGTGTGGCAGATCGGTAGCGAACGCTACGCCGCGGAAATCGCCCTGGTGACCCATCTGCCGCGTCCGCCGGAACATTACAAGGGGCTGCTCGACGACATCCCGGGCCTGGCCCACGTGCTGGTGGAGGTCAACCCCTGCCAGGATCAGGTCTGCGCGACCTGAACAGCCACCCTCCGCCGCCCATGCGCATCAAGATCCCGCCACGGCGGCCGTTAACAAGGCTTGCCGGGGCGCGCAGCGGCGTCGCCCGCGCCAACGCGCGTCGAACGCTCGGCGCGCCGTTTCCTGCACATGCCGGGACCCTGCTCGACGGATGGCGTCCGGACCAGGACTTTTCAGATACGGCGAACGGGCCGGGCCCATACAGAGACCGATTGTGAGATACGACGAACCGGACATTCTCGAAACGGAAGAGGAAGAGGACTGGGGGCGCCGCCGCGACAACATGCGCCACGAGGTCACCCTGCCCGGCGTCATCACGGATCGCCTCGGAACCCGTATCTCGTGTGTTATCGAGGATGTCAGCGCCACCGGCATGGCACTCAACCTGGGCTCGTTCACACCGGAACCCGGACGCGAACCCCTGCAGCAGGGCACCCTCGCGACGCTCGAGTTCGCGCCCGATCCGGACCATGCGCCGGCCGATAAGGTGACCATCGAGGTGCGCGTGATGTGGCGTGTTCCAGTCGCCGTCGGCGTGCGCTTCACGAGCACGCCACCCGCCCTGCGCGCGGCGCTCAAAGCGATCGCCGAGGCCGCCGTGACCGGACGCCTCGAGGAGAGCGAACGCCGCCGGCGTGAACTCACGCCGGCGCAACGCCACGTTCTCCAGGCCTGCCGCAAGCGCGTGCACAAGCTGCTGCCGAACCTGATTTGGGTGACCCGAACCGAACTCGGCAACCAGCTACGGCTGCAAGCACGCGAGGCGACGCCGCCGGAAGCGCGCGCGGCCAATGACGAAGCCGATCTGCTCGAGCAGAAAGCGATGCCGATCACGCGCACCGTAGAGATGCAGATCCTGCAGGGCTTCTCCGAGGCGAGTGACCTGGAGGAGACCCAGGAACTGACCCTCACGCAACTCCGCTCGACCCTGGGCGGCGCGAGCAGCGCGCGGCTCAGGGTGCAGAACCAGGCCGACGCCGAGAATGGAGCGCGCATCACCGCGATCGCGCACACGGTCGAAGAGCGCTACAAGGCACAGGTATTCGAACTCAACGTCCGCCTGGCCAACGTCATCGGTCACCCCCTGGATGCGGAGACCAATACGCTGTTGCCAGGAACCATCTGTCGCATCCTGTGGCGGGCCATCACGCACTACGCCAGCTCGGCGCGTGCGCACAAGACGCTGCAGCGGGTCCTGCTCGAAGACGTCATGCCGCTGATCGGCGAGCTCTACCAGGCAATCAACGAGACCCTTGACGAGGAAGGAGCCGGACGCATTTTCGACGTGCGCCAGGCCGCCGTGCACCGGCCCAGCTGAGTGCGGCCTGCGCGGCCGTTCAGCGGCGCAGCGTCGCGCCGACGTTCTGTTCCACCATCACCTCGATCAGCCGCGGTCCGGGCGTCGCCATGGCCGCGCTGAAGGCGGTGTCGAACTCCGCCACGCTGGCGACACGTTCGGCCGCCACGCCCATGCCGCGCGCCACGTCACACCAGTCGATCACCGGGCGCGAGAGGTCGAGCATGGACAGCGCCTTGGGCGTCGGCTCGACCGCCTTGAGACGCATCAACTCGACGTTGAGGATGGCATAGCTGCTGTTGTTGAGCAGGACCACGGTGACGTCGGCTTCTTCGCGCGCCATGCTCCATAGCGTCTGCACCGTGTACATCGCACTGCCGTCGGCCTGGAAGGCGACGACCTTGCGCGTGGGACAGGCGATGCTCGCACCGAAACTGACCGGCAGCCCCTGGCCGATGGAGCCGCCGGTGATTGCGAGCCAGTCGTGGGCTGCGGCCCCCTGCGTGCGCAGGAACAGCTCGAGCCCGCAGGTAATGCCTTCGTCGGAGACGATGGCCTGCTCGGGCAAGCGTGCGCTGATGACATCGCCGATGGCCGCCGGGGTGAGCGCCTCGCCGGCCGGTTCGTTCATAACGCGTTCCTGCACAGCCGGCTCGCGCGGCGCATCGATGGCCTCGGCCAGGTCATGCATGGCCGCGGCGATGTCGTCGTCCACGCCGGCGAATTCGAGCACCTCGCAATCGTCCGGGGCGAGCAGGCTGGCCACGCCGGGGTAGGCGAAGAACGCCGCCGGCCGCTGCGCACCGATCAGGATCAATTGCTCGAACTCGGCGAGAAACTCGATCGCCTGCTCGGCGAAGTAGGGGATGCGTGCCAGCGGGACGCGGCCGGCACCGCGTTCGAGGCGGGCCGGAAAGGTCTCGCACAACAGCGTGGCGCCGCTCGCGGCGTGGATACGGCCGGCGGCCGTCAGCGCCGGTTCGCGCAGCGCAGCCGCGCCCAGCACCAGGGCGGTACGCCGACCCGCACCGAGTGCCCGGGCGGCCTGATCGATACGCGCCGACGGTACGCCGTCCAGGGGCGTGGGCACGAGCCTGTCGTGACTGCGCGTTGCCGGCTCCCAGGCATGATTGGCGGGCACGATGAGGGTGGCGATACGACCGCTGCCGGAACGTGCCGCCTGCACCGCCTCGGCGCCGGCCAGCGCGAGGTCCTCGGCCGATTCAGAGGTTCTCACCCAGTGCGACTGGAGACGCGCGTGGCCGGGCACGTCGGAGGTCAACGGCGCATCGTACTGGTGGTGCCACACCGCATGGTCGCCGACGATGTTGACCACCGCCGAGTGCGCCTTGCGCGCATTGTGCAGGTTGGCCATCGCGTTGGCGTAGCCCGGCCCGAGATGCAGCAGGGTGATGGCCGGCTTGCCACTCATGCGCGAGTAGCCGTCGGCCGCGCCGCTGACCACGCCCTCGAACAGGCACAGGATCGGCCGCACCTGATCGGTCTTGCCGATCGCCGTCACCAGGTGCATCTCCGAAGTGCCGGGATTGGCGAAACAGACCTCGATCCCGGCATCGACCAGGGTCTCGAGTAGCGTATGGGCTCCGTTCATCGGGGGATTCCTTGCTGACTGGTTCGGCCGCGCTCCGGCCACGCGTGAAGTCGAGCATCTTACGTTGCCCTCGATCGCACGGGCAAACCGTGCGAGCCGCCACGCTGCAATAGCTGGCAAACTCGAAAGGCCTGGGCAAGTCGCGGCCCTGCCCGCCGGCCGTGATGGGGATCGTTCCGGGGGCTCATTCATCGCGCATGAATCGCTTTACTGTCACGACCTCCGCCTTCACCGCGGGCATACTCGGCCGCTTGTGCAGCGCTTCTCTCAGGCTACACTGCGCGAGTCGCTGCCGGAGTGCGAGATGAAAACCCACCTGACGATGCTGGCCGATTACCACGGCTGGGCGTACGAAGCCCTCTACGAAGCGCTGCTACCGCTCGCCGACGACGACTACCACGCCGATGACGGCCTGTTCTTCCGCTCGGCCCACGGCACCCTCAACCACCTTCTGCTCGTCGAGCAGGTGTGGTTCGGACGCTGTGTCGGCGAGCCCTTCGAGGTCGCCGCGCTGGACACCGAGATCGAAGCGGATCGCGGGCGTCTGGAGCAGGCCATCTACCGCGCCGTGGGCCGCTGGCGCGAGTGGCTGGAGGCGCAGGACGACGCGCTGCTCACCGCTCCGCTGCACTACCACACCCTGGCGGGCGCCGCGTTCAGCAACACCCGGGCCGAAGTGCTGGCCCACGTGTTCAACCATGCCACGCACCACCGCGGCCAGGTCTCGACGGTGCTGACACGGCGCGGACTGGCCGCGCCGGCATTGGACCTCGTGCTCTACCTGCGCAGCGCGCGCACGCCGACGACGACCGTGTAGGACGGCGCTGCGCGCGTCAGCCGGGGCACCACCCACGGCGTCGTGCCAGCGGGGCGCGCCACGGCCTCAATCCGCCGCGGGCACCGGGATGAGCGCGACCAGCGCGGCCTCTTCGCCGACGACCCAGGTGCGATGCCCCTGCCCGCTGACGTCCTCGAGCAGGAACACGCCACCAGCGTCGAGGCGGCGCTTGTCGCCGTCGCCGGTCTCGATCTCGAGCGCACCGCTGAGCAGCAGGCCGTACTGGCGACGCGGTGCCGGATGCCAGTCTCCGAAGTAACCAGCCGGCAAGGAAGCGAAGGCGACATCGGTCGCGGTGAGCCGCGGCGACACCGCGAGCGCGGGTGCCGGCGGCGCGTACTCCTGCTCGGCGAGAGGAATCGCGCCGGTGGCGAAACGGGTCTTGCCATCGGCATCACTGACGATGCGCACGACCTCGACCAAGGGCGGGTCTGGCGGGGTCTCGGCCCATGCTGCCATGGCGAAGGCGGCAGCAAGCACGAGCATCACGAAACGTTTGCGCATGTAAATCGGTCTCCGCGTGGTTTGAACAAGTACTGCCGCGCAGCGGGCATCCAGGGACGGCCCCTCACTGGCGGGGTAGCTCCTCGAATGACGCCAGGAGCGCATCACAATCGGCGCCGTAGCGCGCGCTGACGCGGTCGAACTGGCGCCAGTCGCCGCCGGTCATCGCCGTCATCACGACCGCGGCATCACCGACCAGACGATCGAAGGCAGCGGCCTCGAGGTAACGCAAGGCGCGGTTACGCGCGCTCTCGCCAGCCCCGTAGAGCGCTTCGTACTCGCTCATCGGGCGCGCATTGGTCGCATTGAAATAATAGGCGGAGCAGGTCGCCAGGCGTTCAACCAGCGCTGCTCGCGCCGGCGGCAGATGCGCCGTCGGGTCCTCGTTCGCGACGGCGCCGCACACGAGCGCGAGCAGCAGCCAGGCGCCGCGGCGACTAGAATAGTTTGAACGCAAGCGCACTCTCCTCCCCGCGCTCGATGGCCGCGCGGTGCTCGGCGTAATTCAGCATCGAGATCAGTCCTTCGCCAGCGGCCATGCGCTGGCGCAGCTGCGCCTCGGCGCGCGATATCGCCTCGGCGCGCGGCACCAGCTGCGCGAGCTCCGCCTCGTTGGCGACGATGATGCCGTCGTCATCGCCGACCAGGACGTCCCCGGGAGCGACCTCGATACCACCGCACTGCACCGGCACCTGGGTGTCGAACAAGCGCTGCGTGGTGCCCGCGCACGGACAGTAGGCGCGCGCCCACACCGGCAGGTCCAGCGTCGCGAGCGTCGCGACGTCACGCACCGGACCATCGACCACGATGCCGGCCAGGCCACGCCTGCGCGCCTCGATGGAAAACAGCTCGCCGAGCACCGCGCGCCGACTGCCACGCGTATCGACCACCAGCACTTCGCCGGGCGCCGCAGCGTCGAGCGCCGCGATGACGGTGAGAAAGTCCTCGTGCGCCACCACCGTGCGTGCGACGCCGACCAGTTTGCGTCCGGGAGCGACCGGGCGCAGCGTCGGCTCCATGACGCGCAGGGACTTGTCGGCATCGGCCAGGACCGAGGTATCGAGGGCGAGCAGGGCGTCGCGCAGGGTCGGGTTCACGAGGTCGGCTCCTGGCCACGCAGGGTGGCGACTAAGTGGCGCGCGCCGTCGGCAAACAGCGCCACGTCGGCGCTGCAGCACAACAGGTTGTAGCCCTCGCGGGCGCGCGGGGCAACGAGATCGGGCGTCACGCCGTAGTAGCCCAGGCGCACGCCCTTGGCGAGACAGGTGTCGCGCACGTGGTGAATGGCGGCGAGCACTTCGCGATCGTCGAGGCGTCCGGTCTTGTTCATGCTCGCCGACAGGTCGTAAGGTCCGATCAACACCGCGTCAACCCCCTCCACCTCGCAGATTTCCTCGATGTTCTCGACCGCATCGACGTGCTCTGCCTGCACGACGACGGTCGTCGCCGCGTTCGCCGCGGCGAGGTAGTCGGCGAAATTGAGCCCGTACATGCTCGCGCGGTTCAGGCCGATACCGCGCGATCCCATCGGCGCGTACTTCGCGTAACTGACGACGAGGCGCGCGTGCGCGGCGGAATTGACCTGCGGCACCATGATGCCGGCGGCGCCAGCGTCGAGCGCGCGCTTGATCGAGATTTCGTCACTGCGCGACAGACGCACGATACAGGGCGTGTCTCCAGCCGCCTGCACGATGCGCTGCACGGCGTCGGGCAGCAGGGGCGCGTGTTCCGTTTCGAGGAACAGCCAGTCGAAACCAACGTGGCACAGGAGTTCGACCACGGCGGGCGAGTCCAGCGTGACCATGGTGCCGTAGAGCGCCTCGCCGGCCAGCAGGCGGCGGCGGAAATCGGCATTCATACTGGCAGGCTCGCGGCTGGCATGGGCGGAGATTCTAGCCGATCGGTCCGCTGCTGGCGCGATGTGCACCAGCGCGCCGCGCAGCGCCTTTCAAGTCCACCAGCACAGCCGTGATTGCCGCCCGAACCTGGTGTGGGAAACCCCCGAACCAGTCGCGGCCCCGCATCCTGCGCCCGCGCTGACCGGTTTCGGCCTTGCTCATCTTCGCAATAGCCGGCGATTACGCGCGCTTCGCGCCGCGGACTCGAGCAGCGTGGACGTTCGGACCCGCCCCGTCCAGCGGCTCCTCAGCCGTGGATCGGAAAGCGTTGCTCCCACGACATGCCCTTCGAGTCGACCACCTCCGCGCGCAGCTCGCCGGCGCCATCGTCGCGGAAGAAGAAACGAAAACTCGGGTCGGCGCTGACCGAGAAGCCCGTTTCGGCGGTCATCAGCAGCGTGTCGCCACGATACAGCTTGATCGCTTTGACGTAGTGCTCGGGGCGGATCAGCTGCGTCTTCTGGTCCTTCTGCATCCCGGTGATGTTGGGGTGGCTGAGCATGAACTGGCCGATGCGCAGGTCGTCCTCGCGCTCATCGCCGAGCGTGCGGAATTTCATTTGGCCAATGCGCTCCATCGCTTCGGCGAAATCCGCCGCCAGTGGCGCCGAGCAACCACCGGCAGCCTTGACGAAATTGGTCACGAGATGATGCTCACCGGTATTCAGTACCGCCACGGCGCGCACGTTGGTGTACTGGTCGACGCGCACGCGCATCGCAAGATCGGCGCGTCCCATCTCCGGCGTGAGCGTGAAGATGCCGACCAGCGGCTGTGGATTCTTCTCGACGAACAGGTAGAGCTTCTCGATGTAGCGCTCGGGCGTCTGCGCGATGCCGGCGGTGATGGAGACCGGCGTGTAGGCGGCATCCTCCGCGCGATAGGGCGTCTTCATATCGATGATCGAGCGGCCCTCGATGAACTCGACATCACCGAAGTACTTGGGCTTGAGCAGCGTGGCCCAGATGTCGACCTCGGACTGCTGGGCAAAGGCGGGCAGCACACTCGCCAGAAGCCAGCAACCGAGCATGAATCGTGCCGTCAATGACATGTGTTCTCTCCCCCGCATGGTGCCAGACGGCCCGCCGCGGGCACGGGCCTGAAAACTTTGACCGGTCAGCGCGCCATCAGTTTCACTGCGACGCCTGCGGCGTTACGGTAACGGTTGCGCCGGGCAGTGACAAATGTCGCGTCGCGCCACCGCGGGGCTGGGCAGTCGCGCGGATTTGCGCGAGCATGCACGGGCGTCGAGCACCGCGCCGACACCGGGAATCATCGGGCATGAAATTCACGCGCAACTCCTTGATCGTGGTCATCGCAACCGTGCTGACGATGCTCGTGCTGTTATGGCTGGCAACGCCCGCGACCGTCACCCCGCCACGCGCTGCGACACCGCCCGAGGACGGGGCCGCCGGCTCCCCGCGCGCCAGCGACGCGGCGCTCGAGCCCCCACGCGGCGGCGCCCGGTACTATTTCGACGTCACCAGCCACGATGCGGGCGAATTCCGCGCGTTGCTCGAGCGTGCCGCGGAAATCTACGCCGCGACACCAGCGCCGGAGCGCGACGCGCTCGAGGTGGTGCTGGTCATACACGGGCCCGACATCGAATACCTCGCCGCCGCCAACCGCGAACGCTACGCCGACATCATCGAGCTCGCCGGCGAACTCGAGGCACATGGCGTGTTCGACTTCAAGATGTGCGCCTCGGCGGCCCGCCAGCGCGGCATCGCGCCGGCCGACCTGCCCCCGTTCGTCGAGCTGGTGCCATGGGCACCGGACGAGTTCCTACGCCTGGAGCAGGCCGGCTACGTACGCTTGTGAGCATCGCGCTTCAGAAGTGGCGATAGCCTGCCAGCTCGCCGGCCCGGTCGTTCCCGGCAGCGTCGAGACAGCGCACGCCCGCCCCGGCGCGGACCTCGCCGATCGCGGTCAGCGCCACGCCGAGCCGCGACGCCGCGGCGCTGACCGTGCTCCAGGCACCGGGTGGCACGCAGACGGCCAGTTCGTAATCGTCGCCGCCGCGCGCGGCATGCGCGAGGGCGGTAGCGCGCGGGCAGCGTCGCGACAATGCGGGCGAGAGCGGCAGGCGTTCGAGTTCGATATGGATGGCGACGCCGCTGGCGCGGGCGACATGGCCGAGATCGGCGACCAGGCCGTCGGAAACGTCGATGGCAGCGTGCGCCAAAGGCCCCAGGGCCCGACCCAGCGCCACGCGCGCGGTCGGCCGGTAATAACGTGCGAGCAGGCTGCGCGCATCGTCGTCGGGTTCACCCAGCTCGAGCAGGTCGAGCGCAGCCCGCGCGTCGCCCAGGGTGCCGGACACCGCGACCACATCGCCGACACCGGCACCGGCGCGGCTAAGCGCCGGCCGTTCGAGCAAGCCCATGAGCTGTAGCGTGACGGTCAGCGGTCCCCGCGTCGTGTCGCCGCCGACCAGGCACACCTGGTGAGGACGCAGTGCCTCGCCCAGGCCCTCGGCGAAGCGCGTCGCGAAAACCTCGTCAGCCGCCGGCAAGGTCAGGGCGAGAGTGGCCCAGCGCGGACGAGCCGCCATCGCCGCAAGATCGCTCAGGTTGACCGCGGCGACGCGGAAGCCCAGGTCGCCCGGATCGATCGCCGGCGGGAAATGCACGCCGCTGACCAGGGTATCGACGGCCACGGCGAGGGTGTGGCCGGCCGGCACAGCGAGGACCGCCGCGTCGTCGCCGATGCCGAGCAGGACATCATCGGCGGCCTCGCCGAGTGGCGCGAAGCAGCGCGCGATGAGCTCGAACTCATCCATCATCCGGCGCGCCTGCCCGGAAACCATCGACCGGACATGCCGCTCAGTGCGACGCGGCGATTTCCACCGCGCGCCGCGCCTGGGCGAGGCGGTCGAGTACGCCGTTGATGTAGCGATGTCCTTCGGCGGTACCGAACATCTTGCACAGTTCCACGCCTTCGTTGATGACGACGCGGAAAGGCATCTCGAGGCAATGGCGCATCTCGTAGGCGCCAATCAGGAGCACGCTGCGCTCGACCGGGTCGAGCTTGGTCCACTCGCGGTCCAGGCATTCGTCGAGGTCGCTCTTGAGCGCTTCGAAGCGGCGTGGCACCTCACGCACCAGTAGCTCGAAATAATCCATATCGACGTTGACCAACTCGCGGTCGGCGACGAACTCCTTGATGATGTCCGGTGGCGGCTGGGCCGTCATCTGCCACTGGTACAGGGCCTGTACCGCGCAGCGGCGTGCGCGCACGCGTCCCTGGTTGCCGGGGCGTCGCGACATGCTCAGAGCTGGCGCATGAGCGAGATCATCTCGAGCGCGACCGCGGCCGCCTCGGCTCCCTTGTTGCCGGCCTTGGTGCCGGCACGTTCGACCGCCTGCTCGATGGTATCGGTCGTGAGCACGCCGAACACGACCGGCACACCGGTCTCGGTGGCAACGCTCTGGATGCCGCTCGCGCACGGCCCCGATACGTACTCGAAATGCGCCGTCGCGCCACGGATCACCGCACCCAGCGCGATGACCGCGTCATAGTCGCCGCTCGCCGCTGCCTTGCGCGCGACCACCGGTAGCTCGAAAGCGCCCGGCACACGGATCACGCTGACGTCGGCCGTGGCGCCGGCAGCGGCGTGCCGCGCGAGCGTATCCAGGCAACCTTTCTCCAGCTGATCGACGATGAAATGGTTGAAGCGCGTGCACAGCACCGCGACGCGCGCGTCGGCTTCGAGGATCGGGCGGCCCTCGATGATCTTCACCTCGTGCATGATGCGAGGGCTCCTGTCAGGTGACGTATTCGACGACCTCGAGGCCGAAGCCCGAGATCGCATGGTACTTGCGCGGGTTGCTCATCACGCGCATCTTGCGTACGCCGACGTCGGCGAGGATCTGCGCACCGAGACCGATCTGGCGCCAGTCCATCGGGTTGCCCTCGCGTCGCGTCGTGCTGCTGCTCTCCTCGCCCTCGGCGTAGCGCGTCATCTGGCGCACGAGATCGTGGCTGTCGTACTGGTTGGACAACACCACGACGACGCCCTCGCCCGCCTCGCCGACACGCTTGAGCGCATCGCGCAGCGGCCAGCCCTGGTCCTTGCGGATACTCGCGGTGAGATCCTCGAACGGGTTGTGGATGTGCACGCGTACGAGAGTCGGCCGCTCTGCCGAGATCTCGCCTTTGACCATCGCCATGTGCACGTCGCCACGGATGGCGTCACGGTAGGCGTAGAGATGGAAATCACCGAACTCGGTCGGCAGCACGGCGTCGGCGGCGCGCTCGACGGTCTTCTCGTTCTCGATGCGGAAGCGGATCAGGTCGGCAATGGTGCCGATCTTGAGATCGAACTGCTGGGCGATGAGTTCGAGGTCCGGGCGCCGCGCCATGGTGCCGTCGTCCTTCAGGATCTCGACAATCACCGCCGCCGGCTCCAGCCCCGCGCAGCGCGCAAAATCGCAGCCCGCCTCGGTGTGGCCGGCGCGCGTCAGCACGCCGCCGGGCTGCGCCATCAACGGAAAGATGTGGCCCGGCTGGACCAGGTCGGCCGGGAGCGCGTTGGCACTCACGGCGGCCTGCACGGTGCGCGCGCGATCGGCAGCCGAGATGCCCGTCGTGACCCCTTCCGCGGCCTCGATGGAGACGGTGAAATTGGTGCGGTGCGTGTAATGCGTGTCCTGCACCATCAGCGGCAGATTGAGCTTGCGACACCGGTCTTCGGTGAGCGTCAGGCAGATCAGGCCACGTCCGTGCTTGGACATGAAATTGATGTGTTCCGCCGTGCAGTGGCTGGCAGCGAGAATGAAGTCGCCTTCGTTCTCGCGATCCTCATCGTCCATGATGATGATCATCTTGCCGGCGCGGATGTCCTCGATCAGTTCGTGGGCTGAATTCAGCTTCATGATGCAGTGCGATACCGAAGGGTCTGAGAATGGGCCGATGGCGGATTATATAGAACCGCTCACTCGCGCGGGCCGACGAATCCGGCGGCCTTCAGCCCGTCCAGCGTGATACCGCCGCCGGTACCCTCGCGGGACAGGAGGCGCTCGATGTAGCGCGCGATGAGATCGACCTCGAGATTGACCCCGTCACCCGGCGCCAGGCTGCCGAGGGTGGTCCGCTCTAGCGTGTGGGGAATGAGCAGGACTTCGAAATCGTCCGCGCCGGCCGCGTTGACGGTCAGGCTCACACCGTCGATACAGACCGATCCCTTGAACGCGAAATACCGCGCGAGCCCGTCCGGCACGGAGACGACGAAGCGCACGTACTCGCCGTGCGGTTCGCGCACCGCGATCGTGCCGATACCATCGACATGCCCACTGACGAGATGCCCGCCGAGGCGTTCGTCCAGGCGCAGCGCCTTTTCGAGGTTGACGCCGTCGCCGACCGCCCGGCGACCGAGCGTGGTACGCGCCAGCGTCTCCATCGAGACATCGACCTCGAAGCCGTCGGCATCGAAGGCGACGACGGTGAGACAGGGTCCCGAGACCGCGATCGAGTCGCCGAGCGCGACGTCGCTCATGTCGAGCCCGCCGGCCTCGACGCGCAGACGCATCGACTCTCCGGCCGGCTCGATGGTGGCAATGGTGCCGACGGTGGCGACAATTCCGGTGAACATGTGCGGACTTCCTCCGTGCATCAAGGGCCCGTGGCTAAGCGGCCGGGCGGTATGGAGCACCCCGGCGCCCCGAACAAGCGCGCCATTCTGCCACGGTCCCTATGGGCTTGCGCCTGTGCCTGCGCCGGCAGGCGCGGGCGTCAGGGTCAGGGCGACATCCGCGCCGAGACGTTCGACCGTGACGAGGTCGAACTCGAGGGCTGCCGCGAGCGACAGCGGCGAGGCCAGGGCAAACGCGCGTTGGGCCTCGCGGCCAAGCAATTTCGGCGCGACATGGACGACGAGTTCGTCGCACGCGCGCGCGTCGATCACGCGCCCGGCGAGCAGCGGCCCGGCCTCGACCAGCGCCTCGTTGATGCCGCGCCGACCGAGTTCGCGCAGCACCGCGGCGAGGTCGAGCCCGCCCGCACCCGCGGCGATGCCCACGACCTCGGCCCCCGCCTGCTCGAGGCGCGCACGCGCCGCCGCGTCACAGCTCGCCGTGAACACGAGCGTCGCGCCATCGATCGCGAGCAGTCGCGCCGACGGCGGCATGCGCAACGCGCTGTCGAGCACCACGCGAAGCGGCTGGCGGCCGCGCAGATCGAAACGCGGGTCGCGCACGTTCAGGGACGGGTCGTCGGCGAGCACCGTCCCGATACCGGTCAGCACTGCGCACGATTCCGCGCGCAGCCGCTGCACCTCGGCGCGCGCCTCGGGGCCCGTGATCCACTGACTCTCGCCGGAGGCGAGCGCGACGGCACCGTCCAGGCTCATCGCGAGCTTGACCCGCACGCGCGGCAGACCGGTGCGCATGCGCTTGAAAAAGCCGCGATTGAGCGTCGCGGCCTCGGCCGCGCCGACCCCGCCCAGCACGTCAACACCGGCCGCGCGCAGGCGCGCCGCGCCGCCGCCGTCGACCCGTGGGTTCGGATCGTCCTCGGCGTAGACGACGCGCGCGATGCCGGCCGCGATCAAGGCCTCGGCGCAAGGCCCGGTGCGGCCGTGATGGTTGCACGGCTCGAGCGAAACGTAGGCAGTAGCGCCACGCAGGTCCGCGTCCGCGGCAGCCGCCAGCGCCGCCGCTTCGGCGTGCGGCGCCCCGGCGCGGGCGTGGAAGCCGCGCCCGACGACCCGGCCGTCGCGCACGATGACGCAGCCGACGGCCGGGTTCGGCGTCGTCGAGTAACGTCCTTCGGCGGCGAGCGCAATAGCCTCGCGCATGAAGCCGAGATCGATGTCGCTGGCTGGGTCCATGGAAGAGGTCATACGCGGCAGCCGCCGCGCCGGCTCAACCGGGCTTGCCGGGCTTGTCCGAGCGTGTTTCGGACTGGATGAGTTCGAGCTGCTGCTCGCGCAGATCGGGCGGCAGCTCGTTCTCGAGTCGCTCGATCTCCTCCAGGAAAGCACGCACGTCCTCGAAGCTGCGGTAGACGGAGGCGAAGCGTACGTAGGCGACCTGGTCGAGACCGCGCAGCGCATCCATGACCAGCTCGCCGATGCGCACCGACTCGATCTCGCGCTCGCCGCGTTCGCGGATACGGCGCTTGATCTGGTTGATCGCGTTCTCCACCCGCTCCATCGGTACCGGCCGCTTCTCCAGTGCCTTGACGATGCCACCGCGCAGCTTGTCATCAAGAAAGGTCTCGCGGCGCCCATCACTCTTGATCACCCGCGGCAAGCTGAGTTCGGCGGTCTCGTAGGTCGTGAAGCGCGCCTTACAGCTCTGGCACTCACGGCGACGCCGCACCTGGTCGCCTTCGCCGAGCAGCCGCGAATCGATCACCCGGGTGTCGGCATGGGCACAAAAAGGGCAGTGCATGGGCGATTCCTCCGCGAGCCGAGCGCCGTGGGCCGGTCCGGGTCAGGCGGCGTAGACCGGGAAACGGCCGCACATTTCCTCGACCTGACCGCGCACCCGCGCAATGACCTGTTCGTCCTCGATGGCGTCGAGCACGTCGCACATCCAGCCCGCAAGCGTGCGCGACTCGTCGGCACCGAGTCCGCGCGTGGTCATCGCCGGGGTACCGATGCGCACGCCGCTGGTCACGAACGGCGACTGCGGATCGTTCGGCACGGCGTTCTTGTTGACCGTGATGTGCGCGGCGCCGAGCGCGGCGTCCGCGGCTTTGCCGGTGAGGCCCTTGTCGACCAGGTCGACGAGGAAGAGGTGGTTGTCGGTGCCGCCGGATACGACCTTGTAGCCGCGCGACATGAAGGTCTCCGCCATTACCCTGGCGTTGGCGATGACCTGTTCCTGGTAGGCACGGAAGCCCGGCTCCATGGCTTCCTTGAAGGCCACCGCCTTGGCCGCAATGACGTGCATCAACGGCCCGCCCTGGGTACCGGGGAAAACCGCCGAAGCGAGCTTTTTCTCGAGCGCCTCGTTGGCGCGTGCGAGGATCAGGCCGGAACGCGGGCCGCGCAGGGTCTTGTGCGTCGTGGAGGTCGTGACATCGGCGAGCGCGACCGGGCTCGGGTAGAGGCCGACGGCGATGAGCCCGGCGACATGGGCAATATCCGACACGAGATAGGCGCCGACCTCGTCGGCAATCTCGCGGAACCGCGCCCAGTCGACGATGCGCGAGTAGGCCGAAAAGCCGGTCATGATCATACGCGGCTTGTGCTCGCGCGCGAGGCACACGACCTCGTCGTAATCGATCTCGCCGGTGGCGACATCGATCCCGTACTGCACCGCGTGGTAGGTCTTGCCGGAAAAATTGACGCTCGCGCCATGGGTCAGGTGTCCGCCGTGCGCCAGGCTCATGCCCATCACCGTGTCACCGGCGTCGAGCAGCGCGAGGTAGGCCGCACCGTTGGCCTGCGACCCGGAATGCGGCTGCACGTTCGCGTAATCGGCTCCGAACAGCTCGCGGGCGCGCGCGATGGCGAGCCGCTCGACGGTATCGACGTGTTCACAACCGCCGTAATAGCGCTTGCCGGGGTAGCCTTCGGCGTACTTGTTGGTCAGCACGGTACCGGCTGCCTCGAGAACGCGCGGGCTGGTGTGGTTCTCCGAGGCAATCAGCTCGATGTGGGTCTCCTGCCGCGTCTGCTCGGCAGCGAGCGCGCTCCACAGCTCGGTGTCGAAGGCAGCGATGGTCATATCACGGGAAAACATGCTTGGCATTCCTCACGCTTTGGCTGGCGATGGCGGGCGGCGACTGTCGGCCGGTACGGCCGCGCCGCGCTCCGGCCGCCCGCTGCGGCGGCGCGGCAAGGGCGCGTGGCGCAGGCCCGGGGCGGTCCCGGCGAGAGTGCGGATTATCCTCGATCGGGCCCCATGGCACAATCAAAACATATTGAATTTACAGGGTTTCTGTGCATTCTCCCTGGCGGCTGTCGTAGCCCGCGCCGCCTTCAGGTCGCGCGCTTCCGGCCGCTATGAGGGCCATGAGTACCGCCGCGTCCCCCGAGTTCGATTTCAGCGAGAAGCCGGCCCACAAGCGCTTCGTCACGGTCAACCGCGACCGGCTGCGGCGCGTCACCGACAGTCTCAGCCAGCGTCAGCGCGACTTCGTCGACCTGCTGCCCCTGCTGTTCCATATCAATCACCCGCTGCTGCCTGGCTACGTGGCACGCGACACGCCTTTCGGCATCGCCGACTACTCGCCGACTGCGGCCAGCCTGCGCGCGGCGCGACGCGTGGCGCGCTCGTTCGAAATCGATCGCCGTTCGCCGCCGCGCTTCGCCATCCGCGGCCTTTACATGATGGGCAGCCCCGGCACCATCGCTTACTCGCGGAGCAGCGACATCGACCTGTGGCTGGTACACCACCCTGAGCTCGATGCCGAAGGTATTGCCGCGCTGGCCACCAAGGCGCACCTGATCGAAGCGTTCGCCGACGGCATCGGCCTGGAAGTGCACTTCTTCGTCTTCGATGCCGAGCGCTTCCGCGCCGGCGAGACGCTGTCGCTGTCCGAGGAATCGAGCGGCAGCTCGCAGCACAGCGTGCTGCTCGACGAGTTCTATCGCTCCGCGCTGCTCGTCGCAGGGCTGCCGCCGACGTGGTGGTACGTGCCGTCACGCTACGACGGCGTGTACCAGGCCTACGTCGCCCGCGCCATCGAACGCCGGGTGATCGACCCGCGCGATTCCATCGACTTCGGCGCCCTGCCGACGATACCGGCCGAGGAGTTCTTCGGTGCGGCGGTCTGGCAGCTCTACAAGAGCATCGAGTCACCCTACAAGTCCGTACTCAAGCTGCTGCTGATGGAAGCCTATGCCGCCGAGTATCCGGACATCAAACTGCTATGCAGCCGCTACAAGCAGAATATCGAAGCCGAGCAGGCCGATCTCAACGCCCTCGACCCCTACATGCTCATGTACACCAAGGTCGAAGAACACCTGATGGCGCGCAACGATGCCACCCGTCTGGACGTGCTTCGGCGAAGTTTCTATATCAAGGCCAACGTGCGCGTGAGCGAGCCGCCGCCCGTCCGCCACGAGGACTGGCGCGGCGAGATGATGCGTCACCTGGTCGCGGCATGGGGCTGGTCACAGGGGCGCTCGGTACTGCTCGACCAGCGCGACAGCTGGCGCCTGGGCACCGCGATCGAAGAACGCCGCGACATCACCAACACGCTCAAGGAATCCTATGCTGCGCTGTCGTTGTTCGCGCGCAACCATGCCAGCGAACTCAAGATCACGGAGCGCGATCTGCACGTGCTGGGCCGCAAGCTGTACGCAGCGTTCGAGAAGAAGCCGTCCAAGATCGAGATCATCACGCGGGGCATCTGCAGCAACCCGCACGAGCCCAACCTCTCCCTGCATGAAGTGAAACTGGGGGACGCGAGCTACGTCTGGCTGCTCTTCTCCGGCACGGTGACGCCGGCCGAGGCCGCTTTCCGACGGCCGATGAAACGCTCCGCGGCGGCGGCCGAACTGGTACTGTGGTGCCATCTCAACCGGCTGGCCGACCTCACCACCACCTGGCACGTGTTCACGTCCGCGACGACGCTCGCGGGCATGGACATCCGGCGTATGCACGACACCATGGCCGCCACGCTCGGCGATGGTGAGAACGGCGCCGGCGCGGAGGACCTCGCCGCACCGCCACGCATCGCGCACGTGCTGCTGCTGGTCAACGTCGGCGTCAACCCGTTCGCCGGGACTCTCGCCGAAGGCACCGTGTTGACCAGCGACCACAGCGACCCTTTCCAATACGGCGGCCGTGGCATCAACCTGGTACGCAGCATCGACCTGTTGTTCACCACCAGTTGGAACGAGGCCTTCGCGTTCCGCTACGAGAGCCGCGGGGCCCTGCTCGAAGCGCTCAGCGAGTGCCTCGCCTGGGGCACGGGCGACGACAATGCCGACCGGGTGCCGAGTGTCGAGGCCCGCTGCTTCAGCGTCGACCACGCCAATGCGATCGCGGTACGTGTGCAGCAGACGTTCGGTGACACCCTGCGCTTCATGAGCCGGCGTGTCGCCGGAGAGACACGCCAGTTCGTCATGGAAGCCGGCGAGGAACTGCACCAGCTGCGCTACGAAGAGGGCGCGCCGCGCCTCGACGTGCATACCGGCCACGCGACGCTGCTGCGCGCACTGGGACAGGCAGGACACGACGAATCCTTCCGCCGCGTGCGCTTCGACCAGAGCGGCGGCCGGCTCGGTATCCTGGCCGCGATCTATCGGCATAACCACCCGGACAAGGTGCAGGTGTTCGCGCGACAACACGGGGACCGCGCCGATGCCTACATCCTGGATGAGCGCGGCCTGCTGCTCGTGCAACGCCACGAGTGCGGTTCCATGCACGCGTTGCTCGAGCACTACCAGCGCTTTCTCGATGCCGCCCTGGCGCGCTGCGTGACGCTCGGGGACCGCGGCGCCAGCACCGCGGCCCTGGCCATCGAGACGGCCGAGATCGTGAGCGGCGCCGGCAGTGTACAGCTCAAGCCGCAGGCGATCGATGCGACCGCAATCGGCGACTACCTGTCCCTGCAGGTGCTGGCCGACGCCGATTCGCACGGACATCAGCAGTTCACCATCCTCGCCGGCGAGCGCGAATTCTCGACCTGGGAGCATGGCGGCTCCCTGTTCATGCAGGTCGCCGAGTACGTGCTCGCACAGCGGCGCGACGGTGCGACCTACCCGATTTACATCACCGATCTCGACCTGTCCCTGCGTTTTCGCCAGGTCAACGGCATCCGTACCCTGCGCCCACTCGACCTGCTGACGTTCAAGAAGCGCATCGAGCTGCTCCTGACCCGTGCCCTCCTGCGCGACGTTCCGGCCAACGTCGTGCCGATGGCGTCTTGAGGCGCTCGGCGCCTGTCCACGGTGCCTGCCGCCGCCATCGGCGTGCAGCGGTGGCTGCATCCGCTCGTGTAGAATCTCCATGTCGCGCGCGTCGCCGCATGCGCGCGGACCAGTGATTCACGAGAACCGGTCGCAGAGTTGTTCGGAGTTGCGCCGACGGCTGCCAGGTCCACGCTCGATGGCGCACCGTTCAAGGCGCGAGCAGCGTACTTTGGCCATAGCTTTGCGCACCGCGCGCCCATGAAAGATTTTCTTGAGGCTGTGCTTTTTCGGCGCCGACGCAACCACGAACAACTCTGAAACCGGTTCCAGCCTGTCAGCGGATAGTCACCTTGAGCAAAGCAGACAAGTTCTTTCGTCGCGCGGAACGCCTCGTCGAGCGCCTCGAGCAGCTCGTGCCGGCAGCGTCCGGCACGCCCGTCGATCCCGATGATGCCATCGCGTGGCGCTGGCGTACGTCCGGCGGGCGCGGCCGCCTCGAACCGATTCGCCGTTTCACCAGCGTCACGCTCGCCGACCTGCTGCACGTCGATCGCCAGAAGGAAACGCTCGAGCGCAACACACGGCAATTCCTCGCCGGCCTGCCGACCAACAATGCCCTGCTATGGGGTCCGCGCGGTACCGGCAAGTCATCGCTGGTCAAAGCCCTGCTCAACGACTACGCGCCGCAAGGGCTGCGCCTGGTCGAGGTCGACAGACTCGACCTGGTCGATCTGCCCGACATCATCGATTGCCTCGACGGCGGCAACGGGCGCTACGTGATCTACTGCGACGACCTGTCCTTCGACGAGAACGATGCCACCTACCGCGCGCTCAAAACGGTCCTCGACGGCTCGGTACTGGACACGCCGGAGAACGTCGTCATCTATGCCACCTCGAATCGGCGCCACCTCATGCCCGAACACCAGGCAGACAACCAGGGCGCACGCGTCATCGACGGCGAGCTCCACCATACCGAGGCGGTCGAGGAGAAGATCTCGCTGTCTGAGCGTTTCGGCCTGTGGCTGTCGTTCCATCCGCTGAACCAGGAGCGCTACCTCGACATCACCGCGCACTGGCTGGCGGCGCACGGTGCGCCCGACGACGAGCAGGCACGCGCTGAAGCCCTGCAATGGGCGCTGCTGCACGGCTCACGCAGCGGGCGCACGGCATTCCAGTTCGCGCGCGATCGCGCCGGACGCCTTGCCCTGGAGGAGAACGATGAGTAAGCAAGTCACCAGTGAGGAGCTCGATCGCGTGCGGGCCGGAGCTCGTTGCCTGGCCGACGCCGCGACGATTGCACGCGGGGTCGACCGCATGGCGCTCGAGATCACCGAAAAGCTCAGCCAGACGACACCGCTGGTGCTCGGCGTGATGACCGGCGGCGTGGTGCCGCTGTCGATGCTGCTCCAGCGGCTCGACTTTCCGCTGCAGGTCGACTACACCCAGCTTACCCGCTACGGCATGCACACCACCGGTGGCGAGCTGCGTTGGATCAAGCGCCCGCCGGAGGCCGTGCGTGGGCGCACCGTGCTGATTGTCGACGACCTGCTCGATCACGGCATCACGCTCTCGGCCATCGTCGAGGCCTGTCAGGACCTCGGCGCCGCCGAGGTCCTGACCGCGGTGCTCGTGACCAAGCAGGTGGAGAACCGTGCCGGCCTCGCGAGCACGGATTTCTCCGCGCTCTCGCTACCCGATGCTTACCTGTTCGGTTACGGCATGGATTACAAGACCTTCCTGCGTAACGCACCCGGCATCTTCGCCGTCGAAGACGACGCATGAAGCTCGCGATCATCGGCGGCAGCGGCCTGTACGATCTCGCCGCACTGGGGCTCACCGGCGAGCACCGCGTGATGACGGCCTGGGGCGAGCCTTCCGGGCCGATTACCAGTGGCACGCTCAACGGCACGCCGGTCCTGTTCCTCGCCCGCCACGGGCCCGGACACCGCTACCCGCCGCACAAGATCAACTATCGCGCCAATATCGCCGCCCTCGACGAACTCGGTGCGACGGCGATCGTCGGTACCGCGGCGGTCGGCGGCATTGGTGTGGCGACGGGCGTGATCGCGGTGCCGACCCAGCTGATCGACTACACCTGGGGCCGCGAGCACACCTACTACGATGGCTCCCAGGCCAGCCCGGAGCACGTCGACTTCAGCGAACCCTACACGCCCTGGCTGCGCGAAGCGCTGCTCGCGGGGGCCAGCGCCAGTGGCATCGCCACCGTCGACGGCGGCGTCTACGGGACCACCCAGGGGCCGCGCCTCGAAAGCGCCGCGGAGATCGACCGGCTGGAGCGCGACGGCTGCACGCTCGTCGGCATGACCGGCATGCCGGAAGCGGCGCTGGCGCGCGAGCGGGGCCTCGACTACGCCAACCTCTCGCTGGTCGTCAACGCCGCCGCCGGGCGCGCGACGGGACCGATCACGATGGCGGACATCGAACGCGAGCTGGCCGGCGGCATGCGCGCGGTACGCAGCATCATAGCGGCGCTGGCCGGCGATCTCGCCGGCCGCTGAAGGCGCGCTCGGATCAGGGCGCCGCGCCGTCGCCCGGCGCCGTGTCCTCGGGCTCGTCGGCGCTCACCTCGGCCGTCTCCGGCACCGTTGGCAGTACGTAGGGCGAGACCTGCACGACCACGCCGAACAAGGGGTGGTCGAAGTAGTGAATCTCGCGCAGCTTGAGCTTGCGCGTTTCGTGCAGGCGCACCGGTACGCCCTCGTGGTCGTAGAGGAAATCGAGCTCGACGTGGAGCAGGCGCGCAACCTTGATCCCGACGGTGCCCTGCACGCGCGGCGCCAGTGACATCGTCGTATCCGGGGCGCCTTGCGCGAACGCCGGTGCCATGCCGTCGAGGTCCGACAGGTAGACGTATTTCGGCCGCGCCACGCCGAAGCCGGGCTGGCGCCAGCCAGCCGCGAGCAGCAGCTCGTAACCGCCGCCGTCGACGCGCCGCGCGACGCCGGCAAGGCGCCGCTCGCGGCCCGGCAGGGGCTCGAAGGCCACCGGCCCCGCCTCGACGCCATCGTCGGCGACGGGTTCATCGTCCAGGGCCGGAAGATCGCTGACCAGGCGCACCGCGCGACTGTAGTCGGGCAGTTCGTCCGGCGCCAGCCACTGTTCACCGCCCGTCGCGATTCCCGGCGGCTGGCGGAATACCACCACCTCGACCTGGTACCAACGCGCCGCGGCGGTCTGCGCGACCACCAGCGCGAGCAACGCGAGGACCAGGCGCGAGCGTCTTGCCACGGCCCTACTTCGCCCGCTCACCGGCGAAATGGCGCAGTAGTGCTGCCAGCTCCTCGAATCTCGCATCTGCATCGGGCAGTTCCTTCACCACTTTGAGCTTGTCACCGCCGTCCATGCGATAGTCGACATGGTTCTGCACGAGTTCGATGACGGCCATCGGATCGACTGCCGGCTTGGGATGGAACTCGATGCGGCCGCCGCGGCTGCCGAGATCGATGCGACGGATGCCGAGGCGCTCCGCCTCGAGCTTGAACGATGTTACACGAAAGAGGTTGTCCACCGGCGTCTCGAACACGCCGAAGCGGTCGATGATCTCTTCGCGCAGGTCGGCCAGTTCTTCGGCTGTGCGTGCGCTGGCGATGCGCTTGTAGAGAATCAGCCGTGCATGCACGTCGGGCAGATAATCTTCGGGAAGCAGGGCGGGGACGTGCAGCTCGACCTCGACGCGCTCGTCCATGGCCTGGTCGGGATCGATGCCATGACCCGCCTTGAGTGCGCTGACGGTGCGGTTGAGCAGTTCGGAGTAGAGACCGAAACCGATCTCCTGGATATGGCCGCTCTGCTCATCGCCGAGGATCTCGCCGGCGCCGCGGATCTCGAGATCGTGCGTCGCGAGGGTAAAGCCGACACCGAGTTCCTCCAGCGACTCGATCGCTTCGAGGCGCTTGACCGCGTCCTTCGTCATGGCCTTACGATGCGGCACGACCATGAAGGCATACGCGCGGTGATGCGAACGCCCGACGCGACCGCGCAGCTGGTAGAGCTGGGCGAGGCCGAACTTGTCGGCGCGATTGATGACCATGGTATTCGCGTTCGGCACGTCGATGCCGGTCTCGATGATGGTCGTGCACACGAGGACGTTGCAGCGACCGTGGTAGAAGTCGAGCATGATGCGTTCGAGCGTCGATTCGCGCATCTGGCCGTGGGCGACGGCGATGCGCGCCTCCGGCACGATGCCGCGCAGCTTCTCCGCCATCTGCTCGATGTTCTCTACTTCGTTGTGCACGAAGTAGACCTGGCCGCCGCGCCCGATCTCGCGCAGCATCGCCTCACGCAACAACGGGTCCGACCACTCGCGCACGAAGGTCTTGATGGCGAGACGTTTCTGCGGCGGTGTCGCGATGATGGACAGCTCGCGCGTGCCCGACAAGGCCAGGTTCAGCGTGCGCGGGATCGGTGTCGCGGTCAGGGTGAGGATATCGACATCGGTACGCAGCGCCTTGATCTTCTCCTTCTGCCGCACGCCGAAGCGGTGTTCCTCGTCGACGATGAGCAGGCCGAGTCGCTTGAACTTGATGTCCTTGCCGAGCAGCTTGTGGGTGCCGACGACAATGTCGACGGTGCCATCCGCCAGCCCCCTGAGCGTTGCGCGCGTGGCACTGGAATCCGCAAAGCGTGAAAGCTGGCCGATCTTGACCGGCCAATCCGCAAAGCGATCACGCAGAGACTCGTAGTGCTGGCGCGCCAGCAAGGTCGTGGGCACCAGGATCGCGACCTGGTGCCCGTCGTTGACCGCGACGAAGGCGGCGCGCATCGCGACCTCGGTCTTGCCGAAGCCGACATCGCCGCAGATGAGGCGATCCATCGGCTGCTCGCGCGCCATGTCGGCGAGCACCGCCTCGACCGCGGCCGCCTGGTCGGGCGTGTCCTCGAACGGGAAGGCCTGCTCGAAACTCTGGAAAGCATGGCGATCGAGCTGAAAGGCATGGCCGCGGCGGGCCGCGCGCCGCGCGTGGATCTCGAGCAGTTCGGCGGCGACGTCGCGAATCTTCTCGGCCGCCTTGCGCCGCGCCTTGTCCCACTGGCCGCTGCCCAGCTTGTGCAGCGGCGCGCGCTCGGGATCGACCCCCGAGTAACGACTGATCAGGTCGAGCGCACTGACCGGCACGTAGAGGTTGTCGCCATCGGCATATTCAATCTTGATGAACTCGTTGCTGATGCCGCCGACTTCGAGCACTTCGAGTCCGCGGTAGCGCCCGACGCCGTGGCGTTCGTGCACCACCGGCGCCCCCGGGTGGAGCTCGGTGAGGTTGCGGATGACGGCCTCGTTGTCGCTGCTCGCGCGGCGCCGCCGACGCTGCTGGGCACGCTCGCCGAACAGCTGCCCCTCGGTGAGGATGCTGAGCCGCGGGTGCTCGAGCTCGGCACCCTCGGCCACCGCACCCACGGCGATCCCGACCGCCGTATCAGCGGCGAGAAACTCGGCCCACGAATCGAATGCGCGTGGCCGGAAGGGTTGCTCCTGGAACAGATCGAGCAGCGCTTCGCGCCGGCCCAGGGAGTCGGCCAGGAACAGCACGCGGCCATCCGCGCGGCGAACATGCTCGGCAAGCAACGCGAACGGCGCTGCGGCGCGTGCGTCGACGGGTACCTTGACTGGCGCGCGTGCGCCGAACGCGAGGACGTCGCCGCCGTCGGTGTCGAGCCCGCTGACCTCGATGCCGCTGGAAGCGGCGAGCGCGTCACACAGCGCGTCGTATTCGAGGAACAAACGCTCGGGCGCGAGTATGGGCCGCTCGACGTCGTGCCGCAGGGCCTCGTAACGCTCGGCCACGGCCTGCTCGAAGGCCGCCGCGCCCGCACCAGCGCCTTCATCGAAGACCACCACCGCGTTCTCCGGCAGGTAGTCGACGAAACTGCCCGGCTCGTCGAAGAACAGCGGCAGGTAATACTCGATCCCGGCCGGCGCGAGGCCCTCGGAGACGTCGGCATACAGCGACGCACTCTGCCCGCGGCCCTCGAACTCCACGCGCCATGCGCGGCGGAATTCGCGCCGCGCAGCGTCGTCCAGCGGGATCTCGCGCGCGGGCAGGATCTCGACCGCTTCGACCGCATCGGTCGAGCGCTGGGTCTCGATGTCGAACAGGCGCAGGGTATCGATCTCGTCGTCGAGCAGGTCGATGCGGAACGGCGCCTCGGCGCCCATCGGGAAGACGTCGATGAGCGACCCGCGCACGGCGAAATCCCCGTGCTCGGCAACCTGGGCGCCGGCGCGGTAGCCACCGGCTTCGAGGCGCCGTCGGAAGTCGTCCCGGTCGAGACGGTCACCGCGACGCAGGCTGAACGCGCGCCCTTCCAGCCAGGCGCGCGGCGGCAGGCGATGCAGGATCGTGGGCACGGCGACGATGACGATGCCATGCCCCAGCCCCGGCAGCCGGCTGAGCGTCGCGATGCGCTCGGAGATGATGTCCTGGTAGGGGCTGAAGCGATCGTAGGGCAGCGTTTCCCAGTCCGGGAGCACCAGTCGCGGCAGCTCGGGTGCGAAGAAGGCGAGCTCCTGCTCGAGCCGCGCCGCGGTCGCCGGGTTGCCGGTCAGGACCACCCACGGGCGGGCGTCGGCGCGCGCCGCGCTCGCGATCGCGAGCGCCTGTGCGGCACCGTAAAGGCGCGTCCAGCGCACCCGCGCCCCGGGCGGCGGCGCGGCTGGCGGTGCCAACGGGCTGGGCACGACGTCGCCGGCCGCGACGCTGCGGGCCGCTTCTGTGGCGCGACGGCTCATGGCGCGGAGACCGCGCGGCACTCGTCGTTGATGGCCGCGACTGCCGCGGCCGGGTCAGCGGCGCGAGTCACCGGCCGCCCGACGACGAGATAACTCGCGCCAGCCGCCATCGCATTGCCGGGCGTGGCGATACGCACCTGGTCGTCGACGCTCGCGCCCGCCGGGCGTACGCCAGGCGTGACGAGTGTGAACGCGTCACCGAGCCGGGCGCGCAGCGGTGCGATTTCGAGCGGCGAGCAGACCACGCCATCCAGGCCGCTGGCACGGGTCAGCGCCGCCAGGCGTTCGACCTGGCCGGCGACACCATCGCCGATCCCGATCTCATCGAGCGCGGCATCGTCGAGACTGGTCAGCACGGTGACCGCGATGAGCAACGGCCGCGTCCGCCGCTCGGCGAGCGCCGCGACCGCCGCTTCCATCATCGCGCGACCGCCGCCGGCGTGGACGTTGAGCATCCAGCAGCCGAGGTCGGCCGCCGCACGACAGGCGCCGGCCACGGTGTTGGGGATGTCGTGGAACTTGAGATCCAGGAACACCTCGAAGCCGCGCGCGACGAGCATGCTCACCGCCTGCGGGCCGGCACGGGTAAACAACTCCTTACCAACCTTGACGCGGCAGGCCTGCGGGTCGAGACGGTCGGCGAGAGCGAGTGCGTCGGCTAGCGCGGGATAATCGAGCGCGACGATGACGGGCTTCGTGTTTCGGTTCGGATTCATGGACTTGTTCGGCCCGCGCCGGTGGCGGGTGGCTTGACTGTGAACGGTGGCCGACGGACGCGCAAAGGGGCACCGGCGACGAGCGGGGGAATTTTACGCGGCAACCAGCGCGCTCACTCCCCCTCGATGCCGTGGACTGGCTTGACGGAGTTCCAGAACTTGCAGCTCGGACACTGCCAGTGCAGCTTGCGGCCGCGGAAACCGCAGTTGCTGCAGCCGTAGCTCGCCTTGTGCTCGATCAGCGAGACGGTCAGTTCCTTGAGCAGCTGGAGGTTCTCGCGCGCGTCCTCGTCGGCGCCGTCGAACGAGTAATCGACGAGGCGATCGATGCCGCGCACCGTCGGTCGGATCTTGAGTTCGGCGACGAGGCGTGCCTTGGCCTCAGCGTCACGCCCGGCGGCGCTCAGGGTCTCGGCGAGGGCCAGCACCGGCGTTATCCCGACGTGGAGATCGCACAGCCGCTCGAGGTGCGCGAGCAGCGCGGCCTCCCGCCCCAGTTGACGGTAACTCTCACGCAGCCGCCCGATGGCCTCCGGCAGAAACGCGAGGTCCTGCTCCTCGATGCGCTCCAGATGCCGTATCGCTGCTTCGTAGGCACCGCTGACCATGCACAGGTCGGCCTGCACCAGGCTCGCGCGCACACAGCCCGGATCGATGGTGAGTGCCTCGCGCAAGCGCGCACTGGCCTCCTCGACGCTGCCGGCTGCGATGAGCATCTCGGCCTGCTCGCACAGGAAATGCGCGCGACGTTCGGAGAAGTTGCGGTTGGCGAGCTTCTCGAAACGCTCGGTGTACTCCAGCGCCTTGTCCCAGTCACGCTCCTGTTGGTAGATGTCGACGAGGTGACTGATCGCCTGGCGCTGGTGCGCGCCGACCTCGAGCAGTTCCTTGAACAGGCTCTCGGCACGATCGAGCAGGCCGGAGCGCATGTAGTCGAGGCCAAGCTCGAACAATGCGGTAGTCCGGTGCTCGAACTCGAGCTGCGGGCGCGCAACGAGATTCTGATGGATGCGGATGGCGCGATCGACCTCGCCGCGGCGGCGAAACAGGTTGCCCAGCGCGAGATGTGTCTCGACCGTTTCGGACTCGACTTCGAGGACTTTGAGAAACACCTCGATCGCCTTGTCCGGTCGATCATCGAGCAGATAGTTGAGGCCGCGGAAGTAATCCGGCGACATCCCGCTGCGAAGCGGCTTGGCCCGTACACGCGCGTCGCGGCGTCCGATGTACCAGCCGGACAGGGCCGCTACCGGCAGCAGGCAGACAACGACGGCGAAGAGCGTCTCAACCGGCATCTTTGAGCGCGACCGCACGCAGGCTGTCGAGCTCACGCTGGGCCTGCTCGTTGCGGCGCGCCAGGCGCCGCGCCTCGCGCTTGAGCCGCAGCATGCTGGCCGTCATGCCGAGCACGCCGAGCAGCACCCCGATGACCAGCGTCGCGACCATCAGCCAGGACAGCTCGAGATCGATGCTCCCGCCGAAGTAATCGAGCGAGATGGCCTGGTTGTTGCGCACGTGGAAAGCGAACCCGGCCAGGGCGACCAGGATGGCGAGGGTCAGATAAAGTACGCGTGACACGGCGGCAACCTGTTCCTTTTCTCCGTCAGGGCCCGAGGCCGACGCGGTCCGGTCAGTGCCAGGCCCGGCCGGCGCGGCTCAATCGTCCGACTCCTGCTCACCGTCGCCGTCACGCGCCGGCCGGATCACCGGCGCGTCGGCGGCACCGAGGTTGACGCGCTCGCGCAGCTCCTTGCCGGGCTTGAAGTGCGGCACGTACTTTGCCGGCAGCGAAACCGGATCCCCCGACTTCGGGTTGCGCCCGACGCGCGGGGGACGGTAATGCAGCGAGAAGCTGCCGAACCCGCGGATCTCGATACGCTCGCCGGCGGCCAGCGTCTGTCCCATGTGCTCCAGCATCGTCTTGACCGCGAGTTCGACGTCGCGATAGCCGAGCTGGGACTGCTTCTTCACGAGCGATTCGATGAGCTCAGACTTGGTCATTCTTGTTCTCGTTGCCGATCAGCCAGGGACGCGGGTACGCGTGATATCGATTACTTGGAGTCGAGCTGCTCCTTGAGAAGATCGCCCAGCGTGGTACGCCCGGCGGAATCCCGCTCGGCGGTGTACTCCTGCAGCGCGGCCGCTTCCTCTTCGCTCTCCTTGGCCTTGACCGAGAGATTGATCACGCGGCGCTTGCGATCGACGCCGACGACCATCGCTTCGATCTCCTCGCCTTCGCGCATGATCTTACGCGCGTCGTCGACCGGATCGATCGACATCTCCGAGGCGCGCATGGCGCCTTCGACGCCTTCGGCCAGATCGAAGCTCGCACCCTTGGCGTCCACCGCCGCGACCTTGGCCCGGATGGCGGTACCGCGCGGATGCTGCGCGAGGTAAGTCGAAAACGGGTCCTGGGCCAGCTGCTTGACGCCGAGCGAGATACGCTCGCGCTCCGCATCGACCGCGAGCACCACCGTCTCGAGCTCGTCGCCCTTCTTGTAGTTGCGCACGATCTCCTCGCCCGGCAGATCCCACGACAGGTCCGACAGGTGAACGAGACCGTCGATGCCGCCGTCGAGGCCGATGAAGATGCCGAAGTCGGTGATCGACTTGATCTTGCCGACCACGCGGTCGTTCTTGTTGTGAGTGGCGGCGAACTCTTCCCACGGGTTCGAGCGGCACTGCTTCATGCCGAGCGAGATGCGGCGGCGCTCCTCGTCGATGTCGAGCACCATGACCTCGACCTCTTCGCCGAGATGCACGACCTTGGACGGATGCACGTTCTTGTTCGTCCAGTCCATCTCCGAGACGTGAACGAGACCTTCCACGCCCTCCTCGATCTCGACGAAGCAGCCGTAGTCGGCGATGTTCGAGACCTTGCCGAACAGGCGCGAACCTTCCGGGTAACGACGCGAGATGTCCACCCACGGATCGTCGCCGAGCTGCTTGAGACCGAGCGAGACGCGCTGGCGCTCGCGATCGAACTTGAGCACCTTGACCTCGACCTCGTCACCGATGTTGACGACTTCGGACGGGTGCTTGACGCGGCGCCAGGCCATGTCGGTGATGTGCAGCAGGCCGTCGATGCCGCCGAGATCGATGAACGCACCGTAGTCGGTGAGATTCTTGACCAGGCCCTTGAGGACCAGGCCTTCGGTGAGGTTGTCGAGCAGCGCCTCGCGCTCGGCGGAGTTTTCGCTCTCGACCACGGCGCGGCGCGAGACCACCACGTTGTTGCGGCGGCGATCGACCTTGATGACCTTGAATTCGAGCGGCTTACCTTCGAGGTAGCTGGTGTCGCGCACCGGGCGCACGTCGACCAGCGAGCCGGGCAGGAAGGCGCGGATGGTATTGATGTCGACGGTGAAACCGCCCTTGACCTTGTCGCTGATGACGCCGGTGATGGTGGCGTTGTCTTCGCAGGCCTGCTCGAGCTCTTCCCAGGCCTTGGCGCGCTTGGCCTTGTCGCGCGAGAGCTTGGTCTCGCCGTAACCGTCCTCGACGGCATCGAGCGCGACGTCGACAATGTCACCGACGGCGATCTCGACCACGCCCTCGTTGTTCCTGAACTGGTCGGACGGGATGACCCCTTCGGACTTCAGTCCGGCGTTGACGACCACGAAATCCGGGCGGACCTCGACGACCGTGCCCTGCACAATCGTGCCGGGCCGCATTTTTGCCTCAATCTGGCTCTGTTCGAATAATTCCGCGAAGCTTTCCGCCATAATTCTGCTTACAAAGGTTTCCACCAGGCCGTGATTGCGTCATCGACGGCTTTTGCGGCAGGCCCCCTCGTCTCCTGTTTGTCGGTTGATGGGACGATCGGGCCGGAACGACTGACTATCACTGGGATCGTTATCGGGTCCGGGCCAGACCACGTTCCCGCACGAGCTGCCTGACCTGCTCTTCGACGACGCGAATGTCGGTACTGGTCGTATCGAGGAGGATGGCATCGGGTGCGGGCCTGAGGGGCGCCACGGCGCGTTCCGCATCGCGCTTGTCGCGTGCCGTGATATCCCTCGAAAGCCGCGCGAGGTTAACACTCATTCCTTTTTCTATCAACTGGTTATAGCGCCTGCGCGCGCGCTCATCGGCACTCGCGGTGAGGAAGATTTTGAGCCTGGCATCGGGGAACACCACCGTGCCCATGTCGCGCCCGTCCGCGACCAGGCCCGGCGGGCGGCGGAAATCGCGCTGCCGCGCGAGCAGCGCGTCGCGCACCGCCGGGTGTGCCGCGACCTGCGAGGCGAGCGCGCCGCAGGCCTCGCTGCGGATGGTGTCGGTGACGTCGCGCCCGGCCAGCAGCACGCGCGTGTCGCCCACGCCCTCGACGAAGGCGATATCGAGCTCGCGGGCCAGCGCGGCGACGGCCGGGGCATCGTCGAGGTCCAGGCCATGGTCTTGTGCGGCCAGGCCGGCGAGGCGATAAAGTGCTCCGGAATCAAGGAGATGCCAGTCCAGCCACGCGGTGAGAAGGCGTGCGATGGTGCCCTTGCCGGTGCCACTGGGGCCATCGATGGTGATGACCGGCGGGTCCTCGCGTGCCGGCCTCACGAGGCGATCCGCAGGCCCGCCGCGCGCGCCATCGTGGCGAAGCCGGGAAACGACGTCGCGATCGCCGCGGCGTTGTCGATGACGATGGGCCCGGTGGCGCGCAGCGCCGCCATCGCGAAGGCCATGGCGATGCGATGGTCACCGCGCGCGTCGACGCGCCCGCCGGCGATCGGGCCACCGGTGATGGCGATGCCGTCGTCGAAGGTCTCGACCGCTACGCCCAGCGTGGCCAGCCCCTCGGCCATCACCGCGATGCGGTCGGATTCCTTGTGCCGCAATTCCTCCGCGCCGCGCAGCACGGTGGTGCCCGCGGCGCACGCCGCGGCAACGAAGATCACCGGGAATTCGTCGATCGCGAGCGGCACCGTGTGCGCCGGTATCGCGATCCCGCGCAGCGCTGCACTGGCCACACGCAGATCGGCCACCGGTTCGTCGCCGCAGCGCCGCTCAGCGTGACGCGTGAGGTCGGCGCCCATCGCGGTCAGGATCTCGAGGATGCCGGTACGCGTGGGGTTGACCCCGATCGCCGGCAGCATCAGCTCGCTGCCGGGCGCAATGCTCGCACCGACGAGAAAAAACGCGGCCGAGGAGATGTCGGCAGGGACCTGCACCGCGGCCGCCCGCAGGCGCTGCCCGCCGGCGATCGCCGCCCGGCCCCCACCGTAATCGATGTCGACCCCGAACGTACCGAGCATGCGCTCGGTGTGGTCGCGCGTCGGCGCCGGCTCGTGCACGCGGGTCACACCATCGGCGAACAGGCCGGCGAGCAGTACGGCGGACTTGACCTGGGCGCTCGCGACCGGCAGCGCGTAATCGATGGCGCGCAATCGTCCGCCCGGCGTCAGGCGCAGCGGCGGCGTGCCGCCGGGCGCGGTCTCGATGCGCGCGCCCATGCTGTTCAGGGGCTCGCTCACGCGCCGCATCGGTCGCCGGCTCAGCGACGCGTCGCCGACCAGCGTCGCGCGGATACCAGCACCGGCCAGAATGCCGCATAACAGGCGCATCGAGGTGCCCGAGTTGCCGAGGTCGAGCGCCGCGGCCGGATCGGCCAGGCCATCGACCCCCACGCCGTGCACCGTGAGGCGACCATCGCCGAGGTCGTCGATGCGCACACCCATGGCCCGGAAAGCGTTGATAGTGGACACGACGTCCTCGCCCATCAGGCAGCCCTCGACGGCGCAGACACCGTCGGCGAGCGCGCCGAACATCACGGCGCGGTGTGAGACGGACTTGTCCCCGGGTACGGTGATGGTGCCGTTCAGGGCGCCTCCCGGGGCCAGCTCGAGGGTGTCAGCGTGGTTCATTGGACTCCGGCACGATGCAGGCGTCGCGCGCCGCTTTGGCGCGCGTGAAGGCGGTTTCCAGCGCGTCGCGGTCGCCGGCTTCGAGTGCCGCGACGAGCGCAGCGAAACGCTCGGCATAAGCCGCGCTGGCAGCGAGCAACGCCGCGCGATTGGCGATGGCGATGTCAGCCCACATCGCCGGGCTGCTCGAGGCGATGCGGGTGAAATCGCGGAAGCCGCCGGCGGCAAAGGCGAACACGTCGTCGGCGTCGGCGGCGGCGGCCAGCGTGTCGACCAGGTTGTAGGCCAGCAGGTGGGGCAGGTGCGAGGTCTTCGCGAGCGCCGCGTCGTGCGCGTCGACCGTCATCTCCACGACGGTCGCGCCAGCGGCAGTCCACATCGCGCGCACCCGTTCGAGGGCCTCGGGACGGGTCTCGGCGAGCGGCGTCAAGACCACCTTGTGGGCGTCGTAGAGTTCGGCGAAAGCGGCATCCGCGCCGCTCTGCTCGGTACCCGCGATGGGATGACCCGGCACGAAATGCGGCAGATGCGCGCCGAGCGTCGCCCGCGCGCTCGCCACGACGCTGGCCTTGGTGCTGCCGACATCGGTGACCACCGCCCCCGGCGCCAGCGCGGGCGCTATCGCCTCGAGCACGCCGGCGGTCGCCCCCAGCGTGACCCCGACGACGACGGTATCGGCACGCGCGACCGCCGCGGCCGGGTCGGTCGTGAAGCGGTCGATGATGCCGCGTTCGCGGGCGCGCTCGAGGTTGGCCACGCCGCGCCCGGCGCCGACAATCTCGCCGACCACGCCGGCGCGGCGCAGCGCGAGCGCGAGCGAACCGCCGATGAGGCCGACGCCGATGACCGCGAGCCGCTCGATCATGGCGCGCTCGGAGCGACTCGCCGCTTCACAGGACCGCCCGCGGGCAGCTGCCGAGCAGGTGGAATACCGCCGTGCGTGCCTCCATCTCGGCGAGCGCTTCGGCAACGGGCGGATCGCCGGCGTGCCCGAGCAGTTCGACGAAGAAGCGGTAGTGCCACTTACCGGTGTGCAGCGGGCGCGACTCGATGCGTGACATGCTGATGTCGCGCGCGGCAAGCACGCTCAGCACGCGCTGCAGCGCGCCCGATTCGTTGGCCGTGCTGAATGTAACGAGGGTGCGGTCGTCGCCGCTGGGGCCGGGCATGCTGCGCCCGAGAACGACGAAACGCGTGGTGTTGTCCGGATCATCCTCGATGTTCGCAGCCAGGCTGGGCAGGCCATAGATGCGCGCCGCCTCGACGCTCGCGATGGCCGCCGCGGCAGGCGCGTCGGCGGCGCGTCGCGCGGCCTCCGCGTTGCTGGTCAACGCCACCAGCTCACGCCCCGGCAGGTGGCGCTGCAGCCAGCTGCGGCACTGCTCGAGTGCCTGTTCGTGGGCGAACACGCGCACCACGGCGTCGAGCGATCCGGCGTGTCCGAGGAGCTGGTGATGCACGCCGAGCACGATCTCGCCGCAGACCTTGAGCGAGGACGCGGCCAGCGCGTCGAGCGTCTGGTCGACCGAACCGCCGAGCGAATTCTCGATCGGCACGACGCCGTAATCGCAGCCGCTGGACGCGACCTCGCGGAACACCTCGGCGATGGTCGCCTGCGGGCGCGGCGTGACCGCCCCGCCGAAATGCTTGAGCAACGCGGCATGGGTGTAGGTCCCCGCGGGACCGAGATAGGCGACCTCGAGCGCATGCTCGAGTGACAGGCAGGTCGAGATCACCTCGCGCACGAGCCGCGCGAGGTCGCTGTCGGGCAGCGGGCCGGGATTCGCCGCGAGCAGGCGTCGCAGGATCTGCGCTTCGCGTTCGGGCCGGTAGAACTCGACGGCCTCGCCGGCGGCGCGCTTGAGTTCACCGACCTCGATGGTCAAGCCGGCGCGACGATTGAGTAACGCGAGCAACTCGTCATCGACGGCGTCGATGGCGTTGCGCAATTCGGCTAGTCGCTGCTCCGAAGCCATCGCTCGCGATTCTCCGCGCACCCGTTCACCGCGGCGCGCGCATCCCCTGCTCTCCTGGTGTTCTTCCCGGCCGGCGTCCGCTCAATCGCCGGCATCGCCGGCCGTATCGTCACCGGCGTCAGCGGCACCGTCGAGTTCGCCGCCATCGAGCCCGGCGTCGTCGGCTTCCGCGTCGCCGCCGCCGAGATCGGCAATCGGTACGACCCCGACCAGCGACTCGCCGTCACCGAGCGAAATCAGGCGGATACCCTGCGTGTTGCGGCCGATGACGGAAACGCCGGCGACCGGCGTGCGGACCAAGGTACCACGATCGCTGATCAGCATGATCTCGTCTTCGTCGGTCACCGACACCGCACCGACGACCGCGCCGTTGCGCGTATTGGCCTGGATCGCGATCACGCCCTGGCCACCGCGGCCCTTGGTCGGGAACTCCTCGAAGCGCGTGCGCTTGCCGTAGCCGTGCGCGGTCGCGACGAGCACCGTGCCCTCCCCCTCGATGGGGATCAGTGCGATCACTTCCTGGCCGTCACCGAGGCGGATGCCGCGCACGCCGCGCGCGGTACGGCCCATCGGGCGTACGGTCTGCTCGGCAAAACGGATGGCCTTGCCCGAGGAGCTCACCAGCATGATGTCGGCGGCTCCCTGGGTCAGCGCGACGCCGACGAGATGGTCGCCCTCGACGAGATCGACGGCGATGATGCCGTTCGAGCGCGGGCGCGAGAAGTTGTCCAGCGAAGTCTTCTTGATGATGCCGTGCGCCGTCGCCATGAGCACGAACAGCTCGGGGTCGAACTCCTTGATCGGCAGCACCGCGGTGATGCGCTCGCCCTCGGTCAACGGCAGCAGGTTGACCAGCGGCCGTCCGCGCGCGGTGCGCCCGGCCTGCGGCAGCTCGTAGACCTTGAGCCAGTACAGCTTACCGTGGCTGGAGAAGCACAGCAGCGTATCGTGGGTGTTGGCGACGAAGAGCTTGTCGACGAAATCCTCGTCGCGTGTCGTCGTCGCCGTCTTACCCTTGCCGCCGCGACGCTGCGAACGGTAGACCTCCAGCGGCTGCGATTTCGCGTACCCCATGTGCGACAGGGTGACGACGACGTCTTCTTCCGAAATCAGGTCCTCGAGCGAGAGGTGCTTCTGGCTTTCGATGATCTCGGTACGGCGTTCGTCGCCGTACTGCTGGGCGATTTCGAGCAGTTCGTCGCGGATCACCTGCATGAGACGCTCGGGCCGCTCGAGGATGTCGAGCAGGTCGTCGATGCGTGCGAGCACCTCGCGGTACTCGTCGAGGATCTTGTCCTGCTCGAGCGCGGTGAGACGCTGCAGGCGCATCTCGAGGATGTCTTTCGCCTGGTGCTCGGAGAGATGGTAGCCGTCATCCTTGAGCCCGAACTCGGGCGCGAGATCGAGCGGGCGCGAGGCGCCGGCGCCGGTGCGCTCGAGCATCGACAGCACCAGGCCCGGCGCCCACGCCTGCCCCATCAGGGCCTCGCGCGCCTCGTTCGGCGTCGGCGAGGCCTTGATCAAGGCGATGATCGGATCGATGTTGGCCAGCGCGACGGCGAGCCCTTCGAGGATGTGCGCCCGGTTGCGCGCTTTGCGCAGTTCGAACAGGGTACGCCGCGTGACGACCTCGCGCCGGTGGCGCAGGAAGCAGTCGAGCAGCTCGCGCAGGTTGAGGGTCTTCGGCTGACCGTCGATCAGGGCGACGGTGTTGATGCCGAAGACCGACTGCATCTGGGTCTGCTGGTAGAGGTTGTTGAGCAGCACCTCGGGGCTCTCGCCGCGCTTGAGTTCGATGACCACGCGCATGCCGTCCTTGTCCGACTCGTCACGCAGGCCGTCGGGGCGGATGCCCTCGATCTTCTTTTCCTTGACGAGTTCGGCGATCTTCTCGAGCAGGCGGGCCTTGTTGACCTGGTAGGGCAGCTCGGTGACGACGATGCGCGGGTAGTCGGTGTCGGCATCTTCAATTTCGACCCGCGCGCGGATATAGATGCGTCCGCGCCCGGTACGATAGGCCTCGCGGATACCCGCCGAGCCGTTGATGATGCCGGCGGTCGGAAAATCGGGTCCGGGGACGTGCTCCATGAGCTGGTCGATGCTCAGGTTCGGCTCGTCGACCAGCGCGATGCACGCGTTGATCACTTCGCGCAGGTTGTGCGGCGGGATGTTCGTCGCCATGCCGACGGCGATGCCGCTGGAACCGTTGACCAGCAGGTTGGGCACGCGCGCCGGCAGTACCGTCGGCTCCTGCTCCTTGCCGTCGTAGTTGGGCGCGAAATCGACCGTTTCCTGGTCGATGTCGGCGAGCAGCTCGCTGGCGATGCGGTCGAGACGGCACTCGGTGTAGCGCATCGCCGCGGCGGCGTCGCCGTCGATGGAGCCGAAGTTGCCCTGGCCGTCGATGAGCGTGTAGCGCAGCGAGAAATCCTGCGCCATGCGCACCAGCGTATCGTAGATCGCGCTGTCGCCATGGGGGTGATACTTACCCATGACGTCACCGACCACGCGCGCGCATTTCACATACGGCCGGTTCCACACGTTGTTCGCCTCGTGCATCGCGAACAGCACGCGGCGGTGCACGGGCTTGAGCCCGTCGCGCGCGTCGGGCAGCGCCCGCCCGACGATCACGCTCATGGCGTAGTCCATGTAGGACTGACGCATTTCGTCTTCGATGTTGACGGGCAGCAGCTGGCGTGCGAAATCGGCCATCGGCGGCAAAATAACTTATTGATTGGGAAAGGGGATTTCCCGTCGCCGGGAAGCGCGCATTATAGCACTATGTGCGCCGCCGGCGCACCCTCGCGGTGCATCCCGATCAGGACTCGAAGAGGGCTGCGATAGCGGCCTCGTCGGGACGCTCGACGACCCCTTTCTCAGTCGCGAGGGCATCGATCAGATGCGCCGGGGTGACATCGAATACCGGGTTGAGCGCATGCACCCCGGGCGCCGCCACGGCGCGCCCGCCGAGGTGCGTCAGCTCGTCGGCCGCACGATGCTCGATGGGGATGTCGGCACCGCTGCGGGTGGCGCGATCGATGGTCGACAGGGGCGCCGCGACCATGAAGCGTATGCCGTGGGCGCGTGCCAGCGTGGCCAGCCCGTAGGTGCCGATCTTGTTCGCCGTATCGCCATTGGCGGCGATGCGGTCGGCGCCTGTGACGACCCATTGCACCCGCCCGCTCGCCATCAGGTGAGCGGCGGCGCCGTCGGCGATGAGGGTCACGTCGATGCCATCGGCGAGCAGCTCGAACGCGGTCAGGCGGGCACCCTGCAGCCACGGGCGGGTCTCGGTCGCGAACACCGCGTCGATCACGCCGCGCCGCCAGCCCGAACGAATCACGCCGAGCGCCGTGCCGTAACCGGCGGTTGCGAGCGCGCCGGCGTTACAGTGCGTGAGCACGCCGGCGCCAGGCGCAATCAGCGCGGCGCCGAAATCGCCCATGCGGCGGTTGCCGGCGAGATCGGCTTCGTGGAGTCGGCGCGCGTGTGTCGCAAGCGCCGGAAACGGGTCGCCGGCGCCTTCGGGAATCGCCGCACTCATGCGGTCCAGCGCCCACATCAGGTTGACCGCGGTGGGTCGCGCCGCGCGCAGGCGTGCGATGTCTGCGGCGAGACCATCGCGCCAGTCCGCCGCGCCGCTGGCGTACCACGAACGTGCGGCGAGCGCGACGCCATAAGCCGCGGCGATGCCGATCGCGGGCGCGCCGCGCACGACCATCTCGCGAATCGCCGCCTCGACCTCGGCGGCCGTGCGGCACACCACGTGAGTGACCTCGTCGGGCAGCCGGCGCTGGTCGAGCAGCACCAGCGTGTCGTCCTGCCACATGATGGGATTGACTGCGGGATTGACGTCGTCGTGCATGTAAGGTCGGACCGGTGCGTGTGGTACCGTATTCTGACATCCCCTCGATTCCTTTTCAGTCATGAGCAACATGCAGGCCGTGCATGCGGGCTGGGTGATCCCGGTCCAACCCGATGGCACCGTGCTGGAGCGCCATACGCTCGTCATCGACGGGACGCAGATTGCCGCGATCGTGCCGACCGCCGAGTGGCGCAACGAGTCCGGCGCAACCGAGATCGACTGTCGCCGGCACGTGCTCGTCCCCGGCTTTGTCAACGCGCACACCCATGCCGCGATGTCGCTGTTCCGTGGCATGGCCGACGACCTGCCTTTGATGGAATGGCTCGAAGGGCACATCTGGCCAGCCGAGGCACGCGTCGCCGGTCGCGAGTTCGTGCGCGACGGCACCCGCCTCGCCGCTGCCGAGATGCTCGCCGGCGGCACGACCTGTTTCAACGACATGTACTTCTTCGGTGACGAGGCCGCCGCGGCGGCAATCGAAGCCGGCATACGCGCGGTCATCGGTCTCATCGTGATCGGTTTCCCCAGCGCCTGGGCGAGCGACGTCGACGAGTATTTCCGTAAAGCCGAAGCGGTCCACGACCAGTACCGCGGGCATCCGCTCGTGACCAGCGCCTTCGCGCCGCATGCGCCCTATACCGTCGACGATGCCGCACTCACGCGGGTAGCGACGCTCGCCGAAGAACTCGACGTACCCGTACACATGCACGTGCACGAAACCGCCGGCGAGATCGAGGGCGCGCTCGCCACGCACGGCGCGCGCCCGTTGCGGCGCCTGGAGGGCCTCGGCCTCCTGTCGCCGCGCCTGCTCGCGGTGCACATGACCGCGGTCGACGAAGACGAGTACGAACTGCTCGCGCGCACCGGGGTGAGCGTGGTGCACTGCCCGGAGAGCAACCTCAAGCTGGCCAGCGGCTTCTGCCCGGTCGCGCGCCTGCTCGGCGCCGGCGTCAACGTCGCCCTCGGCACCGACGGCGCAGCGAGCAACAACCGCCTCGACATGCTCGGCGAGCTGCGCAGCGCCTCTCTGCTGGCGAAGGGCGTGTCCGGCGATCCCTGTGCGCTGCCGGCCGCGCAGGCGCTGCGCATGGCGACGCTGTCCGGCGCGCGCGCGCTCGGCCTCGACCACGCCATCGGCTCGCTCGAGGTCGGCAAACTCGCCGACCTCGTCGCGGTCGATCTTTCGGCCCTCGGCACCCAGCCCATCTACGACCCGCTCTCACAGCTCGTCTACGCGAGCCAGCGCAGCCAGGTCAGCGACGTCTGGGTCGGCGGGCGCCACCTCGTCAGGCAGGGCGAGCTGACCACCCTCGACAGCGACGAGCTCCGCGCCAGCGCAAGCGCCTGGCGGGCACGCATCGCCGCCGAGTGAGCGCGCGGCGCCCGCCGCGCGTCGGCATCAGGTGCCGATCGCCGGGTTGGCCCGATCCCAGCGATTGACGATGTCGCAGAACAGGTCGGCGGTGCGTTCGGCATCGTAGATGGCAGAGTGCGCGGCTTCCGCGTCCCACTCGAAGCCCGCTGCGCGTACCGCGCGCGCGAGCACGGTCTGGCCGAGCGCGACGCCGGCCAGCGCGGCAGTATCGAAGGTCGAGAACTGGTGAAACGGAAACTGCTTGATGCGGGCACGTTCGCTGGCAGCCTTGACGAACGCGAGGTCGAAGGCCGGGTTGTGGCCGACGAGCACCGCGCGCGTGCAATTGTGCCGCTTGATGTCGGCGCGCACCGCTGCGAACACCGACTCCAGGGCTTCGGCTTCGTCGACGGCGAGACGGAACGGATGGTAGGGGTCGATCTTGTTGAATTCGAGCGCGCGCGGGTCGAGGTTGGCCCCGGCGAACGGCTTGACGTGATGGGCAACCGTGCGCTCGCGCCGCCAGCCGCCGCTGCCGTCGAAGGCCAGCAGCACCGCGGCAATCTCGAGCAGGGCGTCGGTCTCGGCATTGAAGCCCGCGGTCTCGACGTCGATGATGACCGGTAGGAAACCGCGGAATCGTTCCCGGATGCGATAGTCAGGCATCGGCACGCGGGCAGGTCGGGTACATGGTGTTCAGGGCGGGCAGGTTTTCGGGGCCGCCCATTAGACGCGATGGCGGCGCGCCATCGCAAATGCCGCGCCGATGTGGCGCATCGCGCACTGCGCCGGCGCGTCGAATCCGGCTCGCGTGGGCGGTATCATGCGCGCCACCCGCCGCGGCGTGCGGCGCACGAGCCCACAGGAGTATCCCCTGCCGTGTCCCCGAGCGATCCGAACGCGATCCTGCCGCTTTCCGAGCTGACCGCCCTGTCACCTGTCGACGGCCGCTACGCGCGCCACACGGCGCCGCTGCGCGGCTGGCTCAGCGAGTACGGGTTGATCCGTTACCGCGTGGTAGTCGAGGTGGCATGGCTCGAAGCGCTCGCCGAGGAGCCGGGCGTCGCCGGCCTGGCACCGCTGCCGGCGGCATCGCGCGAGCGCCTGCGCGCGATCGCCGGGACGTTCGACGTCGCCGCGGCCGAGCGCGTCAAGGCCATCGAGGCAACCACCAACCACGACGTCAAGGCGGTCGAATACTACCTGCGCGAAGCGTTCGCCGGCGATGCGGCGCTGGAAACCGCGATTCCCTTCATCCACTTCGCGTGCACCTCCGAGGACATCAACAACCTCGCCTATGCGCTGATGCTGCGCGATGCGCGAGATGATTGCATCATGCCGGCGGTGCGCGGCATCGCGACGACGCTGCGCACGCTCGCCCACGAGTTCGCCGATGTCCCCATGCTGGCCCGTACGCACGGGCAGACAGCAACGCCGACGACCATGGGCAAGGAACTGGCGAACGTCGTCGCGCGCCTGGAAGCACAGCTCGCCGGGTTCGCGGACGTCGCCCTGCGCGGCAAGATCAATGGCGCCGTGGGCAACTTCAACGCGCACGTCGTTGCCTGCCCCGAAGTCGACTGGCCGCGCTTCGCGGCGCGTTTCGTCGCCGAGCTCGGCCTCGAGCACAATCCCTACACGACGCAGATCGAACCGCACGACTGCATCGCGGAGTACGCCCACGCACTGGTTCGCGCGAATACCGTGCTGATCGATCTCTGTCGCGACACCTGGAGCTATGTCTCGCTCGGCTATTTCCGCCAGCGCAAGCTCGATCACGAGGTCGGCTCCTCGACCATGCCGCACAAGGTCAACCCGATCGATTTCGAGAACGCCGAGGGCAACCTCGGGATCGCCAACGGGCTGCTCGAGCATTTCGCGTTGAAGCTGCCGGTCTCGCGGCTGCAACGCGACCTGACCGATTCCACGGTGTTGCGTAACCTCGGCGCAGCACTCGGCTACACGCTGATCGCCTGTCGCTCGCTGGACAAGGGCCTGGCCAAGCTCGAGATCGACCGCGCCAGCCTTGCCGCCGACCTCGAGCAGGCCTGGGAGGTGCTCGCCGAGCCGGTCCAGACGGTGATGCGTGCGCACGGCATCGCCGATTCCTACGAGCAGCTCAAGGCGCTCACGCGTGGCCGGCGCATCGACCGCGCCGGCCTGCATACCTTCGTCGACGGCCTCGAACTGCCGGAGACGGCGCGCGCCGCGCTCAAGGCGCTGACGCCGGCGAGCTACGTCGGCCTGGCCGCGGAACTCGCACGCGATGTCTGAGGCGCCGGCACGCGTGCTCGGGGTGTCCGACGAACTCGTCGATATCGACGATCGCGCCACGCTCGCGGCGATGAGCCTGGATATGGTCGCGCAGTGCGCGCGCCAGCTCGACATCGCCAGCCGCCATCTCGATCCCGCCATCTACGACGACGACGACTTCGTCGCCGCGGTCAAGCGCCTTGCCCTCGGTAGCCGGCGTGCGCGCGTCCGCCTGCTGATCGCCGACACCCGGCCGCTGCTCGCGCGCGGTCACCGCCTGCTCGACCTCGCGGCGCGCCTGAGCAGCTTCATCGAGCTGCGCGTGCCGGCGCCGGTGCACACGGATTTCAATGAAGCGGTACTGCTGGCCGATAAACAGGGATACATCCATCGCCGCTACGCCGATCGCTTCGACGGCAATGCGAACTTCAGCGACCGGCGCACCTGCGCGGCACTGAGCGAACGTTTCGAGGAGATGTGGGAGCGCGGCGTACCGGACCCGAACTTCCGGCGCCTGCACATCTGAGCACGCGCGACCGGCAACGGCGCGCTTCCCGGGAGCGGAGACCCACGTGGCCCCACCTGAAGCTCGACGACGAACCCCCAGCCACGCGGGCCTCCACGGGGCCTTGCTGGCTGCACTCACCTGGTTGAGCACCAGCGCCTGGGCCGATGCCCGGGTGACGGAGATCATCGAGCTCGAGCACGCCCTGCTCGACGACGTCGTGCCCATGCTGCGCGAGCTGGTCAGCCCGGGCGGCACCGTGACCGGCATGCACGACCAGCTCGTGATCCGCACGACGCCTTCGAATCTCGCGGATCTGCGCAAGGTGCTCGCGCGTCTCGACCGCGCCCCGCGGCGGCTGCGCATCAGCGTGCGCCAGGACAGCGGGAATGCCTACCGCTGGCGCGAGGACGAGCTTGCCGCCCGCATCGATGCCGGTGATGCCAGCGCCGGCATCGGCACGCCCCGCGGCGGCCCTGGCGCGCGCGTCGAGCTCAGCGGCGAAAGCGGCGCCGTGCGCTATCGCAGCTACGCCACCGAGGGTCTCGAAGACACCGCCCGGGCGCATTTCGTCACCGCCCTCGAGGGGCGCCCGGCATGGATCGGCACCGGGCAGGACGTCCCGCTCGCCAATCGCCAGTTGCAACTCACACCGTGGGGCGCAGCGGCCTTCGACAGCATTGAATACACCCACGTCGGCAGCGGCTTCTACGTCACGCCGCGTCTCGGCGGCGACGACCAGGTCACGCTCGACATCGCACCCTATGCCGATGCCCGCGCACACGACCGCGGCGCCACCATCGCGCGGCGCGGTCTCACCACGACCGTGCGGGGCCGGCTCGGCGAGTGGCTGCCGCTCGGCGGCGGCGGCGAGACCCATGACGACGGCACTCGCGGCATCGTCCACCGCACGCGTGACGCCGGCAGCCAGCACTACGACGTCTGGGTCAAAGTCGACCTGACCGAGTAGAGGAACCTCTGGATAAGCCTGGGCCGAGCAGTGTGTGTCCGCGCGGTTCGCGGCGCGAAGCGCACGTCATCGCCGGCTATGGCGAAGATTCGGCACGCCGAAATCGGGCCGCGCGGGCGCCACGGGCCGGGTGATGGCTTGTGCAGAAGTTCCTGAACGGCGCCGGCGCCGGCGCAGCGGTCCGAAGGCCGCGCACTTGGCGATCCTGTCGGCCGGGTTCCTTTGCTTCGCCCCGGCACATTCACGACAATAGGCGCCCCGCGGCCCCGCCGCCGCCCCGCCATCGCAGGACCTCGCGCCGATGCTGTTGCTCCAGGGCACCCGGGCCCTTTCCGAATTCCGCGTAGCCAAACGTCTCGCCACCGCTCCGATCACGCCGCACGCCGCCAGCGCCACGCACGTCTACGCGGCGTGGTTCAGCGATGATGCGCCCGCCAGCGCCGAGGAGACCGCGCGCCTGCTGGCACTGACGCGCGCGCTCGGGACGATCGACCCGGCCTCGCCGCCGCCGCTCGATTTCGTCGTTACCCCGCGGCTCGGCACGCGCTCACCGTGGGGCAGCAAGGCCGGCGACATCGGCCGTAACTGCGGGCTCGCGCGGCTCGCGCGCATCGAGCGGGTCACGGCCTGGACCTTCGCGGGAATCGATACCGACGCGCTGCCGGCGCTCGCCGCCTGCCTGCACGACCGCATGACCGAGAGCGTGCTCGACTCGTTTGCCGAACTCGCCCGCCTGCACGAAACCGCTCGCCCCGCACCGCTCGGCTCCGTGCCGCTGGGTGAGGACGGCCGCGCCGCGCTGCTCGCTGCCAACGCGCAGCTCGGCCTCGCCCTCGCCGACGACGAGATCGACTACCTCCTCGCGCGCTACCGCGAACTCGGTCGCGACCCCACCGACGTCGAGCTGATGATGTTCGCGCAGGCCAATTCGGAGCACTGCCGCCACAAGATTTTCAATGCCGACTGGACCATCGACGGCACGCCGCAGGCGCGCAGTCTGTTCCAGATGATCCGTAATACCTTCGAGCAACATCCCAACCAGGTGCTCTCGGCCTACCGTGACAATGCCGCTGTCACCACCGGTTACCCGGCGCGGCGCTTCGTGCTCGATCCGACAAGCCTGATATACGGCGTGCGCGAGGAGCCCGCGCACATCCTGATGAAGGTCGAGACGCACAACCACCCGACCGGCATCTCCCCCTATGCCGGCGCCGCCACCGGCGCCGGCGGCGAGATCCGCGACGAAGGCGCGACCGGGCGCGGCGGCCGTCCCAAGGCCGGACTGACGGGCTTCCACGTCTCGCACCTGCGCCTGCCCGGCGTCGCGGCGCCGTGGGAACGCCAGCGCCCACTCAACCCGCGCCTCGCCAGCGCGCTCGAGATCATGCTCGACGGCCCGATCGGCGCGAGCGCCTTCAACAACGAGTTCGGCCGCCCGGCACTGGCCGGCTACTTTCGCAGCTTCGAGTACGTCGGCGAGGACCGCGTGCTGCGCGGTTACGACAAGCCGGTGATGCTGGCCGGCGGCCTCGGCAACATCAGCGACGGACACGTCGAGAAACGCCGCATCGAGCCGGGGGCACGGGTCGTCGTGCTGGGCGGGCCGGCGATGCTCATCGGTCTCGGCGGCGGCGCGGCCTCCTCGGTCGCCTCGGGCGCGATGGATGCCGAGCTCGACTTCGCCTCCGTGCAGCGCGACAACGCCGAGATGCAACGACGCTGCCAGCAGGTCATCGACGCCTGCTGGGCGGCCGGCGACGACAACCCGGTGCTCATGATCCACGATGTCGGCGCCGGCGGCCTGTCCAACGCCATCCCGGAGCTGCTGCACGACAGCGGGCGCGGCGGCGTGATCGAGCTGCGCGCGGTGCCCAATGCCGAGCCCGGGCTGTCGCCACTGGAGATCTGGTGCAACGAGGCGCAGGAACGTTACGTGCTGGCCATCGCCCCGGCCGACGTGGCCCGCTTCGAAGCCATCTGCACCCGCGAGCGCTGCCCGTTCGCGATCGTCGGCGAAGCCACGGCCGAGGAACGCCTGCGGGTCACCGACGCGCTGCTCGGCGCGCCGGCGATCGACATTCCCATGGACGTCATCTTCGGTAAGCCGCCGCGCATGTCGCGCAGCGCGCACCACGCTGCCGGCGCGCTACCGGCACTCGATCTCGAAGCCGTCGACCCCGCGGAGGCGGTCCGCCGCGTGCTGCGCTTTCCCGGCGTCGGCGACAAGCGTTTTCTCATCACCATCGGCGACCGTACCGTCGGCGGACTCGTGGTCCGCGACCAGATGGTCGGTCCGTGGCAGGTGCCGGTCGCCGATTGCGCCGTCACGGCAGCCGCTTTCGACGGCGTCACCGGCGAGGCGATGGCGATCGGCGAGCGCACCCCGGTGGCGCTGCTCGACGGGCCGGCGTCGGCGCGCCTGGCCATCGGCGAGGCCCTGACCAACCTCGCCGGCGCCCGCATCCGTGCGCTCGAGGACGTGGTGCTCTCGGCCAACTGGATGAGTCCGGCCGGGCACGACGGCGAAGACGCCCGGCTCTACGACATGGTGCGCACGGTCGGCCTCGAGCTGTGCCCCGCACTCGGCATCAACATCCCGGTCGGCAAGGACTCGATGTCGATGCACACCGCGTGGCAGGCCGATGGCGCCGAGTGGCGTACCGTCGCGCCGGTGTCGCTCGTGGTCTCGGCCTTTGCCCCCGTCACCGATGTCACGCAGAGCCTCACGCCGATGCTCGCCGACGCGCCCGAGAGCGTTCTGCTGCTCATCGATCTCGGGGCCGGACGTCAGCGCCTCGGCGCGTCCATCCTCGCCCAGTGCTGGCATGCGCCCGGCGGCAGTCCGCCCGATCTCGACCACCCTGCGCTGCTTGCCGACTGCTTCCGCGCACTGCAGATGCTGAACGAAAGCGGGCTGCTGCTCGCCTTACACGATCGTTCCGACGGCGGTTTGCTGGTCACGCTGGTCGAAATGGCGCTGGCCGGACGCCGCGGTCTCGACGTCGATCTCGACGCCCTCGGTGCGTCGCCGATGGCGGCGCTGTTCGCGGAAGAACTCGGCGTTGTCGTGCAGGTGCGCACGGCAGACCTCGACGCGGTGCGGCGCTACTTCGACGAGGCAACCGGGCTGGGTCCGCACGTGCACATCGTGGCCCGGCCCACGACGACGCGCACGCTGAGCATCAGCCACCGTGGCCGGATCCTGCTCCGCGAGGAGCTCGGCGAACTGGTGCGGCTCTACAGCGAGACCACGCACGCCATGCAGCAGTTGCGCGACAACCCGCAGACCGCCGACGAAGAACTCGCCACGCTGCTCGATGGCGACGACCCGGGACTCACGGTCGTGGTCCCGCCGGAGGCCGCCACGCTACATCGGACGGTAGCGCGCGGTGGTGCGCGTCCGCGCGTCGCCATCCTGCGCGAGCAGGGCGTCAACGGTCACCTCGAGATGGCCGCGGCATTCGACCATGCCGGCTTCGAGGCCGTCGACGTGCACATGACCGACATCCTGGCTGCGCGCGAGGACCTCTCCGGCATGGCCGGTCTCGCCGTGTGTGGCGGCTTTTCCTACGGCGACGTCCTCGGCGCGGGGCGCGGCTGGGCCGCGACCATCCTGCACAACGAGCGTGCGCGCGAGGTCTTCACGCGGTTTTTCGCGCGCACCGACGTCTTCACCCTCGGCGTGTGCAACGGCTGCCAGATGCTGGCCGCGCTGAAGACGCTGATCCCGGGCGCCGCCCACTGGCCGAGCTTCGAGCGCAACCGCTCCGAACAGTTCGAAGCACGCCTGGCCATGGTCGAAGTCCTGCCCTCGCGCTCGGTGCTGCTCGGCCCGATGGCCGGCATGCGCATGCCGGTGGCAGTCGCCCACGGCGAGGGCCGGGCCGCCTGGGACGGCGCCGACGATGCCCGCGGCGCCTGCCTGCGCTACGTCGACAATCACGGCGCGGCCGCCAGCCGCTACCCGGCGAACCCGAACGGTTCGCCCGGCGGTATCACCGGGCTGACCAGCGAAGACGGCCGCGTGACCATCATGATGCCGCACCCCGAGCGCGTGTTCCTGACGCGTCAGCTTTCGTGGCACCCGCCGCAGTGGCAGGATGCCGAGAGCCCGTGGATGGGGCTGTTCAACAACGCGCGGACATGGTGCGCGTCGTCGTGAGGCTTCACAATCGCGGATGACCGCGCGAGCATAGGACGCAACTGCAGCGCGGCGTCACGGGAGGTTGCGATGGCCAGGGGATTGCTCCTGATCGACATTCAGAACGACTACTTCGCCGGCGGCGCGATGACGCTGTCCGGCATCGAGCAGGCGGCCGACAACGCCGCCGCGGTCCTCGCCGCCTTCCGCGCCAGCGGCGAGCCGGTGTTTCACGTCCAGCATGTCTCGGTACGCCCCGAGGCGGGGTTCATGCTGCCCGGTACGCCGGGCGTGGAAATCAACGAGCGCGTGCTGCCGGCACCCGGCGAGTCGCTCACGCGCAAGCACTACCCGAATGCGTTTCGTGACACCGCCCTGGCCACGACGCTGCGCGACGCCGGCGTCGACAACCTCGTCATCGTCGGCGCCATGAGCCACATGTGCATCGATGCCAGCACCCGGGCAGCCTTCGACCTGGGCTTCTCCTGCCATGTCGTGAGCGACGCCTGCGCGACGCGCGATCTCAGCCACGGCGGGCGCACCATCGCTGCCGCCGATGTGCACGCCGCGTTCATGGCCGCCCTCGGTGGCGTCTACGCCGCCCTGGTCTCGAGCCGCGACATCACCGGCAGCTGAACGGCCGGCCCCGTGAGCAAGAACGAGGAGGATGGTTTCGCCGCACTCGTCGGCCGCGTGCGCCGGCTGGAATACGACGGCCTGGAACCGGAACCGCGCCGCACGCCCGCACGCCGTCGCGCGCGCCTGCTGGAGGGGGACAACACACCCGATCCCTGGTCGGACCCGCCGCGCGACCACGACGGGCATGCCGACGGCGATTACCAGCGCGGCGGCGTGCAGCGCGGCACGGTGCGCAAGCTCAAGCGGGGGCAATTTCCATTGGCCGACGAGATCGACCTGCACGGCCAGACCCAGGCCGAGGCGCGCAGCGCCTTGCATGCCTTCCTCGCCCGCGCGCGCGGACCACGGCTGTGCTGCGTGCGCGTGATACACGGCAAGGGGCTCAGCTCGCCCGGCTACAAACCGGTGCTCAAGCCGCGCGTGCGCGAATGGCTGCGCCAGGACTCTCGCGTGCTCGCTTACACCGCCGCGCGCGATGCCGACGGCGGTAGCGGCGCGCTCTACGTCCTGCTGCGCGCGCGCGAGGACTGAGTCGTCCCCGCGGCGGCGGCTGGCGCCATCAAGCGAGCGGCTCGAGCAGGCACACGGCCGTCGCGGCGATGCCTTCGCCGCGGCCGGTGAAGCCCATCTTCTCCGTCGTCGTACCCTTGATGTTGACCGCGGCGACGGCGAGACCGGTATCCGCGGCGACGTGCGCCCGCATCACCTCGACGTGCGGCGCGATTTTGGGGCGTTCGGCGATCACGGTAGCGTCGATGTTGACGATGCGCCATCCCGCCCCACCCAGCAGCTCGGTGACACGGACGAGCAGCCTGCGACTGCTGGCGCCGGCGTAGGCCGGGTCGGAATCGGGGAAATGACGACCGATGTCGCCGAGCGCGGCGGCGCCGAGCAAGGCGTCGCAAATCGCGTGGAGCAGCACGTCGCCGTCCGAATGCGCGGCGAGGCCGTGCTCGAAGGGAATCGTGACGCCGCCGAGCACGACGTGATCGCCCTCGCTGAACCGGTGGGCGTCGTAGCCCTGGCCAACTCGCATGATGGGATTCCTCGTGTGAAAGCCGGTTCGCAACGCGTCAGGCGCGCGCCTGCGCCGCCAGGATCAGTTCGGCGAGCGCGAGATCGGCGGGATGGGTGATCTTGATGTTGTCCACGTGCCCGGCAACGACGCGCGGCACGAGCCCGGCGCGCTCGATCGCCTGCGCCTCGTCGGTGACCAGCTGGCCGGCGTCGAGCGCCGCGCGGAGCGCCTGCCGCAACGCACCGAAACGGAACATCTGCGGCGTCAGTGCGTGCCACAGCGCATTGCGGTCGACGGTCGCCTCGATATTGCCCGCGGCGTCACAGCGCTTGAGCGTATCGCGCACCGGCGCCGCGAGGATGCCGCCGACAGCATGGCCGGCGAGTTCGTCGATCATGCGATCGATGTCGGCGCCGCGCACGCACGGCCGCGCGGCGTCATGTACCAGCGCCCAGTCGTCGTCGGCCGCCTCGGCGGCCAGCGCGTCGAGCCCGGCGAGCACCGAGTGACAGCGCTCGGCGCCGCCGGTGACCACGCGACACGCCTCCGGCAGCAGCGGCGCCAGAGCGGCGAAACGCGCGTCGTCGGCAGCGACCGCGATGGCGACGCGGACAATGGCCTGGTGGCCCGCGATACGCGCGAGCGTATGCTCGATGACCGTGCGCCCGGCGAGTTCGAGGTACTGCTTGGGTACGTCCGCGCCCATGCGTCGGCCGCTGCCCGCCGCCGGTACGACGGCGAAAACCCGCACCTCACCCGCTGTGTTCATTCCTGTTCCTCTTCGTGCCCTGGCTCGGGCGCGGCGTCGGGGCGCGTCATGCGGAAGAACACCTCGCCTTCCTTGATCATGCCCATCTCGCTGCGCGCGCGTTCTTCGATCGCCTCCAGGCCCTGCTTCAGGTCGACCACCTCGGCGGCCAGCGCCTGGTTGCGTTCACGCAGGTGCTGTATCTCGGCGCGCTGCTCGGCCAGTGCCTGTTCGAGCTTGCGCACCTCGGGAATGCCGCCACGCTCGAACCACAGCTGGTACTGCAGGTACAGCGTGACCAGCACCAGCAGCGCGATGACGACACGCACTCAGGCCATCCCGACGGCGCCGGGAACGCCGTGGCCGCGCGCGCGACGCGGGAACCTGACGCTCACGGTCGCCGTGCGCCGCCGCCCGGCGCTCAGCGCGCGAGGTTGTAGAAGGCACGCATGCCGGGATACACCGCACGCTCGCCGAGCAGCTGTTCGATGACGAGCAGGCGGTTGTACTTGGCGATGCGATCCGAACGCGACATCGAGCCGGTCTTGATCTGGCCGGTCGAATAGGCGCAGGCGATGTCGGCGATGGTGGCGTCCTCGGTCTCACCGGAGCGGTGCGAGACGACGGCCGTGTAATTGGCGGCGCGGGCCAGCGTGATGGCTTCGAACGTCTCGGACAGGGTGCCGATCTGGTTGACCTTGATGAGGATCGAGTTGGCTGCCTGCTGGTCGATGCCGCGCTGCAGCGTGGCTGCATCGGTGACGAACAGGTCATCACCGACGAGCTGCACGCGATCACCGATCTTGGCCGTCAGGCCCTGCCAGCCGGCCCAGTCGTTCTGGTCCATGCCGTCCTCGATGGTGATGATCGGGTAGCGCGTGGTCCACTCGGCCAGCATGTCGGCCATGCCGGCCGAATCGAGCCGCCGATTCTCGGATGCGAGGACGTAGGCCCCGTCCTCGTAGAATTCGGAACTGGCGACGTCGAGCCCGAGCAGGATGTCCTCGCCGAGGCGGTAGCCGGCGCTGTCGATGGCGCGCGCGATGAGCTCGAGCGCGGCCTCGTTGGAGGGCAGGTCCGGCGCGAAGCCACCCTCGTCGCCGACCGCGGTGCTCGCGCCGTCAGCGTTCAGCAGGGCCTTGAGTGCATGGAAGACTTCGGCACCGTAGCGCAATGCCTCGCGGAAACTCGGCGCGCCAACCGGCAGGATCATGAACTCCTGCAGATCGACGTTGTTGTTGGCGTGCGCGCCGCCGTTGATGACGTTCATCATCGGCACGGGCAGCACGTACTCGTCGCGCACGGCAAGCGATTCGAACAGCGGCCTGCCCTTGACCGCGGCCGCCGCGTGCGCCGCCGCCATCGACACCGCGAGCATCGCGTTGGCACCGAGCTTACCCTTGTTGGGCGTGCCGTCGAGTTCGAGCATGACGCGATCGAGCCCGGCCTGGTCGGTGACGTCGAAACCGCGCAGGGCGTCCGCGATGGGACCGTCGACGTTGGCGACCGCCTTGGTCACCCCCTTGCCGAGATAGCGCGACTTGTCGCCGTCGCGCAGTTCCAGGGCCTCACGCTCGCCGGTCGAGGCTCCCGACGGCACCGCGGCGGCGCCGCATGCGCCGCTGCTCGTACGCACCTCGGCGCGCACCGTGGGATTGCCGCGCGAGTCGATAATCTCGAGCGCCTTGATGGAGCTGATTGCTGTCATGGCTGTTCGTCTCTGTTTCGGGAATCGGGTGGGGGTTGCGCCGTGCCGGAAGCTTCGTCGCAGCCCGGCGCCATCGCGCCGCGCTTCCATGCGGACTCGACCCCAGGGCTCGAACCGCGCGCGTCGGGCCTGCGGGCGTGCCGTGTCATGGCTCGGGGCCGCCCGTATCAGCGCTTGGCGATGCCATCGAGCGCGGCCAGCGTCTCGAGCAGCGCCGGCATCTCGGCCAGCGGCCAGGAGTTGGGGCCGTCGCTCAGGGCCTGCGCCGGGTCGGGATGCGTTTCCATGAACAGCCCCGCGATACCGACGGCAACCGCAGCGCGCGCCAGCGGCGCGACGAATTCGCGCTGCCCGCCCGAGGAACTGCCCTGCCCGCCCGGCAGCTGCACCGAGTGCGTGGCGTCGAACACCACCGGGCAGCCCGTCTCGCGCATCACGACCAGGGCGCGCATGTCGGAGACCAGGTAGTTGTAGCCGAAACTCGTACCGCGCTCGCACACCATGATCTGCTCGTTGCCGGTAGCGCGCGCCTTCTCGACCACGTTGCCCATGTCCCAGGGCGCGAGGAACTGCGCCTTCTTGATGTTGACCGGCTTGCCCTGGCGCGCGACGTTCTGGATGAAGTTGGTCTGGCGGCACAGGAACGCCGGCGTCTGCAACACGTCGACGACCGCGGCGACTTCATCGAGCGGGGTATCTTCGTGCACGTCCGTCAACACCGGCACGCCGATTTCACCACGCACGCGCTCGAGGATACGCAGGCCGGCTTCGAGGCCCGGGCCGCGGAAACTCGTGTGCGAGCTGCGATTGGCCTTGTCGAACGAGGACTTGAAGACGAACGGCATGCCGAGCGCCGTGGTGATGCGCTTGAGCTCGGCGGCGGTGTCGAGAACGAGCTTCTCGTTCTCGATGACGCAGGGACCGGCGATGAGAAAAACAGGTTGGCGGGCGCCGACCTCGAAGTCACACAACCGCATCAGTAACCCCGGCAGAGGTCTTCGCCTGGTGTGTCAGCGCCGCACGCAGGAACGCGGTGAACAGCGGATGGCCGTCGCGCGGCGTCGAGGTGAACTCGGGATGGAACTGGCAGCCGACGAACCACGGGTGGGTCGGCATCTCGATGATCTCGACGAGGTTGCCGTCGATCGAACGCCCTGCAATGCGCAGGCCCGCGGCCTCGAGTTCCATCATGAAGGTGTTGTTGAATTCGTAGCGATGACGGTGCCGCTCGGTGATGAGGTCGGTGCCGTAGGCCCGCGCGACGAAGCTGTCGGGCGCGAGCTTGCAGGGCTGGCCGCCGAGCCGCATGGTCCCGCCCACCTCGCTGTCCGCGTTGCGGATCTCGATCGAACCGTCGGCGGTCTTCCATTCGGTGATGAGCGCTATCACCGGATAGCGCGTAGCGGGATCGAACTCGGTGCTGTGCGCGCCCGGGAGGTTGGCCCGGTTGCGTGCGAACTCGATCACCGCGGCCTGCATGCCAAGGCAGATGCCGAGGTACGGCACGCCGTTCTCGCGCGCGTATTGCACTGCCAGCACCTTGCCCTCGATGCCGCGCTCGCCGAAACCGCCCGGGACGAGGATGGCGTCCATGGACTTCAGCGCGTCGATGCCGTCGGTCTCGAGCCGTTCGGAATCGACGTAGTGAATGTTCACGCGCGTACGCGTGTGGATGCCGGCATGAACCAGGGCCTCGGACAGCGACTTGTACGATTCCGTCAGGTCCACGTACTTGCCGACCATGGCGATGTCCACCGCGTGGTCGGGATGCTCGAGAGCGTCGACGACCTCGTACCACTGGTCGAGACGCGCCGGCGGCAGTTCCAGGCCGAGCTTCTCGACGACGATGTCGTCGAGCCCCTCCTCGTGGAGCATCATCGGGATCTTGTAGATGGTGTCGGCATCGCGCGCGGTGATCACGGCGCGTTCCTCGACGTTCGTGAACAGGGCGATCTTGCGCCGCTCCGAGGGCGGTATCGCGCGGTCGGCGCGACACAGCAGGATGTCGGGCTGGATGCCGATCGAGCGCAGCTCCTTGACCGAGTGCTGGGTCGGCTTGGTCTTCATCTCGCCGGCCGAGCCGATGAACGGCACGAGGGTGAGATGGATGAACAGCGTGTGTTGGGCGCCGAGTTCGACGCGCATCTGGCGAATCGCTTCGAGAAAGGGCAGCGACTCGATGTCGCCGACGGTGCCGCCGATTTCAATCATGGCGATCTCGGCGTCGCCGGCGCCGTGCTTGATGCAACGGATGATCTCGTCGGTGATGTGCGGGATCACCTGTACCGTGGCGCCGAGATACTCGCCCTGGCGCTCCTTGCGGATGACGTTGGCGTAGATGCGGCCGGTCGTGTAGTTGCTGTTGCGCGAGGTGCGGCAACGCACGAAGCGCTCGTAGTGCCCGAGGTCGAGGTCGGTTTCGGCGCCGTCGTCGGTGACGAACACCTCGCCGTGCTGGAATGGGCTCATCGTGCCCGGATCGACGTTGATGTAGGGGTCGAGCTTGACCATGGAGATGTCGAGCCCGCGGGCTTCGAGGATCGCGCCGAGCGACGCGGCCGCGATACCCTTACCCAACGAGGAAACGACGCCGCCGGTTACGAAGATATAACGCGTCATCCAGTCTAAGTATCTGATTTCAGGTGAAAGTGGGGCTGGTCGACGCGGAGGGGAGCGCATCGGTCGAGCGAGCGTGAACCTACCAGAACGCCCCCCGATTCTCAATGGCGCGGACGCCGCGGCGGGCGTCTCACACGCGCAGCGCGTAGCCCGCCTCGACGTCGTCGCGCAGCACGACGCCGAAGGTGCGGAAGGTCATCGGCGCCTGCTGACGTCGTACGTAGAGGGCGTCGACCCCCTCCCGGTTCATGACCTCGCGCGCCTCGTGCAGCGTCGCCTGCAGGTGCACCGGGCACAACTCGAGACGCTCGGCCGGCATCGCGACCAGGTCGATCGCCTCGTCCGCTTCCTCGCTGCCTTCGACGCTGGCGCCGTCGGCCTCGAGAAAACGCGCCAGCTCGGCCGCACGCAGCAACAACAGCCGGCCCTCGCTCTGCTCGACGATGATCCACTGCGGGCCGCGTTGCAGCAGCGCAATCGCCTCGGCGCGCGAGAGTTGGCGCGCGGCCCGTTCGAAGCTGCGATTCATTACCGCCGCCACGCCGACCCGGCGCAGGCCCTGGGAGAGCGCGTCGTGACGGTAGTCGAGCCCGGCGTCGCGCAGCATCAGCGTGAACACCGATTCCTGCCCGAACCCGATGCGGGCGGTGAGCGAAGCGCTTACCACCGCGAGCATTGCCGGCATGATGATGTGCGGGTTGCCCGTCATCTCGAGCAGGGCGAGCAGCGCCGCGAGCGGCGCCTGCAACACCGCACCCATCATCGCCGCCATACCCAGCATCGCGTACATCGCGCCGGCCGAAGAGATCCCCGGCAAGGGCTCGACGAGGGTGGCAAAACAACCGCCGGCGAGGCTCCCCAGCGCCACGGTCGGTCCGATCAGGCCGCCCGGCATGCGCGCCGCGATGCACAGCGCGCTCGCGCCGAACTTGGCGAGAAATATCGCGCCCATGGTAAACAGGCCGAGTTGCCCGGCGAGCGTCGCGCTGACGGTGTCGTAACCGAGACCGAGCACCTCAGGCACGGCAATCCCGACCAGGCCGACGGCGAATCCGACCAGCGTGAAGCGCAACGCCACCGGGATGCGGTCGCCGACGCGGCCGAGCGCGCGGATCGCGGCAACGAAGCCGGCCGCGGCGACGCCGACGAGTATGCCCATGAACACGATCCACACGAGCTCCCACAACGACGCCAGCCCGAGCAGCGGGACCAGGAACGCGGTGTCGTCGCCGTAGACCGCGCGCGTGATGGCGGTCGCCGCGACCGCGGCAAGGATCACCGGGACGAAGCCCGCGATGGTGTACTCGGCCATGACCACTTCCATCGCGAACACGACGCCGGCCAGCGGCGTGTTGAACGATGCCGCGATCGCGGCGGCCGCACCGCAGGCGACCAGCGTGCGTAGTGCGTTATTGGGCAACAGCAGGCGCCGCCCCATGAGGCTGGCGATCGCGGCGCCGAGATGGACGCTGGGTGCCTCGCGACCGACCGACTGGCCGGACGCGAGCGCGAGCGCGCCGCCGAAGAACTGCACCAGCAGGTTGCGCCACGGCATGTAACCCTGGTGGTAATGCAGGCGCTCGAGCACGTGCACGACACCGACCGTGCGGTAGCGCTCGGCGAGCAGCGCGTAAGCCATGCCGAGGACGAGGCCGCCGAGCGTCGGCAGGGCCACGCGCAGCGAGGTCTCGACCCACTCGAAGGCTTCCGGTGGCAGCCCCGTCATGTACAGCTGCTGTACACCGCTGACGGTGTAGCGGAAACCGACGATGATGGTGCCGGCGGCGAGACCGCTGAGCAGGCCGAGCAGCGCGAGAATACCGTCCGAACGCCCGGCGGCGAGGCCCAGGCGCCAGCTCTCGACGCGTTCGCGCAGGCGGGTCAGCAAGCTCGACACGGGCAGGCAGTCATGCGTGGTCGGCGACAGCGTCGTGCGGGCGTCGGCTGGTCTGCCGCGAGGCGCAACAAAGGCGCAAAGGCCGGACGCGCGGGCTGCAGGCGGTCTCCTCGGTAGTCATGCGGCAGCCTGTTAGAATCTGCCGCCGGCACGAGGCGCCAGCATGGCGAAGCGTTGCGGAAGCTTTGCACGAACCGTTGCACGTCCCGCGCGATGCATCGCGCCCACGGGCGAGCGCGCGCTCGTCCAGGGCATTTCCGAGCCCGGCGCGCGTTGCCGCGCACCGGCCATCGCAGGCCTCGCCGGATTTCAGGCTGCAACGAGAGGATACCCCATGTCGGACATCGAGATCGCGCAGGCGGCGCAGATGCAACCCATTGTCCCGCTGGTCGGCGAACGTCTCGCCATTCCGCCGGAGCATCTCGTGCCCTACGGGCACTACAAGGCGAAACTCTCGCTCGACTATATCCGCGAGCTGGAATCACGCGAGGACGGCAAACTGGTGCTGGTCACCGCGATCAGCCCGACGCCCGCCGGCGAGGGCAAGACGACGACCACCGTCGGCCTGGGCGACGCGATGAACCGGCTCGGCCTGAACACCATCATGTGCCTGCGCGAGCCCTCGCTCGGGCCCTGCTTCGGCGTCAAGGGCGGCGCGGCCGGCGGCGGCTATGCGCAGGTCGTTCCGATGGAGGACATCAACCTGCACTTCACCGGTGATTTCCACGCCATCGGCGCGGCGCACAATCTGCTCGCTGCCATGCTGGACAACCACATCACCCATGGCAACGCGCTCGACATCGACCCCCGGCTGATCTCCTACAAACGTGTCGTCGACATGAACGATCGCGCCCTGCGCCAGGTCGTGCTGGCGCTTGGCGGCACCGCCAACGGCTACCCGCGCGAGGGCGGCTTCGACATCACCGTCGCCTCGGAGGTGATGGCAATCTTCTGCCTGGCCACTTCGCTGGGCGATCTCAAGGCACGGCTCGGACGCATCGTCGTCGGCTATACGCGCACCGGGCGCAAGCCGGTGACGGCGGCCGACCTCGGCGCGCACGGCGCCATGGCCGCGCTGCTCAAGGATGCCATCAGCCCCAACCTCGTGCAGACGCTGGAGAACAATATCGCTTTCGTTCACGGCGGTCCTTTCGCCAACATCGCGCACGGCTGCAACTCGGTCACTGCCACGCGCACTGCGCTCAAGCTCGCTGACTACGTCATCACCGAGGCCGGTTTCGGCGCGGATCTCGGCGCGGAGAAATTCATCGACATCAAGTGCCGCATGGCCGGCCTCGCACCGCGCGCGGTGGTGCTGGTCGCGACGATTCGCGCGCTCAAGTACCACGGCGGCGTGGCCGTGGCCGATCTCAACCAGGAGAACCTCGATGCGCTCGCCGCCGGCTGCGTGAACCTCGAACGACACATGAACAACATCGCCGAGCACTACGGTCTGCCCTGCGTGGTCAGTATCAACCACTTCACCCATGACACCGATGCCGAGGTCGCCCTGCTGAGCGAGAAGGTCGCGGCACTGGGCGGACGCGCGGTCGTCGCACGGCACTGGGCCGAGGGCGGCAAGGGGGCGGAGGATCTCGCCCGCACGGTGGCCGAGGTGGTCGCCGGCAACACCCGGGCGCATCGCACCGTGTATGCCGACGACCTGCCGTTGTGGGACAAGATCCGCGCCGTCGCGACGAAGATCTACGGCGCCGCCGACATCAGCGCGCCGCCCAGGGTGCGCGAGCAGATCGAGCAACTCGGCGCCACCTACCCGGATTTCCCGGTGTGCATCGCCAAGACGCAGATGTCGTTCTCGACCGACCCGGCGGCGCGCGGTGCGCCGAGTGGCCACACGGTCGAAATCAGCGAGGTCCGCGTGGCGGCCGGCGCCGGCTTCGTCGTCGCACTGGCCGGCAACATGATGACCATGCCGGGCCTGCCCAAGGCGCCTGCGGCCGAACGTATCGACGTCGACGCACAGGGCCGGATCACGGGGTTGTTCTGAGCCGGCGCCGCCGCGCCTGCCCGGTCAATCGACGCTCAGTTCGATGGTGCCGTTGACGTCGACCGTGATGGTCTGCTGGCCGGGCTCGATGCCGGGTTCGGCGACCTTGGCCTCCATCGCGAGCATGCGTCCGGCATAGGCGACCGGTGGGCGTGGCTGGTAACCCGAGCTGCCGACATTGACGGTGACCAGGCCGTAGCTCGCGCGCCCGAACGCGCGCGTCACGCGCCCGGCGCGCTCGCGAAAGCGTGCGATGGCCGCCTCGATCAAGCGCTCCTCGGTGGCCTCGCGTACGGCCGGCGAGACCTCGTGGCCCAGCGACTCGATGGCAAGGCGTTCCTGCAGGGTCGCCAGCAATTGCGTGAGCGCCGTGCGGTCACCGCTCTCCAGGCGTAGCGAGTGCTGTACCCGCCAGGCACGGATGCGGCGATCCTCGTAGACGGGGTTGGTTCGGTAGTCGAGCGTGGTCGCCTTGACCGCATCGACCTGCCGGGCCGCGCCGAGCGCCCAGTTCATGGTCTCGTTGACACGGCTCGCGGCCTCGGACTGGCGCGAGGATTCGTGGTGCGCATACAGCCTGACCACCAGCAGGTCGCTGTCGACCTCCTCGCTCGCACTGACCGAGATACTGACCAGGTTACGGTGCGGCCCGTCGTCGTCGGCGACGGCGTGCGCGGCGGCCAGCATGGCCAGGGCTGCCCAGAGAATCATCGAAAGTCGCATGGCTCGGGTCCTCAATCGATTCGCAGTGGAACGGGTCGTTTCACGGCAACGACGCGCCGGCAGCCCGGATGCGCTGCCAGGCGGCGTGCACGTGCTCGCGGGAAGTATGCGTCTGGCCCACGCACAGGCGCAGGCAGAAGCGTCCGTCGACGACGGTGTGACTCATGAACAGGTGGCCGTCGGCGTTGAGCCGGTCGAGCAGCGCGCGGTCATCGGCGCCGGCGGCGCGCCGCGCGAAGCACACCAGGTTGAGCGAGCGCGGCACCACCAGCTCGAACAGGTCGTCGGCCTCGATCCAGTCTGCGAGTTCGCCGGCCAGGGCGACGTGGTGACGCACGAACTCCTGCAGCGCGTCGACCCCGTAGCTGCGGATCACGAACCACAGCTTGAGTGCACGAAAGCGCCGCCCCAGCGGGATCTGCCAGTCGCGGTAGTCGATCGCCTCGCCCGCCTCGCTGGCCGCGTTGCGCAGGTATTCGGGCAACACCGTCAGCGCGGCGAGGAGCGGCTCGCGATCGGCGACGTAGAAGCAATCGCAATCGAAATTCGTCAACAACCACTTGTGCGGATTGAAACAGTACGAATCGGCGCGCTCCAGCCCGTCGTTGAGATAGCGGAACTCGGGGCACAGCGCCGCCGAGCCGGCCATGGCTGCGTCGACGTGCAACCACGCGCCGTACGCGGCGGCAACGCCGCCAATCGCAGCAACCGGATCCACGGCCAGGGTCGAAGTCGTGCCGACGGTTGCGCAGACGAAGAACGGCCGTAGGCCGCACGCGGCATCGGCCCGCATCGCGGCATCGAGCGCATCGACGTCCATGGCCCGGTGCACATCGGTCGCAATCCTGCGCAGGCGGGCGCGGCCGAGGCCGGCGATGCTCATCGCCTTGTCCAGCGACGAGTGGGTCTCGCTCGAGCAATAGGCGACCAGGTCGCCGGGGTTGCCCTGCTCGCGCGCGTGGTATCCGCTTGACCGCTCGCGTGCAGCGAGCAGCGCGCACAGCGTCGCGCTGGACGCGGAGTCCTGGATGACGCCGCCACCGCGCCCGTGTGACTTGAAACGCGCCGGCAGGCCGAGCATGTCGGCCAGCCAGTCGAGCACGTGGGTCTCGAGTTCGGTGCAGGCGGGGCTCGTCTGCCACAGCATGCCCTGCACCCCGAGGCCGGCACTCATGAGTTCGCCGAGGATCGACGGCGGCGAGGTGTTGGCCGGGAAATAGCCGAAGAAGTTCGGCGACTGCCAGTGCATCAGGCCCGGCTCGATCAGCCGCTCGACGTCGGCGAGAATCGCCTCGAAGGGTTCGCCTGTCGCCGGCGGCGCCGGCGGCAGGGCGGCGCGGATCGCGCCCGGTGCGACCTGCGCCATGACCGGCAGGTCGGCGACCCGTTCATGGTAGTCGGCGAGCCAGTCGATGACCGCGTAGCCGGCGCGGCGGAACTCCTCGGCCGAAAAATGCCGCGGGGGTTCGGGCTGCCGCTCGTCCATGCTCACGCCGGATCGACGCTGGCACGGCGCACCCGTGCCAGCGTCGTCACCGTCACAGGTTCGCGAGCAGGTTCTCGGCGGCGCTGGCCTTGACCTCGGACGGCGCCGCTTCACGATGCAGCTGCGTCACCTTGCCGTCCTCGACGACGATGGCGAAGCGCTCGCCACGCGTGCCCATGCCGAAGCCCGAGGCGTCGAGCGACAGGCCCAGCGCCTTGACGTAGTCGGCATTGCCGTCGGCGAGCAGCGTGACCTTGCCGTCCGCGCCCTGGTCCTTACTCCAGGCATCCATCACGAACACGTCGTTGACCGACAGGCAGGCGATGGTGTCGACGCCCTTGCCCTTCAGCGCTTCGGCGTTCTGGACGTATCCCGGCAGGTGCTTGGCCGAGCACGCGGGCGTGAATGCGCCGGGCACGGAGAAGATCACGACCTTCTTCCCCTTGAACAGCTCGTCGGTGCTGATCTTGCCCGGACCGTCGGCCGTCATCACGGCAAATGCGCCTTCCGGCATCTTGTCGCCAACTTTGATCGTCACGTTAACCTCCGCAGGATGTGGTGAAACGAAGGCGGCCATTCTGCCACGAAGCGAGGACGAAGATCGCCTGCGTATGGTCGTGCCGGGGAATCGCCTCAGACGACGCGATCGCGTACCGCGCGGCCGGCGAAGAAGTCGTCCAGATTGGCCATGACGCGACGCCCCATGGCGATGCGCGTTTCCTCGCTGGCGCTGCCGAGATGCGGCAATAACACCACGTTGTCCATGGTTTTGAGCGGGGCGGGCACGGCCGGTTCGGCGGCGTAGACGTCCAGTCCGGCGCCGGCGATCGTGCCGCTCGCGAGCGCCGCGATGAGCGCATCCTGATCGACCACGTCGCCACGCGCGGTGTTGACGAGATAACCGTCGCGACCGATCAGTTCGAGGCGCGCGGCGTCGATGAGATGCCGCGTCGCGGCGCCGCCCGGACAATGCAGCGAGACGAAGTCGGCGCCTTCCAGAACTTCTTCGACGCTCGCGCAGGGCTCTACATCGAGCGCATTGACGACTCCGTCCGGCACCGCGCTCGGGTTGTAGCAGAGCACGCGCATGTCGAAGCCGAAGCGCGCGCGGCGTGCCACGGCGCGCGCGATGCGCCCGAAACCGATCAGGCCCAGCGTCCTGCCGCTGACGCGCCGGCCGAGCAACTGCGTCGGGCGCCAGCCCGTCCATCCGTCCGCCCGCACCAGGCGTTCGCCCTCACCGGCGCGGCGCGCCACCATCAGGATCAGCATCATCGCGAGGTCGGCCGTGCAATCGGTGAGCACGTCGGGCGTGTTGCTGACCGCGAGGCCGGCCGCCCGCGCGGCCTCGAGGTCGATGTGATTGAAACCGACACCGAAATTACCGAGAAAACGCGCGCGTGGTCGCGCGGCACCGATCACCGACGCAGTAAGGGCATCGGTCACGGTCGGGCAGACCGCGTCGGCCGCGTCGAGCGCGGCCGTCAGCTCGCTAGCCGTAAGCGCTTCGTCGCTGGCGTTGATGACCAGGTCGTAGCGCTCGGCCAGGGCCGCCTCGACCTCAGCCGGCCAGCGCCGCGTGAGCAGGACGCGCGGCCGTTTCACGCCACGCAGGTCTCGCGCAGGAACTCGGATGCGGCGCCCACGCCGCTGCCCGGCGCGACCTCGATGCCACTGTCGCGCAGGGCCATCTCGGTCCCCGCGAGCGCGCTCAGGATCATCAGCTCGTTGAGATCGCCGAGATGCCCGATACGGAACACCTTGCCGGCAACTTCACCGAGACCCCCGCCGAGCGAAAGGTTGTAGCGCCGGTAGGCGTTGCCGACCACGGCGCCCGCATCGATCCCATCGGGCACGACGATTGCGCTGACGGTGTTCGAGTACCACTTCGGATCGCGCGCGCTCAGTTCGAGCCCCCAGGCGGCAACGGCCTTGCGCACCGCCTCGGCGTAGCGTGCATGGCGCGCGAAGACCTGAGGCAAGCCTTCTTCGAGCAGCATGTCGATCGAGGCGCGCAAGCCGTGCAGCAGCGTCACCGCCGGCGTGTAGGGAAACCAGCCATCCGCGTTCATCCGCAGCATCTCACCGAAGTCGAAATAGCTGCGCGCGCAGCGCGCGCTGTGCATCGCCGCGAGCGCCTTGCGGCTGGCGCCGACCAGGCCGAGGCCGGTCGGCAGCATCAAGCCTTTCTGCGAGCCGCTGACGGCGAGGTCGATGCCCCATTCGTCCATGCGGAAATCGATGCTGCCAATCGCGCTGACACCGTCGACGGCGATCAGCGCCGGATGACCGAGATCGTCCAGCACCCGGCGCACCCCGGCGAGGTCGCTGGTCACGCCGGTCGCCGTCTCGTTGTGCGTGACCAGCACCATCTTGATCGCGTGCGCGCCGTCGGCGGCCAGGATCTCCGCGTAGCGATCGAGCGGCACACCCTCGCCCCACGGTGTCTCGACCTGCATGCCGAGACGCCGGCAGAGCTCGGCCCACAGATGGCTGAACTGGCCGAAGCGCGCCTGCAACACCTTGTCGCCGGGCGAAAGCGTGTTCGTGATGGCCGCTTCCCAGCCGCCGGTACCCGACGCGGCGAAGATGAAGACGTGGCCATCGCGGGTCTGGAAGACCTTTTTCAGATCCGCGAGCAGCGGCAGCACGAAAGCCGGAAAGTCACTCGCGCGATGGTCTTCCAGCGGCACGTCCATGGCGCGACGGATGCGCTCGGGGATGTTGGTGGGTCCGGGGACGAACAGGAAATTCCTACCAGGCACGAGAAGGAATCTCCGAATAAGTCTGGACCGGGCAGTTTGTCTCCGTACTGTTCGAGTTCAAGGCGCGAAGCGCACGTAACAACGGGCCATTGCGAAGATTCGCAACGCGGAAATCGGACGGCGTGAGCGCAGGATGCCGGGTCATGACTTGTTCAGAGGTTCCATAACTCTCTCCGGTTGCGGGCCGAGCCGGAAATCACGCGCTCTCGACGTCAGGTGCTTCCGGTGGGCGCGAATAGAGGGGAACGGGCGTCGCGACGTGCGACGGCCGCGTACTCTACACGCACCTCACGCGCACGCCAATCGAGGCCGCTGGCCGGTTCAGCCGGCGCCCGCCAGCGCCTGCCCGAGGTCGGCGACGAGGTCCTCGACATCCTCGAGCCCGATCGAGAGCCGCAGCAGGCCTTCGCCGACGCCCATCTCGTCGCGCTCCGCCTGGGCGAGGCGGCCGTGCGTGGTCGTCGCCGGATGCGTGACGATACTCTTGGTGTCACCGAGATTGGCCGTGATCGAGAAATGGCGCAGGTTGTCGACGACGTGCCAGGCGCGGCGTCGATCGGCCAGTTCGAAGCTGACGATGCCGCCGAAGTCGCGCTGCTGGCGCGCCGCGAGCTGGTGTTGCGGGTGGGACTCCAGGCCCGGGTAATGCACGCGGCGCACCTGCGGCTGCGCCTCCAGCCAGCGTGCCACGGCCAGGGCGCTGCGGCTGTGACGCTCCATGCGCAGCGGCAGCGTCTCCAGCCCCTTGAGAAACACCCAGGCGTTGAATGCGCTCATGCTCGGACCCGCGCTACGCAGGAAGGGAAAGACCTTGTCATCGATGACCTCGGCCGGGCCGACCACTGCGCCGCCCAGGCAGCGTCCCTGGCCGTCGAGGAACTTGGTCGCCGAATGAATCACCAGGTCGGCCCCGAGCGCGAGAGGACGCTGCAGCGCCGGGGTGCAGAAACAGTTGTCCACGACCAGCCACGCCCCGCTCTCGCGCGCGAGTCCGGCGAGCATCGCGAGGTCGGCGATCTCGGTCAGCGGGTTGGACGGCGTTTCGAGAAAGATCATCTTCGTCGCCGGGGTCATCGCGCCACGCCAGGCATCCGCGTCGGTCATGTCGACCAGCGTGCTGGTGATGCCGAAACGCGGCAGGATATTGCGGAACAGGGACACGGAGGTGCCGAAGATGCTGCGCGAGGCGACCACGTGATCGCCGGCCGAGAGCAGCGACATGACCAGGCTGAGGATCGCGCTCATCCCGGAAGCCGTGGCGATCGCGCGCTCGCCACCTTCGAGCGCGGCGAGGCGCTGCTCGAAGCCGCGCACGGTGGGATTGGTGAAGCGGCTGTAGACATTACCCGGTTCGTCGCCGGCGAAACGCGCGGCTGCCTGGGCGGCAGACTCGAAACAGAAGCTCGAAGTCAGGTACAGCGCTTCGCTGTGCTCCATCTCCGCGCTGCGGTACTGCCCGCTACGGCAGGCGATCGTGGCGAGGCCGGCGCTGTCGTGATCGTTCATGGCTGCTCTCCCGAAGGGCTTGCGAAGGAATGGCGAGCGGCGAAGCGAGCAGCGGGCGGGCGTGGCGGTGGCTACCAGGCGGACGGCAGGCGGCGAAACCTGCCACGGCAGCATGACCCGGGTCGGGTCTGCATCGCTTTAGCGGTTTCTCCGGCAGCCTCGTCGTCGAGTCCCCGGCGCGCCCGCAAGCTGATCTCAAATCGGCGCGAATGAGGCGCGCACCTTAAGCGCGTCACGGCGCTGCTGTCAATGACGCGGCGCCAGGGAGCCTCTGAATAAACCCGGGCCGAGCAGCTTGTGTCCGCGCTGCTCGAGTTCAAGGCGCGAAGCGCACGTCTCTGCCGGCTATGGCGAAGATTCGTCACACCGAAATCGGACCGCGCGCGCACGGTGCCGGGTCATGGCCTGTTCAGAGGTTGCTCAGCGGCTTCACGCATCGCCGGAAGCGCTGTTGGCAGCGAACAGGTCGCGCAGCGAATCCTCGCCGTCCTCGCGCGCAGCCTTGGCTTCGTCGTTACGCAGCCTGCTGACGCGGTCCAGGTAACCCGCGCTGACGTCACCGGTGACATACTTTCCGGTGAAACACGACTCCTCGAACTCATCGATCGCCGGATTGCCGTGACGCGCGGCGTCGGCGAGCGCCTCGAGGTCCTGGAAGATGAGTCCGTCGGCACCAATCAGGCGCGCAATCTCCGCCTCGTCGCGATTGTGCGCGATGAGTTCGTCGCTGGTGGGCATGTCGATGCCGTAGACGTTCGGGTAGCGCACCGGCGGTGCCGCCGAGGCGAAGTAGACCTTGGCCGCGCCGGCTTCGCGCGCCATCTCGATGATCTGGCCGGACGTCGTGCCGCGGACGATGGAGTCGTCGACCAGCAGCACGTTCTTGCCCTCGAACTCGAGTTGGATGGCGTTGAGTTTCTGACGTACCGATTTTCGCCGCAGCGCTTGTCCCGGCATGATGAAGGTGCGCGGGATGTAGCGATTCTTGATGAAACCCTCGCGATACTTCACATCCAGGGTGTGCGCGAGTTCGAGCGCGGCGGTGCGTGCGGTGTCGGGGATCGGGATGACCACGTCGATGTCGTGATCGCTCCATTCGCGCGCGATCTTCTCGGCCAGCGCTTCGCCCATGCGCATGCGCGCTTTGTGTACCGAAATGCCATCGATGATGGAATCCGGGCGCGCGAAGTAGACGTGTTCGAAGATGCACGGCGCGTGACGCCGCACCGGCGCGCACTCGCGCGTGCTGAGCTCGCCGTGCTTGGAGATGAAGATGACCTCGCCGGGCGCGATGTCGCGCATCAGCTCGAAGCCGAGCGCATCGACCGCGACCGACTCCGAAGCGACCATGTACTCGTCGCCTTCGGCCGTCTCGCGGCGCCCGAACACGATCGGCCGAATGCCGTAGGGATCACGGAACGCGACGATGCCGACGCCCGTGATCATGGCTACGACCGCGTAGGCGCCCCGGCAGCGCTCGTGCACACGCGCTACCGCGGCGAAGATGTCCTCGGCGTCGATACGCAGCTTGCCCAGCCGTTGCAGCTCGTGGGCGAACACGTTCAGCAATACCTCGGAATCGGACTCGGTGTTGATGTGCCGAAGCTCGTCTTCGAACAGCTCCTGCTTGAGCCGCTCCGAGTTGGTCAGGTTGCCGTTGTGCGCGAGTGTGATGCCGTAAGGCGAGTTGACGTAGAACGGCTGCGCCTCGGCGTTGGAAGAGACGCCGGCGGTCGGATAGCGCACGTGCCCGATGCCCATACGCCCACGCAGGTTGAGCATATGGCGGGTGTGAAACACGTCGCGCACCAGCCCGTTCGACTTGCGCAGGTTGAGCCGCCCCTCGTCATAGGTCGCGATGCCGGCGGCATCCTGGCCACGATGCTGTAGAACGGTGAGACCGTCGTAGAGCATCTGATTGACCGCCGAGCGGGCGACGATACCGATGATTCCACACACGTCGTATGAACCGTCCTTAAAAGCTGAAGTTGCGGGCGAGATCCGGTGGCAGCCAGTCGAGCACGTAGATCGCGACGGCCTCGAACGGCGCGATCGTGCGCGCTTCGCGCCACCAGGGTTCGGCCGGCAGCGTCGTCAAGCCGCCGAGCAGGACCACGATCGAGACCACCGCCGCTCCGCGCGCGAAGCCGAAGACCGCGCCAAGCAGACGATCGGTACCGCTGAGGCCCGTGCCCTCGACGAGCTTGCCGATGAGGTAATTGACGAGGCCCGCTGCGATCAAGGTGGCGAGCAGCACGGCGACGAAGGCGAGGACCACGCGCGCGGTGGGGATCTGAATGTAGGGTTCGAGCAGGCCGCTGGCAGGCGCAGCGAACGTCGCGGCGACCCAGAAAGCCGCCACCCAGGCAACCAGTGAAAGCACCTCCTTGACGAATCCTCGCAAGATGCTCACGACGACCGAAATCAGGATGATGGCGAGGATCGCGATGTCCGCCCAGTTCATAGCGAGGCCGGTCCAGGGGTGGGAGCCGAGTTTAGCAAAGCTGCCGCCCCAGCACAGCCGCGCGCCGCTCCGAGGGGCTCAGGGATAACGCAGCAGCAGGCCTTCAAGACCGAAATCGCGCGCCAGACGCGCGCGGAGCTGTTCGGCCTCGTCACGCGCGATCACCGGCCCTACGCGCACCTTCCAGATGCTGGCCCCGTTCTCGCTGCTGCGTTCGACATAGCCCGGCAACCGCGCTTCCTCGAGCTTCGCGACGAGGCGGCTGGCATTGTCCTGCTCGGCAAAGCTGCCGAGCTGCACGCTCCAGCCGGCACCCGGCGCAGGCGCGTCCGCGGCTGTCCCTGCCCCGGCGGCGCTGCCGGCAGGGTCGGCGCCGGCCACCTCGGTGTCAGCCGGGCCGGCCGGCGCCGGTTCCTCTGCAGCATCGTCCGCCGCCGCCGTTGCGGGCGCGGCGACCTCCTCCGTGGCGCCCGGCATCGGCTCGAGGGGCGGCGCGACGGGTTCTTCCATGGCCCGCTCGAGTGCGAGCATGTCGTCCTCGTCGAGCGGCTCGACCCGCGATTCATAGGGCGCCTGGGGCGGCGGTGACAGCTCGGCAAGCTCGGGAACACGCGTCTCCAGCGTATCGTGGTCGAGGAAAATCGGAATGAAGATCACGCCGAGGACGACCAGCACCGCGGCGCCGACGACACGCTGCTTGAGCTGACGGTCCATCATCGCCCGGCGTCGCGCTGCGCCGCGAACAGGCGCAGCATGGCGCCGACGGTGAGGAAGGAACCGAGCACGAGAACGCGATCGCCGTGCGCCGCCGACGCGGTCACCTCGGCATGCGCGCGCGCGACGCTCTCGTGGCAGGCCGCGCGGGCTCGCGGGTCGAGTTCGCGCAGGCTGCGCGCAAGATCGTCCGCCGGCGCGCCGTTGGCACCAGGCAGGTCGGCGAAATGCCAGGCGTCGACCCACGGTAGCAAGGGGCGCAGGAACTCGCGGTGATTCTTCGTGCGCAGCATACCGACGATGGCATGCGTGCGGCCCGCGCACGACGTGCCGGCCAGCGTGGCCGCGAAGATCTCCGCCGCCTGCGGATTGTGCGCGACATCCATGACGTACTCGAAGTGCCCCGCGATGCGGTGAAACCGCCCCGCCAGGACGATCCCTTCGAGGGCTTCGCGGATCACTTTCTCGGCAACGGGCAGCGACTCCTGCAACAGTGCGACGACCGCGAGCACGCCCGCCGCGTTGCGCAGCTGGTGCAGCCCGTCGAGCGCCGGGCATGGCAGCCCGGCCAGCAGCCGCTCGCCCCACCACCAGTTCCATGTCGTGTCACCGACATCGAAGCCATAGTCGACACCGAGCAGCGCGAGGTCGGCGCCGAGCGCACGCGCAGCGTGCGAGATCGACGCGGGGGCCAGGTGGTCGGAGCACACCACGGGTCGCCCGTGGCGCATGATGCCGGCCTTCTCGCGGCCGATCTGCTCGCGCGTTTCTCCCAGCCAGTCTTCGTGGTCGAGACCGATGGCGGCGATCAGGGCGACATCGGCGTCGACGATGTTGACCGCGTCGAGCCGCCCGCCCAGACCGACTTCGAGAATGACGGCGTCCAGCGAGGCTTCCCCGAACAGCAGCAGTGCGGCGAGCGTGGCGAACTCGAAATAGGTCAGCGGCACATCGCCGCGCGCCGCCTCGACACGCTCGAAGGCCGCGCAGATGGGGGCGTCGGCGACCGGCTCGCCATCGATGCGGATACGCTCGTTGTAGCGCACCAGGTGCGGCGAGGTGTAGGCACCCACGCGCCAGCCGGCGCGCCGCCACACCGCCTCGAGCAGCGCGACGCTCGAACCCTTGCCGTTGGTCCCGGCCACCGTCACCACGCGCGGCGCCGGGCGCGCCAGCGCGAGCCGGCCGGCGACCTCGCGGCAGCGCTCGAGCCCGAGATCGATGTGCTCGCCGCGGCCGGCTTCCAGCCACGCCAGCCAGTCGGACAGCGGCGTGTCGGCATCCGGTGGCGATGCCATGGCCTGCACGTCCTGCCCGCTGGCCGCCATCAGCCTGCGCTGCCGTCCTCGTCGACCACCGCGTGGTCTTCCGCAGCCGGCGCGACGGATGTCGTGGACATCGGCTGGTGGACCAGGATCGACAACAGGGAGCCGATCGTCGACTTGAGTTCGCGCCGATCGACGATCATGTCGATGGCGCCATGCTCGAGCAGGAACTCGCTGCGCTGGAAGCCCTCGGGCAATACCTGGCGCACGGTCTGTTCGATCACCCGCGGGCCGGCGAAGCCGATCAGAGCCCCGGGCTCGGCGATGATGATGTCGCCCAGGGTACCCAGGCTGGCAGACACCCCGCCGGTCGTCGGATCGGTCAGCACGACGATATAGGGCAGGCGTTGTTCGCGCATTTCGGCGATGACCGCACTGGTCTTGGCCATCTGCATCAACGACACCAATGCCTCCTGCATGCGCGCACCACCGCTCGAGCAGAAGCATACGAAAGGCATGCGGCCCTCGAGAGCGCGGCGCACGCCACGCGCGAAACGCTCCCCCACTACTGAGCCCATCGAACCGCCCATGAAGGCGAATTCGAACGCGGCTGCGACCAGCGGCAGACCGTTGAGCGTGCCTTCCATGACGATCAGCGCATCATGCTCACCGGTTGCCTTCTGCGCCGCGCTGATGCGATCGCGATAGCGTTTCGAATCCTTGAACTTGAGGAAATCGACGGGCAGCAGCTCGGCGCCGATCTCGCTCGTGGCGCCGGCATCGAGAAAGCGCGTCAGGCGGACGCGCGCGCCGATGCGCATGTGGAAACCGCACTTGATGCAGACCTCGTCGTTACGCTCGAGCTCGGCGCGATAGAGCACGGCCTTGCACTCCGGGCAGCTGGTCCACAGGCCTTCCGGGATCGAGCGCTTGCTCGATCCCTCGGTACGGATGCTCGCCGGAATGAGACGTTTGAACCAGTTCAAGTCGGCCACCGTTTCAGGCTGCGCGTGCGCGCGCGTCGATCGCGCTGCGCAGGCTGGTGACAAAGGACTCGACCGCGCTGGCCAACGCTTCCGCCGGTCCGCCGCGCTCGATGATTTCGACGATCGCACTGCCGACGATGACCGCGTCGGCGACACCGGCAGCCTCGGCGGCCGCCTCCGGCGTGCGAATGCCGAAACCGATACCTACCGGCATGCCGGCGAAGTGACGCGTGAGTTCGATGCGCGCCCCGATCTCCTCGAGCACTGCGCTCTTGCTGCCGGTGACGCCCTTGACCGAAACGAAATAGACGAAGCCGGAGGCCGCGGCGCAGACCTTGCGAATGCGCGCTTCGGGTGAGTTCGGCGCGACGAGGAAAATCTCGTCCAAGCCTGCCGCGCGTAGCCGGGGCGTGACGTCGGCCGATTCCTCCGGCGGCAGGTCGACGATCAGTACGCCATCGACGCCGGCCTCGGCGGCGCGCTCGGCGAAGCGATCTGCGCCCATGTGCTCGACCGGGTTGAGATAGCCCATCAACACCACCGGCGTGGTCGCATCGTCGCGGCGGAACGCGGCTACCGCGGCGAACACGTCGTCGAGGCTGGTGCCGTGCGCGAGCGCGCGCTCGCTGGCGCGCTGTATGACCTCGCCGTCGGCCATCGGATCGGAGAACGGGACGCCGAGTTCGATCACGTCGGCGCCGCCGCGCACCAGCGCGTGCATGAGCGCTGGCGTCTCCGCAACGCCCGGATCGCCCGCAGTGATGAAGGTAATGAGCCCCTTGCGCCCGGCGGCGGCGAGCTCCGCGAATTTCTCAGCAATGCGGCCCATAGCTGCTCCTCGATGCAGGGACGGCGATCACAGCGTGATGCCGTCGATGGCGGCGACGGTCTGGATATCCTTGTCACCGCGCCCCGACAAGTTGATGACGATGAACTGATCGCGGCGCATGTCGCGCGCGAGCTTTTCGGCGTAAGCCAGCGCGTGGCTGGATTCGAGCGCCGGGATGATGCCCTCGAGCCGCGTGATACGGCGGAACGCGTCGAGCGCCTCGCGGTCGGTCACCGACTCGTAGCTTGCGCGGCCGCTGTCCTTGAGCCAGGCGTGCTCGGGCCCCACGCCCGGGTAGTCGAGACCGGCGGAGACCGAGTGCGTCTCCTCGATCTGCCCGCACTCGTCCTGCATGAGGTAGGTGCGGTTGCCGTGCAGCACGCCGGGCGTACCGGCGCTGAGCGGCGCCGAGTGGCGGCCGGTCTCGACACCTTCACCAGCCGCCTCTACCCCGATCAGCGCGACGTCGTGATCGTTGATGAACGGGTAGAACATGCCGATGGCGTTCGAGCCGCCGCCGACGCAGGCAACCAGTGCGTCCGGCAGCCGGCCCTCGCGCTCGAGCGACTGCGCGCGCGTCTCGCGGCCGATGATCGACTGGAAATCGCGCACCATCGCGGGATAGGGATGCGGCCCGGCCACGGTGCCGATGATGTAGAACGTGTCATCGACGTTCGCCACCCAGTCGCGCAGCGCTTCGTTCAGCGCATCCTTGAGCGTGCGCGAGCCCGAGGTCACGGGACGCACCTCGGCGCCGAGCAGCTTCATGCGGAAGACGTTGGGGGACTGGCGCTGGATGTCCTCGGCGCCCATGTAGACACAGCAACTCATGCCCAGGCGCGCGGCGACCGTGGCACTGGCCACGCCATGCTGGCCCGCACCGGTCTCGGCGATCACCCGCGGCTTGCCCATGCGCTTGGCGAGCAGCGCCTGGCCGACGGTGTTGTTCACCTTGTGCGCGCCGGTGTGGTTGAGGTCCTCGCGCTTGAGGTAGATTTTCGCGCCGCCGACCTGCTCGGACCAGCGGCGCGCCAGGTACAGCGGCGACGGGCGGCCGACGTAGTGCCGCAGGTCGTCGTCGAGCTCGGCCAGGAAGTCGTCGTCGTTCAGGTACTTGTGGTAGGCCGTCTCGAGTTCCTGCAGGGGCTCCATCAGGGTCTCGGCAACGAAACGCCCGCCGTAGGGGCCGAAATGGCCGGCGGCGTCGGGAAACGCCGTCTCGTGGCCGATCCTGGCGCGATCGGCCGGTTCAGGTCTCGCGTTCAACTTGTCTCACCTCGGTAACGAATCTGTGCATCTTCTCACGGTCCTTGCGCCCCTTGCTCGCCTCGATGCCGCCACTGACGTCGACGGCATAGGGGTGTACGCGGCGGATGGCGTCGGCGACGTTGTCGGGCGTCAGCCCGCCGGCCAGGATGAGCGGGCGAGTGAATTCGCCCGGCAGCAGCGACCAGTCGAAAGTACGGCCACTGCCGCCGTAAACCTGCGCGTCCCAGCTGTCCACCAGCAGGGCCGCGGCCCCCGCGTACTCGCGCGCGCAGGCCGCGAGGTCGGTGTCGACCCGTACACGCAACGCCTTGATCCAGGCGCGCGGCGACCCGGCACAAATGGCCGGCGTCTCGTCGCCATGATATTGCACGAGGTCGATGCCAGTCATCGCCGCTATTTCGCGTACGGCGTCCGGCTCGTGGTTTACGAACAAGCCGACCTTACAGACCAGTGGGGGCAGCGCGGCGATGATCGCGCCCGCGCGCTCCGGCTCGACGTAGCGCGGGCTCGGCGGATGAAACACGAAGCCGAGCGCGTCGACGCCGAGATCGATGGCCGCGAGGGCATCCTCGATGTTGGTGATACCACAGTATTTGATGCGCACACGCATCCGATCCGCTCGCCCGCCGTTGCTGCAATCGGCGGATTATCCCATCCGACGACGCTCATACCTAGGAGCCTGTCGGACTTCGGAACAATGGCCGACGATGTCGCGCCCGGTGGGAGACGGACTCAGTCGAAGGCGCGCCCGCTGAAGGCCGCCGGCAGCGGCACGACCGACGCGGGCGGCGGCAGATCGAAGCTACCCGGATAACGCACGGCGCTGAGATAGAGCCCGTCGGGCGGTGCGGTGACGCCACCGCGCTCGCGCTGACGATGTGCGAGCACTTCGGCCGCCCACGCGGGGGAGTGCTGCCCCATGCCGATCTGTAGCAGGACCCCGGCGAAATTGCGCACCATGTGCTGCAGGAAGGCATTGGCCTCGACGCTGATCACGATCAGCCCGTCGTCGGCGCGTACATCGCAGCGGTAGAGCGTACGCACGGGGTGACGGGCCTGGCAACCCTTCGCGCGAAACGACGAGAAGTCGTGCTCGCCGAGCCAGGCACGGGCCGCGTAGGCCATGCGCTCGACGTCGAGCGGCCGGCATTCCCAGGTCACCTTGCCGCGCCACAAACCGGGCCGCGATTGTCGATTACAGATGAGGTAGTCGTACGCTCGGCGCTCGGCGCTGAAGCGGGCGTGGAATTCGGGCGGGACCTCGCGTGCCCATATCACGCTGACGTCGCCGGGCAGGTTGCTGTTCGTGCCAAGGACCCAGGAGCGCGCCCGGCGCTCGACGTCGACGTCGAAATGCACCACCTGGTAGAGCGCGTGCACGCCGGTGTCCGTGCGGCCCGCACAGACCACGCTGACCGGCCGATCGGCGACGCGCGCGAGGGCCGTCTCCAGCTCCGCCTGCACGGTGCGCACGCCGTGCTGGCGCTGCCAGCCGCAGAACGCGCTGCCGTCGTACTCGACGCCGAGTGCGATGCGCATGCTCAGCGAAGCCCGTCAGCCGCGGCGTCAGCGGGGGCCGCCGGCAGACCGCGCATCGCCCGCGGTACCTTCACCCGGACATGACGCGCAGCGGACGCGCGCGGCGCGCCGGCGCGCGCGACGCCGCCACGCATACCTCAGTCGGACATCTGGTCGAGCAGCATCTGCGCTTCGACCTTCTGCGCGTCGGAGCCATCGGCGACGACTTCGGCCAGGATCGAACGCGCACCCTCGTTGTCACCGAGCTCGATGTAGGCCTTGGCCAGATTGAGCTTGGTGTCCGCTTCGTCGACGCTGCTCTGCCGTTCGACATCGGCGCCCTGGGGCAGCGCCACCGTGCTGTGATCGTCGGGGTCGATCTCGAGTGCCTCGTCACCATCCAGCTCGACGGTGTCGGTATGGGCGGTATCGCCCGTGCCGCTGCCGCCCGTCTCGTCCACGCCGGGCAGCGGCAGGTCGAGCTCGAAATCCCCCAGATCGTCGTCGCCGGCAGCCGGCGTCAAGCCGCCGGCCGGGATTTCCATCGTTTCCTCGGCGGCAATGGAGTCCATGTCGCTGGTGTTCTCGAGCGACAGGTCGAACTCGTCGTCGCCGCCGAGCGAGAGCTCGTCGAGCTCGTCGCCCTGCAGTGAGAGTTCGCCGTCCGGCGCGTCGCCGCCGGGCGAACTCATGGTGATCTCCAGGCCGCCGTCGTCACCTTCGCTCTCGGTCACGTCTAGACGCGTCGTGACCTCGTCCATACCGCGGGTCAACTCGAGATCGATATCGCCCGTTTCGCCCATTTCATCGGCGACGCCGCGTGCGTCGTCGCCCGCACCACCAGTACCGAGTTCGGCGGTGGACTCGGTGTCGAAGGCCGTACCGCCGGCGCCCTCCTCCTCGTCGAAGCCACCGATGTCGAAGTCGAGCAGGTCGGCATCGTCGTCGCCGCCGGTGATGTCGAACGTGCCCTCGTCATCGCCGGATTCCTCGTCGCCACCGGTAACCGGGGCGACCGTGTCGCTGATGTCGAAGTCGAGCGCCTCGGCGTCGCCGCCACCCAGGTCGAGCAGGTTGTCATCGTCGAGACCGCCGGAGTCTCCCGACGAGGTCACGTCGAGGAGATCGTTGGCAGGGTCATGGGTGTCCTCGAGCGAGCCGAGATCGTGCACGCTGGCGGTACTGTCCGCCTCGAGCTTCAGGGTGTCGCCGGAATCGCTACCACCGGTAATATCGAGCACGTCCTCGTCAGCCGCGCCTTCCGGCGTGCCGGCGCGCAGGTCGAACGCCGCGTCCGCGGCTTCACCCTCGTCGCCGGCACTCAGGTCGAGCACGTCCTCCTCGGCCGCGGCGGTGAGGTCGAGCACGTCGGCATCGTCGCCGGCAGTCAGGTCGAGCACGTCGTCGTCGGCCGCGGCGGTGATGTCGAACATGTCGTCATCAGCCGTCTCGCCGCCGGCTTCGCTGTCACCTGCACCCGTGCCGGTCAGGTCGAAATCGAGCGCGTTGTCGTCTTCTTCGCCGGGCGCCTGGACGAGCGTACTCTCGGTCGGCGAATCGCTCTCGCCTTCCGCGGTGATGTCGACAAAGGCCGGCCCGGTGTCAGCCGCCAGCGCCGCCGCCTCGTCGGCGCCCTCGGCAAACAGCTCGCGCTCGGGCGACATCTCCGCCCACATCGCCAGCGCGCTGGCCCACAGGGGGTCATCCTCTCCGACCGCGTCGAGCAGGTCACGCGCCGCGGCCTCGTAGGCCGTGCGGTCGTTCGACGAATAGTAGACCTCGAGCAGGCGCAGCTTGTACTCGTGGCGGTCCGGGTGCTCGCCGATCACCCGCTTGACGAGTTCCTCGGCCTGGTCGAAACGCTCGTACGCGAGGTAGACGTTGACCTCCTCGAGCGGGTCTTCCTCCTGCGCGGCCGCCGGCGCCGGTGCGACGTCGGTCTGCGTGCGCAGGAACTCTTCGGGTGTTTCTTCGGATTCTGCTTCGACCGTGGCGTTGGGATCGAAACTCGTCGGCTCCTCGGTCGCGTCGCTCGCGCCGACTTCGGTCAGCGCCTCACTCGGATCTTGCTCCTCGACCGGCGGCACGGTGGCCGCGGCAACCGCCGGTGCGGCAGCGGCAGCGGGCGCTTCCTCTTTGCCGCCGCGACGGCGCATGACGCTCGTCACCAGGCCGATGACGATACCCAGCACCAGCAGTGCGCCGGCACCGAGCACGGTGAAGCTGCCGCCCGGTACCAGTGCCGCGATGTGCTCGGGCACGAGGTTGGCGGGAAACGCCCGTTCGGGTTGCGGCGGCGGCGCCTGCTTCGCTGCCGGCTTGGGCTTGGGCTTGGCCGGGGCGGGCTCGGCCTGCGCCTGCCCGGTCGCGGGCGCGGCTGCCGGTTCCTCCTGGGGCGTCGCTTCGGCTACCGGTTCTCCGGCGGCGGCGGTTGTTTCCGGCGCCGTGTCGTCGCCGGCGGGTGCCTCATCCAGCAGGTCAGCGCCGAAGGCGTCGTCGAGCGTCATGCCGGGGTCGATATCCGGCGCGTCGGGTAGCGTCTCGTCCAGCTCGGCAAGCGCCTCGCGCGCGTCGTCGACGAGCGCGTCGGCGCGCTCCTCGAGGCCCAGTTCCTCCTGCTCGACGCCCAGTTCGGCGAGACGCGCCTGCAATGCCGCGAGTTCCTCGTCCTTGATGTTCACCTGGCGCTGCAGCAGATCGATGATGCCCTCGGCCTCGACCAGCTTGCTCTCGAGCTCGGCGGCTTGCTGTGCGCGTGCTTCGACTTCCTCGCGCAGCAGCTCGGCGCCGCCGCCGGTGCCAGCCCGGCCCGGCGTGCTGCTGCCCTCCGCGTCGCCGGGGGCAACGAGCTCCAGCCGCGCGCTGTCGTCGTCCAGCGCGTCGAGCTCGAACGCGGTCGACGGCGCCGCGGCGCCGACGGGCTGGGTCTCCGGCGCGGCCGCGACCTGGCCGCGGTAACGCTCCCAGAGCTGATTGTGACGCTGGACTTCGGCGTACGCCGCGCGCGCGTCCATCGCGGTGAGTTCGTCCTGCGCGGGCAGCCGCAGGACCGCCCCGCGGCGCAGCAGGTTGACGTTGTCTTCGCCGAACGCTGCGGGGTTGGCACGCAGCAACGCGAGCATCATCTGTTGCACGGTGATGCCATCGTGCGGGCGCGCCGCCGAGGCAATCGACCACAAGGTGTCGGTCGCGACGACCGGGCCGATCTCGCGCCCGGCGACGTAACCGCGGGTCGTCGCCGGCGGCGCGGCCGCAGGGGGCGGTGTCGACGGCGTGGGGGCGGTCGCGGCGGGTGCCGGCGCGGCCGCCGGAGCCGCCGCTGCAGGCGCTGCAGGCGCTGCAGGCGCTGGCGCGAACACCGCGCGGCGGCGGTCGGGATCGTAGAGCGGCGGGTCGAGCAGCACGGTGTACTCGCGGACGAGGCGTCCGTTCGCCCAGTTGAGCTCGACGAGGAAGTTGAGATACGGCTCGCGAATCGGGTCCTTGGAGGTGACGCGGATGAAATCCTCGCCGGGGACGCTGTCGTCGATGGCGAAGCGTAAGCCGAACAGTGCCGGATTGCGCTCGATGCCGGCGCGGGCGAACTGCTCGGCGTCGGCCAGCGTCACGGTCAGGGTATCGAAGTCTTCCGGCGCGGCGCCGAGGATGTCGATGCGACCCGAGAAGGGTTCGTTCAGGGACGAATCGGACTCGAGCGAGCCGAGCCCGAGCGCGAAGGCCAAGCTGCTTGCAGTGCACGAGAGAAACAGGGCGACGGCTCGATTCCGTAGCATGTCGTCATTCCTTCAAGTCGGTTTGCGCCAGATGGAAATGTCGCTGGTCGCTCGCACGCGACAGCCGCCGCTGGCTCCTTCCGGCCTTCCAGCAGCCCCGAACACCTTCGAATATTCTTTATCTTTGCCGACTAACTATAGCTTATAAATGGCTTTTTACCAACATTTCAGCGATTTGAACACTGTTGAGCGCAGCCCCCTTGCGAACGTTGTCCGCGACCACCCACAGATCGATTCCGCGCGGATGCGAAATGTCCTCGCGGATACGGCCGACGTAGACCGGATCGTGGTTGGCGCCCTCGGTGACCGCGGTCGGATAACCGCCGTCGGCACGCTCGTCGAGCACGGTGATGCCGGGGAAACGGCTGAGCAGTTCGCTCACCCGGGCCGCGCTGATCTTCTCGCGCGTCTCGATGTGGATGGCCTCGGAGTGGCCGTAGAACACCGGCACGCGCACGGCGGTGGGATTCACCGCGATGCTCTCGTCGCCCATGATCTTGCGCGTCTCCCACACCATTTTCATTTCTTCCTTGGTGTAACCGTTGTCCTGGAAGACATCGATGTGGGGCAGACAGTTGAAGGCAATCTGCTTGGGATAGACCTGCGCCTCGGCCTCGCGCCCGCCGAGCAACGCGGCCGATTGCTTGGCCAGCTCCTCGATCGCCTCCTTGCCGGTGCCGGAAACCGCCTGGTAGGTGCACACGTTGATGCGCTCGATGCCGACCGCGTCGTGGATGGGCTTGAGCGCGACCACCATCTGGATGGTCGAGCAATTCGGGTTGGCGATTATGTTGCGATTGCGGTAGTCGGCCAAGGCTTCCGGGTTCACCTCCGGCACGACCAGCGGGATGTCGTCGTCGTAGCGGAACTGGGAGGTATTGTCGATGACCACGCAGCCGGCCGCCGCGGCGCGCGGCGCGTGCACCTTGGACACCGACGCTCCGGGCGAGAACAGGCCGATGTCGACGCCCTTGAAGTCGAACTTGTCGAGATCCTGCACGACCAGTTGGCGTGAGCCGAAGGCCAGCCGGGAGCCGGCCGAGCGCGCGCTCGCCACGGCGTGGATCTCGCCGATGGGAAAGTCGCGCTCGGCGAGAATCGACAACATGGTCTCGCCGACCGCGCCGGTCGCACCGACCACGGCGACGTTGAAAGTTCTGGACATAAGGCTTTGCCTCCGGTTGTGCTCAGACCGCGTCGAGCGCGGCGATGACCGCCGCGGTCATTTCCTGGGTGCCGACGGTACGCTCACTGGTGCCGGCGATGTCGGCCGTGCGCACGCCCGCGGCAAGCACCTGACCGACCGCCGCTTCGACCCGGTCGGCCAGCGCGCCCTCGTCGAGCGTGTAGCGCAGCATCATGCTGGCCGAGAGGATCGTCGCCAGCGGGTTGGCCACGCCCTGTCCGGCGATGTCGGGCGCCGAGCCGTGCACGGGTTCGAACAGACCCTTGCTGGCGGCATCGAGCGAGGCCGACGGCAGCATCCCGATCGAGCCGGTCAGCATGGCTGCGAGGTCAGACAGGATGTCACCGAACATGTTGGTGGTGACGAGGACATCGAACTGCTTGGGCGCGCGCACGAGCTGCATCGCGGCATTGTCGACATACATGTGCGACAGCTCGACATCGGGATATTCCGGTGCGAGGCCGTCGACCAGTTCGCGCCACAGCTCGCTGACCTCGAGCACGTTGGCCTTGTCGACCGAACACAGGCGCCCGCTGCGCTTACGCGCGATCTCGAAGCCTGAGCGCGCGATGCGCTCGATCTCGTCGTCGCGATAGACGAGCGTGTTGAATCCGCGGCGGTGACCGTCGGCATCCTGCTCGATGCCGCGCGGCTGGCCGAAATAGATGCCGCCGGTCAGTTCGCGGATGATCATCACGTCCAGACCCGCGACCACCTCGGGGCGCAGACTCGAAGCATCCGCCAGGGCCGGGTAGAGCACGGCGGGACGCAGGTTACAGTACAAACCGAGTTCCGAACGCAGGCGCAGCAGGCCGCGCTCCGGACGGATGGCACGCTCGACCTTGTCCCACTGGGGCCCGCCGACAGCGCCGAGCAGGATGGCATCGGCAGCGCGCGCGGCGGCCAGCGTCGCTTCGGGCAGGGAGTCGCCATGGGCGTCGATCGCACACCCACCCATGAGCGCGTGCTCGAACTCGCAGGCGAGTCCGTGGCGCTCCCTGAGGGCCTGCAGTACCTGCTCGGCGGCGCCGACGATCTCGGGCCCGATGCCGTCGCCGGCAAGCAACAGGATCTTGTGCGTCATGGTGTGTCCCGCGTCAGTGAAAAAAGGGGCGCAAGGATACAGTAAAGCCCTGGGACGTTGAACCGGGCGGCCCGGGCGGGAGGCCTTTCGGCTATACTCCCGCCCTCGCCTCGCGCACCCCTGCACCCCGCATGAATCCCGGACTCGCACAGCTTCAACCGTACCCGTTCGAGCGCCTGGCAACGCTGCGTGCGCGGGTCGCGCCGGCGCCGGATCGCGAGCTGATCAATCTCTCCATCGGCGAGCCGCAGCATGCCACGCCGCGGTGCATCCACGAGGCCTTGATCGCACACCTCGACGGCACCGCGAAGTACCCCGCCACGCGTGGCCTGCCGGAGCTGCGCGAGACCATCTGCACCTGGGCGGCACGCCGCTTCGAACTGCCGCCGGGCAGGCTCGACCCGGCCCGCCACGTGCTGCCGGTCAACGGTACCCGCGAGGCCTTGTTCGCGATCGCCCAGGCGGCCTATGCGCGCGATCCGGCCAAGCCGCTCATCGGCATGCCCAATCCGTTCTACCAGATCTACGAAGGGGCGGCGCTGCTCGCCGGCGCCACGCCCTGCTTCGTGCCCTGCCCGGCGGCGCGCGGCTTCCGGCCCGACTGGCAAGCCGTCCCGGCGAGCACCTGGGAGCGTCTCGCGCTGCTCTACGTCTGCTCGCCCGGCAATCCGTCCGGCGCCGTGCTCACGGCCGAGGACTACGCGACCCTGGTCGCGCTCGCCGATCGCCACGATTTCGTCATCGTCGCCGACGAATGCTACAGCGAACTCTACCTCGATGAGCACGCGCCCCCGCTGGGCCTGCTGCAATGGTGCGCGGCCAACGGGCGCGACGACTTCAGTCGCTGCCTGGTCATGCACAGCCTGTCGAAGCGTTCCAACGCGCCGGGCCTGCGCTCGGGCTTCGTCGCCGGCGACGCGCACCTCATCGACGATTTCTTCCGTTACCGCACCTACCAGGGCGGCGCCATGGCGTTGCCGGTGCAACACGCAAGCATCGCGGCATGGTCGGACGAGGCGCACGTGACCGAGAACCGCGCTCTGTACCGGGCCAAGTTCGCCGACGTCGTCGCGACGCTGGATCCCGTACTCACGCTCAGCGCACCGCCGGCCGGCTTCTACCTGTGGCCGGAACTGCCGCTGGACGACGTCACCGCCTGCGAGCGCCTGCTCGGCGAAGCCGGCGTGCTCGTGCTGCCCGGCCAGTTTCTTGCCCGCGAGATGGACGGCGCCAACCCGGGACGCGGACGCATCCGCATCGCGCTGGTCGCCGGGCACGCCGAGTGCGTCGAGGCCGCCAGGCGCATGGCCCACTTCTTTCGCAACCTCTGAGGAGCACAATCACCATGCACGATCTTGCCGCCGTCATCGACCAGGCCTTCGCCACCCGCGACGAGTTCGACGCCCGCAGCGTCAAGCCCGAGATTCGCGAAGCCGTGGAAACCTGTCTCGCGCATCTCGACGACGGCTCGCTGCGTGTCGCCGAACCCGCGGGTGAGGGCTGGCAGGTCAACGAGTGGGCCAAGAAGGCGGTCCTGCTCTCGTTCAAGCTCGCCGCCAACGACGTCATCCCCGGCGGTCACACCAACTATTTCGACAAGGTCCCGCTGAAATTCGCCGGCACCTCGCGTGGCGACTTCGAGGCCATCGGGGCGCGCGTCGTACCGCCGGCCACCGTACGCCGCGGCTGCTACATCGCGCCCAACGTGGTGCTGATGCCGAGCTACGTCAACATCGGCGCCTACGTCGACTCGGGCAGCATGGTCGACACCTGGGCGACGGTCGGTTCGTGCGCCCAGATCGGCAAGAACGTGCACCTCTCGGGCGGCGTCGGCATCGGCGGGGTGCTCGAACCCCTGCAGGCGGCGCCCACCATCATCGAAGACGGCTGTTTCATCGGTGCACGCTCGGAGATCGTCGAAGGCGTCATCGTCGGCGCCGGCTCGGTGATCTCGATGGGCGTCTATATCGGCCAGAGCACCAAGATCTACGATCGCGCGACGGGCGAAGTCAGCTTCGGCCGCGTGCCGCCGGGCTCGGTCGTGGTCTCCGGCAACCTGCCGGCCGCCGATGGCAGCCACAGCCTCTACTGCGCGGTGATCGTCAAGCGTGTCGACGAGAAGACGCGCGCCAAGGTCGGCATCAACGAACTGCTGCGCGACGTCTGACGCAGCGGCTCACGGCGCGGCGGCGCACGCCTCGCCGCCGCTCGCCACACACCTCGGGAGGCTCAGGCCGCGCAGTCGGCGGCGTCGCGTGCGGCGTTCTCGACCACCCCGGCAAGCGCATCGGCGTGCCGCGCGACAGTGGCATCATCCTGCCCCTCGACCATCACGCGAATCACCGGCTCGGTGCCGGAGGGACGCAGCAGTACGCGGCCCGTATCGCCCAGTGTCGCCTCGACGTCCGCCACGGCCTGGCGCACCAGCGGCATCGCCATGACGTCGACCTTGCGCTCCATGCGCACGTTGACGAGCTTTTGCGGGAACTTGCGCATGCCGCGCTTCAGGTCGGCCAGCGACTGCTCGCTCGCACTCATCGCCTCGAGCACCTGCAGCGCGGCGATGATGCCGTCACCGGTCGTGGTCAGGTCGAGGCAGATGATGTGACCGGAGGACTCGCCGCCCAGCGACCAACCGCCTTCCTGCAAGCGCTCGAGGATGTAACGGTCACCCACCTTGACGCGCTCGAAGCCGAGGCCGAGCGTGCGCACTGCGTGCTCCAGGCCCAGGTTGCTCATCTGCGTGCCGACGACGCTGCCGCGTAGCGCGCCACTCATGTAGCGCCGGCGCGAGATGATGAACACCAGTTCGTCACCGTCGACGACCTCGCCCTTGCCGTCGACCATGATCAAGCGGTCGCCGTCACCGTCGAGCGCGATGCCGACATCGGCGCCGTGCTCGCGCACCGCGGCCTGCAACGCGCCGGGCTCGGTCGCGCCGCAGCCGTGGTTGATGTTGAAGCCATCCGGATCCGCACCCAGGGTGACGACGTCGGCACCGAGTTCGGCAAAGACGGCCGGGGCGATGTGGTAGGTCGCACCGTGGGCGCAGTCGACGACCAGCTTCATGCCGGCAAGGCTGAGGCTGGAGCGCACCGTCCCCTTGCAGAATTCGATGTAACGCCCCGCGGCGTCCTCGACGCGGCGCGCCTTGCCCAGGCTGCGCGAGACGACCGTCTCGAGCGGGCGTTCGAGTTCGGCCTCGATCGCATACTCGATGTCGTCCGGCAGCTTGGTGCCGGCGTCCGAGAAGAACTTGATGCCATTGTCGTCGTAGGGGTTGTGCGAGGCACTGATGACGATGCCGGCCTTGGCGTGGAAGGTGCGGGTGAGGTAGGCGATGCCGGGGGTCGGCATCGGCCCGAGCAGGTGGATGTCGATGCCGGCGGCCGACAGGCCCGCTTCGAGAGCCGACTCGAACATATAGCCGGACACGCGCGTGTCCTTGCCGATCAGCACCTTCTGACGGCCCGGCGCACGCGCTGCGAGCACGCGGCCGGCGGCCCAGCCGAGTTTCATGACGAAATCCGGCGTGATCGGATGCTGTCCTACGGTACCGCGTACACCATCGGTACCGAAATACTTGCGCTGGCGCTGACTCATGGCTGCCCCCCACTGCTGCGCGAATCTGGATCCAGGAATTCGGGCCGCCGGGCCCTGTCCGGCGCCGCCCTGCCCGGCGCTGGATGATGCGCTCAGTGCAGGCTCGCCGGACCCCCGATCTTGCCGTCCTTGCTGCTCTTATCGTCCGCTGCGCCGGAATCTTCATCGACCGCTGACCCCGGCGAACCCCGGGAGTCGTCGTCGGACCAGTCCTGCGGTGGGCGCGGCGACCGGCCCTGCATGATGTCGTCGATCTGCTCAGTGTCGAGCGTCTCGTACTTGACCAGCGCGTCGGCCATCAGGTGCAGCTTGTCGATATTGGTTTCGAGTATGGTGCGGGCGCGCCCGTAATTACGATCGACTATGTCACGAACTTCCTCATCGATGAGGTGGGCGGTCTCGTCGGAGACCTGCTTGTGCTGGGTCACCGAGTGGCCGAGGAAGACCTCGCCCTCGTCGTCGCTGTAGGTCATCGGACCGAGCTTCTTCGACAGCCCCCAGCGCGTCACCATGTTGCGCGCGATATCGGTCACGCGCTCGATGTCGTTCGACGCGCCGGTCGTCACCGCTTCGGTGCCGAAGATGAGTTCCTCGGCGATGCGTCCGCCGAACAGGCTCGCGATCTGACTCTCCAGGCGCTCCTTGCTGTAGCTCAGTCGATCCTCCTCGGGCAGGAACATGGTCACGCCGAGCGCGCGGCCGCGCGGAATGATGCTGACCTTGTAGACGGGGTCGTGCGACGGCACCGAGCGGCCGACGATGGTGTGCCCCGCCTCGTGATAGGCGGTGAGCTTCTTTTCCTTTTCGCTCATGACCATGGAGCGCCGCTCGGCGCCCATCATGATCTTGTCCTTGGCCTTCTCGAATTCCTCCATGTCGACGAGGCGCTTGTTGACGCGCGCGGCGAACAGCGCCGCCTCGTTGACCAGGTTGGCGAGATCGGCGCCGGAGAAGCCCGGGGTACCGCGCGCGAGGATTGCCGGGCGCACGTCGTCGGCCACGGGTACCTTGCGCATGTGCACCTTGAGAATCTGCTCGCGGCCGCGAATATCCGGCAACGGCACCACCACCTGGCGATCGAACCGGCCGGGACGCAGCAATGCCGGGTCGAGTACGTCGGGGCGGTTGGTCGCCGCGATGATGATGATGCCCTCGTTGCCGTCGAAGCCGTCCATCTCGACGAGCAGTTGGTTGAGAGTCTGCTCGCGCTCGTCGTGACCGCCGCCGAGGCCGGCGCCGCGGTGGCGGCCGACGGCATCGATCTCGTCGATGAAGATGATGCATGGCGCGTGCTTCTTGGCCTGCTCGAACATGTCGCGCACGCGCGAGGCACCGACGCCGACGAACATCTCGACGAAGTCGGATCCGGAAATCGTGAAGAACGGCACCTTGGCCTCGCCGGCGATGGCCTTGGCGAGCAGTGTCTTACCGGTACCCGGCGGGCCGACCATGAGCACACCGCGCGGAATCTTGCCGCCGAGCTTCTGGAACTTGCCGGGGTCCTTGAGGAAATCCACCAGTTCCTTGACCTCTTCCTTGGCCTCGTCCACGCCGGCGACGTCGCTGAACGTCACCCGGACCTGGTCCTCGCCGAGCAGGCGCGCGCGGCTCTTGCCGAACGACAGCGCACCACGTCCGCCGGCGCCGCCCTGCATCTGGCGCATCAGGTAGATCCACACCGCGATGAGCAGCAGGAACGGGAACCAGGAAATGAAGATCTGCATCAACAAGCCCTGGCGGTCGGGCGGCTGGGCCTCGATGCGCACGTTGTTGTCGAGCAGCATGCCGATGAGCGGACCGTTGTCCGATTCGGGGCTGTAGGTGAACAGCCGCGAGCCATCGTGCATTTCCATTTCCACGCTCTGGCCGTCGAGGACAACCTTCGCCACGCGGCCGCTCTTCACCTCGGAGATGAAGTCGGAATAGTCGATCGGACGCGCCGCACCGTGCCGGGGCGTGAAGTTCTGGAACACGAGCATCAGCACGAGTGCGATGACGATCCAAAGGACGAGATTTCTGGCCATAGGCTGCCTGCGAACCTGTTACTCGGCGCCAGGACACGCGAGGCATTCGCGCGAACCGGGCTTTACGTCATGAAAAAACTATATACCACATCCCGGCGCGAATCCCCGGGCCACCGCGTAGAATTCGCGTGATCCGGCACGCGAAGCCTCGGGTTTTCTGCGCGCGACGCTGTTGAAGCTACGTTTGAGTTCGCGCATCAGTTCATCGGTTCCGGGAAATTCGAACAGCTTGACCAGCAATCCGCCGCCCGGCCGCAGGTGTTCCCGCGCGAAATCGAGCGCGATGAGCACGAGTTCTTCTGCTGCCGCCTCGTCCTTGATACGGATACCGGAGATATTGGGGGCCATGTCGGACATTACAAGGTCGACGGGCGCCCCCTGTAGCGACGCGGCGGCCGCGGCGCGGACTTCGGCGGTGCGGAAATCCCCCTCGATCAGGGTAGCGCCCGCCACCGGCTCCATCTTTAAGACATCGAGCGCGAGCACGGTTCCCCGTGCGCCGACGATTTGCGCCGCTACCTGGGTCCAGCCACCGGGCGCCGCACCGAGGTCCACCACACGCGAGCCGCTGCGCATGAGTTTGTCGCGCTCGTTGATCTCGAGGAGCTTGTAGGCGGCGCGCGAGCGGTAGCCGTCCTCGCGGCTCTTCTTGACGAAGCTGTCGCGCGCCTGGCGCTGCAGCCAGCGGCTGCTCGATGACGAGCGACGCGGCACGTCTACTCGTAACGCACGGCGAGGATCTCGTACTCGATGTCGCCACCCGGGGCACGCACGAGCGTGGTGTCGCCTTCGACCTTGCCGATCAGGGCCCGCGCCACCGGCGAATTGACCGACACCATGCCGGCCTTGATGTCCGCCTCGTCCTCGCCGACGATGCGGTAGGTGACCTCGGCGTCGGTCTCGAGGTTGAGCAGTTCGACCGTGGCGCCGAAGATTACCTTGCCGCCGGCGTCGATCTTGGTCACGTCGATGATCTCGGCGTTGGACAGCTTGCCTTCTATCTCCGCGATCCGTCCCTCGTTGAAACTCTGCTGCTCGCGCGCGGCGTGGTACTCGGCGTTCTCCTTCAGGTCGCCATGCGCGCGCGCCTCGGCGATAGCGGCGGTGATGCGCGAACGGTCCTCGCCCTTGCGGCGCGCGAGTTCTTCGCGCAGGCGGCGCGCGCCCTCGGCGGTCATCGGCGTTTTGTTCATGACTCGTATACCTCGTGCAGATCCTGCAGCCGCCGGATCGCCTCCGGGCCCGAATCGCTCAGCGCCATGACCGCGGCGGTCGCGCCGGCTACCGTGGTGGTGTAGGCAACGCGCCGACTGAGCGCGCTGGCGCGCAGCGAGAACGAATCGGCGATGGAACGTTTGCCCGACGTGGTGTTGATGATCAAATCGATGGCGTCGTTCTTGATCATGTCGACGATGTGAGGCTGTCCCTGCGCCACCTTGTTGACCCGCTCGCACTCGATTCCGGCCTCGCGCAGGGCCTGCGCCGTGCCGTCGGTGGCGACGATGCGGAAGCCGTTCGCGACCAGCACGCGGGTCAGTTCGACGGTGGCCGCCTTGTCCTGGTCGCGCACGCTGATGAAGGCGGTGCCGGTCGTCGGCAGGGCCATGTTGGCAGCCTGCTGCGACTTGCCGAAGGCCTCGCCAAAGGTCGCGCCGATGCCCATGACCTCGCCGGTCGACTTCATTTCCGGGCCGAGCAGCGGGTCCACGCCGGGGAACTTGACGAAGGGGAACACGGCCTCCTTCACGGAGTAGAACGTGGGTACGCGCTCGCCCGCGACGCCCTGCTTGGCGAGTGACTCGCCCATCATGCAGCGCGCGGCGACGTAGGGCAGAGACACGCCGATCGCCTTGGACACGAACGGCGCGGTGCGCGACGCGCGCGGGTTGACCTCGAGCACGTAGATGTCCTCGCCCTGGATGGCGAACTGTACGTTCATCAGGCCGACCACGTTCAGCCCCCGCGCCATGACATCGACCTGGCGGCGGATTTCGTCCTGCAGGGCCGCGGTCAGGGTGTGCGGCGGCAACGCGCAGGCCGAGTCGCCCGAATGCACGCCAGCCTGTTCGATGTGCTCCATGATGCCGCCGATGAGCACTTCGCTGCCGTCGCAGATGGCGTCGACGTCGACTTCGATGGCGCTCTCGAGGAAGCGGTCGAGCAGCACCGGCGATTCGTTGGATACCGCCACCGCGGCCTGCATGTAGCCCTTCAGGTCATCGTCGTTGTAGACGATCTCCATCGCCCGGCCGCCGAGCACGTAGGACGGCCGCACGACCAGCGGGTAGCCGATCTCGGCGGCACGCGCGGTCGCCTCGTCGGCGCGACGTACCGTGCGGTTGGGCGGCTGCCGCAGTCCGACTTCCTGCAGAAATCGCTGGAAGCGCTCGCGATCCTCGGCGAGGTCGATGCAGTCCGGCGTGGTGCCGATGATCGGCACGCCGGCCCGTTCGAGGTCGCGCGCGAGCTTGAGCGGCGTCTGCCCGCCGAACTGCACGATGACCCCGCGCGGACGCTCGAGCTCGACCACCTCGAGCACGTCCTCCAGCGTCAACGGCTCGAAGTAGAGCCGATCGGAGGTGTCGTAGTCGGTCGACACCGTCTCCGGGTTGCAGTTGATCATGATCGACTCGAAACCGGCGTCGCGCGCCGCCAGGGAGGCCTGCACGCAACAGTAGTCGAACTCGATTCCCTGGCCGATGCGGTTCGGCCCGCCGCCGAGCACCACGATTTTCTCGCGCGTGGTGGGGCGCGACTCGCACTCGTCCTCGTAGGTCGAGTACATGTAAGCGGTGGTGGCATCGAACTCGGCCGCGCACGAATCGACCCGCTTGAACACCGGCCGCACGCCGAACTCGTGGCGGCGGGCACGCACGCTGTCTTCGGGCACACCGAGCAGCGCCGCGATGCGCGCGTCGGCGAAACCCTTGCGCTTGAGCTGGCGCAGCCGCGCCGCGTCGAGCGCGTCGAGGCCGGCGGCCGCGATCTCGCCCTCGAGCGCGATGAGCTCGGCGATCTGAACCAGGAACCAGCGATCGATGTGGGTCATCGCGAAGACCTCGTCGACGCTCAGGCCGGCGCGGAACGCTTCGCCGACGTACCAGATGCGCTGTGCGCCCGCCGCGACCAGCTCGCGCTGCAGCGTCTCGGCGTCCGGCGGCGTGCCGTCGGCGCTGAGCGGATCGAGGCCGCTGGCGCCGGTCTCGAGGCCGCGCAGGGCTTTCTGGAACGACTCCTGGAACGTGCGGCCGATCGCCATCACTTCGCCGACCGACTTCATCTGCGTGGTCAGACGGTCCTGCGCCTGCGGGAACTTCTCGAACGCGAAGCGCGGGATCTTGGTGACCACGTAATCGAGCGTCGGCTCGAACGAGGCCGGTGTCGCACCGCCGGTGATCTCGTTGTCGAGTTCGTCGAGCGTGTAACCGACGGCGAGCTTGGCGGCGACCTTGGCAATCGGGAAGCCGGTCGCCTTGGAGGCAAGCGCAGAGGAACGCGACACGCGCGGGTTCATCTCGATGACGATGAGCCGCCCGTTTTCCGGGTTGATCGCGAACTGCACGTTCGATCCGCCGGTGTCGACGCCGATCTCGCGCAGCACCGCGATCGAGGCGTCGCGCATGATCTGGTATTCCTTGTCGGTGAGCGTCTGCGCCGGCGCGATGGTGATCGAGTCGCCGGTGTGGATGCCCATCGGGTCGAGGTTCTCGATCGCGCAGATGATGATGCAGTTGTCGGCGCGATCGCGCACGACCTCCATCTCGTACTCCTTCCAGCCGAGCACGGATTCCTCGAGCAACACCTCGTTGGTCGGCGAAGCATCCAGACCGCGGCGTACGATCTCCTCGAACTCCTCCTTGTTGAACGCGATACCGCCGCCCGAGCCGCCGAGCGTGAACGAGGGCCGGATGATGACGGGAAAACCCAGCACCTTCTGGCCTTCGCGCGCCTCTTCCAGCGTGTGTGCAATCTCTGAGCGGGCCGACTCGAGGCCGATGGACTTCATCGCCTCGCGGAACTTCTCGCGATCCTCGGCCTTGTCGATCGCCTCGCGCGACGCCCCGATCAGCTCCACGCCGTACTTCTCGAGCACCCCCTCGCGCGCCAGGTCGAGCGCGCAGTTCAGCGCCGTCTGTCCGCCCATCGTCGGCAGCAGCGCATCGGGCCGCTCGCGCTCGATGATCTGGGCCACGGTCTGCCAGCGAATCGGCTCGATATAGGTCGCATCGGCCATGCCCGGGTCGGTCATGATCGTCGCCGGGTTGGAATTGACGAGGATGACCCGATAGCCCTCGTCGCGCAGCGCTTTGCACGCCTGCGAGCCGGAGTAGTCGAACTCGCACGCCTGGCCGATCACGATCGGACCGGCGCCGATGATGAGGATGGATTCGATATCGGTACGTTTGCCCATCTTCAGGTGCGCTGCCTTGCCATGAGGTCGATGAATTGGTCGAACAGGGGCTGCACGTCGCGCGGGCCGGGGCTCGCCTCGGGATGGCCCTGGAAACCGAACGCCGGATGCCCGGTGTGGCGGATGCCCTGCAGGCTGCCGTCGAACAGCGACACGTGCGTGGCGGCCAGGCTCGCCGGCAGCGTCGCCTCGTCGACGGCGAAGCCGTGATTCTGGCTGGTGATCATCACGCGCCCCGTCGCCAGGTCCTTGACCGGGTGATTGGCGCCGTGATGGCCGAATTTCATCTTCACCGTGCTCGCGCCGCAGGCCAGCGCGAGCAGCTGGTGCCCGAGGCAGATACCGAACGTCGGCACGTCGCGCGAGATGATTTCGCGGATCGCGGCGATGGCATAGTCGCAGGGCTCGGGGTCGCCGGGGCCATTGGACAGGAATACGCCGTCCGGTGAGCGCGCGAGGACCTCTGCGGCCGGGGTCGTTGCCGGCACCACGTCGATGGCGCAGCCGCGGTCGGCGAGCAGGCGCAGGATGTTGTGCTTGACGCCGAAGTCGTAGGCGACGACGCGGAACCGCGCTTCGCCCCCCTCGCGGTAGGCATCGCTGTCGAGGTCCCAGGTCCCCTGGCGCCACGGGTAGGCCTCGGCGGTGGTCACGCTGCGCGCGAGATCGGCTCCGGCCAGGCCACCGAAGGCGCGCGCACGGGCCAGCGCCTCCGCGGCATCGACCCCCGCCCCGGCGGCGACGCAGCCCGACTGTGCACCGCCCTCGCGCAGGATGCGGGTGAGCTTGCGCGTATCGATTTCGGCAATGCCGACCACGCCCTGGTCGCGCAGGAAGCCACCCAGCGAGCCGCCCGCGCGCCAGTTACTGACGACCATCGAGCTGTCCCGGACGACCAGTCCCGCGGCGAAGCTGCTGCGGGCTTCGACATCCAGCGCGTTGGTGCCCGTGTTGCCGATATGCGGGTAGGTGAGCGTGACGACCTGCTGCGCGTAGGAGGGATCGGTGACGATCTCCTGGTAGCCGGTCATGGACGTGTTGAAGACCACTTCCCCGACGCCATATCCCTCACAACCTATTGATTGGCCGTGAAAAATAGTGCCGTCGGCGAGAGCGAGTAGAGCTGCTTGATTCACTGTGTCACCCATACATGCAAAGCGGGAGACAGTCGTCGACTGCTCCCGCTCGATGGTCGCGGATTGTACTTGACCGCTTCCATGCATGGAAAGACCGCGGCGCCCGATAACGCCGACGGCATGCTCAGGAAGTGCCGTGAGCGCGTTGCTGCGTGGCGCGGTAGCGGTTGATTCTATGACTGATGTCGATGGCGAGCGCGAGCGCCCGCTTGCCGTCCTCACCGGTGACCGCGGGAGTCACCCCGTGGCGCACCGCGTCGACGAACGAGGCGATCTCGTCCATCAGCACGTCGGTTCCGAGCACCGTCTGGGTCTCGCTCTCGAACGTCACCTCGGCCTGGTCGAGATGCTCGTGACCGTTCTCCAGCGTGCCGAAGCGGAGTTCGTGGTTCGTATAGTCGATGGCGATGACGCGGCCATCCTCGACCACCTTCATCTGGCGCGTCGGTTCCTGCGACACACGGCTCGCGGCGAGTTCGGCGACGAGCCCGCTGGCGAACTCGATGCGCGCATGGGCGATGTCGATGTCGGACGTGACCACGGCCGTGCCGGTCGAGTGGATCGCGCTGACCGGGCTGTCGGCGATGCTCAGCACGATATCGATGTCGTGGATCATGAGGTCGAGTACGACGTCGACCTCGGTGCCGCGGGCCTTGTAGGCGGCGAAACGCTGCGCCTCGATCAGGCGGGGGCGTTCGATGTGCTTGCGCAACGCCAGCACCACCGGGTTGAAGCGCTCGAGGTGGCCGACCTGCAGCACCAGCGCCGCGCGCGTGGCGCACTCGATCAGGACCTCGGCCTGGTCGACGCGCTCGGTCACCGGCTTCTCGACCAGCGTGTGCACGCCGGCGGCGAGGCAGTCATGGGCGATGTCGAAATGGTACGCGGGCGGCACGACGATCGAGACGAGATCGACCTGGTCGAGGATCTCGCGATAGTCGCTGACGGCACGCGTCCCGTACTTCGCCGCGATCTCGGTGGCGCGCGCAACGTCGGTATCGACCACGGCGACCAGCTCGACGCCGGCACAGGCGACGTACTTCTGCGCGTGGAAGTTACCCAGGTAGCCGACGCCGATGACGGCGGCGCGGAGCGCTCGAGCAGGCTGCGCGGTGTGCGCGGTGGATGTGGTCCGGCGCATGGTGAAAGGCGGACGCCCAGGCTGGAACTCGCCGCAGTATAGCCGATCGCGCGACCCGCGGCCGCGCCGCGCGCTCAGTCGCGCAGGCCGAGCACGTCCTGCATGTCGTAGAGGCCCGGCGCCCGCGCGGCCGCCCAGGTCGCGGCGCGCAGGGCGCCGCGCGCAAACGCCGAGCGGTCGGCGGCACGGTGGGTGATCTCGATGCGCTCGGCAGCGCCGGCGAACATCACGGTGTGCTCGCCGACGATCTCGCCGGCGCGGATGGTCTCGAAACCGATGGTCTGCGTGTCGCGCGCGCCGGTGCGGCCTTCGCGACCGTAAACCGCGCAGCGCGCGAGATCGCGCCCGAGGGCATCGGCGACGATCTCGCCGAGCCGCAGCGCGGTGCCCGAGGGAGCGTCGATCTTGTGGCGATGGTGGGCCTCGATGATTTCGACGTCGAAATCGTCGCCGAGCGCCCGCGCGGCGAGCTCCACGAGGCGAAAGCACAGGTTGACGCCGGGGCTCATGTTGGGCGCGAAGACCACGGCGACGTCGTGCGCCGCCTCCTCGAGGCGGGCGACGTCCGCGCCGAGACCGGTCGTGCCGATGACGATGGGCTTGCGCGCCGCCCGGCAGGCGGCCACGTTGGCCAGCGTCGACTCCGGTACGGTGAAATCGATCAGCACGTCGATGTCGTCGAGCCGCGTCGTGAGATCGGACGCGATCGCGACCCCCGCCTCGCGCTCGCCGACCAGCAGCCCGGCATCGAGACCGAGATGCTTGGACGCGGGATGCTCGAGCGCCGCGGCGATGACCAGCCCGTCCGTCTCCTGGCCGAGCGCGATCAGCGCACGCCCCATGCGGCCGGCGGCGCCGGCAATACCGATTCTCGTCATGTCGACCCCCGCTCCCCGCGCTCAGGAGAACTTCATCTCCTCGAAGAACTTCTTCACGCCGTCCAGCCACGAGTGCGCGCGCGGGCTGTGACGCGTGCCACCGCCGCTGAGCGAATCGCGGAAGTTCTCGAGCAACTCTTTCTGCTCTTTGCTCAGGTTGACCGGCGTCTCCACCGCAACGCGGCAGATGAGATCGCCGACGCCGCCGCCGCGCACCGAGCGCACGCCCTTGCCGCGCAGGCGGAACATCTTGCCGGTCTGCGTCTCTGGCGGGATCTTGAGCACCACGCGACCCTCGAGCGTCGGCACCTCGAGTTCGCCGCCGAGGGCCGCGGTGGCGAAGTCGATCGGCACCTCGCAGCGCAGGTCGGACTCTTCGCGGGTGAAGATGGGATGCGGCTTGACCACGACGTTGACGTAGAGGTCGCCCGGCGGCCCGCCGTTCTGGCCCGGCTCGCCCTCGCCGCTCAGGCGTATGCGGTCACCGTTATCGACACCGGCCGGCACCTTGACCGCGATGGTCTTGTTGCCGCGCGCCTTGCCCGAACCGCCGCAGCTCGCGCACGGGTCGGTGACGGTCTTGCCGCTGCCGCGACAGCGCGGGCAGGTCTGCTGCACGGAAAAGAAGCCCTGCTGCATGCGCACCTGACCGACCCCGCCGCAGGTGTTGCAGGTATCCGGCGCGCGACCGCTGCGCGAGCCCTTGCCGTCGCAGGTATCGCAGTCGACGAGCGTCGGTACGCGGATCTTGATCTCGGTGCCGCTGACCGCCTCCTCGAGCGTCATCTCGAGGTCGTAGCGCAGGTCGGCACCACGATAGGCGCGCGTGCCACCGCGGCCGCCGGCGCCGAAGATGTCGCCGAAGACCGAGTCGAAGATGTCGCCGAAGCCGCCCGCACCACCGCCGAAGCCGCCGCCACCGGCGGACGCGTCGACCCCGGCATGACCGAACTGGTCGTAGGCGGAACGCTTCTGGCTGTCGCTCAGGATCTCGAAGGCTTCCTTGACCTCCTTGAATTGCTCCTCGGCCTCGGTATCCCCGGGGTTGCGGTCGGGGTGGTACTTCATGGCCAGGCGCCGGTACGCCTTTTTCAGTTCGGTGTCGTCCGCGCCGCGATCGACGCCCAGCACTTCGTAGTAGTCGCGCTTGGCCATGCTGTCGCCTGGTTCTCGTTGTCCTTACAAAACCGAGGCCCGGGCAGGCGGAACGCCTGGCCGGGCCCGTGGAACGGGATGGTTCCCGTGCTTACTTGTTGTCGTCTTTGACTTCCTCGAAGTCCGCGTCGACGACGTTGTCGTCATCGGCGCGCGACTCACCGCCGCCCGCGGCGCCGGCACCAGGCGCACCCTGCGCCTGCTCGCCCTGCTGGGCGGCCTTCTGCGCAATCTTACCGGACACCTCGGCGAGCTGCTGCGATTTCGCCTCGATCTCGGCCAGATCGTCGGATTCCAGCGCTTTCTCGGCCGCCGCGATGACGTCCTCGAGTTCCTTGCGCTCGGCCTCGTCGAGCTGCTCGGCAAGCTCGCCCTGCGACTTCTTCGCCGCGTGCACGAGGGCATCGGCCTGGTTGCGCGCGTTGACCAGCTCCTGGAACTTGCGGTCTTCCTCGGCGTGCGCCTCGGCATCCTTGACCATGCGGTCGATCTCGTCGTCGGACAAGCCGCTCGAGGCCTTGATCACGATGGACTGTGCCTTGCCGGTCGCTTTGTCCTTGGCCGAGACGTTGAGGATACCGTTGGCATCGATGTCGAACGTCACTTCGATCTGCGGCATGCCGCGCGGCGCCGGCGGGATGTCGGCGAGGTCGAAACGGCCCAGCGACTTGTTCGCATTGGCGCGCTCGCGCTCACCCTGCAGCACGTGCACCGTGACCGCGGTCTGGTTGTCGTCGGCGGTCGAGAAGGTCTGCGTCGCCTTGGTCGGGATGGTCGTGTTCTTGTCGATGAGCTTGGTCATCACGCCACCCAGCGTCTCGATGCCGAGCGACAGCGGCGTGACGTCGAGCAGCAGCACGTCCTTGACGTCGCCGCCGAGCACGCCGGCCTGGATGGCAGCACCGACCGCGACGGCCTCGTCGGGGTTGACGTCCTTGCGCGGCTCACGCCCGAAGAAGTCCTTCACCACCTCCTGCACCTTGGGCATGCGCGTCTGGCCACCGACGAGGATGACGTCGTCGATGTCGGAGGCCGACAGGCCGGCATCCTGCAGGGCCACGCGGCAGGGCTCGATGGTGCGCTGAACGAGATCGTCGACCAGGCTTTCGAGCTTGGCCCGCGAAATCTTCACGTTGAGATGCTTCGGACCGCTCGCATCGGCCGTGATGTAGGGCAGGTTGACGTCGGTCTGGTTGCTCGAGGAAAGCTCGATCTTGGCCTTCTCCGCGGCTTCCTTCAGACGCTGCAGGGCGAGCGGATCGCTGTGCAGGTCGATGCCCTGCTCCTTCTTGAACTCGTCGGCCAGGAAATCGATCAGGCGCAGGTCGAAGTCCTCACCGCCGAGGAAGGTGTCGCCGTTGGTCGAGAGCACTTCGAACTGGTGCTCGCCGTCGACCTCGGCGATCTCGATGATGGAGACGTCGAACGTGCCGCCGCCGAGGTCGTAGACGGCGATCTTGGCGTCGCCCTGGCGCCGGTCCATGCCGTAGGCGAGCGCGGCCGCGGTCGGCTCGTTGATGATGCGCTTGACGTCGAGCCCGGCGATGCGGCCGGCGTCCTTGGTCGCCTGGCGCTGCGAGTCGTTGAAGTAGGCCGGCACCGTGATGACCGCCTCGCTGACCGGTTCACCGAGGTAGTCCTCGGCGGTCTTCTTCATCTTCATCAGCACGCGCGCGGAAATCTCCGGCGGCGCCATCTTCTTGCCCTTGGCCTCGACCCAGGCGTCACCGTTGTCGGCCTTGACGATGGCGTAGGGCACCATGTCGCGATCGCGCTGCGCGACGTGGTCGTCGAACTTGCGGCCGATGAGGCGCTTGATCGCGAACAGCGTGTCCTTCGGATTGGTCACCGCCTGGCGCTTGGCGGACTGCCCGACGAGCACCTCGTCGTCATTGGCGAACGCGACGATCGACGGCGTGGTACGCGCGCCCTCGCTGTTCTCGATGACGCGCGCCTTGTCGCCCTCGAGGACGGCGACGCACGAGTTCGTGGTACCCAAGTCGATTCCGATGATCTTGCCCATGATGTGCCTCTGCTGAATGTCTGTGGTCCGGGTGCCCGCTCTGGGTCCGGCGCGGTTGCTGTTCAAGTGGGGCCGCCCACCCCGATGTCAAGGGCCCGATGTCAAGGGCCCGATGTGCAGGCCCGGGGCGTCAGGCGCCGCCTTCGGCGGCCTTGGCGACGACCACCAGCGCCGGCCGCAGCAGCCGGTCGTTGAGGAGATAGCCCTTCTGCATCACGCGCAGCACGGTGCCCGGCGCGACCTCGCCCGATTCCTCCATCGTCATCGCCTGGTGCAGCTCGGGGTCGAAACGCTCGCCCTGCGGATCGACCGCCTTGACGGCCATCTTGTCGAGGAAGTCGCCGAACATCTTGGCGGTCAGCGTCATGCCCTCACGCAGCGACTCGATGTCGCTCGCCGTAGCCGCCGCCGCGAGGCCGAGGTCGAGGCTGTCCTTGACCGGCAACAACTCGTTGACCAGGCGCTCCTGGCCGTACTTGTGGGCCGCTTCGACATCGCGCTCGGCACGCTTGCGGGTGTTGTCGGCCTCGGCACGCGCGCGCAGCGCCTCGTCGCGCATCTGCTTGACCTCGAGCGTGAGGCGTTCGATCTCGGCCTGCTCCGGCGTGGCGTTGTCGCTCTCGTCGGCGGCCGCCGCCACGGCCTCCTCGTCCTGCGCCACTATCTCCTCGGTTGCTTCTTTCTCTTCGTTCACGGCATGCCCTTCATGAATGCGGATTGGATGCTGAATTGGGGGCCGTGCCGCGGCCGGCCGCGCGTGCGCGGCCCACGCTGGCGGGCGACGGCTCGGGGGAAGTTGCGGACTAGTTTCTGGAATTCAAGGCCGTGCTGAGCATCTTGGCCGTGAGATCCACGATCGGGATGACGCGCTCGTATTCCATGCGCGTGGGGCCAATCACGCCGAGCACGCCGAGCGTGCGGTCGTCGTCGGTGTAGGTGGAAGTGACGATGGAGCACTGGTCGAGCACTTCGCAGCCTGACTCCTCGCCGATGAAGATTTGCACCCCGTTGGCGTTAAGTGCCTGATCCAGAAGGTGAAGAATGTCACGCTTCTGGTTGAAGGCCTCGAACAGGCTGCGCAGCTTCTCGAGATCGGACAGTTCGTTCTTGTCCATCAGGTTGGTCTCGCCGGCGAGCACGTAGTCCTTCGGCCGCTCCGTGTCGAGGAAGACCTGCTGCGAAATCTCGATGACCAGCGTCATCAGCTGATCCATTTCCTCGCGGGTTTCCGCCATCTCGCGGATCAGGCGCGACTTGACCGCCTCGATGTCGCGTCCGGCGAAGGCGGAGTTGAGGTAGTTGGCCGCCTGCAGCAGTTCGTCCTGGCTGTAGACGCGATTGGTCTTGATGATGCGATTCTCGACTTCGCGGTCGTTGGTGACGAGGATCGCGAGCACGCGGTTGTCGTTCAGCGACAGGAACTCGACCTGGCGCAGGGCACGGCGCTCGATGACCGGGATCATCACCAGTCCCGCCAGGTGCGTGACCTCGGAGAGCAACCGCGAGGTATTGCCGAGCAGCGCCTGGATGTCCTCGTCGGTCGCCAGCGAACTCTGCATGCGGCGGATCTCCTCGATGCCGAGATTGCGGAACGTGACGATGGAATCGACGAACAGGCGGTAGCCGAGCGCGGTCGGCACGCGCCCGGCGGAGGTGTGCGGCGACTGGATCAGCCCTATGTCCTCGAGGTCCGCCATCACGTTGCGAATCGTCGCCGGGCTGAGGTCGAGCTTGGCGTCGCGCGCGAGCGTCCGCGAACCGACCGGCTGACCGTCGGCGATGTAGCGCTCCACGAGCACCTTGAACAGGTACTGGGCGCGTTCGCTGAGCTTCACATCAGTATGGCTGCGGGACATGAGCACGAAGGTATCACGTTGACCCCACTGAAAAAATCTATCATCGTCGACGAGGGCGTGCAAAATGCGAAGGCGTTCCCTGGTACGGCCGCCGCGCCGCGCCCCGGCGGCGTCGCGTCACGGCCGTCGCGCCACCTTTCGCGACCTCGGCCGGGCGTGCGAACATTGCCGACCGCGCGGCCGCGCACGCGCTGCCCCCTGCCTCCGGAGGTTCCAGTTCCAGCCATGTTCAGGCACATCGGGATCGTGTCCAAGATGCACGAGCCGGCCGTTCGCGACGCCCTCAGCAGCGTGCTCGCGGTGCTCAATGCCCGCGACTGCGAGGTACGCATCGATGCCGAGGCCAACCTCGACGGCGTGATCGGCGATTACCGGCGCGTGCCGCGCACGGAGCTACCGGAGAGCTGCGACCTGGTCATCTCGATCGGCGGTGACGGCACGCTGCTGCAATGCGCGGGACTCATCTACCCGCGCGATGTCGCGCTCCTGGGTATCAACCTCGGGCGCCTCGGTTTTCTCACCGACCTGCCGCCGGCCGAGATCGAGAGCGGCTTGAACGCCGTGCTCGACGGCGATTACCTGGCCGAGGAACGCGCCGTGCTCGGTTGCGATGTCATCCGCGAAGGCCGCGTGATCGCCTCTGAGGACGGGCTCAACGACGTCGTCGTGCAGAAATGGAACACGGCGCGCCTGATCACGCTCAATACCTTTGTCGACGGCAAGTTCCTGCACTCGCAGCGCGCCGACGGCATGATCGTGGCGACCCCGACCGGCTCGACCGCCTACGCGCTGTCGGGCGGCGGCCCGATCCTCGACCCCAGCATCAACGCGCTCGTGCTGGTGCCGATCTGCCCGCACACGCTGACCAACCGTCCGATCGTGGTGTCCGACGCGGCGCACATCGAGATGCACATCGCCACCGACCGCGAGGACGAGTCGCGCGTGACCTGCGACGGCAACTCGATCCAGGACCTGCTGCCCGGCGACCGCGTGCACGTGTTCCGGCGCAAACAGTCGATCCATCTGATCCATCCCGCGAGCCACGACCATTTCGCGACCCTGCGCGCGAAACTCAACTGGGGTCGCTATCCTTGCTGAGCGCGCTGACGGTGCACAACCTCGTGGTCGTGCGCGAGATCGACATCGAGCTCGCCGGCGGCCTCACCGTGCTGACCGGCGAGACCGGCGCCGGTAAATCGATCCTCATCGAGGCGCTGGGCCTGGCGCTGGGCGGCCGCGGCGAGAGCCAGCTGGTGCGACCCGGCGCCGAGCGCGCGACGATCACCGCCGGCTTCGACATCGGAGACAACCCGGCGGTGCAGGCGTTCCTCGCCGAGCACATGCTCGAAGCCGGCCGCGAGTGCATGCTGCGGCGCGTGCTGGCACGCGACGGCCGTTCGCGCGCCTACTGCAACGAGAACCCCGTGACGGTGCAGCTCCTGCGCGAACTCGGCGCGCTGCTCGTCGACGTGCACGCCCAGCACAGCAGCCACAGCCTGCTCGCGCGCGACCAGCAGCGCGCGCTGCTCGACGCCTATGGCGAACTCGGCGCACCCGTCGAGGCGGTCGTCGCCGCCCACGGCGAGTGGAAGGCGGCTCAGGACGCGATCGCGGCGCTCGAGCGCGATGGCCGCGACCGCGCGCGCCTCGACCTGCTGCGTTACCAGGTCGAGGAACTCGCACAGGCACGCATCGAAGCCGAGGAGGTGGCCGGCATCGAGCAGGAACACAAGCGCCTTGCCAACAGCGCGAGCATCCTCGAACACTGCGCGGCGATCCGGCAGGCGCTCGCCGACGAGGAGGTCGGCGCGTCGGCGGTGCTCAGCGTGGCCAGCGGACAGGCCCGCGCGCTCGGCCGCCTGGCGCCGGAGACGGGCAACCTCGCCGAGTTGCTCGCGCAGGCAGACGTCGCCCTGGAAGAAGCGCTCGACGAACTCGAACGTATCGAAAACCACATGGGATCGGATCCGGAACGGCTGCAGCGCCTCGACACGCGCCTGGCGGAGCTGCACACGCTGGCACGCAAGCACCAGGTCGGGGTCAGCGAACTCGCCGACACCGCCGCGCAACTGGAGGCGGAACTCAGCGCGCTGGAGGCGCGCTCGGGCGACCTCGAAGCCCTGCTGGCCAGGCGCGAGCGCGCCCTGGCGGAGTGGCAGAAAGCCGCTGCGCGGCTGACCAGTGCGCGCGCGCGGGTGGTCAGGAAGATGGATGCCGACATCACCGATCGGCTGCGCGATCTCGGCATCCCGCACGCCGCTTTCCGCGTCGCGCTGAGCACGCCGCGCGACGCCTCACCGCAGCCACACGGTCGCGACCGCATCGAGTTCACCGTCACCACCAATCCCGACCAGCCCCCGGGACCGTTGAACAAGGTGGCCTCGGGTGGCGAGCTGTCGCGCATCAGCCTGGCCATCCAGGCGGCCACGGCGCGCCATGCCGGCATCCCGGTCGTGGTCTACGACGAGGTCGACACCGGCATCGGCGGCACCACGGCCAACGTCGTCGGACGCAACCTGCGCGATGTCGCACGCCACTGCCAGGTGATCTGCATCACCCATTCGCCGCAGGTCGCGGCCGCCGGCGATCGCCACCTGCTGGTCGAGAAGCGCGTGGTCGAGGGACATGCCGAGACGACCCTCACCACGCTCGGCCGCAAGGCGCGGGAACAGGAAATTGCGCGGATGCTCGGCGCCGCCCGCGTCACCGACCCGAGCATCGAGCACGCGCGCGACCTGTTACGCCAGGCCCACGCGGACCCGGCCTGATCGGCGACGCCGATGGGCGCCGTTCTAGGGCCTGTTGCTCCTTCGTGCCTGGGTGCTGCTGCGATCCTTTTCGTGACCCGGCAAGGCAGAGCGAGCGTGGTGTAGCCGCGCTACATGAGCGAACGATAACGCCGCCGGGCGCGAAAATGGCCGCAGCCCCGCGGGTTGTCCGGGTCAGGATGCCATTCGGCGTTGCAACTCGCTCATTGCGCCTTGATTGGCATCCCGACAGGGATGACAGCACCAAGACACGAAAGAGCAACAGGCCCTAAGACGCTTCGCTGCGCCGCGGCTTGACGTAGAGCACGAGGCTGTGGTCCTGCAGCTCGAAACCGTGCGCGGCGACGACCTCGCGCTGCCGGCGCTCGATTTCCTCGTCGTAGAACTCGATCACTTCGCCGGTGTCGGTACGCACCATGTGATCGTGGTGCTCGTCCTGGGCCATCTCGAACACCGCGTGTCCGCCATCGAAGTTGTGCCGTTGCACGAGGCCGGCCGACTCGAACTGCGTCAGTACACGGTAGATCGTCGCGAGCCCGACATCCTCACCCGCCTCGATCAGCGCCTTGTACACGTCCTCGGCGCTGAGGTGCCGATCGCGCGACTTGTCGAGAATCTCGAGGATGCGCAGCCGCGGCAGGGTCGCCTTCAGTCCCGCTTTCTTGAGTTCTTGGGTATCCATGGTTTCGATCGCAGCAGGTTCGGGGCCAGACCGGCGCAGGATAACATCATCGCGGCGCCCTTGGCCGCTATGCTACGATCTGCGCTATCACTCGATACCGGCCGCTCCGGCCGCGGAATCCAACACGATTCCTATGGCCTTTCCGACTTCCTACCGGTGCCGTCGCGCCGCCGCGGCCCTTGCAAGCAACACCCCATGACCAAGCGAATCACGCCCCTTTTCCTGATCCTCCTGCTGGCCGGCTGCTCGGCGCCGCAGATGCCATCGATGCACTGGCTGCCGAGCAAGGACAACCTGCCCTTCGTCCACAAGATCGAGGTACAGCAGGGCAACGTCGTCACCCAGGACATGCTCGCCCAGCTGCGCAGCGGCATGGACAAGAAGAAGGTCACCTTCATCATGGGTTCCCCGATCGTGCAGGACACCTTCAATGCCGACCGCTGGGATTACATCTTCACCCACCAGCCCGGTGGCGAGCGCCCCGAGCGACGCCTCGTGACGCTCTACTTCGTCGACGACAAGCTCGAGAGCGTCGGCGGCGACGTCGCCCCGGCCTCGGGCGAACTCGTCGCCACGCTGCACCACGATCTCACCGTGCGCGTACCGCGTTTCAAGCCGAAGAACTTCGTCGAACGCGTTGTCGACAAGATCCCGTTCACCGGCGACGACGCGGACGAACAGAAAGTCGAAGTACTCTCGGTCGAGGAAGCTGCCAGCGAGCATGCCGAGGCCACGGCCCGCGAAGCCGCCGACGCCGCAGCCGAGGAGGAAGACGACCTGGCAGATGCGCTCGAGCAGGTCGTACCGTCCAGCCCCTACGAAGACATCCAGGCGGCGCCCGGCGAAGGCGTCATCGTGCCGCCCGATGCCCCGAGCGGTCGCAAGAAGAAAGGCTTCTTCGCGCGCCTCCTCGGCGGCCTCGCGGCTGACGAGGACGAGGACGAGGACGACGACGATTACGACGCGGGCGATCCGAAGTATCGCGACATCACGGATCAGAGCAACATCTGAGCGGCGGCGCCCGCGATGTCAGCCCCGCCGCGCATCGGCGTCGCGCTGGGCAGCGGCGCGGCGTCGGCGAACCTCTTTCGGATCGTGTGGCAAGGGCCGGTAGATCTCCACGCGGTCACCATCGCGCACCAGATGATCCGCTGAACGCTCGACGCCGAACACCCCCAGGCGACAGCCCGCCAGCTCGATACCCGGCAATCGCGCGCGCTCGGCGGCACCGCGCAGCGTGGTACCGGGCGGCACCTCCAGGGTCGCGCGCCTGGCGACACCATCGCGTACCCCCACCACCTCGACGGTCAGCCCGCTCAAGGCGCAGCGCCCGCATCGTTCGCCCGGCCAACGCGATGAGCACCAACCGGGCGGCACCGATCGCGCCCGGCGCATGCGCGCGGCAAGGCCATCGGCCGGGCAGCCTCGTCATCCATGCCGCGCATGCCGGTCACCGCGCTTACACCGGGTATACGCTGTAGGCGCGGCGCCGAAAAGCGTCGACCATGGAATCGGCGATGGGCTTGAACGCGGCCGCGAGCGCGCGCCCGACCAGCCGGTTGGCGAACTCGAACTCGACGTTGAAATCGATCATGCAGCCACCGTCAGCCGGCGCGAAGTGCCACGCGCCCTGGAAGCGGCTGAACGGTCCCTCGACCAGGCGGAGCTCGATGCTGCGCGCCGCCACGAGGCGGTTCGCGGTGGTGAAGCTGTAATGGAATCGTCCCTTGCGCACGGTCATTCGCGCCTGCACGAAATCGGCTTCGCGCGTCAGCAGCGCGGCGTGCTCGCACCATGGCAGGAACTCCGGGTAGGCCTCGACATCGTTGACCAGGTCGTACATCTGGGTCGTGGTGAAGGGCGCGAACGCGGTTCGCCGGACAATGGGCATCGGCGCCGACCTCAGCCGAACAGGCGCGCGGCGAGCGCCCCGAGCAAACTGCCGATCACGGCACGCAGGCCGCTGCCTTCCAGGAATACCAGCGCCACACCGACCGGGGCGACGAACAGCACGAGGCCGAGCCAGGCGCGGTAGAGCACCGAGGCGCCGCCGCCCATCTCTTCCATGGTGCTGGCCAGGCGCATGCGCCAGCCGGCAAAAATCGCGATGAACATGCCGCCGAGCGGCAACAATACGCTCGTCGAGATGAATTCCGACCAGTCGAAGAACGAGCGCCCGCCCGGCGTGAAATCGCTCAGGACGTTGAACGAGAGCAGCGACCCGAATCCGAGCAGCCACGCCGCGCCGCCGCCGACCAGCGCCGACCTGATCCGCCCCCAGCCCAGCGACTCGACCAGCCAGGCGACGACCGGTTCGAGCAGCGAGATGGCCGACGTCCATGCCGCGACCGACAGCAGCACGAAGAACAGCGCGCCGAAGAACTGCCCTCCCGGCATGTGGCCGAAGGCGATGGTCAGCGTCATGAACACCAGGCCGGGCCCCTGGCCGGGCTCGAGGCCGTAGCCGAACACGATGGGGAAAATCGCGATGCCGGCGAGCAGCGCGACCAGGGTGTCGGCGAGCGCGATGATGCCGGCGGTCTCGGCGATCGAAGCGTCGTCGGAGAGATAAGAGCCGTAGATCATGATCGAGCCCATGCCAAGGCTCAAACTGAAAAACGCCTGGCCGAGCGCGGCGAGCACCACATCACCTGTGATCTTGCTGAAATCGGGCTCGAACAGGTAGTGAAAACCGGCCGCCGCGTCACCGCTGACGAGGGCGTAGCCGACCATCGCGAGGAGCATCACGAACAATGCCGGCGTGAGGAACTTGACCGCCTGCTCGAGGCCGCCTTTGACACCGCGCGCGACGACCGCGATGCTCATCGACATGAAAATCGTGTGCCACAGGGTGAGCCTGCCCGCCGAGCCCGTGAGCGCCGCGAAAGTCGCCTGCGCGTCGTCGACGGCAGCCTCGGCGAACACGCCGCTGGCGACGTAGAACACGTAGGCGAGTGACCAGCCGGCGACCACCGAGTAGAACGACAGGATCACGAAGCCGGCGAGCACGCCCATCCAGCCGAGAAAGCGCCAGCGCGAGCTGAGACCCTCGTCGTCGGCGAGCGCCGCCATGGTGTTTATCGGACTGCGCCGCCCGCGCCGCCCGAGCAGCACCTCGGCAATCATGATCGGCAGGCCGACCAGCAGCACGCACAAGAGATAGATGAGCACGAATGCGCCACCACCGCTCTCACCCGTGACATAGGGAAACCGCCAGATATTACCGAGCCCGACCGCCGAACCGGTCGCGGCGAGGATGAAGATCCAGCGCGATGACCACTGCCCGTGTATGGACTCGCGGCCTGCTGCCATGGGGTGCTCCTGTGCTCCGAGGTCCGCGGCATTCTGGTCCATCGCCCGATCGGTCACAAGACTCCCGCCGCACCGTGTGCCGCTGCCCTGGCCAGGCCCCGCCCGGCACCGCGGTACCGGCCCGCCTGCCACGCCCGCCACAACGCCGGCCATGGGCGCCGCGCAAGCTTCAGGATCGGTACCGAGCGGCCGTTATTCCACCTGTATCAGCGTGACCCCTGTGCATGGCCAGTTCATCCTCAACCGCTACCGCCGCCGCGTCCCGGCTGCCGGCCGCCATCGGCCGTTTCCGGCCGTTGCGCGTACTCGGGCGGGGCGGTCAGGGCGTCGTCTACCTCGCCGACGATCCCGAGCTCGGACGCGAAGTCGCGATCAAGTGCCTCACGCACCGGACGCGGGACCCCGCCAGGCTGCTCAACGAAGCACGTAACGTAGCCCGGCTCGACCACCCCGGCATCGTCGGCCTGTTCGAGATCGAGCTCGATCACCAGCCGCCCTACCTGGTCTACCAGTTCGCCCCCGGCGTGCCACTGACCTCCGTGCGCGATGGCGCGGAGCCACTGCCGGCGAAGCGCGTCGTCGACATCATGATCAAGGCGCTCGATGCGGTCAGCTACGCCCACCAGCAAGGCATCCTGCATCGCGACCTGACGCCGGCCAATGTGCTCGTCGACGAGGCCGATAACGCACGCATCCTGGACTTCGGCATCTCGGTCGCCCTGTCCGACTCGACCGGAGCGATGACGCTCAACGGTACCGCCAACTACCTCGCGCCCGAAATCCTCGCCGAGAAGCCGGCCGGCCCGCCCTCGGACATCTTCTCGCTGAGCGTGGTCATGCACGAATTGCTGACCGGCCGGCGCCTGTTCCACGCTGACAACCCGATGGCGGTGATCTACAAGATTCTCAACGAGCGCATCCTGCCGCCCTCGATGGCACGCAAAGGCATCGACAGCGCACTCGAGGCCATCGTGATGAAGGGTCTGGAGAAAGACCCGCAGCAGCGCTACCAGAGCGCCGCGGCGATGCGCGATGCGCTGCGCGACTATCTCGCGCCCGCCGCGTCCGCCCCGTCCGACAACGAGGCCAGCAGCGATGCGCGCGGCGCGGTCGCCTTCCTCGCCCGGCGCATGTCGCGCAAACCGGATTTCCCGGCCGTCTCGCAGCACATCGCCGAGATTAACCAGAAGAGTGGCATCGGCGACGATGCCGATGCCAACGAGCTGGCGAGCGTCATTCTCAAAGACTACGCGCTGACGACCAAGCTGCTCAAGGTGGTCAACTCGGCCGTCTACGGCCAGTACGGAGGCACCATCAGCACGGTCAGCCGTGCCGTGGTGATCCTCGGCTTCGAGCAGGTCCGCGCGATCGCACTCGGCATCATCATCTTCGAGCACATGAAGAACGGCGAGCAGGCCGACCTGCTCAAGGACGCGGCCTGCAGCTCGTTCCTGAGCGGCATGCTCGCGCGCGAGTTGTACCCGGGCAAGGAAGCCTTCAGCACCGAGGAGGCGTTCATCGCCGCCATGTTCCACCGCCTCGGCAGGCATCTCGCGATCTATTATTTCCCCGATGAGTACGGCGAAGTACTCGATCTCATGGCGAGCAAAGGCGCGGACGAAGCCGCCGCCGCACGCGAGATCTTCGGCGCCACGTTCTACGACTTCGGCATCGCCATCGCGCGCGACTGGAACCTCCCCGAACGGCTGGTCCAGGCGATGCGTCCGCAGCCGGCCGGCAAGCTCAAACCCGGGCAGACGCCCGATGTCCGCGTGGCGCAACTTAGTGCTTTCAGCAACGAAGTCGCGGAGCTGCTCGGCAACGCCGTGCCCGATGAGGATACCTCGCCGGCACTCGAAGACCTGATGAGCCGCTACGCCGAGTGCGTGCGCACCACCGTCGGCAAGCTCAAGCACGCGGTCGCGAACGCGGTCGACGCGACCCGCGAGTACGCCGCCATCATCAGCGTCGATCTCGACTCCACGCCGTTCCTGCGTACCGTCGAGCGGGCCGTTGCGCCGCCGGCCGAGGGCAAGACCTCGGCGGCGCCGCGGAACCCCGCTGGCGAAGTGGACGCGGCGCGCGCGTCGATCGGCGCGTCCCCTGGCGCGTCCGATGCCGACGAGGCTACCGATCCTGCGGCGGCACACACCAACCGGCGCCAGATGTTCCTGACCAATGCCATCGCCGAGCTGACCAACGCCATCCTCGAGAAAGCGCCGATCAACGACATGTTCGCGATGGTCATGGAAGCCTTCTACCGCGGACTCGGCTTCTCCCATGTGCTGTTCATGATGCGTGATCGCAAGGCGCGCTGCTATCGCACGCGCTTCGGCTTCGGCGAGGATGTCGAAGCACTCAAGGAAAGCTTCACCTACCATCTCGCGACGGACGATGACATCTTCCGACAGGCCACCACGCGGGGGCGCAACGCCGTCATCATCGATACCCAGGACGCGCGCTACGCCGGCACCATTCCGGCCTGGTGCCGCGAACTGACCTCGCCGCACTCGATCCTGCTCTTTGCCGTGGTCGTCAACAAGGTCTGCATCGGTCTCATCTACGCCGATACCTGCGCGGGCACGCTGCGCATCAATGCCCAGGAGTTGAAGCTCCTCAACACGCTCGTCAAGCAACTCGCGCTCGGCGTCAACCAGCGCTGAGCACGCCGCGGGCGACCGCGCGGCGTTGCTATAATCGCGCCCCTGCCCACTCGCCGTGCCAGCGGCCAATACCATCATGACAGCCGCCAGCAAAGCCAAGGCCAAAGCGTCGAGCTCGATCGCCCAGAACAAGAAGGCCCGCCACGACTACCACATCGAGGAGCGCTTCGAGGCCGGACTCGTGCTCGAAGGCTGGGAAGTCAAGAGCCTGCGCGCCGGCCGCGTACAGCTGCGTGACGCCTACGTGCTGATCAAGAACGGCGAAGCGTTCCTGTTCGGCGCGCTGATCACGCCGCTGCCGTCGGCCTCCACCCACATCCAGCCCGATCCCCAGCGCAATCGCAAGCTGCTCCTCAACCGGCGCGAGATCGACCGCATCCGCGGCGCCGTCGAGCGCAAGGGCGCCACGGTCGTCGCGCTCGCGCTCTACTGGAAGAGCGGCCGGGTCAAGGTCGAGATCGGCCTCGCACGCGGCAAGAAACAGCACGACAAGCGCGCCAGCGAGAAGGCGCGTGACTGGGATCGCGAAAAGTCCCGCCTGCTCAAGGGCACGCGCTGATCCTTAACCCGCGTCGGGGACGGGGCACGGACTGCGTGCCCTCAATCGCGGCCGGATTTGTTCAGGAACATGGCCGCGATATAGCAGATGATCGCGATCGTGGTCAGCACGACCGCGAGGCTCATCAGGCCGATGTCCGTGGTCAGGAACTCCTTGACTATCGGGTTCATGATGAACTCCTCGCGTGAAGGGTCGACTGCGTCGCCGGATACACGGCTGCAAGCGGGACGGCTCGCTGGCCGCGTGGGCCACCGGCGCCTCTCCCGCGCTGGAAGACGAGTCGCCGGCCCTGCGCGGTACGACAAGCCGCGCGATGCCAGGGTTGAATGGTGAAACGCCGCTGGCGTTAGTTCCTGAGCTCGATCAATTCGCCGCAATGGGGATCACGCGCGCCAACTCCGCCCGCCCCCGGGCCGCCCGTCGCGCGGCGCAACCGCTGGCGCTTCAACGCGGGTGGCGCCAGCGGCCGACCAGCAAGACGCACACTGAGATCACAACCGCGCTCACCACGACCAGCACCAGCAAATACCCGAACAGGCGCCGCTCGTGGCGGGTGAGTACCGCGTCCAGTTCACCGAGCCGCGCACTACCGGCTTCTGCGCCGAGAAGCGTATCCACCGCCGAGACCAGCATCTGTGTCTGGCTGCTCAGGCGCGTCGCGCTCTCGACCAGTTCGCGTGCTTCGGCCAGGGTGAACTCGTCGCCACCCTCCTCACCGCGCAGGGCAGTGACCAGCGCCAGCGTCTCGCGGCTGCCATCGGCTACACGTGCGAGGGCCTCGGCCAGGGGCAGCAACTCGCCGGTCGCGGCGCGTACATCGCCCAGCAGCGCCGCGCGCTCGGCCGCAACGGTGCTTGCGAGCTGGGAGAGCAACGCGCCGCGCTCCCGGGCGAGCGTCTCGCTGACCGCCATCGTCGCGGCAATGCGCTCCTGCGCCAGGCGCTCGGGCAACGCGACGAACGCCGCCGTGGCCGCCTCTGCACTGCTGGCAAAGCGGTCGACGTCGCCCAGCACGTCCTGCAGCTCCGGCTGCTTGAGCGTATTGAAGAGAAACGCCTCCGCCTGCCACTCCAGCAGGAGCGGCATGTGGTTGGCGAGGAAGATTGCCCGCTCGGCGACGCGCCGCAGTTCCTGCAGCTCGGCTTTCGCCTCGACCACCGGCGCGAGCAGCCCGCTCGCCTCGATGTGCGCTTCGAAGCGATGGCGCAGCTCGGAGTCACCGAGATCGGCAAAGCGCGTGAACGCGACATAACGGCGCTCGGGATGCGCGACGTGCCACTGGCGGATCAGCTCGTAGACGAGCTCGATGGCATCGCTCGGCAGCACGCGCGCGGCGAGCTGCCCGAGTTGGGCATCCAGCCGCCGCAGCGCGCGCTGCATGCGCGAGCGCGCGTCGGACGTCACCCAGCTATCGAAACCACTGCCCTCCCAGACCAGGACCTGCAGGCGCACCATCACCATCAGGTCACGCAGCACGCGCAGCGGGTCGGGTTCGCTGGCCGTCGTCACCGCGGCCGTGACGTAGACGACCTTGATCTGCCGAAAGGCCGCACGCGCTTTCGCGTCAGGTGCGTGATCGGCGCCCCAGTCAGCTGCTTCGCCGAGACCTTCGAGATAGCGATCGGCGAATGCGAGCAGCTCGCTCTGCAGCAGTGCGGCGGTCATCTGGCGGACCGGCCCGGCGTCGCCCGCGAGGCCGGGAAGCGCCTCGGCGGGCGCCTGTTCCGTCGCAGGTGTCGCACCGTGTTCCACGACGGAGCCTGCCGTGGGCGCGCGCATGTCGCGAAGTTCGGCGCACCCCTGCAGCGCCGCGAGTAGCACGAAAAGGCCCAGCGCACGAACACCAGGCGCAGGCATCGCGCGGCGGACCGCCATGACCGCTTGCCGGGAATTCGACGTGGGCGGCACGGCGTGGCCGGGCCTACGGTGCGCCGGACGGATCCGCCGGTCCGGCATCGCGCGCACCGCCGCGGAGCCCGGGATTGACCGCGGCCAGCGCCGCGTCGAAGCGCTGCAGGTAGTCACCCGGGAAGCGCCAGATCGGCGAATCCGTGGCGCGCACCAGCCCGCGCGCGCCCGGATCGAGCCCGTAGCGCAGCCCCATCAACACGTCGCTGCTGACCCACGGACTCTTGCGGAAGTAAGCATGCCCGTTGCCGGCATCGAAGTTAGCGGCGTCCTCGACATCGATGAAGGCGAGGCGCTCCTCGTGCGCGGCGAAATCGCGCATGCGCTCGTCCAGCGTGCCGGGCAGGACTTCGCCCAGCCGGCGGTGCGCGAACACGCGCTCGGAGATATGCAGCGCCTTGTCGGAAGGTGAGACATAGAGATTGAGATCCTCCTGCACGCGCAGCAGGCCGTCGAGCACGTAGCTTGCGAACGCGCCGGTATCCACGTCGGAGCCGACCAGCACGACGCGGCCGAGCCGGGTCGCGG
>Ga0180436_10000026_pt1 | contig 159413 bp, 135 predicted proteins | sample SS_ome_2_FD_132434 | JGI IMG/M metagenome (GOLD analysis project Ga0180436, IMG submission 132434) | Hypersaline lake sediment archaeal communities from the Salton Sea, California, USA - SS_3_S_2 metaG | ecosystem: Environmental > Aquatic > Non-marine Saline and Alkaline > Hypersaline >...
CACCCGCAACCACACCCGCGCCGCCGAACGCCGCACCCGCATCAACTGGGAACGCGGCATCAACGAAAAACGCTGGGCCGCCGATCCGCCACCCTTCTAATCCCGAACCCGCCGCGGATAGGGTCGGGGCATGCCTGCGAGTGATCCCGCTGCCGTCACGGTGTGGCCGGGTAGTCCGTATCCGCTCGGCGCGACCTACGACGGTGCGGGAACCAACTTCTCGCTGTTCTCCGAGGTCGCCGACAGAGTAGAACTCTGCCTCATCGACGATCACGACAGCGAGACCCGCATCGAGCTCGACGAGGTGGATGTCTTCGTCTGGCACGCCTACCTGCCCAGCGTCGCTCCCGGACAGCGGTACGGGTTCCGGGTGCACGGGCCCTGGAATCCCGGCGCCGGATTGCGCTGCGACCCCAGCAAACTTCTCCTCGACCCCTATGGAAAGTCTTTCGACGGGCATTTCGACTTCACCCAGGCGCTGTACTCCTATGATCTGGAGGCCGCGGATCCAGCATCCGGGGGCACCCCGCCAAGGATCGACTCCCTCGGCCACACCATGACCAGCGTGGTGATCAACCCCTTCTTCCAATGGGGCTCCGACCATGCGCCGCGCACCCCCTACAACGAGACGATCATTTACGAGGCCCACGTCAAAGGTATGACCCAGACCCACCAGTCGGTCCCTGAGGACCTTCGCGGCACCTACGCCGGACTGGCTCACCCGGCGGTGATAGAACACCTGCAGTCCCTGAACGTCACAGCGATCGAACTCATGCCGGTGCATCAGTTCATGGACGATAGACGTCTTCTCGGACTTGGCTTGCGGAACTACTGGGGATACAACACCTTCGGCTATTTCGCCCCCCACGCGGCCTACGCCGCGAATCATCAGGCCGGCGGGGCGGTCGGCGAGTTCAAAACCATGGTGCGGCAGTTCCACGATGCGGGTATCGAAGTGATTCTCGACGTCGTCTACAACCACACCGGCGAAAGCGACCACCTCGGTCCGACGATCAACTTCCGCGGTATCGACAATGCCGCCTACTACCGGCTGCTGGACTCCGACCCGCGGTTGTACAAGGACTTCACCGGAACCGGTAACAGTCTCAACGTCAGACACCCGCACACTCTGCAACTGATCATGGACTCATTGCGCTATTGGGTGGTGGAGATGCACGTCGACGGATTCCGGTTCGACCTGGCCTCCACTCTGGCCCGCGAATTCTACGATGTCGACCGGCTGAGCGCGTTCTTCGACTTGGTGCAGCAGGATCCGGTGATCAGTCAGGTCAAGCTCATCGCCGAACCGTGGGATATCGGCGAAGGCGGATACCAAGTGGGGAATTTTCCCGGCCTGTGGACGGAGTGGAACGGCAAGTACCGCGATACCGTACGCGATTACTGGCGTGGCGAACCGGCGGCCCTCGGTGAGTTCGCTTCCCGGCTGACCGGATCATCGGACCTCTACGAGGCCACCGGTCGACGCCCGGTCGCCAGCATCAATTTCGTCACCTGTCACGACGGTTTCACGCTCGCCGACCTGGTGTCCTATGACGAGAAGCACAATGAGGCCAACGGCGAACACAATCGCGACGGCGAGAGCCACAACAGGTCCTGGAACTGCGGGGTGGAAGGCCCGACCGACGATCCGGAGATCCTTGCCCTGCGGCACCGGCAGATTCGCAACGTGCTGACCACCCTGATGGTCTCCCAGGGCACCCCGATGATCAGCCACGGTGACGAAATCGGGCGCACCCAGCAGGGCAACAACAACGGCTACTGCCAGGACAACGCACTCACCTGGGTCGACTGGAGTAAGGCCGACGAGTACAGCGACATCCTGGACTTCAGCCGCCGGGTCACCGCGCTGCGGGCCCGGCATCCGGTGTTCCGGCGTCGACGCTTCTTCGACGGCAAGCCGATCCGCAGCGGCGAGGGGAGCCGCGATATCGCCTGGCTGACCCGGGACGGCGTCGAGATGACGCCCGACGACTGGCATTCCGGGATCAAATCCGTGGCCGTGTTCCTCAACGGGGAGGCGATCCCCGAACCCGACGCCCGCGGTGAGCGGGTCGTCGACGACTCATTTCTGTTGTGTTTCAACGCCCACGCCTACCCGGTGGAATTCGTGACTCCCGACGGCGAGTACGCCCGGCAGTGGACGGTGGTCGTCGACACCTTCGACCCGTCCGGCGGACCGGGTGCCGCGGTGACCGCGGGAACAACACTCTCGGTTCCGCCCCGCTCGATTCTGGTACTCCAGAAGAGCGGCTGAAGCCGGTCGGCTGCCGTCCGGCCGATATCAGGTCAGATACCGGTAGGCGGGCGAGCCCGGCTCCAACGCCTCGACGTGCAGACCGGAAGCGTCCATCCGGGCGAGCAACCCGTCGAAGTCAGCGGCCGAGCCAAGTTCGATACCGACGAGCGCCTCGCCCGTCTCCCGATTATTGCGCTTGACGTACTCGAACAGCGTGATGTCGTCATTCGGGCCGAGAATCTCGTCGAGGAAGCGTCGCAGCGCGCCGGGCTCCTGCGGAAAGTCGACCAGGAAGTAGTGCTTGAGCCCCTTGTGCACCAGCGACCGTTCGAGCACCTCCCCGTAACGGGAGACGTCGTTGTTGCCACCGGAGATCAGACACACCACCGTCGACCCCGGCCGCACCTCGGCCTCCAGCAGGCCAGCGACCGATAACGCCCCGGCCGGCTCGGCGATGATGCCTTCATTCTGATAGAGGTCCAGCATCGCCGTGCAGACCGCGCCCTCGTCGACGGTGGTCACCGAGACCATATCGCCGGCCGCGGCCAGCGCCTGATGGGTAAGCACACCCGCCCGCTTGACCGCGGCCCCGTCGACGAACTGATCGACATGCTCCAGGGTCACCGGCTGGCCGGCGGCCAGTGCCGCGATCATGGAGGCCGCCCCGGCGGGTTCGACACCAAGCACCGCCGTGGTGGCGGTGCGCTCGGCAAGATAGGTGGTGACCCCGGCGATACAGCCGCCCCCGCCGACGCCGACGATGATCAGATCCGGTTCGGTCTCGAGTTGGTCGAGGATTTCGACGGCGATAGTGCCCTGGCCTGCCATCGTGCGTAGGTCGTCATAGGGCGGCACCAGCGTGGCGCCCGTTCGAGCGACATCGGCCAGCGCCGCGGCGGCGGCGGCGTCATATGTCGCGCCGCCGACGATGAGTTCGATGAACTCGCCACCGTGATATCTGATCCGGTCCCGCTTCTGTTTCGGGGTCTTTCCGGGAACGTAGACGCGGCCGTGCACGCCCATCGAGCGGCATGCCAGCGCGAAACCCTGCGCATGATTGCCGGCCGAAGCGCACACCACCCCGGCTCGCAATTCCTCGCCTGTGAGCTGTTTGAGCAGATTGTAGGCACCGCGCAACTTGTAGGACCGAACGCTTTGCAGGTCCTCGCGCTTGAGGTAGACGTTCGCGCCGGTGGCAGCGGAGAGCCGGTCGCTGTAATCGAGCGGGCTGCACTGGACGAATGCGGAGATCCGCTGTGCGGCCTCATCGATATCGACCGCGGCGAGCGGTGACCGACTGCGGCTCAATTCAGCGGACACCGGTCAATGGTGCCACCGCCCCGGCGGAATCAGTGAATCGGGGTCAGCACGAACAGCGGAATCTGCCGCTCGGTTTTCTGCTGGTAGTCGGCGTAATCGGGCCATACGGCAACCGCACGCCGCCACCACAGGGCCTTCTCCGCACCGAACACCTCGCGAGCCTCATAGTCCCCGGCGGCGGTACCGTCCTGCAGTTCCACCCGCGGATGTTTGGTGATGTTGTGGTACCACACCGGATGCTTGGGCGCCCCGCCCATCGACGCCACCACCGCGTACTCCCCGCCGTGTTCAACCCGCATGAGCGGAGTCTTGCGCAACTTACCCGTCTTGGCGCCCACGGTGGTCAGCAGAATGACGGGCTTACCCTTCATAGCGGTGCCCTCGGTGCCTCCGGAGGACATATAGAGCTCGGCGTTCTCCCGGGCCCAGTCCGAGGTACTCGGTTCGTACTCCCCTGTCAGCGGCATGATCTCAGAATAGTGCCATCATGACGGCTCACTCGCTGGGTAGCATCGGGCATTGGATCGACAGGGGCACACACACGTTGACCGGGAGGTACATCATGGTGAAGAGATCGGCCGCGATCGCAGCCGCGATGGCGGCGCTGTGCAGCACAGCCATCGCCTCGGCCGACGAGCAGTACAACGGCCAGACCTACGCGGAGGCGCAGCAGGCGTTGAGCGAGGCCGGTATGAGCAGCACCGTCGGCAGTGTCACCGGTGACGAGCTGCCGAAGGCAGAGTGCATCGTGACCGGATCGCACACCACCCCGGTGACCGGTGCCAGCGGTGCCACCGGAAAGAGCGAGGTCGTGCTCCACCTCGATTGCAACAAGACGTCCGAGCCGGCCGGGCAGGCAAACACCGATGCCCAGCAGAGCTCCGGAGAGTCGGAAGCCGCAGAACAGGCCACACCCGGCGAAACCGGTTCAGCGGGCTAACCGGCCGAGGGCGGCCCCGGGGCAGCCTCAGCCCCCCAGGCAGCCCGGTCCGAGCAGAGCCTTCAGGTCGCCCATCAGGGCTGAGGACGGCGTCACCCGCAGCGACTGGTCCAACTCGAGCGTCGTGATTCGTTCTCCGCTGATCAGTCGCAGGTGCACCTGGGACGTTCCGGGGTGCCGGGAGAGCACCTGCTTCAGCGCAGACACCTTGTCGATAGTGCATTGCCGCGTCGGCAAACTCACCGCCACCGGGCGGTCCACCTGGGCGTTGGAGAAGTCCGGCACCACGAGATCGTTGGCGATCAGGGTGCGCCGGTCATCCTGGATGCGGACCTTGCCGCCGACGATCACCACGGCGTCGTCGGCGATCTCCGCGCCGAACAGCGAGAAGGTCTGCGGAAAGAACATCACCTCGATTCCGCCGACGAGGTCCTCCAATTGTGCCGACGCCCAGGGCATTCCGTTCTTGTTCACCCGTCGGTTCACCGCGGCGAGGATGCCGCCCACCCGAACTTGGGCGTCATTGGCCACCGCCCCCTCCAGGATCGCCGGAATCGCGGTGTCGACCTGGGCGGCGAGCAGATGCGCGACGCCGTTGAGCGGGTGCCCGGAGACGTAGAGGCCGAGCATTTCGCGCTCCAGGGCGAGCTTGTGCTTATCGTCCCACTCGTCGTCGGGCACCTTGATGGTGAACACCGCGTCGGTCTCGCCGTCCCCACCCCCACCGAAGAGGTCGAATTGGCCTCTGGCCTCGGCCTTCTTGGTCCCCAGTACCGACTCGACGGCATCGCTGTGCACCAGGAACAAACCCTTGCGGGCATGTTTGAGCGAGTCGAAGGCCCCGGCCTTGACCAATGACTCGGTGACCTTCTTATTGCACGCACCGATATCGATCTTGTTCAGATAGTCGGAGAAATCGGTGAACCTGCCCTTCTCGGCGCGGGTGGCGATCAGCGACCCGACCACGTTGGCACCCACATTGCGTACCGCTCCGAGACCGAAGCGGATATCGGTGCCGACCGTGGTGAAGTTCAATTCCGACTCGTTGACGTCCGGGGGCAGCACGGTGATCCCGAGCTTGCGGCAGTCGGCCAGATATACCGCCGCCTTGTCCTTATCGTCGCCCACCGAGGTGAGCAGCCCGGCCATGTACTCGCCCGGGTAGTTGGCTTTGAGGTAGGCCGTCCAGTAGGACACCAATCCGTAGCCGGCGGCGTGGGACTTGTTGAACGCGTAATCGGCGAACGGAAGGATGGTGTCCCACAGCACCTTGATGGCGGCCGCCGAGAATCCGTTGGACTTCATCCCGTCGGCGAAACCCTGGTATTCCTTGTCCAGGACGTCACGTTTCTTCTTGCCCATCGCCTTACGCAGGATGTCGGCACGGGCCAGTGAGTATCCGGCCACCTTCTGCGCGATGCGCATGATCTGTTCCTGATAGACGATCAAGCCGTAGGTTTCGGCGAGGATATCCTCCAGCGGCCCGGCCAGTTCCGGATGGATCGGCGTGATGGGTTGGCGGCCGTTCTTGCGGTCGGCATAGTCGTTGTGAGCGTTAACACCCATCGGGCCCGGACGGTAGAGCGCAAGCACTGCGACGATGTCCTGAAATCCGGTGGGCTGCATCCGACGCAGCAGATCCCGCATCGGCCCACCGTCGAGCTGGAAGACACCGAGGGTGTCCCCGCGGGACAGCAGTTCGTATGTCGATGGATCGTCCAGTGGCAGTGACTCCAGCACCACATCAACCCCGCGGTTGGACTGGATGTTCTCCAGGGCGTCGCCGATGATCGTGAGGTTGCGCAGCCCGAGGAAGTCCATTTTGAGCAGGCCGATGGCCTCACACGACGGGTAATCCCAGCCGGTGATGATGGCACCGTCCTGCGGCCGGCGCCACAGCGGGATCGCCTCCATCAGCGGCTCGGAACTCATGATCACCGCGCAGGCGTGCACCCCGGAGTTACGGACGAGACCCTCCAGTCCGCGGGCCGTCTCGTAGATGGTCCGGACATCCGGGTCGGTGTCGATCAGTCCGCGAACCTCTACGGCCTCCTTGTACCGCTCGTGGCCCGGATCGGTGATACCGGACAGCGGGATGTCCTTGGCCATGATCGGCGGCGGCAACGCCTTGGTGATCCGGTCGGCGATGGCGAAGCCGGGCTGACCGTAGTGCACCCGGGCGGCATCCTTGAGTGCGGCTTTGGTCTTGATGGTTCCGAAGGTGATGACCTGGGCCACCCGGTCGCTGCCCCATTTCTCGGCCGCGTATCGGACCATCTCGCCGCGGCGGCGGTCATCGAAGTCGATGTCGATATCCGGCATCGAGGCCCGCTCGGGGTTGAGGAAACGCTCGAACAGCAGACCGTGTTCGATCGGATCGATATCGGTGATCCCCAGTGCGTAGGCCACCAGTGACCCGGCCGCCGAACCGCGGCCCGGGCCGACCCGGATGTTGACCGAGCGGGCGTACCCGATGAGGTCGGCCACGATCAGGAAGTACGACGGAAACCCCTTGTCGCAGATGACGCCGATCTCGTAGCCGGCCCGCTCGGTGTACTCCGGCGGAACGCCCGCCGGGAACCGCCGGACCAGGCCGGCGTCGACCTCGCGACGCAACCAACTGCCCTGGGTGTGGCCGTCGGGCACCGGGAACACCGGCATCCGGTCCCGGGGGGTCCAGACATCGTCATAGGGCTCCACCCGCTCGGCAATCAGCAGGGTCGAATCGCATGCCTCCGGAATCTCGCCGTCCCAGAGGGCGCGCATCTCCGCCGCCGACTTCAGGTAGTAGCCATCACCGTCGAATTTGAAGCGGTTCGGATCCGAGAGCGTTTTGCCGGTCTGCACACACAGCAGCGCCTCATGACTGTGGGCGGCCTCCCGGGTGACGTAATGGCAGTCGTTGGTGGCCAGCGGTGGGATACCGAGCTTGCGGCCGACCTCGAGCAGCCCGTCCCGGACCCGGCGCTCGATGGACAACCCGTGGTCCATCAGTTCGAGGAAATAGTTCTCCGGACCGAAGATCTCCCGCCATTTGGCGGCCGACTCGAGAGCTTCGGCACGCTGGCCCAACCGCAGCCGGGTCTGCACCTCCCCAGACGGGCAGCCGGTGGTGGCGATGATGCCCGCGGAATGTTCGGCGATGATCTCCGCGTCCATCCGCCACCATTTGCCCAACTGGCCCTCGAAGGAGGCCAGTGAGGTGAGCTTGAACAGGTTCCGCAGGCCGGTGGCGTTCTCGGCCACCATGGTCAGGTGGGTGTAGGCACCGCTGCCGGAAACGTCATCGGATTTCTGACCCGGATCGCCCCACAGGATCCGCCGGGTATCCAGTCGGGATCCGGGCGCGACATAGGCCTCGACCCCGATGATCGGCTTGATTCCGACCCCGGTGGCCGCGTTGTAGAACTCGCTGGCCCCGAACATGTTGCCGTGATCGGTCATACCGATGGCCGGCATCTCCAGACGCTGCGCCTCGGCCAGCATCGGGGTGATCTTGGCGGCGCCGTCGAGCATCGAGTACTCGGTGTGATTGTGCAGATGCACGAACGACTTGCCGGACTGGATACCCATAGGCCCGTCAGTTTAGGGCCGCGCGCCGACGCCGTCGGCGTGTCGGCCGGACGTGTCCCGGCCCGGGCACTCCCGTCAGCTCTTGTCGCGCAGCATCGCAGCGATCTGCTCGGCTTCCTCAGCAGTCAGTTCGCCGGAGAGTTGAAGCACCTGGCCGTCGATCGGGGCGGCGATCTTGGGCCCCCACACCACCATCCCGTCCCGGACGAAGGCCACCTGCTTGCCGACCTGACCGGCGGTGAACGCGCCGAACTCCTTGGCCGACTCGGGCGTCATCGTCATCTGGACCAACTCGACGCCGGTCAGCGGGTTGAGAAAGGAGTCCACATTGGTCAACTGAACCCGCAGCGCCTCCGGCCCCAACTCGTAGACCGCGGTCTTCTTGACATCGCAGATCCGCAACGTCTCGTCCGGCGGCGACGGCTCAGCCTGCGGCGTCGGCCCGACCGTCGGTACAGGCCCCGTCTGAGGTGCCGGCCCGGCCGAAGGCACCGGCCCGTCGGGCGGGCACTGCTCAGGAGTGGTGACGAAAGCGCTGATCACCGGTCGCACCGGCAACGGCTTGATGGTCAGCGGCGCTGTGGTCGTCGTCGGCGCCGTCGGCGCCTCAGACTGCCGGCTCAACTGCGGAGTCAGCAGTCCCAGCAGCAACGGCACGACGATGGCCGCTGATGCGATGGCCGCCATCACGGCGATCAGAAGTTTTCGGCTACGGCGTCTGGTGTCGGTCATGATGCCTGCAAGTTACCTGCCGGCGATATCGATTGGCCCGGGTGCATCGTTGGCGAACAGATCATATGGGCAGCGGCGCTCCGAATGCCGGGACGATACCCACGGGAACCAATGCCAGCAGGATCATCGTCATGGCGAAGGCCCGCATGGAACGGCGGGTCGGCGGTTGGTCGACCTCGGGTTGTCTGCTCGCGTACAGCAAATAGACGATCCCGATATCGAAGGCGATCACCACCCACCAGCGAACCCAGTCGATACCGGTCATGAAGACGGGAAGCACCAAGCAGAAACCGAGCACGACGACCGGCAGGCGCTGCCCCAACAGCGTCCGCATGCGGTTGAACGGAACACCGGATACCCAGCTGATGGCCAGCACCGTGATGACGACCAGCCCGACGCCGAACAGCGTGTTCACGACCATCCCACCCAGCCCGAGCCGCCCGACGTACCGGATACCGTCACCGAAATCCCGGTCGTAGAACGGCATGATGTTCCGGCACGCCCATTCGCGGTAATCGACGTAGTACCGGAAACCGCTGAGCAACTCGGCGGTGGTGGGGTTGCCGGCCAGCGGATTGTTGACCAAACCCTGTGGCACGAAACGACACAGCTCCTCGGAGACCCCGCGCCTGCCGAATGCCGCCACTGCCAGCCCAGTCACCAATCCAGGACCGAGCGCGAGCGCGCCACTCGCCCACAACGCCTTCTGCCGGAGCTGGTTCGCCAAGACGACCAACGCCACCACGACACCCGGTCCGAACAGCAGCGGAATCGCCTCGTGAGCAAGCGTGGCAACGGCGGTCACAACGCCGTACACGGCGCTGGCGATAAGTACCGAACGATCTGACCGGGCCGCCGCCAACGCAATCGCGTAGCCGACCAGCACGGCGCCACCGAACAGGGTGGAACCCGCCTGTAACAGACCGAATGCGAATCCGAAGGGCAGGATCACCACGAGAAAAGCGAGTTGCAGCCGACGCTCCGAGCGTCCCGAGCGAACGGCTATCCACCAGGCGAGAACCCCGAGAGCTGCGATGAAGGCTCCGCTGGAAACCCAGCGACCGACCCGCTGTTCGAGAAAGTAGTTCTCACCGGGCAGCAGCGCCGCCACCTCCCCCGCCAGCCCGCGCCTGACGAAGCCCACGGTGTAGTCGACCGAGTAGTACGAATACCAGTACATGTCCGGGATGACCGTCAGGGACAGCGCGAGGAGTGCCGCAGCCCACAGCGCCAGCAGCACCCCGACGATGACATAGAGCCGTCGTCGACGGTCAGTGAGCACCCCAGCGCTCGGCATTGCACCTCCCATGGCCACGTACTGCCCGACGCGGCGGCGAAAATAACATACCGGTGACAGCCGCCACCGGGCGCGACGGCGCCGTCACGACTCGACGCGCAACACATCCAATGCGTGCTGAAGGTCAGCCGGATACGGGCTGGTGATCTCGACCCGCCGGCCGTCGGCCGGATGCGCGAACGCCAGCGATCGCGCGTGCAGCCACTGGCGGTCAAGGCCCAGTCGGCGGGCCAGCACCGGGTCGGCCCCGTAGGTCAGATCCCCGGCACAGGGGTGCCGCAGCGCCGCGAAGTGCACGCGGATCTGGTGGGTGCGGCCGGTTTCCAGATGAATGTCGAGAAGGCTGGCGGCGCGAAACATCTCCAGGGTGTCGTAGTGGGTGATGCTGTGCCGGCCGTTCTCGGTGACCGCAAACTTCCAGGTATTCCCACGGTGCCGGCCGATCGGAGCGTCGATGGTTCCGCTGGAGGGATCCGGGTGTCCCTGCACGACAGCGTGATAGCGCTTGTCGACGGTGCGTTGTTTGAAAGCTCGTTTGAGCACGGTGTAGGCGTGCTCGGACAGCGCAACGACCATGACACCCGAGGTGCCGACATCGAGGCGCTGCACAATGCCCTGCCGTTCGTGGACACCCGAGGTGGTGATCCGGAATCCCGCGGCGGCAAGTCCGCCGAGAACCGTGGGGCCGTGCCAGCCGACCGTCGCGTGAGCGGCGACACCCGGCGGCTTGTCGACGGCGACGATATCGTCATCGGAGTAGAGGATTGTCATGCCCTCCACCTCGGCCGGTGTGTTCTCCACCGGCGCCGCCTCCCGGGGCAGTCGAACGGTCAGCCAGGACCCGGCCGTCAGTTTGTCCGATTTTCCGGCCGGTATCCCGTCCAACTCGACGCCGCCACTCTCGGCGACCGTGGCCACCGCGGTCCGGGACAGCCCGAGCAGCCGTGCCAGACCGGCATCGACCCGCATACCGGCCAGCCCCTCCGGCACCGGCAGCGACCGCTCGACCATCAGACCGACCCGGTATCGGAGGTCTGCCGGCCGGGACTGTCGAAGTCGTAGCCGAGGAAGGAGAGCACGACCAGCAGGATCGCCCCACCCACCACCGCGGGATCGGCAACGTTGAAAACCGGCCACCAGCCGATGGACAGGAAGTCCACCACGTGACCGCGAAGCGGACCCGGCGAGCGGAAGAACCGGTCGACGAGATTGCCCAGCGCCCCGCCGAGGATCATGCCGAGTCCGACCGCCCACCACGGCGACACCAGGCGACGGCCCATCCAGATGATGCCCACCACCACCCCGATCGCGACGAGGGTCAGCACCCAGGTGTAGCCGGTCGCCATCGAGAACGCCGCACCGGAGTTGCGGACCAAGGTCCAGGTCACGGTGTCGCCGATGATCGACACCGGCTGTCCCGGCGTCAGCAGCCTGACGGCCAGAACCTTGGTCACGATATCGAGGATGAGCACCGCGGCCGCGACCGAGAAGAGCATCCGCAGCCGTCGCGGCGACTGCTGCACGGCGGACACGGGTTCGTCGGTCACGCCCCCATCATCCCTTAGTGCAATGATTGCCGGCATGCCCCGCCTGGTAGTCATCACCACCGGTGGCACGATTGCCTCCGGTTCCGGCGCCGATGGTGTGCTTCGGCCGGCTCGCAGCGGTGCCGACCTGCTCGCCGGCCTCGACACCGCCCTGGACGTCTCGGTGGTCGATCTGATGTCCGTCGACAGCTCCCAGCTCACCCCGGCTGACTGGCTGCGCATCGCGACGGCCGTCGGCGAGGCGACCGCGGACGGAGTAGACGGCGTGGTGGTCACCCACGGAACGGACTCCATGGAGGAGACGGCGCTCTGGCTGGACCTCGGTTACGGAGGCGAGATCCCGGTGGTACTGACCGGAGCGGCCCTGGCCGCCGATGATCCGGCGGCCGACGGCCCGGCCAATCTGCGGGACGCGCTGGTTGTGGCGGCCAGCCCGCAGGCCCGCGGGCAGGGAGTCCTGGTGAGCTTCGGCGGCGCGGTCCTGGCACCGTTGGGGACCACCAAGGTCGGCGGACCAACAGTCTTCGCCGGCAACTCGATCGGTTCGGTATCGGCAGGGCTCTTCACCGTCGACGGCGCCAAGAAACGGCCCTATCTGGGACGGGTCGATTCGGCACCCAGGGTGGACATCGCCGGTGCGTATCCGGGGGCCGACGGCACCGCCGTCGATGCGTTCACAGCCGCGGGAAGTCGCGGGCTGATCATCGAGGCGATGGGATCCGGTAATGCCGGGGCCGCGATGGTGGGGGCGGTGGCCCGGGCCTGCCGACGTGGAACCGCCGTCGCGGTGGCCACCCGGGTCCCCACCGGCGGTACCTATGCCGGATACGGACCCGGTCAGGAACTGGCAGAGGCCGGCGCCGTTCTGGTGCCGCGATTGCGGGCCAGTCAGGCTCGGGTGCTGATGATGGCGGCCTTGGGGGCCGGCCTACCGGTCGATGACATCATCGCCCGCTGGGGCTAGCCGCCGGGATCATGGAGAGGCCCAGTCCAGGCTGCTGACGGGGTCCGCAACGGTGAGGTCCGGGGTCTCGAGGGCAAACGTGCGCATCACGCCGGGTCCGCTGGTGCGGGTCTCGAACCGCACACTGACCACCCCGTGACCGGCGCCCTGTACCCAACCGTGACCGTATCCGGGGTGAGTGACGTCATCACCGACCCGCCAACCCTCCGGCTGCGCGGCCGACTCCCCCGTCGGGGTGTCGGAGAACACCTGCACATCCGGCTCCTCCAGGCCCGGAAACAGTGACTCCTGGCGCACATCGCTGAGCCCGGATAACCCCACCCCGACCAGGCGGATGGGACCCACATCGCGCGGATCGAGCAGCAATCGGCGGGCGGTCGCCGTCAGGGCCGCGGCATCGGCGGTGGCGTAGGGCAGCGTCGCTGAGCGGGTCAGTACCGACATATCGGACTTCCTCAGCTTTACCGTCACCGTCCTGGCCCCGCGTCCGTCACGGACCAGCCGCCGGTGGGCGTGCTCGGCGATCGGGCCGGCCGCCTCGTGCAGCTTCTGCAGCGTGGTGATGTCGGTGTCGAATGTCGACTCGGCACTGATCTGCTTGGCTTCGGCCCGTTCTGCCACCGGACGGTCGTCGATCCCGCGGGCCAGTCGGTGCAGCGCCGGCCCCGATGCGGCCCCCAGGATGTCCGCGGCCTCCGCTCCGCTGAGCGCGGCGAGCTGACCGACCGTCTCGATACCGAGCCGGCGCAGCTTCTCCTCGGCAACCGGACCGATACCCCAGAGCCGTCGGACCGACAGCCCGCCCAGCAGATTCCGCTCATCGCGGCGCGAAATCACCCGGATACCGTCCGGTTTGGCCAGTCCCGAGGCGATTTTTGCGATCTGTTTACCGGAACCCGCACCGACCGAGACCACCAGGGAGGTCTCCTCCCGGACCAGGGAACGCAACCGTGCGCAGAACTGCTGGACCTGCTGCGCCGTCGCACCGGCCAGCTCGGCTGGTTCAACGAAGGCCTCATCGAAGGACAGCTGCTCGAGCACCGGGACGACGGCCCGGACGGTGTCCATGACGCGGCGGCTGGCGACTCCGTAGACCCCTCCCCGCGGCGGCAGCACCACCGCCGCCGGTCCGATCAACCGCCGCGCCTGGTGCACCGGCATCGCAGATCGGGCACCGAACACCCTGGCCTCATAGCTTGCGCCGGCCACCACACCGCGGCCGCCGCGACCGCCGACCAGGACCGGCCGGCCCCGAAGGGTGGGCCGGGTCAACTGCTCGACGGAGGCGAAGAACGCGTCCATATCGAAGTGCAGCACCCACCGGTCGGTCACGATCTCAGGCCCTGGCGATCGCCACCCGGACGCCGTCGCCGATCTCCGCGCTTCCCGGTACCGCCGCCGCGAGGTCTAAGATCTCGAAGCCGGTGGCGAGAATCTCTCCGGCAATGAGATCACGATGTGCCCGGGCCCAACCGGCTCGTTCGGCGGGTACCGCCATGACCACCGTGATCCGGTCACTGACATCCAGGCCGGAGGATTTGCGGAGGTCCTGCAGTTCCCGGATGCGATCCTTGGCCCAGCCTTCGGCCTCCAGTTCCGGGGTGACGGTGTCATCGAGGACGACCAGCCCGGCGCCGTTGGGCAGGGCGGCAGTGCATTCCGGGTCGGCGGCCACGAGCCTGGATTCGTATTCCCCCGCGGTCAGAGTCACTTCTCCAGCGGTGAGCGTGCCATCGGCGTTGAGCACACCCTGTCCGGCCTTGACCGCTTTGATGGCATCCTGCACAGCCTTTCCGAGCCGCGGCCCGGCCGTCCGCGCGTTGACAGTCAGCTCGAAACGCCCGTACGCGGCGATATCGTCGGTCAACTCGACGGCCTTGACATTGAGTTCCTCGGCGATCAGGTCCGCGAAAGGCCGCAGGGTGTCCGGATTCTCCACCGCAACGACGAGTTTCGGTAGCGGAAGCCGCACCCGCAGCTTCTTCGCCTTCCTCAGTGAGGACCCGGCCGAGCAGACCTCGCGCACCTGGTCCATGGCGTCCACCAGTGCCGGGTCCCGGGGCACGCTGTCGGCCTCCGGCCAGTCAGTCAGATGTACCGAACGGCCGCCGGTGATACCGCGCCAGATCACCTCGGTGGCCATCGGCAGTAAGGGAGCGGCCAGTCGGGTAGCCACTTCCAGGACGGTATGCAGTGTGTCGATCGCGTCGGGGTCCTCCTCCCAGAAACGCGAACGGGACCGGCGCACATACCAATTCGTCAAAGCTTCGATGAACTGCCGTACCTGATCGCAGGCGCCGGAGAGATCACAGATATCCATGGCGGCGGTGAGTTCATCCCGCAGGGATGCCAGCTTAGCCAGGATGTATCGGTCAAGGACATGGTGCGAATCGGTGCGCCAGGTACCGACCCGCGGCGCGTACAGGGTGAGGAAACTGTAGGCGTTCCACAGCGGCAGCAGGACCTGGCGAGCCCCCTCCCGGATACCCTGTTCGGTGACGATCAGGTTGCCGCCCCGAAGGATTGGCGAAGACATCAGGAACCATCGCATGGCGTCGGAACCGTCGCGGTCGAACACGTCGTTGACATCCGGATAGTTGCGCAGCGATTTGCTCATCTTCGCGCCGTCGTTGCCGAGCACGATGCCGTGTGCCACGCAGGTTTTGAACGCCGGGCGGTCGAACAGGGCGGTGGCCAGAACATGCAGCGTGTAAAACCAGCCACGGGTCTGACCGATGTACTCGACGATGAAATCGCCGGGGAAGTGTGCTTCGGCCTCTCCCGCCGCCCCACCCAGGAACTCTCCCGCCGCCCCACCCAGGAACTCTCCCGCCGCCCCACCCAGGAACTCTCCCGCCGCCGCACCCAGGAACCAGTCCTGGTTCTCGAACGGGTAGTGCACCTGGCCGTAGGGCATCGAACCGGAGTCGAACCACACGTCGAAGACATCCTCGATTCGGCGCATGGTGGATCCGCCCGTCGGATCATCGGGGTTGGGCCGGGTCAACTCGTCGATATAGGGCCGGTGCAGATTGTCCGGCCGTACGCCGAAGTCGGTTTCGAGTTCGTCGAGGCTGCCGTAGACGTCGATCCGCGGATAGGCCGGGTCATCAGAGATCCACACTGGAATCGGGGTGCCCCAGTAGCGGTTTCGCGAGATAGACCAGTCCCGCGCCCCGGACAGCCACTTCCCGAACTGACCGTGCTTGACATGTTCGGGATACCAGGTGATCTGCTGGTTCAGCTCGACCATCCGGTCGCGGAACGCGGTCACATTCACGAACCACGATGACACCGCACGGTAGATCAGTGGGTTACGGCACCGCCAGCAGTGCGGGTAGGGGTGATCGTAGGTCTCATGGCGGATCAGCACCGGCCGATTCACGCCGGCCGCGCCGGTGCCGTTCTTGAGGTCGCGGATGATCTGCGGGTTGGCGTCGAAGACCTGTTGACCCCGGTAGTCCGGCACGGTCGCGTCAAAACAGCCCCGGGCGTCCACCGGAGTCACCGGCACGATCCCCACGGTGTCGGTGGTGGCCTTGTCGTCCTCGCCGTACGCCGGGGCCATATGCACGATCCCGGTGCCGTCCTCGGTGGTGACGAAGTCGCCGGCCAGTACCTGGAAGCTGTGGGCGGCGTCGGCGAAATACGGGAATGGCGGCAGATACCGCAGGCCCAGTAGCTGCTCGCCCGGGTAGCTGCCCAGGATCTCGGGGTCCTCCCCCAGTTCCCGCGCATAGGCGGCCAACCGCGCCCGGGCCAGCACCACCCGGCCGTGTTGGGAGGCGACCAGGACATACTCCACCTCGGGGTTGACGGCGACCGCCTGATTGGACGGCAGGGTCCACGGCGTGGTGGTCCAGATCAGCAGATGCGCACCGTCCAGATCGGAACCGTCCGGGGTGATCGGGAATCCAACGGTGATGGCCGGGTCCTGGCGGCGCTGGTAGACGTCATCGTCCATCCGCAGCTCATGGCTGGACAACGGTGTCTCATCATTCCAGCAGTAGGGCAGAACGCGCACACCCTGATACGCCAGCCCTTTGTCCCACAACTGTTTGAACACCCAGATGACCGACTCCATGAAGGTGGGGTCAAGGGTTTTGTAGTCGTTGTCGAAGTCGACCCAGCGGCCCTGACGGGTGACATAGGCGCGCCATTCATCGGTGTAGCGCAGCACCGAATCCCGGCACGCGTCGTTGAACGCCCCGATGCCCATCTTCTCGATCTGGGCTTTGTCGGTGATGCCGAGCTGGCGCTGCACCTCCAACTCGGCGGGCAGCCCGTGGGTGTCCCAGCCGAACCGGCGCTCCACCTTGTAACCGCGCATGGTGCGGTAGCGCGGAACGATGTCCTTGACGTACCCGGTCAGCAGGTGACCGTAGTGTGGCAGCCCATTGGCGAACGGTGGACCGTCATAGAACACGTACTCCGGCGCACCGTCACGCTGCTGCACACTGGCACGGAAGGTGTCATCGGAGCTCCAGTAATCCAAGACGTCGCGTTCGAGGGCCGGAAAGTCCGGCGATCCGGTGGCCGGCCTGGGGTAGCCGGTTTCGGTCACGATCCGGTCGTTCACGGGGTCGATCTCCTGTGCCGTCGGGCACGGGGACGACGACGCGCGGGTGCGCGAGCGCCGCGGTACCACCCCGCTTACGCACATCGGTCGCGTGCGTCGCTCATCGGGGCTGTGTCGGGCCCGCCCGTCCGGTTCTACTGGGCACCGCTCGAAAGATTTGAGAGGCTGTTCTTCCGGAAGCTCCCCGGTGATGGCCGGATCGACGCCGACGACGATTGTATCGCGGCCTCCCGGGACTCGCGGTGCTGCTCAGTACCATGGCACGGTGGCTCCACACCGCCAGGCGGCAGAGATGACCGAAGCCGCCGGAGGTGGGAGCTTCTTCGGGCGGATCGGCCGGATCGTTGTGCGCCGGCCACTGGTGGTTATCGGGCTGTGGATCGCCCTGGCGGTAATCGTTGGACAGCTGTTCCCGCCGTTGGCTGTGCTGGCCCAGAAGGCACCGGCGTCCATTCTGCCGGCGGACGCCCCCTCGCTCGTGAGCCAAATGGAGATGAGCGATGCTTTCCAGGAGGCCAGTTCCGACAACATCCTGCTCGTTGTACTGACCAATGAGAACGGCCTGACGTCCGCGGATCAAGCCGTCTACCGCACCCTGGTCGGCAATCTGCGGGCCCAAACCGACGATGTCGCGGCCCTGCAGGACTTCATCACCACTCCGCCGCTGCGCGAGGTCCTGGCCAGTAAGGACGGCAAAGCCTGGCTGCTGCCGGTGAACATCGTCGGCACAATCGCCAGTCCGCAAGCCATCGCCGCCACAAAACGGGCGATGCAAACCGTGCAGGACACCGTGGCCGGAACCTCGGTTCAGGCCTTCACGACCGGGCCGGCCGGCACCTTCAACGACATTCAGGATATCGGCGAACGTGACCAGCGCACCATCGAGGTGGTCACCGTCGTGGTACTGCTGGCGATCCTGCTGGTGGTCTATCGCAATCCGCTGACCATGCTGCTGCCCCTGATCACCATCGGGGTGGCCTTACTGGTGGCGCAGGGTGTGGTGGCGGGACTGGGCACGCTGGGCCTCAGCATCACCAATCAGACCATCGTGTTGATGACGGCCATGATGTTCGGGGCAGGGGTCGATTACGCCGTCTTTCTGATCAGCCGATACCACGATTACCTGCGCCTGGGCCAGCACTCCGATATCGCGGTACGCAACTCGTTGATCTCGGTCGGCAAGGTGATCTTCGCGTCCGCGTTCACTGTGGCGGTGACCTTCCTGGGCATGGTGTTCACCAAACTGACGGTGTTCTATACGGTCGGGGTTGCATTGGCCGCAGCCATCCTGGTGGGCTGTATGGGTGCGGTGACGTTCCTGCCGTCCCTGATGGTGCTGGCCGGCCGTCGCGGCTGGATCAAACCGCGCAAGGACCTCACCACCCAGTTCTGGCGGCGTTCCGGTGTCCGGATAGTGCGCCGCCCGAAGGCATATCTGCTGGCGAGCATCATTGTCCTCGCCGCATTGGCCAGTGTGGCCGCCCTGGCCGACTACAACTACGACGACCGCAAGGCGCTGCCCGCCGCCAGCGAGAGCATCCGCGGATACGACGCCATCGGCGAACACTTTCCGATCAACGCCAGCCTGCCGCAGTACATCCTGATCAATTCCCCCAGGGATCTGCGGACTCCTGAGGCGCTGGCGGACATGGAGCAGATGGCCTATCGGGTGAGCCAGGTTCCCGATATCGATATCGTGCGGGGTATCACCCGGCCCACCGGAGAATCCCTGGAACAGGCCCGGCTCTCCTTCCAGGCCGGTGAGGTGGGAAACCCGCTGAACCAGGCCGCAAACTTGATCAACGGCAATGAGGCCAACCTGAACCTGCTCGCCTTCGGAGCCGATCAGATCGCCGACGTGCTGGGCGGAGTGCGCGGCCAACTCGGGCAGACGCTGGCCACCGTGAGCTACCTGGTGCAGGCGTTGGCGTTCATGCAGAACCAGTACGGCACCGGTCGAGCGTTACCGGGTTTTGACCTGGGCAGCAACCCGCGCAACACCATTCATGGGCTCGGCGGGACTATGGGCGTGAACTCCGGTGATGCCGTCGCGGCCTATGACAAGTCGATCGCTCCGATTCTCAATGCCCTGAACGGTAACCCGGTCTGCGACGCCGATGCAGACTGTGTGGCCACCCGCGCCCGACTGCAGTCGCTGGGCGAAGCCCGCGAGAACGGCACCTTGGACCAGATCGCCGACCTCTGTGACCTGCTCGAACCGGCGTCCAGCGATCCCACCGCGTTACCGGCCGAGCAACCCCTGCCGAGGCCTGTCACCCCGAGCGCCGAACAGACCCCCGCGAACCAGGGCAAAGGCACGCCCGGACCGTTCGCAAATCTGCCCGGCAACCAGCCCGCCCCGACCGCCGCCGAGGATATGGGCCCCGCGCTGGATTCGATCAGCCAGAGCTTGCAGGCTGCGGGAATCACCGATCCGGCTGATTTGCAGGTACAGCTGAACCAACTCCAACAGGGAATCGAGATGCTGGCGGTTGCCAGCCGTCAGGTCGCCGATGGTGTCGCCCTGCTGGTCGACCAGACCAAGACCCTCGGCGTCGGCCTGAACCAGGCGTCACTGTTCCTGCTGTCGATGAAGAACAATGCCACCACCCCGTCGATGGCGGGCTTCTACATTCCCGCGGAGATCCTCACCGGCGAGGAGTTCCGCAGAGCCGCCTCCATTTTCATCTCGCCCGATGGCCGCAGTGCGCGATATCTGGTGCAAACCAAGCTGGACCCGTTCACCACGGAGGCCATGGACCAGATCAATACGGTCACCGAAACCGCCCGCAGCGCCCAACCCAACACCACGCTGTCCGAGGCCTCGATCTCCATGACCGGGCTGACCGTGAGCCTCCGCGACACCCGTGACTACTACTATCAGGACCTCATCCGGATCGTGACCACGACGATCCTGGTGGTGCTGGGCATCCTCATCATCCTGCTGCGTGCTCTGGTGGCGCCGCTGTACCTCGTTGCTTCGGTGGTGCTGTCCTATCTGGCATCACTGGGGTTGGCCGTCCTCATGTTCCAGGTGATCATCGGCCAGGAATTGCATTGGAGCGTGCCCGGCCTGACGTTCATCATCTCGGTGGCGATGGGTGCGGACTACAGCATGCTGCTCATTTCCCGCATCCGCGACGAGTCACCGCGCGGGATCCGCTCGGGAGTGATTCGGACGATCACCCAGACCGGCGGGGTGATCACCGTCGCCGGACTGATTTTCTCAGCCTCAATGATCGGCCTTCAGTTCTCCAGCATCACCACGCTTGTGCAGATCGGCTTCATCATCTCAATCGGGATCCTGCTCGACACGTTCGTGGTGCGCACCATCACCGTACCGGCGCTGGCAGTGCTGGTAGGCAAGGCGAACTGGTGGCCGTCCAAGTGGGACCCCGCGCCGATCACCCAGCCGAAGCAGCCCGATATCGGCGAGCCGGTCGATATCGCGACGAGCTGAGGGCGGCCGCGGTCGGGCCGAGGGGTGGTTCGCCGGCGGTAGTGTGATCGTCCATGTGGACGACGGTTGTGGTCCTCGCCCTCGCGTTGAACCTGGAGCCGAATCGCCTCGGAATCATCGGGCTGCTGTTCCTGCGCCCGCATCCGATCCGGCAATTGCTGGCGTTCCTGTGCACAAGTTTTCTGGTCAGCTCCACCGCTGGGCTGATCGTCCTGTTCGTTATCGATCGGGGCTCAGTCCTGAAGGGAGATTTCAGCGGGGCGTTCATACAAATCGGGGTGGGGACGCTCGCACTCATCGTGGCCGCCGTTTTGCTGAGCAATATCCCGCTACCCGGGGGCGGAGACAAACCCAACGGCATCACAGCAGAAGAACCGAACGACCCGCCCGACCGTTCAGCTCCGGTCCCGACGGGGCTCGGATTGGTCGACACTGTTACGAAGCGGGCCGGCCGATTGGCTCAGGGCAGCTCCCCATGGTTCGCCGCGGCCCTGGGTCTGGGGATTTCGCTCCCCTCAGTGGATTACCTTGCCTTGCTTTTAGTGATCGCAACGTCCGGCCAGTCACCCCAGGTCCAGGTGATTGCGCTGTTCACTTTTCTGTTCGTGGCAAATGCCATCCTGCTGGTGCCCATCGTGAGCTACGTCATTGCCAAGGAACGAACGATCCAGGCTCTGGAAAACCTGCGTTCATGGGTACTTGCCCGCAGTCGGAGGGATTATGCAGCTCTGCTCGCCATCATCGGAACCGTCATGATCACGGTAGGAATTAGCCACCTGTAGACCGGTGGAGGTACCGATTGCGGCAGCCGGTGTAGACCGGTTTCCGGATCGCAGGTTGGTATGATTGCACCCTCAGATCGTTCGCCCGACATCGACGTCAACGGCAACAGCAACGACACAAGCGCCCTCGCGTCCAGTGGCCGGAAAAGTGTGGGACGCTAAGCTCATCAATTCCCTGAGCAAGAATGTGGTTCAGGGGATGCGGTGGACGGGCCCGATGGGAGGGTAATTCCGTGGGAGGATCCGAATTCGGGCCGACCGGCGGGGTCCCCGCCTCGAATCGGCGGGGCATTGCGTCCAGCCTGCGACTGGGCGCTGCCTCGCTGTTGTCCTGCGCCGGCGTCAGCACCGCCGCTCTGGTGATCGACCCGCCGCAGCAGGGCGCGCTTGAGGTCGAGCTGCTGAGCGGGGCCACCGCGTTGATCATGGCCGGCACCGATATGCACACCGTGGATGAGCCGTGGATCGACCTGGCCATCGGTGACTACATCCGCCCAACGCTCGGCGGTGACTACACCGGCACCCCCGTGGTGACCCCAGCGGAATTCTGGCCCTTCGGCGGCCCCGACGACATGTTTTTCGATCTCTCCGTCCAGGACGGGACCCAGAGGATCGGCAACGCGATCGCGGCCCAGGCTGCGGCCGACACCGAGGACGCCGCCACCGTCGTGTTCGGGTACTCCCAGAGCGCTGTCATCGCGACCGCCGCGAAACGCCAACTCGCCGAGGATGCCCGGAACGGGGCCGACGTGCCAGGGGTGTCCTTCGTGATGCTGGCCAACCTCAATCGCCCCAACGGGGGTATCAATTCACGGTTCCCGGGGGCGTTCATCCAGGAACTGGGCTGGACCTTCTCCCCCGCGGCTCCGACGGACACGCCGTTCGCCACCGTGGATGTCGCCCGGCAGTACGACCTTTTCGCGGACTTCCCGCGCTATCCGCTCAATCTGTTCGCCACGGCGAACGCGATATTGGCGGTGCTGTACGGGTCGCATGACTACTCCGGGGTCACGCTGAACCCCGACGATCCCGACTACAACCCGAATACCGTCGTCCAGCAACGGGGTGACACCACCTACTACTTCATTCCCAGCGAGACGCTGCCGCTGCTGCGGCCACTGCGTGACCTCGGCGTTGACCCGGTGCTGCTCGATGCCGCCGAACCGGTCCTGCGTCTGCTGGTCGAGTTCGGTTATGACCGCACCACCCCCTTCGGTGAACCCGCGCCCGCCGTGCTGACCCAACGCGAGGGCTTCGACGAGCTGAGCAGGGAGGTTGCCGCTGCTGTCGAACAGGGTCAGGCGATGCTCGAGGCCGCCGCTGACTCACCGCCGGCCGCGCCGAGCACCTCGATACCGTCGGTGCGGAGTTCAGCCAGGACCATGGAGTCCGCTGATGCGGTCACCGTCGACCTGCCGGCGCAGGAGGAACCCACCACGGTCGGCGCCCCGAGGCGGGCGTCACGGGTCAGCACCGCACCGGCATCGCGGGCCATCGCCGAACCCGGACCGGCTCGGGGCGCGCCGTCAGCGGCATCGCGCCCTGATCCATCGCGGCCGGATTCGTCATCGGCTAGTCGATCACGCCGGTGAGACCGAACTCCCCCAGCGCCTGAGCAGCGAGTTCACGCAACGCCTGCTGGCAGTTGTCGACGCCAAGAGCGTAAGCCTCCACCGAGATCGAGATCTTGCCGTTGATTCGGCCCGACACCACCACCAGTTGGCCGTGGGATCGCTGCAATTCACCCATGGAAACGTTGGTGTCCAGCGCCCGGATGAAGACGTTCTCGGCGGGAGTGCCGTCGGCACGGGCGAGTTCCGGCGGCAGATCGCCGAGATTGGAACATGACACCGGCAGATCCTCGGAATAGGCGAACAACAGGTCTGCCACCCCCTTGACCGCGCTTCGCGGCAGCCAGGGAATGAGCGGGAGGATCTCCATAGTCGGATCGGGTTCCTGTTTGGCCCGCTCCCGCGCCTCGCGCACGGCGCGGCGGGCTTCGGTGAGGTCGACGGTGACCTTGGTCGGGTCAACGGTGGCATTGGCAAATGCCATTGCCAGCGCCCGGTCGTCATCAAGACTCTCCCGGAGGTTGATCGCGATGAGCAGGGTCACCGCCCCGTCGGCGGCGCGCCGTCGATCCAGGTGCTCGGCGATCTTGGCCGCGAAACCACCCAACAGCGAGTAGCTATTGCCGCCCAGGGCTTCGGCCCTGGCATCCCACTCGGCGGTGTCCACGTAGATCGCTACCGATGGAACGACGACATGACGGGTGTCCGAAGGGCCGGCCTGCGCGGCCCGCGCCCGGGCGAAATCCTCCCGCTTGGCCCGGATCATTTTGGCGGCCTTGACGGCGGTCCGGGCCGTCAACGGCAGATCCAGGACGGCTCGACGGAGGTCAGCACCGATCACCGCGCGCGGCGACCGGGAACCACGCTCCTCATAACCCGGGTTGCGGATGTTGCCGGTGATTGCCTCGAAGACCGCCATCAGCCCGCCGACGCCGTCGCCGATGACGTGCGAGGCCACGATGCTGACCGCGGTGGCGCCGTCGTCCAATGGCTGGACGGCAAGATGGCAGGCCGGCCCGCGCTCCGGGTCGATGGGCAGGTTACCCAACTCGTCTGCCCAGTCCATCAGTTCCGCGCGCGGGCGGACGGTCGGAGCGGTCTGTATCGGCGGGGGCGGTCCTGCCGGTCGCACCCATCGCGGCCGGCCGAACGGCAGCGGGGAACGTTCGATCAGTCGGCTGGCCAGCGATGCATAGAGATTGTGGTGGAACCGGTCGAGCCCGTCCCGGTCAAGAGGGTGCTCGTAGACCCACACGATCTGAATGAGTTGGTTGCGCCCCGTGACGCGCAGCAGTTCCAAGGCGGTGTGGTCGAGGAACGCCAGCCGATGTTCATCCATCTGCTCACGTTCGGCGCGCCGAAACAACTTTCCGCGGGGATGGGCCTCTGCCGTCAAATCGATTCCACCTCAGAAGATCTCACCGGTCAGGCCGAACTCGCCCAGAGTCTCGGCGATCATCCGATGCAATTCGGCCGACGAATTCTCCATTCCGGGCTGCCAGCTGATGACGGTGATCGACATCTTGTCGGCGATCTGCCCGGAGGTCACCGTCATGATACCGCGCCGCCGTTGAAGGTTCTCGACCGTAACGTGCCGGTCCACCCCGCGGAAGGACAGGTACTCAGCCGGCGTGCCGTCCACACACAGCGCCGCGGGCGGCATGACGCCCATATTGGAACAGGACACCGGCAACTCGGTGGAGAATCCGAAGGCCGCATCGGCAACCCGGGCGATACCCCGTTTGGGCACGAACGGCACCAGCGGAACGAGTTCCATCATCTCGTCGGGAACCTCGCGCGCCTTTTTCAGGCCGTCGCGGATCGCGGTACGCGGCCCGCTCAGATCGGAGGTGACCCGGCCCGGATCGAAGCTGACATTGGCGATCGACACCACATTGCCGCCGGTGTCCTCGAAATCGGCCCGGTCGCTGACCGGGAACATCAGCGTCACCAGCCCCTGTGGACCGTGGGCACGGTTGAGCCGCTGCGCGAGCCGACCGGCGAAACCGGCCACCAACGAAAAACTGTTGCCACCCAGGTTTTCGGCACAGGCGTGCCACTGTGCGGCATCGATGAACGCCGAGGCGGAGGGCATCCGAACCGTTCGCCGGTCGGCCGTCACGGCGGGTAACGCGGCACCCGGCCGCGCCAGCTCGCCGCGGCGCCGCACCGCCACCGACGCGGCTCGTCGCAGGGTCCTGCCGATCTGCGGCAGATCCCGCCTCAGCTGGCGCAGATCCTCCCGGATACCCCGCCATCGGGTCCGTGAGCCGGCCGCCGGGTAGCCGAGATCCCGGGTGGCCCCGGTGCTGGCTTGGACACAGGCCAGCACGCTGCCCGCGCCGTCGGCCACACAGTGCGAGATCACCAGGCTCACCGCGGTGGAGCCGTCGGTGAACGGCTGGACACCCAGCCGCCAGGCCCACCCCGACTCCGGGTCCAGCGGCAGCTCGACCTGCTCATCGGCCCAAGCATAGAACTCCGCGCGGGTCCGGGGGATCTCGGCGATCTCGAAATTGGAGTCGGTGAACGGCTGCGAGACCCAGCGGTGCCGACCGAACGGGAGCGGAGATGGTTCGATCCGGCGGGCCAGCAGGGTTCCGAAAAGGTTGCGGTGGAAACGCTTCACACCGTCGAGGTCGATGGGGCGCTCGTAAATCCACAGCGCCTGCATCACGGCTTCGTGACCGGCTCCGCGCAGCGCAAGGAACAACGCCTGGTCCGGGTAGGGCAGGACGTTATCCGGCGATGCGGCGGCGCCGCGGACCGTGACGGTCAAACCGTCACCCGGGGGATACGCGGGGATGACACCGAGTCCGCGCGGCCGTCGGCGGCGCGCAGGAAGACCATCTTCATCAAATCGACGTACTGGGCCACCGACTCGCGGGCGATCGGGTTGTCCGGATAGGCCACCGTGACCGTGGTGCCGGTGTCGCGGCGGTTGACCCACATGCCGATCTGCTTGGCCGCCCCGAGATCGGTGTACAGGGTGCCGTTGCGATCCTGCCACTGACCCATGACCACCGGGTTCAACGGCGGCAGGCCGATATCGAGATAGGACAGCATCGGAACCCCGGGACCCGGTTCCCCGATACCCGGTACCGACTGGGCCAGCTCGAACACCCGCTCGATGGGGACGTTTGCCAGATGCATACCGGAATCGAATGCGGCTTGGGCCGCCCGGGCCACCTGGTTGAACGACATCTGTTCCACCGGAACCGAAATCGGGACTATCCCGGTGAACCAGCCGGTGGTCATGAACTCCGCCGGCGTGCGGGTGGTTGTCGGCGTGATCACGTTGTAGGTATCGACACCGCTCAACTCCCGTTCGGCGATCGCCGCGCAGGCGAACACCCCGCCGATGAAACGCACCCCGGCCGCAGCGCACACCGTCTCGAACCGGTCGCTGTCATGGGCGTCCATCAATCTGACGGTGATCAGGTCCCCGGTACACGGAACGTCCGAGTCGCCAAGCGGCAGCGGGAACGTCGGCAACGAGCCACCGTTGCGTTCCAGGAACGTGAGCCACTCGGCGACTTCGGAGGATTCCAGGGTGAGCGCCGAGGTGTACTTATGCTGCCGGGTGCAGTAGTCCAGATACCGGCCCGCCTCCGGCAGCTTGATCGGGGCGCCGCCCTCCACCAGAGCCGCGTAGTTCATGTGCATCTCCACGAACAACCCCACCATGAACATCGCATCGGCGTGGACATGGTCGATACTCGCGTAGAAGGTGAAGTGGTCGGCTCGCTGGATCACGCCGAACCGGAAGCAGTCCCACTGCAGTGGGCTGGGGGTGTCGAGGATGTGCTGACGCCACTGCGCCGCGTTCATCTCCCCGTTCCGAGTTGCGACGAACTGGATATCGGCGGGGTTCGCGACCGTGTGCCGGACGACGTTCTCCTGATCGTCGAACTGGAACCAGCTGTGATAGGTGTCGTGCCGGCGCAGATACGAGTTGATCACATAGGTCATCGCCCGGATGTCACAGCGGCCCGGGATGGTCCAGGCCGGAATCAGCAGACGCGCCATTTCCAGGCCGTTCTCCGAGTGGGCCCGGTAGGTGCGGATATGTTGCTCCTGCTGATAACTCGCCGGCACGGGACTCACCGGCGCCTGCGCCACCTTGGCGAGGCACCCCGGTGACGGACCCCATGACACCACAGAACCCGGCGCATCCACCCAGTCATGGATTGCCGTTAACGCAACCACTCAGTCCGCTCCCTATCCCATCCTGTCAGGCCACGTCAGCGGGCTGATGTACACACACCCGCCAGCGTCTCGCACAGGCTCTCGGCCAGCGCCCGAACAGTGGTGATGTCCATGGACCGGACCCGGATACCCGTCTCGGTTTCGATCCGGGTGCGCAGCTCGAGGTTGCCCAGCGAATCCAAACCATACTCTGAGATCGGCCGGTCCGGGTCAATCGACCGGCGCAGGATCAGACCGAGTTGTTCAGCCACCAGACGCCGGACCCGGGTGGGCCACTCCTCCCGGGGCAGCGAGTGCAGCTCTGAGCGGAAACTGCTGGTATCGGCCGGGCGATCGGCGCTGGACGCGAATGCTTCCGCGAATGGGCTGCGCGCCGCCAGGTCGGTCAGCCACGGTGTGCCCATCACGGGTGCATAGCCGGTGTGGGCGCGGTTGTGTCGCAGCACCGCCTCGAACGCATAGGCGCCCTCCTCGGGGCTGATCATCGTGGTATCGCCGGAGCCGGCCAGATGGCGGCCCGCACCGATCTCGTCCCAGGCCGCCCAGGCGATCGCCGTCGCGGGCAGACCCTGTGCGCGGCGCCACTGGGTGAAAGCGTCCAGCCAGCTATTCGCCGCGGCATAGGCGCCCTGGCCCGGAGAACCGAGCAGCGCCGCCGCCGAGGAGAACGAACAGAACCAGTCCAGCGGCTGAGTGGTGGTCGCGCGATGAAGATGCCAGGCGCCGTACACCTTCGGCGCCCAGTCCCGCTCGACCAGCTCATCGGTGATGTTGGTGAGGATCGAATCCTCCACCACCGCCGCCGCATGCAGAACACCCCGCACCGGCAGACCACTGGCAGTCGCCTCGGCCACCAGCCGGTCGACCGTTTCAGGTCGGGCGATATCGCCGCGGACGACCTCGATTTCGGTTCCCTCGGCACGCATATGCTCGATGTCCGCCAGCGCCTCGGGTGTCGGCCGCGAACGGGAGTTCAACACGATCCGCCCGCACCCGGCCGCCGACATCTTGGCCGCCAGGAACAGTCCGAGGCCGCCCAGTCCGCCGGTAATGATGTAGGAGCCGTCGGCCCGGAACACCGGGGCCTGTTCCGGCGGCACCACCACCTGGCTGTGACCGACCCGCGGCACCGACAGGAGCAGCTTGCCGGTGTGCTCGGCCGCACCCATCACGCGAATGGCGGTGGCCGCCTCGGCCAGCGGGTAATGGGTAGTCTCCGGCTGCGGCAGAACCCCATCGGCAGTGAGCCGGTACACCGTGGCGAGCAACTCACGAATCCGAGCCGGATGAGTGCTGCACATCAGGGCCAGATCGACGCCATAAAAGGACAGGTTGCGGCGGAACGGGAACAGACCCATCCGGGTGTCACCGTAGATGTCCTTCTTGCCGATCTCGACGAACCGGCCCCCGAAGGCCAGCAGCTCCACCCCGGCCCGTTGGGCGGCACCGGTGAGCGAGTTCAGCACGATGTCGACGCCGTATCCATTGGTGTCGTCGCGAATCTGGTCGGCGAAGGCCGTGCTTCGGGAGTCATAGACCCGCTCGACACCCATCCGCCGCAACATGTCGCGGCGATCCCTGGTACCTGCGGTGGCATAGATCTCAGCACCGGCCAGCCGGGCGATCGCGATCGCGGCCTGGCCGACACCGCCGGTGGCGGAATGGATCAGCACCTTCTCTCCGGACCGGATGCGGGCCAGGTCCTGAAGGCCGTACCAGGCGGTGGCTGCGGCGGTGGACACCGCAGCGGCCTGGTCGTCACGCAGTCCGGCGGGCAGCGTCACGGCCACATCCGCATCGCAGGTCAGAAAGGTGCTCCAGCAGCCGTTGGGCGACATACCACCCACGTGGTCGCCGACCCGGTGGCTGCTCACCCCGGACCCGACCGCGGTGACCACACCGGCAAAGTCGACCCCGAGCTGCGGGTTGCCGTCGAAGCTCGGGTAGCGGCCCATGGCGACCAGGACGTCGGCGAAGTTCAGGCTGGAAGCGGTGACGGCCACCTCGATCTGTCCCGGACCCGGAACCATCCGTTCGAAAGCCGTCAATTCCAGGGTCTGCAAATCGCCGGGAATCCGGATCTCCAGCCGCATCCCCTCGCGCTGGTGGTCAACCACCGTGGTGTGGCGCTCCTCGGGCCGCAGTGGGCTGGGGTATAGATGCGCGGTGTACCACTCCGCGTTGCGGAACGCGGTCTCGTCCTGCTCAGAGCCGAGTAACAGCTGCTGGGCGATGAACTTGCCCTCGGTCTGCTCGTCGACGTCGATCTGGGTCGGGCGAAGATGGGGATGTTCGGCACCGATGACGCGCAGCAGTCCACGCAGACCGGCCTGCTCGAGGTTGGGCCGCTCAGCTGGGAGGACGGTCTGCGCCCCGCGGGTGACGACGTACAGCCGCGGCGGATCACCGGCCAGTTCGGGCAGGTCACGGACGATCCGCACCAGGTGCCGGACATGGTCGGCGCCGCGGGCGGCCAGTTTCTCCTTCGGGCAGTCGTTTCGTGGTGCCTGCACCATGACCACATTGCTGAAACCGACCTCGCCGAAGTACGCGGTCAGACGCTGGGCGTTGGCCTCATGATCGGCGTGCTGCGGCCACGACATCGTGGTGACATCCGCGCCGTTGAGCTTGAGCGCGTCGGTAAGTTCGGAGACCAGAATGTCGGTGGTGTCCGATGCGCTCACCAGCAGCCAGGTACCGGAGCTGACGTGACCGGTCACCGCCGGCAACTCCTGCGTGCGCCACTCGACAGCCATCAGCCGCTCGTTGAGCACACGGTCACCCTCGGAGCCACCGGTGCCCATCGACAAACCCTCGGCGGCCAGCAGCACGGTGCCGTGCTCATCCATCAGGTGGATATCGGCCTCCACGCCGGAACCGTCCAGCGAAACGATTCGGGTCAGGCAGTAGCGCGCCTTATTCGCCGGACCGTAGACACCAAGACGACGCACCCCCAGAGGCAGCAGCAGGCCGCCGGTGCCGCTGTTCTGCACCCCGGGATGTGCCGCAACCGATTGGAAGCAGGCGTCCAGTAATGCCGGGTGCACACCGTATGCACTGTGCTGGGTCCGGATCACACTCGGCAGTCCGATCTCTGCCAGTATCGTCTCGCCGGAACCGCCCCCGTCATCCGCCGGGGCGTTCACGGCGACCAATGCCGTGAACGCCGGACCGAACTGCACACCGCGGGAGTCGAACCAGTGCCGGATATCTGCGCCATCGGCCCGCAGCGGATGCTCCGCGCGCAGCGCATCCAGATCATGATTAGCGGGCCGGCCGCCCGCACCGGAGGGGTCAGCGTCCCCGACAGCGCCGGTCTCGCCGACAGGTGCCAGGACCGCACTGGCCCGGCGCTCCCGCTCACCGTCCTGATCGGTTTCGATCAGGAAATCCAGCGTCCCGTTGCTGCGGACCGATGCTGCGGCAGTGACCTGAGTGTTCTGCTCCAACAACAGCATTCGCTCGAACCGGATATCTCGGACCTCGGCCGCCTCGCCGAGCACCGCACAGGCCGCAGCCAGCGCCATCTCGCAGAATGCGGCGCCCGGCATGGCCGGGACGGTGTTGACCTGATGATCGACCAGCCAGGGTAGCGCCGCGATACCAACGTCGGAGGCCCAGACGTGTCGCTCCGGCTGCTCCAGCAAACGCACATGCGAGCCGAGCAGCGGGTGGGCTGCCACCAGGTGGGAGCCCCGACCGGTCTCGGCTGTATTCGGGCGCAGGACCAACTCGCGGTGCGTCCAGGTCGGCAGGGGCGCATCGACCAGATGCCCGGTCGGCAGCCAAGACTCGAAATCGATCCGCGCGCCGGCCGAGTAGAGATCGCCGAGCAGGGCGCGCAACCCGTGCGGCATCTCCTGACCGCGCCGCATGGCCGCGATCGCAGCCACCTGAATGTCGAGTGCTCCGGCGGTCTGATCCACCGGCCGGGTCAGCAGCGGATGCGGCGACAGCTCCGCGAACACCCGGAAGCCGTCCTCCAGAGCGGCCTGCACGGCCGCTGAGAAGCGAACGGTGTGGCGCAGGTTGTCAATCCAGTATTCGACATCGCAGTACGGCTGCTCGCGCGGGTCGAATGAGGTGGCGGAATAGAACGGAACCTCCGGCGTCAACGGGGTGATGTCATCGAGCAACGCGGCGAGTTCCTCGAGTATCGGCTCCACCTGCGGGGTATGGGAGGCCACATCGACGGCGACCTCGCGCGCCATGATGTCCTGCGCCTCCCAGTCGGCAACGATCCTCCGGACGGTGTCGGTGTCACCGCCGATCACCGTCGACTGCGGGGAGGCCACCACGGCCACCACGACATCCTCGACGCCGCGACGCTCCAGTTCCTCACGAACCTTCTGGGCGGACAGCTCGACCGCGGCCATTGCGCCGCCACCGGCGATCTTCAGGCACAGTAGCGAGCGTCGGCAAATCACCTTGACGCCATCCTCAAGCGACAGCGCACCGGACACCACGGCGGCGGCGACCTCGCCCAGCGAGTGGCCGATGACCGCACCGGGGTTCACCCCGTGGGCCCTCATGGTGGCCGCCATTGCCACCTGCATCGCGAAAATCGTCGGCTGTACCCGATGGATTCCGGTCACGGTGTCCGGGGCCAGCATCGCCTCGGTGACCGAGAAATCGGATTCAGCGGCGATCAGCGGCTCGATATCGGTGATCGTGTCGGCGAAGACCGGTTCAGCGGCAAGAAGTGCAGCACCCATGGTGGCCCACTGGGATCCCTGGCCTGAGAACACCCATACCGGCCCGCGGTCGTCCTGGCCGACGGCGCTGGGGAACGGGTCCTCGCCGTCGGCGACCGCCCGCAGGCGGCCGGCCAACGCCGTCCGGTTTTCGGCGATCACGGCGGTACGTACCGGGCGATGGCCGCGGCGACGGGCCAGGGTGAAGGCGAGGTCGTCGAGTTTCAGGTCCGCGCCCGCGCTGTCGATCCACTCCGCCAGCCGGCGGGCGGTCCGCCGCAACTCATCGGCCGAGGTCGAGGACACCGGAAACACCAGCGCATCGGCGGGGACCGCCGGGGCCGGGTCGGCGGCAGGCGCCGGGTCCGGCGCCTGCTCCAGTACGACATGGACGTTGGTGCCGGACATTCCGTACGACGAGACCGCAGCGCGACGCGGGGCGATCCCCGGATCGACCGGCCACGGGACGCTCTCCCGTGGTACGAACAAACCCGTCTCGATGGCGGCTAGGTGCTCGGGGAGCCGCTTGAAGTGCAGATTCGGCGGCACCACACCATGACGAACCGCCAACACGGCTTTCAGCAGGCCCAGCACACCTGCAGCGGACTCGGCATGGCCGAAATTGCTCTTGACAGAGGTGAGCGCACAGCGTGCGGCCTGTCCGTACACCGTCGAGGTACTGGTGTATTCGATGGTGTCGCCGACCGGGGTGCCGGTACCGTGGCCCTCCACCATGCCGATGGTTGCGGGATCGACGCCGGCGTTGGTCAATGCGGCGCGAAACACTGCGACCTGCGCGTCCCGGGACGGCGTCAGAATGTTCTCGGTTCGGCCGTCCTGATTGGACGCGGTCCCGCGAATGACCGCCAGAACGCGGTCGCCGTCACGTTGGGCGTCATCGAGACGTTTGAGCAACACGACCCCGCAGCCCTCGGCCCGCACGAAGCCGTCGGCCTCAGCGTCGTAGGCATGGCAACGCCCGGTCGGCGAGAGCATGCCCTGGCCGGAGGCCGATGCGTACAGCCGTTGGTCGAGCATGAGCATCACGCCGCCGGCGAGGGCCATTTCGCTTTCGCCTTCGTGCAGGCTGCGGCATGCCTGGTGCACGGCAACCATGCTCGATGAACAAGCGGTGTCCACGGTCAGCGCCGGCCCCTGCAGTCCCAGGGCGTGGGAGATCCGGCCGGACGCCATGCTGAACGGGTTACCCGTGAAGGCGTAGGCCTGATCGAACGCACCCGCATCGCTGGTGACCATCGCGTAGTCGTCATGGGACATCCCGACGAAGACGCCGGTCGAGGTTCCCGCCATGGATGCCGGTGTGCGGCCGGCATGCTCCACAGCCTCCCAGGCGGTCTCCAGCAGCACCCGGTGCTGTGGATCCATCGCAGTGGCCTCACGCTCGTTGATCCCGAAGAAGTCGGGATCGAAGCCGTTGACATCTGCCAGGAAAGCCCCCCACCTCGATACCGACCGACCGACCACGCCGGACTCGGGATCATAGAGGTCGTCGGCGTCCCAGCGGTCTCGGGGAATCTCGGTGACCAGATCGTCACCCCGCAGCAGTGCCTCCCACAGCTTGTGCGGCGAGTCGATATCGCCGGGAAGCCGACAGGCCATACCGACCACGGCAATTGGGGTCATCATCGGGGGCGTAGAGGTTCCTCGCACGTCGTTCACACCTCGTTCTTCGTCGATGCGGGGCAAGTTGTTTCTCACTGCCGGACAAGTCACGAGTTCGCCGATGTGAGTCGCGTCTTTGCGCCGACATCAACCCGAAGTTGCCAGTTCCGGCAATAGCTTAACCGCTTCGAGATAAAAACGCGAGACCTATTTTCGCTCCAGCATTACGCCCGAAGCGCAAACTCCATTCCGCCAGCCGCCCATCCCGCGAAGCAATCTCGAGATTAGCTGTTGCTCAGATGACGCACCCCATCGCCGACGGTAAGGCGACCGCAATACCGGGACCATCGAGGGAATAACCGCTGTTCACGCCCCTTAGCTAGCTTGCTGCCAGCCCATCCGGCACCAGTTGAGCCCGGGTCCGACTACGGTTGCGGACCCTCGTTAGGGTTGCGGGAGATCCAAGACCAGGAATTCTATCGATTCGACTGAAAAGAGTACTGCAGCAAATATTTTTCCGACCGCGCAACGTCCGGCCCATGCACCCGCTGGTAAATCGATATTCAACCGACACAGCACTGCGGGAGACACCACTTACCGACCTGCCGATCGGGATGCCAAACCGGCCCAATGCTGAGAGCTTTCGCTAACCTGCTGAGAAGATATTATTCATTCTGATCAGGTATCTTCGAAGTTTTCTCAGCTACACCGCAACTTACCTGAGAGCAGACTGAGATCACTCATGACGCGCTTCCGGAGGCAATCTCCGCTCGCGTGTCGCCGCCGAGCGTTCTTTGTTTTCATACCGCCGTCAGCGTTGTCGATAGGGGATCGGCAAAATAACCAATAAGGAATTAATAGCTATTTCATGAAAACAACAGATAAATGGTCAAAGACGGCGTCGGCGTCACTTTTCCGGGGCCAGTTACACAGGCGCAAAAGCCATTTACGACGACCGAATTCGACGGTCAGTGATGTTAGCCAGAGCACTATCCCGATGCCCGATGGGACCATCCCGGCGGGCGGTGAACAGCTACAACGAGGGAACTAACCGGCAGCCGTCCTGGCCCGGGGAGCTCCGTACCTGGAGCCGGATTCGACGATCGGACCGAATCCGCGCCTGCGAGCCGTCGCGGCACCGAGCCGAACCAGGGCCGCGGTGCCGACAAACCCCGCTTGATCCGAGGCTACCAGCGGGGTGAGCAGGCGGTTATGGACCATGGCGAAGGCCAGTCGGGCCCCGGGAATCGCCCAGCCGAACGAGCCGCCTAGTCCGACGTGTCCAAAACCCGGGAGAACCCCCGGAACGGGCAGGCCATGAAAACCAAGATGAAACGCGAGCGGCATGATGAGGTTGCGGTCGGGCCTCAGGTTGGGGCGGCCGGCCAGCGTGGCGACTCGCTCAGCCGACAGGTAGCGGCGGCCATCGATCATGCCGGCATTGGCTATCGCCCCGTACATCCTGGCCAACGCCCGCGCCGTGATCACACCGTTGGCGGACGGTAGTTCGGTGTCGAGCAGCGGCATGTCCCGCTGGACGACCGCTTTCATACCGGGGAAGTACATCGAGCCGAAACCTCCGGAGCGGTCCAGGATCGCCACGGCCGGCGCCACGGCGTTGAACACCGGATTGGGGATATTGAGTTGGGGCCCGATGATTCGTGCGACGCGGGTGGGTGCATCGGCCGGCGGTCGACCGAGGTGGACACCGTCGGTGTCCAGCGGCGCGGCCACCTCGGTGCGCATCAACGCGCGCATCCCCTTGCCGGTGACGGCGCGAGCCAGCCCGGACAGCAGCCAGCCGTAGGTCAGGGCGTGGTAAGCGGATCTACCGACGTGCGGCCCGGTCGCTGCAGCGGCGATCCGCTCCTCCATATGCCGGTGGTCGAGAAGTTCTCGTTTGCGCACACCACGCAGATGCGAAAGCCCGGCGCGGTGGCGCATCACATCGCGGACGGTGATCGCGGCCTTGCCGTTGGCGCCGAACTCGGGCCAGTACTCGGCGACCGGTGCGTCGTAGTCGAGCAGGCCCCGGTCGGCGAGCCGGTGGATCACCGTGGAGGCGACTCCCTTGGTGGCGGAGAACACCATTGGCGCGGTATCGGCCGACCAGCGCACTCGGCCGCGCCGATCTGACCATCCGGTCCATACGTCAACGACCGGTTGGCCGTCCAGGTACACGGCCAATGCTCCTCCCCCGAACTTGGGATGCGGAAAGAGACCGGCGAAACCTCGCACTGCGCAGGCGAAACCGGGATCGGCGGCTCCCTGCACCCCATGGGGCAGATCTAAACCGCGACTTTCAGCCGAAGCCCGGGTCACCCGGTTGAACTTACAAGCCTGACGCGCAGTCACCGGAAATCGTTGTCGAACCGTTAGATTCGTCGGAGGCGGCAAGGATTCGCTGGGCGGCAAGGGCCGGAGTCAATTCGCCGTTGCGGACCTGCCTTTCCACCTCGGCCCGAATCGCCTGCACGCCGGAATGCCGCAGCACCCGGTCAAGTACGGCGTCGCGAACCATCGCCCAGGTCCAGTCCACCTGCTGGGCTCGCCGGCGGGCCTGGAATTCACCGGCGCCGGTCAGGACAGCGCGGTGCTCCAGCACCGTATCCCACAGTTCCACCAACCCGGTTCCCTCGACCGCGCTCATCGTCAGAACCGGTGGGCGCCATAATGTTTCACGCGGGTATATCAGCCGGATCGCGGCCGACAACTCGCGCGCCGCGGCGGTGGCTTCGATGGCGTGCTTGCCGTCGGCCTTGTTGACCACAACGATGTCGGCGAGTTCCAGCACACCTTTTTTGATGCCCTGGAGCTGATCGCCGGTGCGGGCGAGAGTCAGGAAAACGAAGGTATCAACCATTTGGGAGACAGCGACCTCCGACTGCCCCACCCCGACGGTCTCGACCAGGACCACGTCGAAACCGGCCGCCTCAAGCAACACGATGGTCTCCCTGGTGGCCCTCGCCACCCCGCCGAGTGTGCCCGAGGTTGGAGACGGCCGGATGTAGGCCTTCGGGTCAACGGCGAGCCGCGCCATCCGGGTCTTGTCACCAAGGATCGAACCGCCGGTGCGGGTCGAGGAGGGATCGACCGCCAGCACCGCAACCCGATGGCCAGCGTCGATGAGATACATGCCGAGCGCCTCGATCATGGTGGACTTGCCGACACCCGGGACACCGGTGATCCCGATATGCATCGCTGAACCCGCGGTCGGCATCAGCTCCATCAGCAGCTGCTGGGCCTGCTCGCGATGATCGGACCGGGTTGATTCGACCACCGTGATTGCCCGCGCCAGAGCGGATCGGTCACCACCACGAACAGCCCCGGCCAATTCGCGAACGGCGCGGCCCGCCGAACCGTCCGGGACCATCAGCTCACGTCATAACCGAGCCGGTCGGCCAGCTTGGTGAGCAAGCTGACCGCGGCCTCGCCGATGACGGTTCCGGGCGGGTAGATCGCGGTGGCGCCGGCGGCGTACAACTCGTCGAAGTCGCCGGGTGGCACGACCCCGCCGACCACGATCATGATGTCGGGGCGCCCGACGTCGGCCAGCGCAGCACGTAGCGCGGGCACCAGCGTGAGATGCCCGGCGGCCAGGGAGGACACCCCGACCACGTGCACGTCATTGTCGGCGGCCTGCCGGGCGACCTCATCGGGGGTGGAGAACAACGAACCGACGTCGACATCGAACCCGATGTCGGCAAAGGCGGTTGCAATGACCTTTTGTCCGCGATCGTGGCCGTCCTGGCCCATCTTGGCCACGAGGATACGAGGCCGGCGGCCGTCCGCCTCGGCGAACTTCTCGGCCAGTCGGGTGGCTTCGGATAATCCAGTGATGCTGCCTCCTGTGCCTGCTCCCGCCCGCGCGGTGCCGTGCCCTCCACGGTGTCCTCCCGCGAGTCCCACCTCATCGCGGTAAACCCCGGAGATGGTGCGAATCTCGGCTTGGTGCCGCCCGTACACCTTTTCCAGCGCGTCGGAGATTTCACCGACCGTTGCCTTGGCCCGGGCGGCATCGATGGCCTGCGCCAACAGATTATCGCCGAGTCCGTCGCCCCCGCTGCGGCCATCGGCAGCCGCCGCCCGGGTGAGCCGGGCCAGCGCCGCCTGCACCGAAGCCTCGTCCCGATCGGCGCGCAGTTGTTGAAGCTTCACCAGCTGCTCGGCGCGGACACGGCTGTTCTCAACCTTGAGCACGTCGATATCGGGATTCTCATCGACCTGATACTTGTTCACCCCGATCACCGGCTGCAGACCGGAATCGATCCGGGCCTGGGTTCGGGCGGCGGCCTCCTCGATCCGCAGCTTCGGGATACCGTCGCTGATCGCCTGCGCCATTCCCCCCAGCTCGGTCACCTCGGCGATGTGGGTGCGGGCCCGCTCAGCCAGCGCATGGGTTAGCCATTCCACGTAGTACGAGCCGCCCCACGGATCGATAGGACGCGTCGTTCCCGACTCCTGCTGCAACAGAAGCTGGGTATTGCGGGCGATACGCGCGGAGAAGTCGGTGGGCAGCGCGAGTGCCTCGTCGAGGGCATTGGTGTGCAGCGACTGGGTGTGTCCCTGGGTTGCCGCCATAGCCTCGATGCAGGTCCGGGCCACGTTGTTGAATGGATCCTGGGCCGTCAGCGACCATCCCGATGTCTGCGAATGGGTGCGCAGCGAAAGGGATTTGGGGTTGCGTGCACCGAATCCGGCAACCAGTTCACTCCACAGGAGACGTCCGGCCCGGAGCTTGGCGACCTCCATGAAGAAGTTCATCCCGATACCCCAGAAAAAGGACAGCCGAGGCGCGAACGCGTCGATATCCAGACCGGCGTCCAGTCCGGCCCTGAGGTAGTCGACACCGTCTGCCAGCGTGTACGCCAGTTCGAGATCCGCTGTGGCACCGGCTTCCTGGATGTGGTACCCGGAGATCGAGATCGAATTGAACTTCGGCATATGCATGCTGGTGTAGGCGAAGATATCGGAGATGATGCGCATCGACGGCGTGGGCGGATAGATGTAGGTGTTGCGGACCATGAACTCCTTGAGGATGTCGTTCTGGATGGTCCCGGCGAGCTTCTCCGGCGGCACACCCTGCTCTTCGGCCGCCACCACGTACAGCGCCAGAATCGGTAGCACCGCCCCGTTCATGGTCATCGACACCGACACTCCCGACAGGTCGATACCGTCGAAGAGCTGCCGCATATCGAGGATGGAGTCGATCGCCACACCGGCCATCCCCACATCACCCTGCACCCGGGGGTGATCGGAGTCATAACCCCGGTGGGTGGCCAGGTCGAACGCCACCGACAGACCCTTCTGCCCGGCGGCGAGATTGCGCCGGTAGAAAGCGTTGGAGTCGGCGGCGGTGGAAAACCCGGCGTACTGGCGGATGGTCCAGGGCTGGTTGACATACATCGTCGGGTAGGGCCCGCGGATGAAGGGCGGCTCACCGGGAAACGTGTTCACCGGATAACCCGCCGCCGCGGCTGCTGCGCGGTCCGCACCGATATAGAGCGGCTTGACGACGATGCCCTCCGGGGTGTGCCAGTCCAGCTGTTCAGCCGCATAGCCGTGGGCCCGGGACATCGCCGCGATACGGTCCGCCGCGGCGACCGGAGTTGGCGCGGTCGGATTGTCGCCGTCGCCTAGCGGGATCTTGGCGAAACTCGGCACCGCGGAACGGATCTCAGATCGCGTCATATCAGGCCCCCAACCGGCTGAGCATCAGCGCGAGGGTCGCGACCGCGTCGATCCCGGTGCCGAGACAACCGTCCGGCCTGATGTCCACCGGCACCCGTTCCACCGCCGCTTCCGGACCGGCCAGATACAGTCGCTCGATCCCGGCCGCCCGGGCAGCGGGTACGACAGCGGCCAGCTCCGCCCCGTAGCGGGCTTCGGTGCCGCAGATCACGGCCAGCGAAGTAGCGGCCCCGCGCACCACGTCCTCGATCTCGGCGGGCCCGACGGTGCCGGGGTTGACGGCCTGAATCCCGCCGCTCGCGAGCAGGTTCGCAACGAAAGTGGACCGGCGGTTGTTCTCCGCCAGCGGACCAAGCGGCAGCAGCAGTACCCGGGGACGCTGGCCGGTACGGTCCCGATACGCATCTGACCGGTCGCGTAGTTGCTCGAAGGCTGCCGCGTAGCGCACCCCCGACGCGGTCTCGCCGGCCTGCGGCAGTTCGGTCTCCCCGAGATCGGGGAACTCGTTGACTCCAGTGACCGCTGTGCGCCGATGGGCGATATCGTCGGCGCGGCGGTCCCGGGTCTGGCGGATCTGAGCTGACAGGTAGTCGACGGCATCCCGGAAACCACCGCGGGCCTCGATAGCCTGAAATTGCGACCAGGCCTGCGCGGCAAGCGTTTCGGTAAGCTCCTCGACGTACCACGAGCCGCCCGCAGGATCGAGCACCCGGCCGATGTGGGACTCCTCAAGCAACAGAAGCTGGGTGTTCCGGGCGATACGCCGGGCGAAATCCGGCGTCGCACCCGGGAGTCCACCCGGTATCGCGCTGTCGAACGGAAGGGCGGCAACCGTATCCGCTCCCCCGACACCGGCGCCGAATACAGCCACGGTGGTGCGCAGCATGTTCACCCAGGGATCCCGCTGGGTCATCATCGCCGGTGAGGTGACCGCGTGAATCCGCAGAGCTCCTGAGTCAGGATGGCCGAGCACTTCGGCGATCCGGCCCCACAATCGCCGGGCCGCACGGAGTTTCGCGATGCTCATGAACTGGTCGTCGTCGGCGACCAACCGGACGCTGATCTGATCCAGCGCAGCGGGGACGCCGCTGCCGGCGTTGGTCAGCAGTCGCAGATAGTCGGTAGCCGCCGCGAGGACACCGGCCAGTTCCCAGCTCGCGTCGGCGCCGCGATTGTGAAACGCGGGGCCGTCGACGGTGATCGCCCGCACTCCGTGCCCACTGTCGATCCCGGTGGCCACGGTGAGCATATCGGCGACATCGGGAGCCGGCAGACCGCTCACGGCTGCGGTCAGCGGGTCCGCGCCGAGGTCGATGGAAATCGACCCACGCCTGTCCGCATCCGCGCCGGCGACCAGTCCCATCACCTGCCCGGCCGCAGCACAGAAATCAGTTCCGGCGTCAAGGATCACCGGAGCGAGTTCCAGATAGACACCTTCCAGCCAGCGATCGAGCTGTCCGGCTTCGATACCGGTGTCTCCCACTCGCAGCAGCAGGGCACTGACGCCCTCGGTCAGGGCGTCCAGGACCGCGGAGTTCCCGTCGGCGGCCGTGCCGACGAATCCGGGAGCCGGGAACTCGCCGACTACCTTCCACCCGGCCAGCACGTCCCGATGGCGGTCGGCGCCGCGCACGAAGGGCCAGTCACCGGGCAGCGACGGTTCCGGCAACGCGTCGAGCGCGGTGTACAGCGCCCGAATCGGGAAGCCCTCATAGGTCGGCGTATCCAGCAGGCGCTCCGGCTCGGCCGGCAGGTCTGCCGCATCGCACGTCCCGCTCTTGGCGAGTACGCCGGCCACCGCGTCGCGCCACCGTGCGCGGGCCTGAACCAGGTCTTCCGCCTCGACTGGGGACACCGGCTGCTCCTTAGCTCCGGCGGCACTCACCGCCTGACCCTCAGGCTAAATGATCCGCGCCCTTCCGCAGCCGCCGCGTACCGCCGTTCATCGGCTCACGTCGCCCGGGTCCGCATGTAGCCCCCGGTAGCCTTGGCGGTTGTGACCGCACCGATGCTCAGGCGCGGCCTGACGACCCTGGGCAACGTGGCCACCGCGCTGTCGGTCAGCGCGCGGCAACTGAGCCGGGCCCGGCTCCTGGTGAGCGCGATCACGATCATGTCGCTGGTGACCGTCGTCCTGGTGGTTCCGTTTCCCACCGCCGTCCAGATGCGCGACTGGGCCACCTCGGTGGGCCCCTGGCTGCCGCTGGCCTTCTTCGGTGCACATGTCGCCGTCACGGTCCTGCCGTTCCCGCGCACCGCCTTCACCCTGGCGGCCGGACTGCTGTTCGGCCCGGCACTGGGGATCGCCATCGCGGTGACGGCGAGCACCACCAGCGCCCTGATCGCACTGCTGCTGGTACGGGCCTTCGGCTGGCGGCTCAACGGGCTGGTGGGTCATCCCGGGATCGAATCGCTGGACGCCCGACTGCGCGAGCGCGGGTGGCCGGCGGTGCTGTCGCTGCGACTGATCCCGGCGGTGCCGTTCTCGGTTCTGAACTATGCCGCCGGCGCCTCTGCCGTGCGGGTCGTGCCCTATCTCCTGGCGACCCTGGCTGGACTTCTCCCGGGCACGACGGCCGCCGTCATTCTCGGAGACGCCATGACCGGCGACGTCAACCCGTTGCTGATCCTGGTGTCGACGGGCATCGCAGCGCTGGGGGTCACCGGTCTGGTGTACGAGCGGCGCCGATACCGGCGGGATGTCGGCTCAGTCCGCCGGGGGCTCAGTCGTGAAAAACCCCGCGAATGAGACTGTCGACCGGGATGTTGCACCTGTCACGCAAATCCTGCACCGGCGAGCGGATGGCGTCGATCTCCGCCTGCGTCTGCGGGTTGGCGGTCAGGTAAGTCTGCACCGTGCTGACCGCCTGCGATTTGGGCAGCCCCTGTACGCCGGAGAACAGTTGGTTCACCTCCGGGTGGGTCAGGAAGTATCCGGCCATGGCCGCCGCCACCTGGCTTTCCACGGCGGTGATATCCGCGGCCGTGCACCCCGGGCCGGGCGCGGCAGTGGCGGATGGCGCGCCCGCGACCAGCACAGCGCCGGTGCCGAGGACCGCGACGGCGACGCGTCGGGCGAACAGAACTGAGGCTGACATAGAGCTCCCGTTGTAGACGACGGGCCGATTCGGAGCGGCCGCGCCTACACTAACGTACAAACCCCGAGATTGAAGGACGCGCTGATGCAGAAACGCCCATCGTTGATTGTCGTCGCGGCGGCAGCCGGAGCCGTCGCGGCTCTCATGGCCGCCCCGCTGGCCCTGGCCGAGGATGGCGGCGGCGGTCCCAACAACCCGCTGCTGCCCGGTTGCGATACCACCGGCGGAAGCTCGATCACCGGCGGCCAGATGACGGACTGCGCGAGCCCCGGCAGCTCCGAACTGCGGGCCACACCCAATGACCTCGGCATCATGGGGGCCGAGGTCGACGAGCCTATGTTTGGGATGTTCGGCTGGTAGGCGGCTCGACGGCCTCCGCCGAGGCCGGCGGCAGCAGCGCACCGAGGTGATCGGCCGCAGCATCCCCGCCTAATTGGGCTGCGCCGAGAGACGAAATCGGCTTTCGCGCCTCAGACTCGGCCTTGGCCACCGCCTCGGCGATATCCGGATCGGTCCGGGTGTTGAACCAGTCCGCGACCTCGTCGGAGTCATCCTCCGGCTTGGGCAGGTCGGTCTCCACCGGCGACGGCTGGTACCGGAACACCCCGTCGGAACCCGGCGCACCGAGCATCTTGGTGAAGCCCTCCAGGGCGGACCCGAAGTCGCTGGGCACGAGCCATACCTTGTTCGCCTCGCCCTTGGCCATCTCCGGCAACGTCTGCAGGTACTGATAGGCCAGCATTTCCGGGGTGGGTCGGCCGGCCTTGATCGCCGCGAAGGTCTTCTCGATGGCTTTGGCCTCACCCTGGGCCTGCAGGTACTGCGCAGCCCGCTCGCCCTGCGCCCGCAGGATCCGGGACTGCCGTTCGGCCTCGGCGGCCAGGATCGCGGCCTGCTTGGCGCCCTCGGCGGCCAGGATCTGCGACTGTTTTTGCCCCTCCGCCTGCTTGATCGACGCCTCCCGGGTGCCTTCCGCGGTCAGAATCATTGCACGCTTCTCCCGGTCGGCGCGCATCTGCTTCTCCATCGAGTCCTGGATCGATGGCGGCGGATCGATACTGCGCAACTCCACTCGGGCCACCCTCAGACCCCACCGGTTGGTGGCCCCGTCGAGCACCCCGCGCAACTGGGCGTTGATCTTGTCACGGCTGGTGAGGGTTTGTTCCAGAGTCATCCCGCCGACCACGTTCCGGAGGGTGGTGGTGGTCAGCTGCTCGACACCCACGATGTAATTGCTGATCTGATAGACCGCGGCCTGCGGGCTGGTCACCTGGAAGTACACCACTGTGTCGATATTGACCGTCAGGTTGTCCTCGGTGATGACAGGCTGCGGTGGAAAGGACACCACCCGCTCACGCAGGTCGACGCGGGCCCGGATGCGATCGATGAACGGGATGAGCAGCGTCAGCTGGCCGGATACGGTCTTGCTGTAACGCCCCAGTCGTTCGATCACCGCCGCCTCGGCCTGCGGGATCAGTGCCACGGACTTGGCGACGATAATGATGGCAAACACCACCAGCACCACCAGCAGCACCAGGCCGGTAATTGCACCGTCCATATCGCGTCCTCCTTCGGTTAGGTGTTACGGGGCTTTCCATACCACCGCGGTGGCCCCATCGATGTGCATGACGGTCACCTGGTCACCGGTCTGGTAGACCGCGTCATCGTCGAACGGCCTCGCGGTCCACACCTCGCCGTCCAGATTGACCTGGCCCTGGTCCCGGTTGATCAGGTCGAGGACCAGCGCATGCTTGCCCTCCAGCGCCTTCACCGGATCGGGAAGGCCCCGGCCGGCGGTCAGCCGGCGGCGGACCGTTGGGCGTACCAGAACCAGGAGGAGAACCGACACCACGAGGAAGACCACTCCATCGGCCCAGATGGGCAGGCCGAACAGCCAGCTCGAACCCGCCGCGGCGAGCGCGCCGCCACTGAGCATGAGCAGGAACATATCCCCGGTCAACGCCTCAGCACCGGCTAGCCCCAGAGCGGCGACCAGCCAGATCAGCGAAGCGCTCATAACGCCACGATACGCGCCACTCGGCGGGCCCGGCACAGCCTGAGCCGGAACGAACCAGCCATTAGACTTCCGTCATCATGTGGTGCCCAAGCGTCTCACTGTCGGTGTGGTCGAATGCCTGGCTGGCCGGCCAGGCCGCTCCTGACGATGTCCTCGACGCGTTAAGCTCATGGGCACCAACACATTCGGTCATCGCCTATGACGCGGTCGCCGCGGGCCGGACCGGATTGCCCTGGCCCGATATCGATAACGGTGGCGCGATGTCCCTGCTGCAGACATTGCGCACGGCGGCGGGTGGACGTGGTGATACCCGTCGGCCGGACCGCCGGGCCATCAGCCTCACGCTGCCGGTTCCGGGCGACGTCCGGGGTCTGGCTCCGGGCACCCAGTTCCAGAACGATGCGGTGGAAGCCGGCGAGGCGGTGATCGTCAGCGTCCCCGACGGGACGGCGATCGGCCTGGTACCGGTTTTCGAGGACGCCGACACCGATGACCCGGCGGCGTTGTCCTGGTCGGTCTACTCTCTGCCACGTGTCCCGGCGCCGGAGTACCCGAACCTGGGCGAGGCCGAATATGAGCTGAGATCGGCAGTGCGATCGGCGGCCGAGGCCCTGGATACGGTGCGGCCCGCACCAGGTGCCGAGGACCCGCGGGCCCTGGTCGAAGAGGTGCTGCAGGCACATTGCCACCACCGGACGCCCGAGCATGCCCCCGCCCGGGCGTTACGGGTGTTGTCGACGGCCGCGCACGTGGATGCGATCATCATCGTCAGTTCCGGACTCGCCCCGATTGGCACCCATAGCGCCTCAGAAGCCGGTATCGCCGACGCGGCGCTGCGACCGTTGGCGGCGGTGGTTCGTTCCGCCAGGACGGCGGCGGTCAGCGCGATCCTGGAGTCGGCCTGGCAATAGCCGCGGCTGCGGCTGCACTTGCCTCACAGTCGGCGGTGCAGAACCGGCCGTTGACGCTGGCACCGTAGCCGGGAACAGGCTCGGCACCAACGACTCTGGATGCCTCGCGGCCATCCCGTTTCTCGTCGAGCAGGTCGAGCGCCATTGCGGCAAAACGCGGTTGGGCATTCGGCGTGGTTGCGCGGGCGAGGGCAACACCGAGTTCGTCGGCCTGCTCGGCGAGTTCGCTGTCCAGGTCCCAGATCACCTCGATATGGTCGGCGACGAACCCGACGGGACACACGATGACAGCTTTGGCCCCGCCTTCCGCCAGCGTCGACAGGTGTTCGCCCACATCGGGTTCCAGCCACGGCACCTGCGGTGGCCCGGACCGGGACTGCCACACCAGGTCGTAGTCGGCATACCCGGCCGCCGCGGCCACCAGGCCCGAGGTGTAGGCGACCTGCCGCGGGTACAGGCCCGGACCGCAACGATCGACCGCGCGCATCGGAATCGAGTGTGCGGTGAACACCAGCCTCGCCCCGGCGCGCAGCGGTTCAGGAAGCCCGGCAGCGGCTTCGGAGATCGCATCGGCGAACATCTCAACGAGGAACGGGTGATCGAAGTACTGCCTCAGTTTGACCAGTTCCGGCGCGGGCCCGCCCTCGGACGCCTCAACCGCCGACCTGGCCCGCGCGATATCCTCCTGATACTGCGTGCACCCGGAGTAGCCGCCCCAGGCCGATGTGGTGAACACCGCGGCGCGGGCGATGCCGTCGGCTTTCATCTGCGCGACGGTGTCCTCGACGAACGGGTGCCAGTTGCGATTACCGAAGTACACCGGCAGCGTCTCGCCGCGGTCGGCCAACTCGGTTCTGATGGCCTCGATCAAAGCGCGGTTGATGCGATTGATCGGCGACACTCCGTCGAAGTGCAGGTAGTGCTCGGCCACCGACTCAAGTCGCTCCCTCGGGATACCGCGCCCGCGGGTTACGTTCTCCAGGAACGGCATCACCTGCTCGGGCCCCTCGGGTCCGCCGAAGGACAGCAGGAGCAGCGCGTCGAACTGCGAGCCCGCCATCACAACAGCTGGGTGCTGGCGCCGCCGTCGGCGAAGATGACGGTTCCTGTGGTGGCCGGCAGCCAGTCCGACAGCAGCGCGCATACGGTCTTGGCCACCGGGGTGGGGTCCTTCATATCCCAACCCAGCGGGGAACGTTGATCCCAGCCCTCCTCGAGCATCCTCATCTCGTCTTTGAACTGATCGCCGAGCGCGCCGCCCATGATCGCGCTCATCGCGAGCGTCCGGATCGGTCCGGCTGCAACCAGATTGGATCGGACGCCGACCTTGCCGGCCTCCCGCGCGACGAAACGATTGACCGACTCCAGCGCGCTCTTGGCGACCGTCATCCAGTTGTACGCCGGCATCGCCCGGGTGGGATCGAAGTCCATCCCCACGATGCCGCCGCCCGGGTTCATGATCGGCAGAACCGCCTTGGCCAGCGAGGCGTAGGAGAACGCGGAGATGTGGATACCCTTGGCGACGTCTTCATAGGGAGCCTCGAAGAACGGGTTGATACCCATACCGCTGGGTGGCATGAAGCCGATGGAGTGCACCACCCCGTCCAACCTGTTACCGGTACCGATCACTTCGCCGACCCGGTCCGCCAGGGTGTCCAGGTGCTCGGAATTCTGTACGTCGAGTTCCAGCAGAGGCGCCTCGGCCGGGAGCCGGGAGACGATTCGCCCGATGAGTTTCATCCGGTCATAACCGGTGCAGACGACCTCCGCGCCGGCCTCCTGCGCCACCCGGGCGATATGAAAAGCGATCGAGGAATCGGTGATGATCCCCGTCACGAGGATGCGTTTACCGCCAAGAATTCCTGTCATGTCACGTCCTTCCGGTGCAGCGTGATTAATGGCCCATACCCATACCACCGTCGACCGGGATCACCGCGCCGGAGATATAGGCCGCATCCTCCGATGCCAGGAAGCTGACCGCCCCGGCCACCTCCTCGGCGGTGCCGATCCGCTTGGCCGGGATGAACTCCAGCGCGCCCTGTTGGATCCTCTCATCGAGTTCGCGGGTCATATCGGTGTCGATGAAGCCCGGGGCGACCACATTGGCGGTGACCCCCGCCTTGGACAGCTCCCGGGCGATCGATCGGGCCATGCCGATCAGCCCGGCCTTCGATGCCGCGTAATTGGACTGGTTCCCAATACCCCAGGTTCCGGAGACCGAACCGACGAAGATCATCCGGCCGAACCGCTGCCGCTGCATGCTGCGACAGGCCCGTTGCGCGACGCGGAACGCCCCGGTGAGGTTCGCGTCGATCACCTTCTCGAACCGCTCCTCGGTCATCCGCATCAGGAACGCGTCCGCGGCCACCCCCGCGTTGGACACCAGGATCTCGACCGGTCCCTGATGCTCCTCCACCGCGGTGAAAGCGCCACCGACGGCGTCGTTATCGGTCACATCGCACTCGACCCCGAACAGACCCTCGGGTGCCCCGCTGCCGCGGTGGGTTACTGCGACCCGATGGCCATCGGCGGCGAGACGACGGGCGATGGCCAGTCCTATGCCCCGGTTTCCGCCGGTGACCAGAACCGAGCGGGACACAAACGGCGGCCTGCCGCCCTCGCGGGAGTCGGCTTCGGTGGTGTGGCTCATCCCCGACAACTTAGTGCCTCATGTTGGTGGCGCCGAAACCGACACCATGGTTGCCCCCGAAGCAGAACAGCGACCCCGAGGTCAATCTCGGCGCGGAATCAGCCGGGCAGCCGCCGGTTGATCAGCAACGCCGCCAGGGCGGCCAGCGCGAGCAGCACCGAGCCAAGCCGCAACCAACCGGCGCTGGCGTCGCCCTTGATGGTTTCGTAGCCGATTTGGTCCTGCAGCGAGGTGAAAACCTCCTTGAGCTGCTCCAGGGTCGCCGCGGAGTAGTGATTCCCATCGGACAGTTCGGCGATTTTGTCGAGCATGTCCTCATCGACCGGCACCGGCTGACGCTGGTCGTTGATCTCGACATAGCCGTACGGGGTGCCGAAGGACACCGTGGAGATCGGCACGCCCTGGTCCCGGGCGGTCCGAGCCGCGGTGAAAGCGCCCTTGGGGTTGTCCGGATTGGACGGCACGGTCTCCTTACCATCGGACATCAGCACGATTCGTCCCGGAGCCGGCTCGTCGCCGCCGCCGATGACCGCACCGACGGTCGCGATGGCCTGCAGTGCGGTGAAGATCGCCTCACCGGTCGCGGTCCGATCGGCCAGCTGCAATTTGTCCAACGCAGCCTTGGTGGCTTCCCGGTTGGTAGTCGGCGAGACCAGGACCGTCGCGGTCCCGGCATAGGAGATCAGTCCCAGGTTGATACCGGTGGTGAGCTCGTCGGCGAACTGTTTGGCCGCCTCCTGGGCGGCAGCGAGACGACTCGGTTCGACATCGGTTGCCCGCATCGACTGCGACACGTCAACCACCAACATGACCACTGCGCGGTTGCGCGGGATGCGCACATCGTTCTGCGGGCCGGCCATCGCGATGGTCAGCAGCACGAGTGAGGCCACCAGCAGGATCGCCGGCAAGTGACGCCAGCGGCTGGGGCGTTGCGGCGCAACGCTTTCCAGCAGTTCCATATTGGCGAAACGCAGGATGCGCTTCTGCCGGGCAACTTGCACGACGATATAGAGCGCCACCAGGCCCGCGACGGCCAGCAGGAACAGGAAGAACCACGGGTGGGCGAAATTCGTCAGCCCCATCGGGCCGAGCAACGGCAGGTTCATCGGCGAACCCCCGCCCCGGTCACTGGACGCCCGCCATGGCTCCACGCCGCCGGGAGGCCACGAACCGCACGATATCGGCGATCCAGTCACGGTCGGTGCGCAGCGTCAGCAATGGCGCACCGCAGCGGCGCAGGGTACGCGCGACCTCATCACAGTGAATTGCCGCAGCCCGGGCGAAGTCGTCGCGTAATTGTGCGTCGATGGTGAACTCCCGGGTGACACCGGACTCGGTGTCCTGCAGAATCACATCACCGACATCGGGCAGCTCGACGTCCCTGGGGTCGAGCACCTCGATCCCGAGCACCTCGTGACGGGCGGCAATGGCCCGCAACGGCCGGAACCAGTCGATCGGACCGAGGAAGTCACTGATGATGACGGCCATTCCACGCCGGCGCTCCGGGCGCCGCAGGGCATCGATGGCAGCACCGAGATCGCCCCGCACGCCAAGCGGGGCCCGGGGGGCTGTCGCGATGGTTCGCAACAGTGTCTGCTCATGCTGGCGCCCGGATCGCGCCGGGACCCGCAGGATGTCCTGACCGTTGGCGATCAACGCGCCGATCCGGTTACCGCCCCCGCTGTTGAGGTAGGTGATCGCCGCGGCCGCCCCGACCGCCAGGTCGCGCTTCTCACAGTCGGCGGTGCCGAAGTCGAGACTCGCCGAGACGTCGACGACAAGCCAGGTCTCCAACTCCCGGTCGGCGATCATCTGCCGGACGTGCGGGTGTGTGGTGCGCGCGGTAACCGACCAGTCCATCCGCCGAACGTCGTCACCAGGCTGGTAAGGCCGCGAGTCACCCGGTTCGGAGCCGGGACCGGGGAGCAGCCCGAGGTGATTGCCGTGCAGCACGCCGTCGAGTTTGCGTTTGACCGTCAACTCCAGGGTGCGTAACGCGGCGGACAGTTGCGCGTCACCGATCTCGCCGCGCTGGAACGACGGTGGGTGGACGGGCTGCGCGTGACCGGCTGCCTCGGAGGCAGATGCCGACTCGCTCACCGAGCGTTGGCGCCGGCCGCGGGAGACACCGCGGACGCACTCGGCGCGCCCGCACCCGCCGGGGGTACCGAATGGCCCTGCTGCGGAATGGCGTTCACCTGCGGCAATGCCACGGTCTGCAGGATTCGTCCGATCACCACATCGGCTTTGACATCATCGGCCAGTGCGTCGTAGGTGAGGACCAGGCGGTGGCGCAGCACATCGGGAATCACCTCGATCACATCCTGCGGAACGACATAGTCGCGGCCACGGACCAGGGCGAGAGCACGCGCGGCGGCAATGATGCCCAGTGAGGCGCGCGGCGAGGCACCGAAGGCGATCCACGATTTGACGTCCGGCATCCCGAACTGTTCGGGCCGCCGGGTGGCGGTAACCACCCGCACCACGTAATCGACCAGGGCGTGGTGGACGAAATTGTTGGCTGCGACGTCCTGCAAACGCAACAGATCACCGGTTTCGAGAACCTGTTTGGGTTCGGGCGGGGTCACCCCCATCCGATAGATGATTTCGCGCTCTTCCTCCGGCGCCGGGTAGTCCACGTTGATCTTGAACAGGAACCGGTCCCGCTGGGCCTCCGGCAGCGGATAGACGCCCTCGTTCTCGATCGGGTTCTGCGTGGCCATCACCAGGAACGGCTTGGGCAGCGGGTAGGTCTTGCCGCCGATCGAGATCTTGCGCTCGGCCATGACCTCAAGCAGCGCGGACTGGACTTTCGCCGGCGCGCGGTTGATCTCGTCGGCGAGCAGGAAGTTCACCACCACCGGCCCGAGTTCGATATCGAACTCCTCGCGGCCCTGCCGGTAGATCCGGGTGCCGATGATATCGGTGGGTACCAGGTCCGGGGTGAACTGGATGCGCGCGAAGGTGCCGCCCACAACCTTGGCGAACGTCTCGACGGCCAGCGTCTTGGCCACACCTGGCACACCTTCGAGCAGAACGTGCCCCTTGGCCAGCAGACCTACCAGAATGCGCTCGACGAGTTGATCCTGGCCGACGATGATCCGCTTGACCTCGAAGATCGCCCGTTCCAGGGTGTGCACATCGGCGGCCAGGCCGTTACCGACGGCCGACGGCGCGCCGGCTCCGCTTGAGCCGCTGTGGCCGCCGGGGCCCCCGGTCGACCCACCTGGTGACGTCATCAAGTTCCTCCACAGCTGTTGGTCGGCTTCGGGGCAGCATGGCGCCCCTCGGACAACTATTCCAGGCGTTGCGGAATCCGTCGACGTGGGTTGCCCGCTGGCGCGTCGAAGTCCGGGCCCGGTATGCCGGCTCGCGGTCAGGTCTCGATGATCCTGGTCACATACGGCGTCATCCCGGCCGTACGGACCGGACCGACAGTCACCTGCCCGGCCGCCGAGGATGATTCGAGCATCTGGCCGTTGCCCAGATAGATCGCCACATGCTGGGACCCACCTGGACCCCAGAAGATGAGGTCGCCCCGCTTGGCCTGCGACGGCGACACCTGGCGTCCTGCGGTGTATTGGTCGCCCGAGTATTTGGGAATCTGAACACCGACGCCGGCGAACGCATATCGGGTGAAGCCAGAGCAGTCGTACCCGATCTTGCCCGCATCGTGGTCCACCCCGGCGCTGGGGCCGTTGATGGCGCCACCGCCCCACGAGTAGGGCACACCCCGCTGGGACGCTCCGCGCCGGATGACATATTCGATTGCCTGTGGACCGCGGACCCGCCCGCCCGGAAGTGCGGCACTGCTGCTGCCGCCGCCGATCCCGAGGCCGGACAGGAACTTACGGCCGAGGTCCATTGTCGCCTGAGCAGCCTGCTGGGTGAACGCCAGCGACGCCTGGGCCACCGCTACCGGGTCGCCGGGCGCCCCGGCGCTGATCATCTTGGGAAGTGTCGGGTCCCACTCGTCGGCCTGCGCGGGCGCCGCCAAGCCAAGCGACAACGTCAGTGCGGTCAGCGCCGCCCCGAGGGCCTGCAGTGACCGAGCACCTTTGCCGGACATGCGATTACTCACCTCACCACTCGATATAACGCACGACGAAGGGGGTCATACCGCTGGTGCGAACCGGCGAGATCTTGACGAACGAGCCGGTGTAGGGCGCTTCGATCATCTGACCGTTACCCAGGAAGATCGCCACGTGCTGGCTGCCGTTCGGGCCCCAGAAAATAACGTCGCCGCGACGCATCTGCGCGGAGGGAATCTTGCGGCCCAGGTTGTACTGGGAGCCTGAATAGTGCGGCAGCTTGATACCGGCCCCCGCGAATGCGTACAGAACAAGGCCCGAGCAGTCGAAGCCGACGGTGTTGGCACCGGAGTCAATACCCCGGCTAGGACCGGCGGCGTTTCCGCCACCCCACGAGTACGGAACCCCGATTTGGGACTGTGCGCGCTTGATGACGTACTCGATCGCCTGGTTCCCGTACACCACCGGGATTCCGCCGTCATTGGTGATTCCGGTGTCGGTGGGTTTGAGGATGCCCAACTGCTGGAGGAAATTCCTGCCCAGTTCCTGGGTGACCTGGTAGGAGTACTGCGCGATCTGCAAGACCGCGTTGATGATCTGAATCGGGTCACCGGACAGGAACGCGCTGGGTACCGCCGGAAGGGTGAGATCCCATTCGGAGGGGTCGCCGTAGGGCACCTTGACCTCGGCGGGCCCGCTGCCGGCGCGATCCCAGTTGTCCTCGGGTGAGCGACCCGTGGGGGCGAGGGCCTGGGCCGCCGGGACGGTCGCGACCGGCCCATCGCCGGCCACCGGCATGGCGCTCGGCGCCGATGACGCCTGGGCGTCCTCAAGTTTGCGTTGGGCCACTTTGCGCGCGGCGGCGAGCCGATCGATTTCCGCCTGCTGCCCGCGGAACGTCTCCTGTGCCGCAAGCAGTGCGGCCACTGCGGCATCCTGGCTGCTCTGGGCGTCGATGACAGCCTGATCTGCTTTCTGTTTGACCTGACGGGCGGCGGCCTCAGAGTTGACCGCCTCGGTGCGGGCCCGCTCGAGGCCGACCATCACACGCTCGGAGCTCAGAGCCAGGGTCCGACCCGCCGTCGCGGCGGTGATGATCTCATCGGGTGTGCGAGCCAGCACCAACGATGCGGAGGGCCCGCTGATGTAGGTCGCGGCGGCGAACGTGTCGAAGCTTTGCTGTGCGGCCGTAATCGCCGCGTTGGCTTCGGTGACCGCCCGCCTGCTTGCCTCCACCGCCTCCTGCGCCATGTCGGCGGCGTCCCTGGCTTCCTGAACCTGCAAGATGGCCTTGTTGACACCCTCCTGCTCGGCCTGCACCTGCGCCCCGATGTCCTGTAACTGCTGATTGGCCTCGGCGACGTCGGCGACCAGGGCAGCCACACCGTTCGGCGCGGTCTCGGGGTCGGCCTGTGCCAGGCCCGGGACGGTGAAGGTCATCGCAACGGTGAGGGTCAGCGGGCAGACCGCCCGGGTGGCCCGGACGGCGCGGTTACCGCGAGGGGAAAGGTTCATCGACTCCGACTCCTAAAGCTCCGCGAACAGTCACGCCAGTCACACGTGTCACATATGCCACTTCAATAACAATGGCTTCTTTTGCACCGTACGTCACGGCTGTCGCAGAAGAAACGGGCGCTGAGAATTACACGTTTGTATTTCCGCAGGTGTGACCGAATAGTAATCTTAGGGAATTGCCAAAAAATGGCGCCTACGCAGCGGAGTCGCAGCTGGACCTAATTTGTGGAGGCGGTGTGGCGTTGCGCCCAGCGCTGCAGAAGTCGGGTCACAACAGCAGCCCCGGTAACCGCAAATACGAGGCCGATTGTGAATGCCGTCCAACCAAAATCCGGGGTGTTCAGCTGGTCGACGAAATTCTGTGTGCCCTGCACCGGATTCGGGGCGAGTTTGGCCACATCCTGACCGGCTTCGAGTACAACCCGGTCGTAGGTGGTGCTGTACGAGCCGGCCCACCCCGGGCTGAGAACCAGCACCGTCGCGCCGGGGTGCTGCTGGCCGACCTGGGTGGCGATATCGCGCAGCGGAGTGTCGATCGGCGGGCTCTGCTCCAAGACGACGACCTTGAGGTCGATACCGCGATCTTCAGCTCCGCTCACCACGTCCAGCAGACCCGGGACATCGGCCGCCGGGGCCGCCACACCATCTTCGGCAACGTCGGCTTGCACCGCAGCCATGCAGGTATCCAGCGGGGTGGCGACGGGCAGCCCGACAGCACTGCACACCTCAACCGGGATGAAGGCGGGTGGAGCCGGGGTCGTCACGAAACCAGACCGTACCGCTGATGTCTCCACAGGGTGGCAGCACGCGCCGACAAGGACGAGACTGGATGCGGGGTCGGATCCGGTGAAGGGGTCCGCCCGTTGGCACCACCCCGTACCGTTAATATCCGACCTGCCCGCCATCCGGCGGGATCAGCACATGCCGGGAGTTGATGTGAGCAGCGCAAATCCGTCCCTGAACTCGTTTGGAGCCCGCGACACCCTGACAGTCGGGGACAACAGCTACGAGATCTACCGCCTCGATGCGGTGCCGGGGACCGAGAAACTCCCCTACAGCCTGAAGGTCCTCGCCGAGAACCTGCTGCGAACCGAGGACGGCGCCAACATCACCTCCGAGCACATCCGGGCGATAGCGAACTGGGATCCCAACGCGCAACCTGACACCGAGATCCAGTTCACCCCCGCCCGCGTGATCATGCAGGACTTCACCGGCGTGCCGTGCATCGTCGACCTCGCCACCATGCGCGAGGCGGTGGCCGCTCTCGGTGGGGATCCAGACAAGGTCAATCCCCTGGCCCCCGCCGAATTGGTCATCGACCACTCCGTCATCATCGACGTGTTCGGGCGGGCGGACGCCTTCGAGCGCAATGTCGACATCGAATATTCCCGCAACGGGGAGCGCTACCAATTCCTCCGGTGGGGGCAGGGCGCATTCGACGACTTCAAGGTCGTGCCGCCCGGGACCGGCATCGTGCACCAGGTCAACATCGAGTATCTGGCGCGAGTGACGATGGTGCGCAGCCGGGCGGACGATGCCGGGGGCGCAGAGATTCAGGTCGCCTACCCGGACACCTGTGTGGGCACCGACAGCCACACCACCATGGTCAACGGCCTCGGCGTGCTCGGTTGGGGTGTGGGAGGCATCGAAGCCGAAGCCGCGATGCTGGGCCAGCCGGTCTCCATGCTGATCCCCCGCGTCGTCGGATTCAAGTTGACCGGGGAGATCCAGCCCGGCGTGACCGCCACCGACGTGGTTCTCACGGCCACTGAGATGCTGCGCAAACACGGGGTGGTCGGTAAGTTCGTCGAGTTCTACGGCAAGGGCGTTGCTGAGGTGCCGCTCGCCAACCGGGCGACGCTGGGCAATATGAGTCCCGAATTCGGCTCCACTGCAGCAATTTTCCCGATCGATGAGGTCACCCTGGACTATCTGCGGCTGACCGGACGCAGCCCCGAACAGGTGGCACTGGTTGAGGCCTACGCCAAAGCTCAGGGCATGTGGCACGACGCCGCCCACGAGCCGGCCTACTCCGAGTATCTGGAATTGGACTTGTCGACAGTGGTGTCCTCGATCGCCGGTCCCAAACGGCCCCAGGACCGCATCGAACTGTCCGACGCCAAGACCGCGTTCCGCAAGGACATTCACAACTATGTCGAGCAGAACAAACCCGCTCCGCAGACCAGTCTCGACGAGGCGATCGAAGAGTCCTTTCCGGCCAGCGACTCGGCCGCACTGAGCTTCGCCGACAATGGGGCGGTGGATGTCAAATCCGCCGCGAACGGTGCGGCGGGGCGGCCCACCCGTCCGGTCAAGGTCAGCTCGGCTGAGCGCGGCGAGTTCGTGCTGGACCACGGCGCGGTGGCGATCGCTTCGATCACCTCGTGCACCAACACCTCCAACCCGTCGGTGATGCTGGGGGCGGCTCTGCTGGCCCGCAACGCCGTGGAGAAGGGGCTTGCCGCCAAACCGTGGGTCAAGACCTCCATGGCACCGGGCTCCCAGGTTGTCACCGACTATTACGAGAAGGCCGGGCTATGGCCGTATCTGGAGAAGCTGGGTTTCTACCTGGTCGGGTATGGGTGCACCACCTGCATCGGCAACAGCGGGCCGCTGCTGCCCGAGATCTCCGCAGCGATCAACGACAACGACCTGACGGTGACGGCGGTCCTGTCCGGCAACCGCAACTTCGAGGGCCGCATCTCCCCCGATGTCAAGATGAACTATCTGGCCTCGCCGCCGCTGGTGATCGCATACGCGCTGGCCGGTTCGATGGACTTCGACTTCGCCACCGATCCGCTGGGTCAGGACCAGGACGGAAACGATGTGTTCCTCAAGGACATCTGGCCCTCGACCAAGCAGATCGAGGAGACCATCGCCTCGGCGATCACCCAGGAGATGTTCACCACGAATTACGCCGACGTCTTCAAAGGGGATGAGCGCTGGCGGAACCTGCCGACCCCATCCGGCCGAACCTTCGCCTGGGACACAGCGTCGACCTACGTGCGCAAACCACCGTATTTCGAGGGTATGCCGGCCCAGCCTGACCCGGTTTCCGATATCGCCGGTGCCCGGGTACTGGCACTCCTCGGCGATTCGGTGACCACCGACCACATCAGTCCGGCCGGCAGTATCAAACCGGGCACCCCGGCAGCCGAATACCTGGAGGCGAACGGGGTGGAGCGCAAGGATTACAACTCCTACGGGTCACGCCGCGGCAACCACGAGGTGATGATCCGTGGGACGTTCGCCAATATCCGGCTGCGCAACCAACTGCTCGACGCGATTGTGGACGGCGGCGTATCCGGTGGTTACACCCGCGACTTCACCCGGCCGGACGGCCCGCAGGCGTTCATCTACGACGCCGCGCAGCACTACGCTGCGGCCGGCACCCCGCTGGTGGTCCTCGGCGGCAAGGAGTACGGCTCCGGCTCATCGCGAGACTGGGCGGCCAAGGGCACCAGCCTGCTGGGGGTGCGTGCGGTCATCACCGAGTCCTTCGAGCGGATTCACCGGTCCAATCTGATCGGTATGGGCGTGATACCGCTGCAATTCCCGGCCGGGGAGTCGGCAGCGTCACTGAAGCTGGACGGCACCGAGGTTTTCGACATTTCCGGCATCGAGGCACTCAACACCGGCAAAACGCCGAAGACGGTTCACGTCACGGCAACCAAGGCAGACGGCTCGAGGGTCGAGTTCGACGCCGTGGTGCGCATCGACACACCCGGCGAGGCCGATTACTACCGCAACGGCGGCATATTGCAGTACGTGCTGCGCAACATGCTGAAGGCGGGTACGGCCTAAGGCCGTCCGGCCGTCTGGGCACCCACCTCCCGCCGAGTGTGCCGTGTCGTCCGCGACCCGCCGCTTGGGCCGGATGGAGTCGCACAATCGGCGGGGAGCTCAGGCCAGTTCGATGAGGCTGGAGTACTCCTCGGACCAGTGATCCTCGGTCCCGTCGGGAAGTAGCACCACACGCTGCGGGTCCAGGGCGTCGGCCGCTCCCGGATCGTGGGTTACCAGTACCACCGCGCCGCGGTAGCTGCGCAGCGCATCGAGCACCTGTTCGCGGGACGCCGGGTCGAGGTTGTTGGTGGGCTCGTCGAGGAGCAGTACGTTCGCCGTGGAGGCGACCAGGCCGGCCAACGCCAGCCTGGTCTTCTCACCGCCGGACAGTGTGCCGGCCGGCTGATCGAGTTGAGCGCCGCTGAACATGAAGGCGCCCAGCAGACCGCGCAGGTCCTGCTCACCGCTATCGGGGGCGGCGTGGCGGATGTTCTCCCACACCGAGGCGTTGTTGTCCAGCGTCTCGTGCTCCTGAGCGAAGTAGCCGACCTTGAGGCCGTGCCCGGGTTCGATCGCGCCGGCGTCCATGGGTTCGACGCCGGCCAGCAGTCGCAGCAGCGTTGTTTTGCCGGCACCGTTGAGGCCCAGCACCACGACCCGAGAGCCGCGGTCGATGGCGAGGTCCACCCCGGTGAACACTTCCAGAGAGCCGTAGTTTCTGCTCAGGCCTCTACCGACCAGCGGAGTGCGGCCGCACGGTGCGGGGCTGGGAAACCGGATCTTCGCGACCTTATCGGCCACCCGCTCGTCATCGAGGGCTGACATCATCCTTTCCGCACGGCGCAACATGTTCTGCGCCGCGACCGCCTTGGTGGCTTTGGCGCCCATCTTGGCCGCCTGATTGCGCAGCGCCGCCGCCTTTTTCTCAGCGTTGGCCCGCTCACGCCGGCGGCGCTGCTCGTCGGTGGCCCGAGCGTCGAGATAGCGCTGCCAGCTCATGTTGTAGACATCGACCTCCCCGCGGACGGCGTCGAGGAACCACACCCGATTCACCACATCAGCGAGCAGTTCGACATTGTGGCTGATGATCACCAGCCCCCCGGTGTGCGCCTTGAGGAAGTCGCGAAGCCAGCCGACCGAGTCGGCATCGAGATGGTTCGTGGGTTCATCGAGCAGCAGGGTGGTGGCGGAACCGGAACCGGAGTCGCTGGCGGCGAACAGAATTCGCGCGAGCTCCACTCTGCGGCGCTGGCCGCCGGACAGGGTCCGCAACGGCTGGGTAAGCACCCGATCCGCCAGACCGAGACTCGCACAGATCCTGCCCGCCTCGCTCTCGGCGGCGTAGCCGCCGAGAGCGGCGAACCGTTCCTCGAGGTTGCCGTAACGGCGAATCGCTTTTTCCTGTTCGGCCGCGTCTACCACCTCGGACATCAGGACCTGCTGCTTCTCCAGATCGGCCAGCAGGGTGTCCAGGCCGCGGGCGGACAACACCCGATCGCGAGCCAGGACCTCGAGATCCCCCTCACGCGGGTCCTGCGGAAGGTAGCCGATCTCCCCGGTTCGCACCACGGTGCCGGCGTAGGGCTGACCCTCCCCCGCCAGGATCCGCATCGTGGTGGTCTTGCCCGCGCCATTGCGGCCTACCAGACCGATCCGGTCACCGGGCTGGATCCGCAGCACAGAACCTTCGGAGAGCAGGAGGGTGCGTGCGCCGGCGCGGACCTCAAGGTCCGTTGCGGTAATCAACTGCCCCGCTCCTGTCCTCCCCCGGTCGCCGTGTTCCTGACACCCGGGGGTCTACCTATCATCGGTGAAGACCGCAGCGCGATTCTCGGCGCGCGCAGCAACCGCCTCCTCGAAATTGGCGGTGAGCAGTCGCACATAGAGCTGACCGAGGCCCTCGACCTGCATATGGCCCTCCAGGGTACTGGCCTCCAGCCCGGTCCACAGCGTGCGCTTGGTCAGTTCGGTGCCCGGACGGGAGAAACCGGCGATCCGCGCGGCCATTTCGTAGCAGGTCGGTAGCAGATCGTCGGGCGCGACCTGCCGCGATACCAGGCCGATCCGCTCGGCTTCCCCGGCGTCGACATCGCGACCGGTGAGCATGATCTCGAACGCTCGGGAAGATCCGATGGCTCGCGGCAACAGGAAACTCAGACCCAACTCGCTGGCGGTCAGTCCGTTATTGATGCCCGCTGCCCGGAAGTAAGCGTCGGCTGCGGCCACCCGGATATCGGCTGCAAGGGCCAGACACAATCCGCCGCCTATGGCCGCGCCGTTGACCGCGGCGATGATCGGCTGATGCATCCGGCGCATCGCCAGAATGACCTCGTCGAGAACCTCCATCGACCTGAGCGCATACGCCGGGCGGGTGAGCCCCTCGACATGCGGTACTGCACCGGCCGACTTCTGGTCGGCCCCCGACGAGAAGCCCCGGCCGGCTCCGGTCAGCACGACGACCCGGACCCCATTGTCACGGCTCAGATCCGTCAGCACTTCTTTGAGGGGCACCATCACATCGAAGGCCATGGAGTTCATCCGCTCCGGCCGGTTGAGGGTCACCAGAGCGATATTCGGGGACGGATGATCGACAAGGACGTAATCGGACCGGTTCACCGTTGCACGCTATCGCGTGTACCGACCTCCGGGAATCCTCCCTCGGGAATCCTTCACAGCTGCCTCAGAGGTCGGACGTGGGCGACTGTTTGGCGATCTCCGCATCGATATCGAACTCGCGGACCTGGGTGATCAGGTCCTCAAGTCCGGCCGGCGGTAGTGCCCCGGCGCCGTTGAAGACCAGATGACCCTTCTTGAACGCCATCAGGGTCGGGATGGCTCTGATCTCGGCGGCCGCCGCGAGTTGTTCCTGCGCCTCGGTGTCCACCTTGGCGAAGACGATGTCGGGGTGTTTCTCCGAGGATGCGGCGAAGGTGGGAGCGAACGCGCGGCACGGACCGCACCAGGACGCCCAGAAATCGACCAGCACGATCTCGTTGCCGGCGACGGTGTCGTTGAAGTCCTGATCAGTGAGGTCTCGGGTAGCCATGACAGTGGCAACGTCGCAGATGTCCCGTTGTGTTCCCAGTCCGGACGCCCGCGCCGTGAGTCGGTGCCGCTCATCACCGGGCGGATCAGAGCTCGGATTGCGCCCAGGAAAAGAAAGCGGCGATCCCGGTGGTGATCGATTCGGCATCGGCGGCGGTGTCGATCGGGTGCAGGGCGCCGAATGAGGCGTTCCAGACGGTCCCGGTGCGAGGGTTCGTCGGGTAGCCCCACGGAGCGACATAGGCGTACGGCAACGGATGCTCGTCATCACCGGCCGAGACACCGTAATTGACCTTGTTCTCGTGATCGCCGACATCGAAATGTTCGGGCCACAGCACCGGATGACCATGGGACAGCACTTCGGCAACAGCGGTGCCCCCGGCGTAGAGACAGCGGTAGATCGTCTCCGCTGCCTCTAAATCGAGATCGATGACCGTTTCCGGTTCCAGCGGCGCTTGCGGTCGGTACACCTCCGCCGGCGGTGGGCCGAGCAGCAGACCGGAGGACGCCGCGATCTCACCGGCGGGCCCCGCCAGCGGCACGCTGCCATCCGGCCAGATCAACGTGGCTCCCCGCACCTCCAGCGGTAGTGCCGTTCCGGTAAACCCGTCGGGTCGCACGGCGAGCCGGATCGTTCCGGTCGCGCGATATTGCGGACCCGCGATCAGGTTCTCGGCGATGGCATGGAGTTGTCGCCGGGTGGCGATGACGGCGCCGGTCACCTCAGACCGTGAATCCCAGGGCTCGCAGCTGCTCGCGTCCGTCGTCGGTGATCTTGTCCGGCCCCCACGGCGGATTCCAGACCCAGTTGATCTTGACTTCGTTGACCAGTCCCGGTCCGACCAGCGCGTTGAGCGTCTGATCCTCGATGACATCGGTCAGCGGACAGGCCGGCGAGGTCAGCGTCATATCGATCAGCGCTACCTTCGCGGCGTCCTGCTCACCGCTGCTTTCCACGGTGATCCCGTAGACCAGCCCCAGATCGACCACGTTGATCCCGAGTTCCGGATCGACCACGTCGTACATGGCCTCCTCGAGGTCGGCCACCAGCGCGTCAGCGGTGGTATCAGTCATCACTTGTCCTCCAGATCATCGGTGCGGGAACCCCGCACGGCCCGTTGTGTCACCGCCGTCGCCTCGGCGACAGCGCTACCCCACACCGTCGCCTCGGCGACAGCCGCCTTGAACGCCAGCCAGCCCAGCAGAGCGCATTTCACCCTGGCCGGGTATTTCGACACCCCCGCGAAGGCAATGCCGTCACCCAGCATGTCCTCGTTCCCGGCGATGGCGCCACGGGAGGACACCATCTGGGTGAATTCCGCCACTGTCTCCAGTGCCTCGCCGACCGAAAGGCCGATCACCTGATCGGCCAGAACTGAGGTGGCAGCCTGGCTTATCGAACAGCCCTGCCCGTCATAGGACACGTCCAGCACCCGGTCGCCGTCATCGGAAAGCGTGACCCGCAGGGTCACGTCATCCCCGCAGGTGGGGTTCACATGGTGCACCTCCGCGCCGAACGGTTCCCGGAGACCGCGGTGGTGCGGGTGTTTGTAGTGGTCGAGGATCACATCCTGATAGATCTGCTCGAGCCGCATCAGGTCGACCTGCCCACCGGGTTTGCGCCGAAAAAGTCGATCGCACGCCGGACACCCGCGATCAGCCGATCCACCTCATCGAGGGTGTTGTACACCGCGAAGGATGCGCGCACGGAGGCGGCCACCCCGAGCCGTCGGTGCAACGGCGCGGCACAGTGGTGGCCGACCCGCACAGCCACACCGTCATCGTCGAGCACCTGACCGACATCATGGGCGTGCACACCATCGACGACGAACGCCACCGGCGAGCGCCGGTCCGCAGGATCGGATGGGCCGATGACGCGGACCTGGGGTATCCGGGCCAGCCCCTCTAATGTTGCGGCGACCAGCCGGTGTTCATGAGCTTCGATCGCCGACATCCCGATGGCGTCGAGATAACGTGCGGCGGCGGCAAGTCCAACGACCTGGGAGATCATCTGGGTGCCGGCCTCGAAGCGCTGCGGCGGGGGTGCATAGGTCGCCGACTCCATCGTCACCGTCTCGATCATGGACCCGCCGGTGAGGAAGGGGGGCAGCGCGGCCAGCAGACCCGGACGAGCATAGAGCACGCCGACCCCGGTCGGCCCGAACATCTTGTGGCCGGAAAACGCCGCGAAGTCGACACCTAACGACACGAAGTCGACCGGCTGATGCGGGACCGACTGGCACGCGTCCAGAACGGTCAACGCCCCTACCGCTCTGGCCCTGGCCACCAGATCGGAGACCGGTGCGCTGGTTCCGGTGACATTCGAGTGATGGGTGAAGGCGACGACTTTCACCCGCCCGTCGAGTTGTAGCGACTCGGGGTCCAGCTGACCCTCATCGGTGATTTCGTACCAGCGCAGGCTGGCCCCGGTGCGGCGGGCGAGTTCCTGCCAGGGGATGAGGTTGGCGTGGTGCTCCAGCTCGGTGGTGACGATCACGTCTCCCGGACCCAGCGCCTCCCCGAACCGGTTGTCCCCCAGCACATAAGAGACCAGATTGAGCGCCTCGGTGGCATTCTTGGTGAATACCAGGTCATCGGACGCGGCCCCGACGAAGCCGGCAATATCCGCGCGGGCCGCTTCGAACGCGTCGGTAGCCTCCTCCATGAGCTGGTGGGCCCCCCGGTGAACCGCCCCATTCGAGGTTGTCAGGAAGTGGCGTTCGGCATCGAGAACCTGAACCGGCTTCTGTGATGTCGCGCCAGAGTCGAGGTAGGCCAACCGTTGGCCGCCGCGCATCACCCGGTCGAGAATGGGAAAATCGGAGCGGACCCGCGCCAACGGGGTGAGGTCAACAGCCGCGGATGCCGTCATCGGCGTCCTTATTGCGTAGCGGCCGCGCGCTGGGCGAACCGGACGTAGCCGTTCTCCTCCAACTCGTCGGCAAGCTCTGGCCCGCCCGACTCGACGATGCGGCCGTCGACGAAGACGTGGACGAACTGCGGGTTGATGTAGCGCAGGATCCGGGTGTAGTGCGTGATCAGCAGCACGCCGGCGTGCTCGGCCTCGGCGTAGCGGTTGACGCCCTCGCTGACCACCCGGAGCGCATCGACGTCGAGACCGGAGTCGGTCTCGTCGAGGATGGCGATCGCGGGCTTCAGCAGGCCGAGTTGGAGGATCTCGTGGCGCTTCTTCTCGCCGCCGGAGAATCCCTCGTTCACGCTGCGCTCGGCGAATTGCGGATCGATATCAAGATCGGTCATCGCCGCCTTGACCTCTTTGACCCAGTTCCGCAGCTTCGGTGCTTCACCCCGGACCGCTGTCGCGGCGGTGCGAAGGAAGTTCGACATCGAGACACCGGGCACCTCGACCGGATACTGCATGGCCAAGAACAGCCCCGCCCGGGCCCGCTCGTCGACACTCATCTCGAGGATGTCGCGACCGTCCAGGGTGATCGATCCGGAGGTGACGGTGTACTTCGGGTGCCCGGCGATGGCGTAGGACAGTGTCGATTTCCCAGATCCGTTGGGCCCCATCACCGCATGCGTCTCTCCGGAGTTCACCGTCAGGTCGACACCCTTGAGAATCTCTTTCTCGGTGCCGTCCGGCGTGGCGACGGAGACATGCAGGTTCTTGATTTCCAGTGTGCTCATTGCTCGGCTTTCGACTCGGTGATGGCCAGTTCGTGTTCGATGGCGTCGGTCAGACGTTCGCGGACCTCGGGCACGGCGATCTTGGAGATGATCTCGCCGAAGAACCCGCGCACCACCAGGCGGCGGGCCTGATCCTCCGGGATGCCGCGAGCCTGCAGGTAGAACAGCTGCTCGTCATCGAAACGACCGGTCGCGCTGGCATGTCCGGCACCCACGATCTCGCCGGTTTCGATCTCCAAGTTGGGCACCGAATCGGCGCGGGCACCATCGGTGAGTAACAGGTTTCGGTTGACCTCGAAGGTGTTGGTGCCGGTGGCCTCGGCGCGGATCAGCACATCGCCCACCCAGACGGTGCGTGCGTCGGGTCTGTTCGAGTTCGGATCACCTTGTAGCGCACCCTTGTAGAGCACATTCGATGTGCAGTTTGGCTGGGAGTGGTCAACCAGCAATCGCGACTCCAGATGCTGGCCGCTGTCAGCGAAGTAGAGACCGAGCAGCTCAGCATCGCCGCCGGGGGCGTCGAACCGCACGGTGGCCGACATCCTGGTCACCTCGCCACCGAGTGTGACCGCCACATGCCGTAGCACCGCGTCACGTCCGAGGCGGGCATGGTGGGCGCTGACGTGCACCACGTCATCAGCCCAGTCGGCGATCCAGACCACCGTCAGCCGGGCACCATCGGCAATAACGAACTCGACGTTATCGGCATAGGTTCCGTTGCCCCGCAGGTCGACCACGACAACCGCTTCGGCCAATTCCCCGGCGCGGATTTGCAGGTGACCGTAGCCGGTTCTGCCCTCGCCCGGTCCGGTGATGGCAATTTCCACCGGGGTCTCGAGGCGTACCGAACCAGCGACGGTCACCACCGTGGCCTCGGTGAACGCCGTGAAGGCCTGGGCAGCGACGCGGTCGGCCGGAACTCCACCTTCACCCAGACGGCCGTCGCCGCGGGCGACGGTCTCCACCGCCAGTCCGGGCTGCTCGGTAACGACGATCCGCGCCTGGCCGTCGGCCCGCGCTGAGCCGTCGTGCAAACCGCGCAACCGGCGCAACGGGGTGAACCGCCACAGTTCGTCGCGGCCGCCCGGCACCTCGAAGGCCTTGACGTCAAAAGAACTGAACTGCTCACCTTTGTTGACGGCGAGGGCCGAACCCTCCACCGCGGCAGTCGCGTCCGCCATCAGCCGACCGCACCTTCCATCTGTAGTTCGATCAGCCGGTTGAGCTCGAGTGCGTACTCCATCGGCAGTTCCCTGGCGATCGGCTCGACGAATCCGCGCACCACCATCGCCATCGCCTCGTCCTCGGTCATCCCCCGGCTCATCAGGTAGAACAGCTGGTCCTCGCTGACCTTCGACACGGTGGCCTCGTGGCCCATGGTGACATCGTCCTCGCGGATATCGACGTAGGGATAGGTGTCGCTGCGGCTGATCGTGTCGACAAGCAGTGCATCGCATTTCACACTTGAACGCGAGCCGCTCGCGCCCTTGTTCACCTGGACCAGGCCGCGGTACGAGGCGCGCCCGCCACCGCGTGCCACCGACTTCGACACGATGTTGCTCGACGTGTTCGGCGCCAGATGCAGCATTTTCGCACCGGTGTCCTGATGCTGACCCTCGCCGGCGAATGCGACCGAGAGAACCTCGCCCTGAGCGTGCTCCCCGGTCATCCACACCGCCGGGTACTTCATGGTCACCTTCGAGCCGATATTGCCGTCGACCCATTCCATGGTCGCGCCGGCCTCCGCGCGGGCACGCTTGGTGACCAGGTTGTAGACGTTGTTCGACCAGTTCTGAATGGTCGTGTAACGAACCCGCGCATTGGGTTTGACGACAATCTCCACCACCGCCGAATGCAGCGAATCGCTCTTGTAGATCGGAGCCGTGCAACCTTCTACGTAGTGGATGTAGGAACCCTCGTCGGCGATGATGAGGGTCCGCTCGAACTGGCCCATATTCTCGGTGTTGATCCGGAAGTAGGCCTGCAGTGGAATGTCGACGTGCACACCCGGGGGCACGTAGATAAAGGACCCCCCGGACCACACCGCGGTGTTGAGTGCGGAGAACTTGTTGTCGCCGGCCGGGATCACCGTGCCGAAGTACTGCTGAAAAATCTCCGGGTGCTCTCGCAAGCCGGTGTCGGTGTCGAGGAAGATAACCCCTTGTTCCTCAAGGTCTTCCCGGATCTGGTGGTATACGACTTCGCTCTCGTACTGGGCCGCGACGCCCGCCACCAGCCGCTGTTTCTCGGCCTCCGGTATTCCCAGCCGATCATAGGTGCGTTTGATGTCCTCGGGGAGTTCCTCCCACGAGGTCGCCTGCTTCTCGGTGGAGCGCACGAAGTACTTGATGTTGTCGAAGTCGATGCCCTCGAGGTCTGAGCCCCAGTTCGGCATCGGCTTCTTGTCGAAGGTGCGCAGGGCCTTCAGCCGGACGTCGAGCATCCACTCCGGCTCGTCCTTCTTGCTGGAGATATCGCGAACCACAGCCTCCGACAGGCCGCGTTTGGCGCTGGCACCCGCGACGTCAGTGTCCGCCCAGCCGTAGCCGTACCGCCCCAGGGAGTCGATGGTCTCCTCTTGGGTGAGCGGTTGGACCTCAGGGGAAATCGTCATGCTGACGCTCCTTTTTCGTTGTCGGGTGCTTCTTGATCGATTGCAGCATTGCTATCGGGTACGGCGTCGCGTGCTACGGCGGTACTGGTCGGGATGGCCGGCAGGGGTAGCGGGATGTGGGTGGTGCAGGCGCAATCACCGTTGGCGATCGAGGCCAGCTGCTGCACATGGGTTCCGAGCACATCTGAGATCGCCTGCTGCTCGGCTTCGCAAAGTTCCGGGAATTCCTCGGCCACGTGGGAGACCGGGCAATGATGCTGGCAGATCTGTATACCGTTGGCCGGGCCGCCGACCCGCGTGGTCGTGGTGGCGTAGCCGGCCTCGGTCAGCGCCTCGGCCACCCGTTCAGCCGCATCCTCAAGTGCCCGGTCCTCGCCGGAGTCGGCCGGCGCCACCCCGTCGAGGATCGTGTCGATACGCCGACGTGCGAAAGTCCGAACCGCTTCCTCACCGCCGATCTCGCGTAGGTGCCGCATCGCGGCGGCAGCGAGATCGTCATAAGAGTGTTCCAGCTTGCCCCGTCCGGCGGCGGTGAGCCGATACCGCTTCGCCGGGCGGCCTCGGCCGGCGTGCTGCCACGCGGCGGCGGGGCTGGCCTCGGCGTCGCCGTCATCGACCAGCGCATCCAGATGCCGGCGCACCCCGGCCGCGGAAATGCCCAGCCGGCGACCGATTTCGGCCGCTGTGATGGGACCGGACTCCAGCAGCAGCCCGACGACAGAGCGGCGGGTACGGCCGTCTTGTGCCGCCACCCGGGGCAGCGGCGAATCGTCGGACAAGATTTTCACAACACAAGTGTGACGCAATTAAGCACTCGGGTCCAGCAAGGGCACCCTCACTCGGGCCAGTTGCCGGGTCGCGGCCGGATAGAGTGCGGTGGTGGCAGCCCGCCAGCACCTCCTCACCCTGTCCATCGCAAGCTGGCACGGCGACGAACGGACCGTCGGCGCGCCACTCAACCGGATCGAACTCCGGGCCATGGACCGCACCCGGCTGTTCGGCGCGACCGGAACCGTCCTCATGGCGATCGGCGCTCTAGGAGCCGGAGCCCGCCCGGTCGTACAGGACCCCACCTTCGGTGTGCGACTGCTCAATCTGCCGTCCCGCATCCAAACCGTGTCGCTGACCATGACCACCACCGGAGCGGTGATGATGGCGCTGGCCTGGCTGATGCTCGGCCGCTTCGTACACGGCCCGCGACGAATGTCGCGTAGCCAACTCGACCGGACGCTCCTGCTGTGGATGCTGCCGCTGCTGATCGCCCCTCCCATGTACAGCAAGGATGTCTACTCCTATCTCGCCCAGAGCCAGATAGCCCGGAACGGACTCGATCCCTATCAGGTCGGCCCCGCGCCCGGGCTGGGGCTGGACCATGTGTTCACATCGTCGGTACCCAGCCTGTGGCGGGAGACACCGGCTCCGTACGGCCCGCTGTTTCTTTGGATCGGACAGGGGATTTCGGCGCTCACCGGTGAAAACATCGTTGCCGCGGTGCTGTCCCACCGCCTCGTGGTGCTGATCGGAGTTGGGCTGATCGTGTGGGCCACGCCACGATTGGCTCGCCGGTGCGGTGTGGCAGAGGTCACCGCGCTGTGGCTCGGCGCGGCCAACCCGCTGCTCCTGATGCACCTGGTCGCCGGAATCCACAACGAGGCGCTGATGCTCGGCCTGATGCTGACCGGCACCGAAATCGCACTTCGGGGTATATCCGGAGCTCCCGGGCGGCTGGTTCCCCGGCCGCTGCAGTGGCCCGAATCCCGCGCCGACTGGTCGCGATGGGCCCCGTTGGGCCTGCTGCTGGCCGGTATCGTACTGATCTCCCTATCGTCTCAGGTCAAACTCCCGGGTTTGCTGGCCCTGGGCTTTACCGCGATGGCACTGGCCCACCGTTGGGGTGGCACGCTCAAGGCATTCCTCTCGGCCGGCATCCTGACCACGTCGGTCGCATTGGCGGTGATGGCGCTCGTCGGGTGGGCGAGCGGGCTGGGCTTCGGGTGGCTGTTCACCCTCGGCACCGCCAATGTGGTTCGTAGCTGGATGTCCCCCCCGACACTGCTGGCGCTGGCGACCGGACAGGTGGGCATCCTGCTCGGGCTCGGCGATCACACCACCGCCGTTTTGGCCCTCACCCGCGCGACGGGTGTGCTGATCATCGCCGTCCTGGTCAGTTGGCTGTTGGTGGCGGTCCTGCGCGGACGTTTGCACCCGGTCGGCGGGCTGGGGGTCGCGATGGGCGCAACAGTGCTGTTGTTCCCCGTCGTCCAGCCCTGGTACCTGCTGTGGGCGATCATCCCACTGGCGGCGTGGGCCACCCGGCCGCGCTTCCGGATCGCCACCGTCGCGGTCAGCCTGATTGTCGGGATTTTCGGTCCGACGGCCAACGGCGATCGCTTCGCACTGTTCCAGATTCTCAATGCAACGCTGGCCAGCGCGGTGATCGTGATGTTGCTCATTGTGCTGACCCTCAACCGGCTGCCATGGCGTTACCTGCCTGGTTCCGATGAGCGCTACAGCGGAGAGGATCTCGATATCGGGCCCGCGACGGGTCCGTCCCGACCACCACCGGCGAGTGGCCCCAATCGGGACGCCTACGCTGATTCCCCGTGAGTCCTGGCTCCCCCACCCCGGTACGGCTGCGCGGGGTGTCCAAACGCTACGGATCCACCCTCGCGGTGTCCGATCTCAACCTCGACGTACAGCACGCCGAGGTACTCGCGCTGCTCGGCCCCAACGGTGCCGGCAAAACGACAACCGTCGAAATGTGCGAAGGCTTCGTGCACCCTGATGTCGGGACGATCGAGGTTCTCGGTCTTGATCCCGTCGCCGACAACGCCCGGGTTCGGGAGCGCATCGGAGTCATGCTGCAGGGCGGTGGCGGCTACCCGGCGGCCCGGGCCGGCGAAATGCTCCACCTGGTGGCGGCCTATGCCGCGCGACCACTCGACCCGGGCTGGCTCCTGGACACCCTCGGTCTCAGAGACGTCGCCGATACCACCTACCGAAGGCTTTCCGGAGGCCAGCAACAGCGACTGGCGCTGGCCTGCGCCATCGTTGGCAGGCCGGAGCTGGTTTTCCTCGACGAGCCGACCGCAGGTATGGACGCCCACGCCAGACTGGTGGTGTGGGAACTCATCGACGCACTGCGCCGCGACGGTGTGACAGTGGTGCTGACCACCCATCAGCTCAAGGAGGCTGAGGAATTGGCCGACCGGATCGTGATCATCGACCGTGGCTCCACGGTCGCATCCGGAACACCCGCCGAACTGATGCGAAGCGGGGCCGAGGACCAACTGCGTTTCACCGCACCGCGCAAGTTGGACCTGTCGCTGCTGGTGTCAGCCCTGCCGGAGGGCTACCGCGCCACCGAGCCGACCCCGGGGGAATACCTGGTCGAAGGAACCGTCGACCCACAGGTGCTTGCCACGGTGACCGCGTGGTGTGCCCGGCTGAATATCCTGGCCAACGACCTGCGCGTTGAACAGCGCAGCCTCGAGGATGTTTTTCTGGATTTGACCGGCAAGGAGCTGCGGTCGTGACCGACCTCTTCCCGACGGGAACCTTCACCCCGGACCCCCGCCCCAGCAGTGTGCCGCGAATGCTGTTGGCGCAGTACGGCCTCGAGCTGAAGTTGTTGCTGCGCAACGGCGAACAGCTGCTGCTGACCATGTTCATCCCGATCACTCTGCTGGTGGGGCTCACTGTTCTGCCGCTCGGCGATTTCGGCGCGAATCGGGTGGCGGTATTTGTGCCGGCCATCATGGCTTTGGCCGTGATCTCCACGGCCTTCACGGGCCAGGCAATCGCGGTCGCATTCGACCGCCGCTACGGTGCGCTGAAGCGATTGGGGTCCACTCCCCTGCCGGTGTGGGGGATCATCGCCGGCAAGTCACTGGCCGTGGTGACGGTGGTGTTTCTACAGGCGATTCTGCTCGGCGGGATAGGACTGGCGCTGGGCTGGCGCCCACAACCTCCAAGTTTGTTCCTGGGCGCGGTGATCATCGCCCTGGGCACCGCGACATTCGTCGCCATGGGACTGCTGCTCGGCGGCACCCTGCGCGCGGAGATCGTACTGGCGGTGGCGAATCTCCTCTGGTTCATCTTCGCCGGTTTCGGTGCGCTGACCGTGGAGAGTGCATCGGTTCCGGCCGGGCTGGCCTGGGTGGCACGTTTGACACCATCCGGAGCGCTGACCGAGGCGTTGACGCAGGCAACCGCGGTGTCGGTGGACTGGTTCGGTATTGCCGTGCTCACAGCGTGGGGCGTGGTGGCCGGGGCGGCTGCGCTGCGCTGGTTCCGATTCACCTGATCGCCATCCCCTACTACGGGATGTAGTTCAACCTCCTCTAGGCTCAGACGGTGGCCGTGGTTCAGCTTTTCCTACGCATGGTGGACAAGCTTCCGCTGCCCAGCCTGCGGACCCAGCGCATCATCGCCGCCGCGGTGGTCCTGAGCCAGGCGATGATTTCGGTAACCGGATCGATCGTCCGGGTGACCGCATCCGGTCTTGGCTGCCCCACCTGGCCGCAATGCTTCCCGGGCAGTTTCACCCCGGTCCCGCACGCCGAGGTGCCCGGGCTGCATCAGGCTGTTGAATTCGGCAACCGCCTGCTCACCTTCGTCGTCGTGATCACCGCGATCCTGGCGGTTCTGGCCGTGACCAGGGCAAGAAGGCGCCGGGAGGTCCTGATCTACGCCTGGCTGATGCCGGCTTCCACCGTCCTGCAGGCGGTGATCGGCGGCATCACGGTGCTGACCGGGCTGCTGTGGTGGACGGTGGCGATCCACCTGCTGGTGTCCATGGCGATGGTCTGGCTTGCCACCCTGCTCTACTGCAAGATCGGTGAACCCGATGACGGCCTCCGGATCGACAGAGTTCCGAAACCGCTGCGCCAGTTGACGTTCCTCAGCGCACTCGCGCTGACCGCGACGCTGATCACCGGCACCATGGTCACCGGTGCCGGACCACACGCCGGGGACAAGAGCCTGGAGCGGCCGGTACCCCGGCTTCAGATCGAGATCGTCACCCTGGCCCATGCACACAGCGCCCTTCTGGTCAGCTATCTGAGTTTGCTGGTCGGCTTGGGGGCCGGACTGCTGGCCGTCGGAGCCCCGCGCAGCGTCCGACGCCGACTCGGTGTGCTGCTGGGACTGGTTTCGACGCAGGCGCTTATCGGTTTTGTGCAGTACCACAACGATGTCCCGGCCGCGCTGGTCGCGATGCACGTCGCGGGCGCGGCGGCCTGCACTGTCGGCACGGCCGCGCTATGGGCGTCTATGCGACCGCGGGCCGAGTCCAAGGCGTTCGCAGGCTGACTCCACTTCGAGAGCGAATCGACGCTGCTGCTGGCGTCTTGTCCCGTCGTCGAGCTGTCCCCAGCCCAGTGCCGGCTCGACCAGTTCCAATTCCAGCAGCGCCGGGGCCTCGGGTCCCCCTATCAGGTCGACCCGGGCATACAGCAGGTCGCCCTTCGCGATACCGGACCGGGCGCAGGCGGCGTCGAGGGCGGCGTGGCCCAAATCCCACATCCCGGATTCCGGGGCGGCGGGGGCGAGTTGTTCCCGCGCATAGGTTCCCGATTCGTCCAGCGCCGGAATCTGGCCCGCCGGCGGCAACATCGGCCCCTTGGTGAAAGCGTGCGACTGTTCGCCGCCCAGGAAGACCAGCGCCGTCTCGCCGTCGGCTATCCGGGCGTCATAGGGTTGCACCAGAACGCTGCGGCCCTGATCCAGCAGTACCGCGGCGCCGGCGGCGGCCGCCCCGTGATCGACGAATCGCATCGTATCGACCGACCCGGCCCCCACCGCGGGTTTGACGACGACCTCAGCACCGGTGAGGGAAGCCGGGAAAACCGGGGCCTGACCCGGCTCGAGGAAACATGACGGCACAATGGGCAAGCCGGCGGCCTCGAGATCCTGCAGGTAGTGCTTATCGCTGTTCCATGCCACGACCGTCGGAGAGTTCAGTAGGTTACGCACCCGGGTGCTCCAGGCCAGAAACTCTTCGCGGCGCGCCGCGTAATCCCAGGCCGCACGCAGGATCACCAGATCGGCCGCCTCGGTCTGCGGATCATCCCAGGGCATCCACCGGGCATGCAGCCCACGGCTCCGCAGGGCCGCGACGAGCCCGTCGTCATCACCATCGCCATCGGGCAACTGCCGGCACGATGCCAGCACGATGCGCGGATGGAAGACATCCGGCCGGGCCAACTTCATCTCAACTCCGCTGGGCTGTCGATAACGCTGGGCTGTTGAAACCACGCAGGGGATGATTGTGACATGTATGCAGTGGAAGTCGCCGTCACGGGCGGCCCGGAGGTTCTCCAGTACGTCGATAAGCCGATGCCCGCCCCCGGCCCCGGTGAGGTGCTCATCCGCGCGGACGCCATCGGGGTCAACTACATCGACACCTATTTCCGCTCCGGACTGTATCCACGCGAACTTCCTTTCGTCGTCGGACAGGAGGTCTGCGGGACCATCGCCGCGGTCGGCGACGACGTCGCCGCCCTCACCATCGGCGATCGGGTGGTTACTGCGAACGCTGACGGTGGGTACGCTGAATACTGCACGGCACCAGCAGATTTCGTTGCCTACGTGCCCGGCCCGGTACCCTCCGACGCCATCGCCTCCGCGTTGCTGAAGGGTTTGACGGCGCACTACCTGATCAAGTCGGTTTATCAGGTCGCCCCGCAGGACTTTCTGCTGGTTCACGCCGGGGCCGGCGGCGTCGGCCTGATCCTGACCCAGTGGGCCACGAGCCTCGGCGCTCGGGTGATCACCACCGTGTCAACACCGGACAAAGCGGAGTTGTCCCGGCAGGCCGGCGCCGTGCAGGTGCTTGACTATCCCGAAGACGCCGCGCTTTTCGCCGATCGGATCCGGGAACTGACGGACGGACATGGTGTGGCCGCGGTCTACGACGGCGTCGGAAAGTCGACATTCGACGCCAGCCTCGCCAGCTTGCGGGTCCGCGGGACGCTCGCGCTGTTCGGAGCCTCCAGCGGTCCGGTTCCCCCGGTCGATCCTCAGCGGCTCAACGCCGCCGGCTCGGTGTACCTCACCCGCCCGAACCTGGCCCATTTCATCCGCACACCCGACGAGTTCGCCTGGCGCGCCGGAGAACTACTGGACACGATTGCCGATGGTTCGATGACCATCACCGTCAGCGGGAAGTACCCGCTGGCCGAGGCGGCGCGTGCTCACGCGGATCTGCAGGCCCGCCTCACCACCGGCGCGGTGGTCCTACTGCCCTGAGACGGGTCTAGCCGAACAGCATCGGCAGCGGGATCACCGAATCGACGGCCAGTGCGCAGAACACGGCCGCCAGGTAATTGTTCGAATGCAGGAACAGCCGCAGCGGCTTGACCGGATCACCGCGCAACACACCGGCGTGCAGACGATGGGCCAGGGTGAGGAACCAGGCGCCGGCCAGCACCGCCACCGATGCGTAGAGCCATCCCGCGGCCGGGATGAGGGCCAGGGTGGCCGCGACGGTCAGCCAGGTGTAGATGACCACCTGTTTGGTCACCTGACGTTCGGTGGCCACAACGGGCAACATCGGCACCCCGGCGGCCCGGTAGTCCTCTTTATATTTCATCGCCAGCGCCCAGGTATGCGGCGGCGTCCAGAAGAAGATGATGGCGAACATCACCAGTGCCTGCCAGCCGATCGTGCCGGTCACCGCCGACCAGCCGATCATCACCGGCATACAACCGGCGGCGCCGCCCCACACCACGTTCTGCGACGTGCGACGCTTCAGCAGCAGGGTGTAGACGAGAACGTAGAACGCGATGGTGGCCGCAGCCAGGTGGGCGGACAACAGGTTGGTGGTCCACCACAGCCAGAAGAACGATCCGACCGATAGCGCCATACCGAATACGAAGGCGTGACTGCGCGGTACCACCGCCCGTGCCAGCGGCCGACCCGCCGTGCGTTTCATCACTTTGTCGATATCGGCGTCGGCGACGCAGTTCAACGTGTTGGCGCCGGCCGCGGCGAGCATTCCACCGAACAGAGTGTTGAGGATCAGCACCAGGTCGACGGTGCCCCGGGCGGCCAGCAGCATGGCCGGGATCGTGGTGACCAGGAGCAGCTCAACCACCCGTGGCTTGGTCAACGCCAGGTAGCCCAGCAGCGTGCTGCGGATCCGGCCCGGCGCCGCGTGACCGGTCTCGCCGACGAGGCGGGTTTCGGGCATCCTCACGCGGTCAACTCCTCACGGACGGCGGCAACCATCCCAGTGTCTACTACAGAGAATGGTAGACCGCGACGCGATCGATTCGGTACTACAGGGTCCAGTTCCGGCACTAGGGTGTGCTCAGTACCGGGTTGCCAGCCGATTCGACGCCCCCAGGAGTGACTTCGTGACAACGCTCGACGAGATTTCCGCGTTGACCCAGCCGCATCATCCCGAGGACTGGACCGAACTGGACTCGCGGGCCGTCGACACGGCGCGGGTGCTGGCCGCTGATGCGGTCCAGAAGGTCGGAAACGGTCATCCCGGGACCGCCATGAGCCTCGCGCCGGTGGCCTACACCCTGTTCCAGCGGGTAATGCGTCATGACCCGAACGACACCGAATGGTTGGGCCGCGACCGGTTCGTGCTGTCCTGCGGACATTCCAGCCTCACTCTTTACCTCCAGCTGTATCTCGGCGGATTCGGCCTGGAACTGTCCGATATCGAGGCGCTGCGCACCTGGCGCTCCAAGACCCCCGGCCATCCGGAGTTCCGGCACACCCGGGGTGTGGAGATCACCACCGGCCCGCTGGGACAGGGTCTGGCGTCGGCGGTCGGGATGGCGATGGCCTCCCGCTATGAGCGCGGGCTGTTCGACCCCGACGCCGCATCGGGAACCAGCCCGTTCGACCATTTCATCTACGTCATCGCCTCTGACGGAGATATGCAAGAGGGTGTCACCAGCGAAGCTTCCTCACTGGCCGGTACCCAGCAGCTCGGCAACCTCATCGTGATCTGGGACGATAACGAGATCTCGATCGAGCACGACACCAATATCGCGTTCACCGAGGACACCCCGGCCCGCTACGCGGCCTACGGCTGGCATGTTCAGGTGGTCGAGGGCGGGGAGAACGTGACCGGTATCGAGGCGGCGATCGAGGCGGCGAAAAAAGTCACCGATAAACCGTCGTTCATTGCCCTGCGAACCATCATCGGCTATCCGGCCCCCACCAAGATGAACACCGGCGGGGTGCACGGCTCAGCGCTGGGCGCCGACGAGGTGGCGGCGACCAAGAGAATTCTCGGCTTCGACCCGGACAAGAGCTTCGACGTCGCCGACGATGTTATCGCCCACACTCGCGGGCTCGCCGACCGTGGCCGGGTGGCCCACCAGAGCTGGCAGGCCGGTTTCGACGCCTGGGCGCAGCGCGAACCTGAGCGCAAGGCGCTGTTGGACCGGCTGTTGGACGGCCGGCTGCCCGACGGCTGGGACGCGGATCTACCGCACTGGGAACCGGGTTCCAAGGCGCTTGCCACCCGGGCGGCCTCGGGTGCGGTGCTCTCGGCGGTCGGCCCCAAGCTGCCTGAACTGTGGGGTGGGTCGGCCGACCTGGCGGGCAGCAACAACACCACCATCAAAGGGGTCAAGTCTTTCGGGCCACCGTCGATCTCGACCGAGGACTGGGACGCCACCTGGTACGGCCGCACCCTGCACTTCGGTATTCGCGAACACGCCATGGGGGCGATCCTGTCCGGAATCGTCCTGCACGGGCCCACCCGGGCCTACGGCGGGACGTTCCTGCAATTCTCCGATTACATGCGGCCCGCCGTGCGACTGGCTGCGCTGATGGACATCGACCCCGTCTACGTCTGGACACATGATTCGATCGGCCTCGGCGAGGACGGCCCCACCCATCAGCCGATCGAACACCTGGCCGCCTTGCGGGCGATCCCGCGGCTGTCGGTGGTGCGTCCCGCCGACCCCAACGAAACGGCCTACGCGTGGCGGACCATCCTCGAGCGCGGGGCCACCACGGGCCCGACCGGGCTCATCCTGACCCGACAGGGTGTCCCGGTGTTGGACGGCACCAGCGCCGACGGGGTCGCCCGCGGTGGCTACGTGCTCGGCGGGGGCAGCCCGGCCGTTGACGCCGACGTGATCATCATCGCCACCGGATCGGAGGTTCAATTGGCGGTGACGGCAACGGCGATGCTGGCCGACAGGGACATCCGCGCGTACGTCGTCTCGATGCCCTGCGTCGAGTGGTTCGAGTCCCAACCGCAGGAATACCGGGACAGCGTGCTGCCTCCGGCCGTCCCTGCCCGGGTTGCCGTCGAGGCCGGCGTCGCCCAGAGTTGGTACAAGTTCGTCGGCGATACCGGGGAGATCATCTCCATCGAGCACTACGGCGAGTCGGCGGATGACAAGACGCTGTTCCGCGAATTCGGGTTCACCCCCGAGGCCGTCGTGGCCGCCGCAGAACGGGCGATCGACAACTAACCGGTAAACCCCAGATCCACACCAGGAGTTCTCATGGTCCAGAATCCAAATCTTGCGGCCCTGTCCGCGGCCGGCGTCTCAGTCTGGCTCGACGACCTGTCCAGGGATCGCCTGAAGTCCGGGAACCTGCAGGAACTGATCGACACCAAATCCATCGTGGGGGTCACCACCAACCCGTCGATCTTCCAGGCGGCGTTGTCGAAGGGCACCGCCTATGACGCCCAGGTCGCCGAACTCGCGGCCCGCGGAGCCGATGTGGATGCCACGATCCGCACCGCCACCACCGACGATGTGCGGGAGGCGTGCGATGTGTTGCGGCCACAGTGGGAGGCCTCCAACGGTGCCGACGGACGGGTTTCCATAGAGGTCGACCCCCGGCTGGCGCATGACACCGACAAGACCATCCTGCAGGCGATCGAGCTCTGGAAGATCGTCGATCGGCCCAACCTGCTGATCAAGATCCCCGCCACGCTGGCCGGGCTGCCGGCGATCACCGCCGTTCTGGCCGAGGGCATCTCGGTCAACGTCACCCTTATCTTCTCGGTGGAACGGCATCGTGCGGTGATGGAGGCCTATCTGGCCGGACTGGAGGCTGCGCGGCCGTCCGGCCATGACCTGAACACCATCTTCTCGGTCGCCTCATTCTTCGTGTCCCGGGTGGACACCGAGATCGACAAACGGTTGGAGGCCATCGGCACCGAGGAAGCGCTGGCGCTTCGAGGACAGGCCGGTGTCGCCAATGCCCGACTCGCCTACGCGGCTTACGAGGAGGTGTTCGGATCGGGCGGGCGGTGGACCCCGCTTGCCCAGGCCGGCGCCTGGGTGCAACGACCACTATGGGCCTCGACAGGTGTGAAGAACCCGGACTACTCCGACACGATGTACGTCACCGAACTGGTGGCCCCCGACACGGTCAACACGATGCCGGAGAAGACTCTCGACGCGGTTGCCGACCACGGAATCATCACCGGCGACACCATCACCGGAACCGCGGGGGCCGCGCAGGCGGTGTTCGACAAGCTTGAGGCGGTCGGAATCGATCTCGGCGACGTGTTCCGGCACCTTGAGGAGGACGGTGTGGCCAAATTCGAAAAAGCGTGGCAGGAACTGCTGGATGCCACACAGGTCCAGTTGGACGCCGCAGGGAAATAAGTCCGGCAATGAGCCCCGTCACCCCTTCCACCATCTCGGCTCCGGTGCCCGCCGGCTGGCACAACCCGTTGCGGGACAAGCGAGACAAGCGGATGCCGCGCATCGCCGGACCGTGCGGCGTGGTGATCTTCGGTGTCACCGGCGACCTGTCCCGCAAGAAGCTGATGCCGGCGATCTACGACCTCGCCAATCGGGGCCTGCTACCGCCGTCGTTCTCGCTGGTCGGTTTCGCCCGCCGGGCCTGGGCCGACGAGGACTTCGGCCAAATCGTCTACGAGGCGGTCAAACAACACGCCCGCACCCCGTTCCGTCAGGAGGTCTGGGACCGGCTGTCCGAAGGATTCCGGTTCGTGCAGGGCAGTTTCGACGACGATGCGGCATTCGCCACGCTGGCCCAGACGCTGAACAGTCTCGATATCGAACGCGGCACCGGCGGCAACCACGCCTTCTATCTGTCAATACCGCCGAAGGCCTTCCCGGTGGTCTGCGAACAGCTGAAGCGTTCCGGCCTGGCGGACCCGAAAGACGGCCAGTGGAGCCGGGTGGTCATCGAGAAGCCGTTCGGGCATGACCTGGGCAGCGCCGAGGACCTCAACCGGGTGGTCAACAGCGTCTTCCCCGAGCAGTCGGTATTCCGCATTGACCATTATCTCGGCAAGGAGACGGTGCAGAACATCCTGGCCCTGCGATTCGCCAACGAACTCTACGAGCCGATCTGGAACAGCCACTACGTCGACAGCGTGCAGATCACCATGGCCGAGGACATCGGCCTCGGCGGCCGGGGCGGTTACTACGACGGAATCGGCGCGGCGCGCGATGTCATCCAGAACCACCTCCTGCAACTGCTCGCCCTGACCGCCATGGAAGAACCGGTCAATTTCGGCCCCGATGAGGTCAAGGCAGAAAAGATCAAGGTGCTGGCCGCCACCCGACTCGCACAGCCGCTGGACCTGACGACCGCCCGCGGTCAGTACACGGCCGGCTGGCAGGGCGGGGAGCATGTGGTCGGGCTACTCGAGGAGGACGGTTTCTCCCACACCTCGACCACTGAGACATTCGCGGCGATCACACTCGATGTCGACACCCGGCGCTGGGCCGGCGTCCCTTTCTACCTACGCACCGGAAAACGGCTGGGCCGCCGGGTGACCGAGATCGCCTTGATGTTCAAGCGGGCACCGCATCTGCCGTTCGACTCGACCATGACCGAGGAACTCGGCCAGAACGCCCTGGTGATCCGGGTACAGCCGGATGAGGGAATCACCATTCGGTTCGGTTCCAAGGTCCCCGGCAACACCATGGAGGTGCGCGATGTCAACATGGACTTCTCCTACGGGTCCGCCTTCGCCGAGGACTCCCCGGAGGCCTACGAGCGGCTGATCCTGGACGTTCTGCTCGGGGAGCCGTCGTTGTTCCCGGTCAACGCCGAAGTCGAATTGTCCTGGGAAATATTGGATCCTGCGCTTGACTACTGGGCACACCACGGCAAACCGGACCCATACCCGTCGGGCACCTGGGGGCCGGAGTCGGCCTTCGAGATGCTGGAGCGATCCGGCCGGGAATGGCGGCGCCCGTGATGAGCGCCAGCGAAGAACGGAGTTGGCCCAAGTGATGAGCGCCAGCGAAGAACGGAGTTGGCCCAAGTGATGAGCGCCAGCGAAGAACGGAGTTGGCCCAAGTGATCGTCGACCTGCCGGATACCACCACCAACACGATCAACAAGCGGATCACGTCACTGCGCGAGGAGGGCGGCGCCATCACCCTGGGCCGGGTGCTGACCCTCGTTGTCGCACCCGACTGCGAAGAGCTTCTGGAGGACGCCATCGAGGCCGCCGTGGGGGCCAGCCGGGAACATCCCTGCCGCATCATCGTTGTGGTGCCCACCGACCGGGAAGCGGCCGAGGCGCGGCTGGACGGCCAGTTGCGGGTGGGAGGCGACGCCGGCGCCGGTGAGGTCGTGGTCCTCAAGACCTCGGGCCCGCTGGCCGATCATGCCAGCAGCGTGGTGCTGCCTTTTCTGCTGCCCGACACCCCGGTCGTGGCCTGGTGGCCCCGGGTTTCGCCACCGATTCCGTCACAGGATCCGCTGGGCCGCTTGGCGATTCGCCGGATTACCGACGCCACCGGCGCTCCTGATCCGCTGGCGTCGCTGCGCAGCCGGCTGGCGGGTTACGCCCAGGGCGACACCGACCTGGCATGGAGCCGGATCACCTACTGGCGGGCCCTGCTGGCCGCCGCCCTGGAACAGCCTCCCTACGAGGCGATCACCTCGGCGACGGTGTCGGGACTCCCCGATGAGCCCGCCCTGGATATCCTGGCCGGCTGGCTGGCCAGCCGTATCGACGGGACGGTGGTCCGCGCGGTCGGTGATCTCAAGGTCGAGCTGACCCAGCCGAGTCAGACCATTACTCTGAGCCGGCCGCAGGACGGGTCCACCGCCACGCTGACCCGCACCGGACGGCCCGAGGCGAAACTCCCGCTGGCCCGCCGTGAGACCCGGGAGTGCCTCGCCGAGGATCTTCGCCGACTCGACGCCGACGAGGTCTACCATGAGGCGCTGTCCGGTCTCGAGAAGGTGCGGTACAGCTGATCGTGGGCGTGACCGTACAGATCTCCCCGGACACCGAGGCGCTGGTGACCAGGGTCGGCGGCCTTCTGGCCGAGGCGATTTCGGAGGCCATCGCGGCCCGTGGCAGCGCCTTGATCGTACTCACCGGCGGCGGGACCGGGATCGGGCTGCTCGCACAACTCGGCACCCACCCCGTGGACTGGTCACGGGTGCACCTGTTCTGGGGAGACGATCGCTTCGTGCCCCGCGACGACGACGAGCGCAACGAGAAACAGGCACGCGAAGCCTTACTGGACCGAATCAGCATCCCGGCTGAAAATGTCCACCCGATGCCGCCCAGTGATGGCGCTTTCGGCGACGACCTCGAGACCGCGGCGCGGGCGTACCAGGATGAACTGTCCGAACAAGCGGAGAATGGCTCCCCCACACCGACTTTCGATGTTCATCTGCTCGGTATGGGCGGCGAGGGCCACATCAACTCGCTGTTTCCGCACACCGTGGCGGTGCGAGAGACAGAACGAATGGTGCTGGGAGTGGACGACTCGCCGAAACCACCACCGCGCCGGATTACGCTGACCCTGCCCGCGGTGCGGCGCTCCCGGCAGGTCTGGTTGGTCGTGTCCGGTAGCGCCAAAGCCGATGCGGTGGCCGCAGCACTTGCCGGGGCCGACTCCGATGACGTACCGGCCGCCGGGGCGGTGGGCCGTGAAGAGACGATTTGGTTTCTTGACACCGCCGCGGCCGGCAAACTGTCAGACTGACCGCCATGGACGACAAGACCCGGCCCCGCACGCCTGCTGAGCGTCTCAGGACGTTGGCCCAGGCGGCGCTCAATGCCGATGAGACCGTTGATCAGATGGACCACATCCTGGACGATCTGGAGCAGAGCCTGACCGGCCTGAATCAGGCGGTGGGCACCATGGAGGCCTCCCTGGAGTACTTCAACAGCACTCTTCACCGGCTCAACGAGAGCCTCGGCCAGTTGGAGGGCATGATGGGCCGGGTAATGCGCCTGGTCGACGTCGCCGAATCGGCGATGGCACCGGTCGCGGCCACCGAGGCTGCCGTACGCGGAGCCTTCAACATCATCCGAGGAAAGTGACTCAGCCGCTGTTGCGCAGTGCCGAGGCCAAACCACTCATCGTGAGCAGAATCCCGCGCTGGACGAGCTCATCGTCCTCGCCCTCCCGGTAGCGGCGAAGCAACTCCACCTGAAGGTGATTGAGTGGTTCCAGATAGGGAAACCGATTGAACACCGAGCGGGCCAAAGCGGGGTTGTCCGCGAGTAGGTCATCCTGCCCGGTTACCAATTTGTGCATCGCGATAGTGCGATCGTGCTCGGCCCGGATAGTACCGAAAACACGCTCCCGCAGTTCGGTGTCGGCGACGAGTTCTGAGTACCGTGCGGCCAGCCCCATATCGGACTTCGCCAGCACCTGCGCCATATTGGAGAGCACCGAGCGGAAGAACGGCCAGCGGCGGTAGAGGTCTCGCAACACCTCCACCCGGGTGGAATCCTGATCGGCACCTCGGCCGATCCACTCCTCGATTGCTGTTCCGGTGCCGTACCAACCGGGCAGCATCACCCGCGACTGGCTCCACGCGAGCACCCACGGGATGGCCCGCAAATCGGTGATTGCGGTGGTCTGTTTGCGGGCCGTCGGACGACTGCCGATATTGAGCGAACCGATCTCGCTGACGGGTGTGGACTGCTTGAAGTACTCCACGAAACCGGGTGTTTCGTGGACGAGTTCGGCATACGCTCGCTGCGCACGGGCGGCGAGTTCGTCCAGAACGCGATACGCCGGGTCGGCGTCGCCGCCGAGACCCTCAACGTCCAACAGGGTGGACTCCAGTGTCGCTGCGACCAGGCTTTCGAGGTTTCGGTGCGCGATACGGGGTTCGGCGTACTTGGCGGCGATCACTTCACCCTGCTCGGTGAGCCGCAGCGAACCGTTGACCGCGCCGGGCGGCTGAGCCAGAATCGCCTCGTAGCTCGGTCCGCCGCCGCGGCCCACCGTCCCACCGCGGCCGTGGAAGAGCCGCAGCCGGATTCCGGTCTTGCGGGCCGAATCCACCAGATCCAGTTCAGCGCGGTAGAGCGCCCAGTTCGCGGCCAGATACCCACCGTCCTTGTTCGAGTCGGAGTACCCGAGCATGACCTCCTGGGTCTGGTCCCGGGCCGCCACCATCGCCCGGTAGATCGGGACATCAAGAGCGGCCTCAAGGATCGCTGATCCGCGCTGAAGGTCGTCGATGGTCTCGAAGAGTGGCACGATTCCCACTGGAACAAAACGATTCTCGGAGGAAAGATCAAGCAGGCCCACTTCTTTGAGCAAAAGGGCAGCTTCCAACATGTCCGACACCGACTGGCACATCGAGATGATGTAGGTCGGCACCGCCTCGGCGCCGAGTACGTTGACCGTCCGAGCCGCTGCACCGACGATATCCAACTCCTTTCGGGCCAGTTCCGAAAGCTCGGCGCCGTCACGAACCAGCGGGCGCCGGGTCGATAGCTCCGACACCAGCAGCTCGACGCGCCGGCTTTCCGGCAGCGATGCGTAATCGTCGTGCACGCCGGCCCATGCCAGCAGTTCTGTCACCACCTGCTCATGGGTCTCTGAGTTCTGCCGCATGTCCAGCCCGCATAGATGGAATCCGAACGCATCGACGGCATCTCGCAGCCGGGACAGCCGATCGTCGGCCAGGAGCGCACTGCCGTGCATACGCAGGGATGTGTCGATGACATTCAGATCAGCGAGCAACTCTTGGGAATCCCGATACCTTGGCAAACCGAGCTCCAGGGTATGTTCGGGCGCCCGGTCAAGGATATCGGCGGCAGTCGCGGTCATCCTCGCACGCACCACCCGCACCGCCCGGCGGTACGGCTCGTCGGCCCGGGCCGGCTCAGAGCAGCCAGCCGCCAGTTGTTCAAGAGCGGAGTCGGTGCGAACCAGCCGGGCCGACATCGACAGCTCTTGCTCAAGGAGAACCAGCTCGTCGAAGTAGTGCGCCAACGCGGTGTGGGCCGCCCTGCCGGTGGCCAGCTCCACCACCGCGGCGGTGACATTCGGGTTGCCGTCGCGATCGCCGCCGATCCAGGATCCCGGCCGTACGATCGGACGGTCCAGGAGACCGGCGTCCGGCCACCGGCTCCGCAGCTCGTCGCGAACCGCGGCATTCACCTTCGGGATGACCTCGAAGAAGGCCGCCGGGTAGTACCGGAGACCGGCTTCGATCTCGTCGGCGACCTTCAACCGGGACAGCCGGATCAACGCCGTCTGCCAGAGCGTCAGAATCTCGCGGCGCAGCTCCTGTTCGACCTGCCGGCCGTCCTCGGTCTGATCCTGCCCGTGCAGCCGCAGCCGCATCAGCCGGGTGATGTGGTTTTGGGTGTCGAAGACGGTGCGCCGGCGGGTCTCGGTCGGATGCGCCGTGATCACCGGGGACACCAGCGCCCCGCTCAGCGCGCCGGCGACGGCGTCGGCGCTCAGGGCGGCGGCATCGAGTTTTCGGTAGGTCGCCGCCAGGGTGCTGTCCGGCGCGGGCTCGCCGGCGGCAACGTGAACGGCGCGGCGCCGTTCACGGTGAATGTCCTCGGCGACATTGGCCAGCAGCGCGAAGTTACTGAACGCGCGGATCACCGGGATCGCCTGGTGGATCTCGATTCCGTGGAACAGCCGGGTCAGCTCCGCGCGGTCGATCTCCGAGCGCCGCACCCGGAAGGATTCCACCCGGGCGCGCTCAACCAGGTCGAACACCGCCTCACCGTTCTGCTCACGAACCGTGTCGCCCAGGATCGCACCGAGGAGGCGGATGTCCTCGCGCATGGGTTCGGTAGCCTCCCGGCCGAGTTGTGTGCGGCGAACCCCGCCGATCGGTTCCAACGTCACCTCGGAGACCTGAGCCATGTGACAAGTATCGGTGCGTGGGGAGTCCGGCGCAGGACGAGTCATCGATAATGCCGTCGAAATGCACCACGCGCGCTGCTGGCAGGCCGGTGGCGCGACCGGTGCGGGCAACCTTTTCCTCCCCTGTCCGGCTGATCACGCCGCCGTGACCGCCGGTCAGCACATGACACCGGTGACCGATAAAGGCCGTATCGCCCGGGTCGACGGCAGCGCAGGGCCGCGGGGCGTTCACGTCCAGAACCCTGCGGAACTGCTCGATGCTGGTAATCCGGATGACCCGGACACCCGGCTCGGTTCGTACGGGAAGATCGGTCCATGCCCGGGATAACCGTGTTTAGCGCCCACCGCGTCATCACCATGGATCCGGATGTGCCGGACGCGACGGCGGTGGCGGTGTCGGAGGGCCGGATCACCGCCGTCGGCGCGCTCGAGGACCTGGGCGATGCCGGACGGATCGATGACACCTTCGCCGACGCGGTGCTCTGCCCGGGCCTGATCGATCAGCACCTGCACCCGATTCTGGCGGCGTCCACCCTGATGACAGAGGTCATAGCCATCGAGGATTGGGTGCTACCAAACCGAACATTTCCCGCCGCACGTTCTGCCGCCGAGTATCGGCGGCGGCTGATTGCCGCCGAGCGTGACCTGGAGGATTCGCAGGAGTGGCTTTTCACCTGGGGCTATCACAAACTCTGGCATGGACCTCTGGATCGCAGCACCCTCGACGCGGTGAGCAGGACCCGCCCGATCGTCGTCTGGCACCGCTCGTGTCACGAGTGGTACCTCAATACCGCGGCCATCGATGCTCTGGGACTGACGGCCGAGCAGATGGCAGGTCACGGGCCGGCCAGCAGCATGGTCGATCTGGCCGCCGGGCACTGGTGGGAATCCGGGATGAACCTGCTCCTGCCCAGGATCTCGCCGATCATGATGACCCGGGACCGACTCGCCGCCGGGTTGCGCCACATGGTCGGCTACCTGCACGCCAACGGTGTCACCGCCATCAATGAACCCGGCATTATGTGGGCCGTCGAACCTTGGGATCTCTACCAGCAGATTCTCGGATCCGCGGAAACGCCCTTCGGTTCGACGTTCCTGGTCGATGCACGCAGCCAGGCCGATTCCGGGATGGATCCCGCCGACGCCGTGGCCGATGCCGAGGCCCAGTTGGCGCGGGCTGCAACGGGCAAGGTGCGGTTGCTGCCCGGACAGGTGAAACTGTTCGCCGACGGTGCGATCATCAGCCAACTCATGCAAATGCGCGATCCCTACCTCGATGACGCCGGCCACCCCGACCTCTGCCACCACGGCGAGTGGATGATGCAGCCGGACACCTTCCGGGCGTTCGCGCGAGCGTACTGGGACGCCGGGTGGCAGCTGCACGTCCATGTCAACGGCGACGCCGCGTTGGATTTGGTACTCGACACCGTCGAGGACTGCCTGACCCGACGTCCCCGCACGGACCACCGCACCGTGATCGTGCACTTCGCCAACTCGACCGAGGAGCAGGTCGACCGCATTGCCCGGCTTGGCTGCCTGGTGTCGGCCAATCCGTACTATCCGGTGGGATTCGCGGATATGTACGCCGCCCGCGGCCTCGGCGAAGAGCGGGCCCACGAGATGGTGCGAGCCCAATCGGTTCTGCGCCGCGGGATTCCGTTGTCGTTACATTCGGATCTGCCGATGGGGCCGGCCGAACCGCTGCGGTTGGCATCGTTCGCGGTCAACCGGCGCACTGCCAGCGGACGGGTCGCCGCGCCGGGCCAGCGCATCAGTGTGCATGACGCGCTGCGGGCGGTGACCATAGAGGCCGCCTATTCGTGGCGGATGGAAAGCGAGTTAGGCACGATCACACCTGGAAAAGCCGCGACGTTCACCGTGCTCGCCGAGGACCCGTATGCGATAGACCCGGCGCGGCTGGGTGATATCGGGATCGTCGGAACAGTGTACGAAGGACGCTGGTTTCCCGCGCCTGGTCGGCTCAGGAGTACTTGATCTGCAGGGCGACGCCGACGATCGCCACCAGCCAGATACCGGTGACGAACAGCGTCAGACGATCGAGGTTCTTCTCGACCACCGTGGACCCGGACAGGCTGGACTGCACACCGCCGCCGAACAGCGTCGACAGGCCACCGCCCTTGGCCCGGTGCAGCAGCACCAGCAGCACCACGAGCACGCTGGCGACCACAAGCAGAATCTGCAGGGCGAAAATCATGGCCGTGAGCCTACCCGGTTTACCGGTCTGTCACGGCAGGGGCCCACCGGCGGCGATCGCCGAGAGCGTCGCAAACTGTTCTCCGTCCAGCGAAGCCCCGCCGACGAGGGCCCCGTCGACGTCGGTCTGGGCGACGATCTCGCCGACGTTCTTGGCGTTGACCGACCCCCCGTAGAGGATTCGGACACCCTCAGCGCACCGCGGAGACGTCAACTCCGCCAGTTCAGCGCGGATCGCGCCGCATACCTCCTGGGCATCGCCGGCGCTGGCCACCCGGCCGGTTCCGATCGCCCACACCGGCTCGTAGGCGATCACCACATCGGCCAGTTGCTCATTGGTCAAACCCGCCAGTGATCCGCGCAACTGGGCGACATTGTGCTCGACGTGCTTGCCGGCCTCACGCACATCGAGATGCTCGCCGATACACACAATCGGGACCAGCCCGTGCCGGAAGGCGGCCGCCGCCTTCGCGGCGATCAGGGCATCATCTTCGTTGTGGTAGGTGCGGCGTTCCGAATGGCCGACCACAACATAGGTGCAACCCAGTTTGGCGAGGAATGCGCCACTGATATCGCCGGTGTAAGCGCCGGAATCAAATTGCGAAAGATCCTGAGCACCGTAGGTGAGCTTCAGCTTGTCCCCGTCGACCAGTGTCTGAACACTCCGCAGATCGGTGAACGGGGGAATGACGGTGACATCGACCTTGTCGAAATACTTACCGGGCAGCGCGAACGCGATCTTCTGAACCAACGCGATGGCCTCGAAATGATTGAGGTTCATCTTCCAGTTCCCCGCGATCAGGGGCGTACGGGACACAGTTCTCCTTGTTGATGTTGGTGGCGATCAGTCGAGGATGTCGATACCGGGCAGCGTCTTGCCCTCAAGGTATTCCAGGGACGCCCCGCCACCGGTGGAAATGTGGGAGAACCCGTCCTCGGGCAAGCCGAGTTGACGCACCGCCGCCGCCGAGTCTCCGCCGCCGACCACACTGAAGGCGCCCTTGGCGGTAGCGGCGATGATGGCCTCGGCCACGCCTCTGGTGCCGGCGGCGAAGGCGGGGAATTCGAACACTCCCATCGGCCCGTTCCAGAACACGGTGCGGGCGTTGGACAGCAGCGTGGTGAAACGCTTGACCGACTCGGGCCCGATGTCCAGCCCCATCTTTCCAGCCGGAATCTGTTCCGCAGCAACGGTTTCCGGTGGTGAATCGGCGGCGAACTCGGATGCCACGACGATATCGACCGGCAGGTGGATCACATCGCCGTAGTCCTCGAGCAAACGACGGCAGGTGTCGACCATCTCCTCTTGGAGTAGCGACTCGCCGACCGTGAAACCTTGGGCGGCCAGAAAGGTGAAACACATCCCGCCGCCGATAATGAGGCTGTCGGCCTTGCCGGCCAGGTTCTCGATCACCGCGAGTTTGTCGGAGACCTTAGACCCGCCCAGCACCACGGCGTAGGGCCGTTCGTCGGCGTGGGCCAGTTGCTCCAGAACTTTGGCCTCGGTGGCGACCAGGGTGCCCGCGTAGGCCGGCAGAAGCGCCGCGATGTCGTAGACCGAGGCCTGTTTTCGGTGCACCACCCCGAAACCGTCGGAGACGAAGGCACCTCCCGAACCGTCCGCGCCGGCCACGAGTTCGGCCAGCGCCGCGGCCAGCGCCCGACGCTCGGTGTGGTCCTTGCTGGTCTCGCGGGGATCGAAGCGGATGTTCTCCAGCAGCAGGATATCCCCGTCGGTCAGACCCTCGGCACGGGCCAGCGCATCGGCGCCGACCACATCACCGGCCAGCTGGACGTGCCGGCCCAACCGCTGCGCGAGCACCTCCGCCACCGGTGCCAGGGAGAACTTAGGATCGGGTCCGCCCTTCGGGCGGCCGAGGTGCGCGGCCACCACGACCTTCGCTCCGGCATCCGAGAGCGCCTTCAGGGTGGGCACCGAGGCGTCGATACGACCGGCGTCACTGACGGTGCCGCCCTTGTCGACGGGAACGTTGAGATCGCAGCGAACCAACACACCTCGGCCCTGTACGCCCTCGGCGAGTAGGTCGGCGAGACTCTTGACAGGCATTCGGCTCCCGACCGCTACAGAGATTTGCCGACGAGGCCGACCAGGTCGACCAGGCGGTTGGAGTAGCCCCACTCGTTGTCGTACCAGGACACCACCTTGGCCTGGTTGTCGATGACTTTGGTCAACCCGGAGTCGAAGATCGAACTGTGCGGGTCGGTGACGATATCGCTGGAGACGATCGGGGCGTCGTAGTACTTGAGGATGCCCTTCATCGGCCCATCCGCAGCTGCCCTGAGCGCCGCGTTGATCTCGTCGGCGGTGGCATCCTTCTTCAGTTCAACTGTCAGGTCGGTGACCGAGCCGGTCGGAATCGGTACCCGTAGCGCGTACCCGTCGAGTTTGCCCTTCAACTCCGGCATTACCAGGCCGATGGCCTTGGCGGCACCGGTGGAGGTCGGCACGATGTTCAGCGCGGCGGCGCGGGCCCGACGCAGATCCTTGTGCGGGGCGTCCTGCAGGTTCTGATCCTGGGTGTAGGCGTGGATCGTCGTCATCAGGCCTCGAACGATGCCGAACTCGTCGTTGACGACCTTGGCGAGCGGCCCGAGACAATTGGTGGTGCAGGAGGCGTTGGAAATGACGTCCTGACTGCCGTCGTACTTGTCGTCGTTGACGCCGATCACGATGGTGATGTCCTCATCCTTGGCCGGCGCGGAGATAAGCACCTTCCGGGCGCCCGCCTCCAGATGGCCCCGGGCGCGGGCATCGGTGAAGATGCCGGTGGACTCCACCACCACGTCGACGCCCAGGTCGCCCCAAGGCAGCGCTGCCGGACCGTCTTTGATCGCCAGAGCCTTGAGTTGCGTGCCACCGATGGCGATGGTGTCGCCGTCGACGCCGACGTCCCCGGGCAGCCGGCCCAGAATGGAGTCGAATTTCAACAGATGGGCCAGGGTGGCGATATCAGTGAGATCGTTGACCGCGACGATTTCAATGTTCTGGGCCTTACCCTCGGACTTCTGCGCCGCCAGCGCCCGGTAGAAGTTGCGTCCGATACGGCCGAAACCGTTAACGCCAACCCGGATCGTCACGTGTGTCTCCTCGCGTGTGTCCAAAACAACTACATGCCACGGTCAGCCTAGTGGCGCGGTGGGCAACAGGTGCGATGAACCTGGCGAACCGCGTACCGTCGGGATATGCCGCTACCGTCGCCGCTGGACATCGATTTCGGCGGAGTGCGGGAACGCCTCGGCCAGGGACTGTTCGCCATGGTTGCCGGCCCTGAGGGCCCCCGGAACCGGGCACGCATCCACGACACACCCGGACCGCGCTGGTTCGCCGAGGACCGCCCCATCCGCCGGGTGCACGGGGACGCCGCAATGTTCGTAGGGGGTCTGCGAGCGCTGCTGCTGCAATCGCTGCACCCGCTGGCAATGGCGGGGGTCGCGGAGCACTCCGACTACCGCGGCGATCCGTGGGGGCGACTCCAGCGCACCAGCACTTTCCTGGCGGTGACCACGTTCGGGACAGCCGGTGATGCCCAACGGGCAGTCGACCGGGTACGCGGTATCCATCGCCGGGTGCGCGGCGTCGCGGCAGACGGCCGGCCCTACCGCGCCGATGACCCGCACCTGCTGGAGTGGGTGCATATCGCCGAGGTGGACAGTTTCCTGCTGGCCTACCAACGCTATGGGCCGAAACCGCTGGATCAGACCGGCCGGGACGACTATGTCGGCGACACCGCCCGGGTGGCCGAGGCGCTCGGTGTCGAGGACCCGCCACGTACCGAAGCGCAACTGCGTCAGCGGCTCGCGGCCTATCGCGGCGAACTGCACAGCACCGAGGCCGCCCGGGAAGCCGCCCGGTTCCTGCTGGTCACTCCCCCGCTGCCGGTACTTGCCCGGGCACCGTACGGGATCCTCGCCGCGACGAGCGTGTCGATGCTGCCGGCCTGGGCCAGGCTGCCGCTGCGGCTGCCCTACCTGCCGCCACTGGAGGCGACCGCGATTCGGGTGGCGGGCACCGTGATGGTCGGAGGTATCCGCTGGGCGCTGACGGCCAACCAGCCGGCCGTGCAGCAAGATGCCGCCCTAGCTCAACCCTGACCCGGTAGTTCTGCCTGCACCGGGGGTTTGAGCTGCCCTCAGGCGTCGTCGAGCAGATCCGGCGTTACCGCGGACTCGGTGTCGGCGATACCGTCCTGCTTGGCTTTGCGGTCGGCCATCGAGAGCAGCCGCCGGATGCGCCCGGCGACGGCGTCCTTGGTCATCACCGGATCGGCCAGCCGGCCCAGTTCTTCCAGCGAGGCCTGTCGGTGCTCCACCCGCAGCCGCCCGGCGGCGGAGAGATGGTCCGGCACCGTGTCGCCCAGGATTTCCAGGGCACGCTCCACCCGGGCGGCGGCGGCCACCGCCGCGCGAGCCGACCGGCGCAGGTTGGCATCGTCGAAATTCGCCAGCCGGTTGGCGGTGGCCCGCACCTCCCGACGCATGCGGCGTTCCTCCCAGACCAGGCGGCTGTCCTTGGCCCCCATCCGGGTGAGCAGCGATCCGATCGCCTCTCCGTCGCGGACCACGACACGATCGATTCCGCGCACCTCGCGGGCTTTGGCGCCGACCCCGAGACGTCGCGCCGCGCCGACCAGAGCCAATGCCGCCTCCGGTCCGGGGCAGCTCACCTCGAGTGCCGACGACCGTCCCGGCTCAGTCAGCGAACCATGGGCCAGGAAAGCGCCGCGCCAGGCCGCCTCGGCGTCGCCGACGTTACCGCCGACCACCTGGGCGGGCAGCCCACGCACCGGCCGGCCGCGCACGTCCAGCAGCCCGGTCTGGCGGGCCAGGGCTTCGCCGTCTTTGGCCACCCGCACCACGTAGCGGGTGTTCTTGCGGACCCCACTCGCGGAGAGCACGTGGACAACAGCGTTATAGCCGTACAGGTCGTAAATATCCTTGCGCAACCGGCGCGCGGTGGCGCTGAGGTCGACCTCCACCTCGATCACCGCCCGACCGGAGGCTATTTGCAGGCCGTCGGCGAACCGGAGCAGCGACGCCACCTCAGCCCGCCGCGCACTCACCGACTTGACGTTGAGGCGGCTGAGCTCATTTTTCACCTCAGCTGTCATCGCCACGAATGCTCACCTCTCGGTCCGTCTCGGGGCCACCACGGGCACGGTGGCCGTCGCCGAATCCGCGCCGGCGGCGAGCACCGCGTCCAGCGCAGCGGCCAACTTTGCCGGGTCGTGCAGTGGCGTACCGGTCCTGGACACATCAGCAAACCTTACTGACGCCTCCAAAAGGGTCGCCGTGCGGCGAAGTTGATCACGCTCTCGCTGTGATGGCACACGCGCCGCGTCGACGATGATGTCATGGACGGTGAACCCCGGGGCGTGCTGGGCCAGAACATGCAGATGCCGCTCAGCGGAGAACCCGGCGGTTTCACCCGGTTCGGCGGCCAGGTTCAGCACCACAGCACGGCGGGCCCGCGTCGAGGTCAGTGCAGCCGCCAGTCCGGGCACCAGCACATGCGGGATGACGCTGGTGAACCAGGAACCAGGACCGAGAACCACCAGGTCCGCACCCATCACCGCATCGACGGCCTGACGCGCCGCCGGCGGATCGACCGGAAGGAGCCGGACTCTGCGCACCTTCCCCGGTGTGGTGGCCACCGCCACCTGCCCACGGATCACCCGGCTCATCCGGGGGTCGGATTCCAAACCGGCGACATCGGCCTCAATCTGCAGCGCGATCGGGCACATCGGCAGCACCCGACCCTTCAGGCCAAGGATGCGGCCGAGCTCGTCCAGCGCGGCGACCGGATCGGCGAGCACCTCGTTGAGACCGGCCATCAACAGATTGCCGATGGGGTGTCCGGCCAGCGCCCCGCTGCCGCCGAACCGATGCTGGATGATGGTCGCCCACAGCCGGCCGTGCGGACTGTCGGATGCCAGTGCCGCCAGCGCCATCCGCAGGTCCCCGGGTGGCACGATATCGAGTTCGGAACGCAACCGACCCGATGAGCCGCCGTCATCGGCAACGGTGACGACCGCGGTGACGTGCGGGCTCAGCCGACGCGCCGCGGACAGCGTCGCGTAGAGCCCGTGCCCGCCGCCCAGGGCGACAATGCGCGGGCTGGTCATTCGCGCCCCAGATCACGGTGGAGGACCCGGACCGACAAGTGCCCGTTCTCATCGAGTAGCGCGGCGAGTGCCTCGGCGATGGCGACGCTCCGATGCTTGCCGCCGGTACATCCGATCGCCACCGTCATATAGCGCTTGCCCTCCCGGATGTACCCGTCAGCCACCAGCATCAGGAGTTGATGGTAGGTCTGCAGAAACTGGGTTGCACCGGGCTGAGCCAGGACGTAGTCACGAACCGCGGGAGATTGACCGGTGTGCGGGCGCAGTTCGTCGACCCAGTGCGGATTGGGCAGGAACCGGACGTCCATCACCGTGTCGGCGTCCATGGGCAGGCCGTACTTGAAGCCGAACGACTCGACGGTGACACTGATCTGCGCGACCGTCTCAGCGCCGAAAGCACTCTCGATGCTGGCCCGCAGAGCCGGCACCGGCAGCGTGGAGGTGTCGATGATCAGATCCGCGCCGGCCCGGACCGGTGCCAGCAAGGAACGTTCGGCGGCGATCCCCTCGGCCAGGGTCTGGTTGCCCTGCAGGGGATGACTGCGGCGGTTGTTCTCGTAGCGCCGCACCAGCGTTTCGTCGGAAGCCTCCATGAACAGCACCCGGGGGGTGATATTCCGGGTGGCGAGGTCGCTGCGCACCATGTCGAGATCACCGGTGAAACCCCGTGAGCGAACATCCATCACCACGGCCAGCTGGGTGATCCGCGACCCCGCGGCCAGCCCGAGGTCAACCATCCGGGCAATCAACTCTGGCGGCAGGTTGTCGGCGACATACCAACCCAGGTCCTCGAGAACTTTGGCGGCGGTACCGCGGCCGGCCCCGGACAGTCCGGTCACCAGCACCACATCGATATCCGATGCGGCGGTATCGGCGGTTGCGGGGTCTTTCATCGAGGGATCCGTCATAGCGTCTGCCTGGCATCATCGTCCACCACATCGGTCGGCGCATCCGTTGTCGTCGCATCCGTTGTTGATGCATCCGTTGTCGGTGTGTCGGATCGGGCCTCGTCGGGGCTGCCACCGAGGGCTGCCAGCACCGCCGCGGCGGTGGTGGCCCCGATGCCCGGAACCGCGGTGATCTCCGCCAAACTGGCCTCCCGGAGACGAGCCAGCGACCCGAAATGACTGACCAGCGCCTTGCGTCGTGCCGCACCGAGGCCGCGCACCGCGTCCAGCGCCGAAGCGGTCATCCGCTTGGAGCGCTTGCTGCGGTGGTACCCGATGGCGAAGCGGTGCGCCTCGTCGCGTACCCGCTGCAGCAGATACAGCCCCTCGCTGTTCCGAGGCAGGATCATCGGATCAGCCTCGCCGGGAACCCATACCTCCTCCAGCCGCTTGGCCAATCCGATCACCGCGACGTCGGTGACCCCGAGTTCTTCGAGGACGGCCTTGGCCGCGTTCACCTGAGGTGCTCCACCGTCCACGACGTACAGGTTGGGTGGGTAGGCGAACCGACGCGGGCGATCCCCGCCGCTCGCCTCGGTGACTGGCCCGGTTACCGGGCCGGCGGCCGGGCCGGCATCGTGAATATGCCGCAGGAACCGTCGGCGGGTCACCTCTGCGATGGAGGCGACGTCATTGGAATACCCGTCACCGGCGGCCTCCCGGATGGCGAAGTGCCGATAGTCCGGTTTTCGCGGCAGCCCGTCTTCGAACACCACCAGCGAACCCACCACGTCGGTGCCCTGCACGTGGCTGATGTCGACACATTCGATCCGCAGCGGCGCCTGCACCAGACCGAGTGCCTCCTGGATGTTCTGCAACGCAGCCGATCTCGCCGTGAAATCCCCGGCCCGCTTGAGCTTGTGCTGATGCAGCGCCTCCAGGGCGTTGCGGTGCACTGTCTCAGCCAGTGCGCGTTTGTCGCCGCGCTGGGGCACCCGCAGCGCGACCCGGGAGCCGCGCAGTCCGGACAGCCACGCGGCCAGTTCGTCGGCGTTTGCCGGTAGCTGCGGGACCAGCACTTCCCGCGGAACCGGATTGGCGGCCTCGTCGGCGGCACCGTTGAGTTCGGCCTGTTCCCCGTAGAACTGTGTGATGAACTGCTCCACCAGGGCGGCCTGGCTGGACTCGCCGGGGTCACCGGGTTTTTCGACCACCCATCCGCGCTGGCCCCGCACCCGGCCGCCACGGACGTGGAAAACCTGGACCGCGGCCTCGAGATCGTCATCGGCGAAGGCCACCACATCGGCATCGGTGCCGTCGCCGAGAACCACCGCCTGCTTCTCCAGGGCCCGCTTGAGCGCACCGAGATCGTCGCGCAGGCGGGCGGCCCGCTCGAAGTCGAGTTGTTCGGCCGCCGCATTCATCTGACGTTCCAGGTCGCGGGCGAATCGGTCGGTCCTGCCGGCGAGGAAGTCGCAGAAGTTGGTCACGATCGCCCGGTGCTGCTGGGCGGTCACTCGCCCCACACAGGGGGCCGAGCACTTGTCGATGTAGCCGAGCAGACAGGGCCGTTCGATCTGACTGTGCCGTTTGAACACCCCTGCCGAACACGTGCGAGCGGGGAAGACCCTGGTCAGCAGGTCCAGGGTCTCGCGGATGGCCCAGGCGTGCGAGTACGGACCGAAGTAGCGCACCCCCTTGCGGCGTGGTCCCCGGTAGACCGTCAGCCGCGGGAACTCCTCGTTGAGGGTGACCGCGAGAACCGGATAGGTCTTGTCGTCCCGGTAGCGGACGTTGAATCTCGGATCGAACTCCTTGATCCAGTTGTATTCCAGCTGCAGGGCCTCCACCTCGGTGGCCACCACCGTCCACTCGACGTTCGCCGCGGTGGTGACCATCTGACGAGTCCGCGGATGCAGGCCCGCGATATCAGCGAAATATGAAGTCAGGCGGCTGCGCAGGTTCTTGGCCTTACCGACGTAGATGACTCGGCCGTGCGCATCCGAGAACCGGTACACACCCGGTTCAACAGGTATGGCCCCTGGCGCCGGGCGGTACGTCGCGGGATCAGGCACAGGCTTCAGGCTAGTACCGGCCCGCACCCCCGCGACCGGCGCCGGATCAGCCCGGTTCCGGGCGGTAACGCGCCATGAGTTCCCGGACGGTGTCCATCGCCGCCACCGCTCGCTCACCGTCGATCGACTGGATCGCCACCACCGGGACGTATTCGTTGGCGGGCAGGTCGATCCGGGCCCAGCGCCGGCCCGGCGGGAAGGAGAAGTCGACCACGTCGGCCCAGGGAATGAAGCGGTATTCCATCAGGTTGCGCACCGACATCCCGGCCGGTCCCACTTTCAGTCGCGGCCTGATCAGCAGCAGCACCGCCGCGGCCAGCAGCAGGGCCAGCCCCGCCATCGCAACCTGGTCGGCCGTCCGGAGAATCGCACCCGAGGATCTGTTGTTCAGCACCGCGACGATGACCCCCACCACCGCGATCACCGCGGACACGACGCTGGCGGTACGGGACATCTTCCGCGGGCTGAACACGGCGTCCCAGGACCGGTCCGGCTGGCTCATACGGTGCGCAGGTGCCGCAGGGTCAGGGCGGTGGACAGCGCCGCGGCGCATGCCTGCGCGCCTTTGTCCTCGAGCGAATCGGGCAATCCGGCCCGATCCAGCGCCTGCTGTTCGTTGTCGGTGGTCAGCACACCGTTGGCCACCGGAGTCGCGGCGTCCAACGACACCCTGGTCAGACCCTGGGTGACCGCATCGCAGACGTAGTCGAAATGCGGTGTGTCCCCGCGGATGACCACACCGAGCGCCACCACGGCGTCATGATTGCTCGCGAGTTGCTGCGCGATGACGGGTATCTCGATGGCACCGTGCACTCGGACAACCGTGGGAGTGCGGTTACCGCTGCCCTGGGCGACCCGCCGGGCACCCTCGAGCAGCGCGTTGCAGATCGTGGCGTGCCAGGTGCTGGCCACAATGGCCAGGGTGATGCCGGAGGCGTCCATCTCCGGGACGGGCGGGACACCGTTCCTCCCGCTCATCGGCGGACTCCCCGCGCGGCGGTCACAGCGCGCCACCCACATCACCGGTGAACCCGGCGTTGTCACCGCCGGTGTCCTGGTCTTCCAGCCCGGTCAGATCGTGACCCATCCGGTCCCGTTTGGTCTTGAGGTAGCGGATGTTCTCGGCGTTGACCCGGGCCGGCAATGGGACCCGCTCGATGATCTGAAGGCCGTAACCGTCCAGACCGACGCGTTTCGCCGGATTGTTGGTCAACAGCCGCATCGACCGCACACCGAGGTCGACGAGGATCTGAGCGCCGGTACCGTAATCCCGGGCGTCAGCGGGCAGGCCGAGTTTCAGGTTCGCCTCGACGGTGTCCGCCCCGGCGTCCTGAAGCTGATAAGCCTGAAGCTTGTGCATCAGGCCGATACCGCGTCCCTCATGTCCGCGCATGTAGAGCACCACGCCGCGGTCCTCGGCCGCCACCATCGCGATCGCGGCGTCCAGCTGCGGGCCGCAGTCGCACCGGCGGGAACCGAACACATCACCGGTGAGACACTCCGAGTGCACCCGAACCAGCACGTCATGCCCGTCATTCACCGGCCCGGCGATATCCCCGCGCACCAGAGCGACATGTTCGACCTGATCGTAAATGCTGGTGTAGCCGACGGCACGGAACTCGCCGTGCCGGGTCGGGATTCGCGCTTCGGCGATCCGGACGACGTGCTTCTCGTGCTTGCGCCGGTATTCGATGAGATCGGCGATGGAGATCAGAGCCAGACCGTGGTCGTCGGCGAAAACCCGCAACTCATCGGTCTGGGCCATGGCGCCCTCATCCTTCTGGCTGACGATCTCGCAGATGGCGCCCGCCGGCTGCAGACCCGCCATCCGGGCCAGATCGACAGCAGCCTCGGTATGACCGGGGCGACGCAGGACCCCGCCGTCCTTGGCCCGCAGCGGGACGACATGGCCGGGTTTGGTGAAGTCGTGGGCGATGCTCGCGGGGTCGGCGAGGAGCCGCATCGTGGTCGCCCGGTCCGACGCGGAAATCCCGGTACCCACACCGTGTCTGGCGTCGACGGTGACGGTGTAGGCGGTCCCGTGTTTGTCCTGGTTGACCGCGTACATCGGCAGCAGCCCGAGACGGTCGCAGATCGGGCCGTCCAGCGGCACGCACAGATAGCCGGAGGTGTAGCGCACCATGAAGGCCACCAGTTCCGGAGTTGCCTTCTCTGCGGCGAAGATCAGATCACCCTCGTTTTCGCGGTCTTCATCGTCGATGACGACGACGGCCTTGCCCGCCGCGATATCGGCAACCGCCCGTTCGACGGTGTCCAGTCTCGTCATCGTTGCCGCCTGCCCGTCACACCCGCAGCCGCCGTGATCCCTGACTGGGGTTTTCCGATGGACTCCCTGGTGATAGTCCCGGAACCAGTATGGACCACCGGCCATTGCCGGTTATCGCCCGTTGCGCACCGAACCCGTCGGTCAACGCAATGCGCTTGCTGACCGGCGACATCGGAGCGCACGGCAGCTTAACGGGAAATGAATCCTCGGTGCCCGAAGGGTTTCGGCACCGCGCCGCCGGCGCGCCGCTCCCGGCCAGGTAGCCATGTCATTCCCGCAGCAAGCCGGACTGCCGCCGACACCTCGGCCCCGCCGGCCGCCTACCCCGCGTGCCCGAGGCCGCCATCCGGAGGCCCTGTCGCGAACCCCGGTCGTGATTACGCTGATCGTTGCCGCGAGACCGGCACTCGGAGCACCGCCCAACCTGACCGCAAACCCGCACGTAAATCAATCACGGAGGTAACGACCATGGACCGACCCGGGGTCGACGTCAGCGTACTGGGCGTGCTGCCGATCCGGGCTACCGAACTGAGTTCCGCCGATGCCGTCGAGCAGTGGCTGCGGTCGGCCGGTTCCGCCGAGCGAAGCCGCCAGCTGGCGCCCATGTCCCGCGATGAGCTGGCCGATTTCGTGTCATTGCTGAACTCCACGACCGGCCCGGAGCTGCTCGGCTCGGTCGATCCAGATCTGGCGGCCGAGGTCGTCCGGTCGACCAGCGTTGCGCAGGCGGCCGGCTGGCTGGAAAAAGTCGATCCCGATCTCGGCGCGGAAATCCTTCGGGCAGCACCGAATTCGACCGTCAAGTCGCTACTCGCCCAGATCGGCCCGGAAAACTCCCGGACACTGCAGGAAATCCTTCGGTGCCCCCCGCGATCGGTCTCGGCGCACATCCTGCCGGACGTGTTCACCGTCACCGAGACGATGACCGCGGCTGGTGCCGAAGCCGCGGTGCGGTCCCAAAGCGTGCACGTGCGAGGCCGGGCCCGTGCTGATGCCTACATCTATGTCACCGACGATGAACGTCGGTTGACCGGGCTACTGGAATTCCAGGACCTGGTGCTCGCCGAACCCGACCGGATCATCTCGGAATTGATGCGCGCCGAACCGCTGGCGGCCGGCCCACTCATCGATGCCGAGGAGGCGGCCAAAGCACTGATCGACCACGAGCTGGCTGCGCTGCCGGTGGTGGACGACGACCGTAGGCTCCTCGGGGTCCTCACCGCCGACGTCGCCACCGATATCCTCAACCGGCAGACCACTGAGGATGCCGAACGCCAGGGCGGCTCGGAGCCGCTCGAAGTCCCGTACCTGCGGGCTTCCCCGCTGAGGCTGTGGCGTAAGCGGATCGTCTGGCTGCTGGTGCTCTTCCTGGCTGAGGCCTACACCGGGACCGTGCTGCGGGCATTCCAGGACGAGATGGAAGCCGTCGTAGCGCTGGCCTTCTTCATCCCCCTGCTCATCGGAACCGGTGGTAACACCGGCACCCAGATCACCACCACCCTGGTGCGGGCGCTCGCAACCGACGAGGTGCGGCTCCGTGACCTACCGCGAATCCTGTCCAAGGAGATGTCGACGGGGTTCCTCATCGCGGGAACCATGGCGCTGGCAGCCCTTATCCGGGCATGGACACTCGGGGTGGGAATGGAGGTGACCATCACGGTATGTCTGACCATCGCGGCGATCGTGCTGTGGTCATCGCTGGTGGCGTCGGTACTGCCGCCCACCCTGAAGAAGCTCCGACTGGATCCCGCGGTTGTTTCCGCACCCATGATCGCGACCGTCGTGGACGGCACCGGGCTGATGATCTATTTCATGATCGCCCACCTGACCCTGCCCCAACTGGCGGGCCTCTAGACGTTCATGTCAGCGCCCGGGCCTTCTGGCGAACCGGCGACACGATGAATGCGAGAACGCCGGGCCGAGCGGCTGCGGATCCAGCTGAATTCAGACTGGCCGGTCCGCCGAGGGACCTCGCGCGGTGAGCAGCCGTTCCACATATTTCGCGATCACGTCGACCTCAAGGTTGACCGCTGCCCCCATGGGCGCATGCCCGAGCGTCGTCAGCGCCAGCGTGGTGGGAATCAGGGAGACCTCGAACCAGTCCTCGCCCAGGCCGGACACTGTCAACGAAACACCGTCGACCGTTATTGACCCTTTCTCCACCACGTAGCGGGAAATGCTGTGCGGCAGCGAAATTCGCACCACCTCCCAGTGCTGTGACGTTGACCGCGCGACCACCTCCCCGGTGCCGTCGACGTGGCCCTGCACGATATGCCCGCCCAGTCGGCTGTCCACGGCCGCCGCCCGTTCCAAGTTGACCTTGCTACCGGGGGCCAGCGCACCGAGGCTCGACCGGTTCAGGGTCTCGGCCATCACATCGGCGCTGAACCGGCCGTCGGGCAGCGCCTCCAGAACCGTCAGACAAACCCCGTTGACGGCGATGGAGTCGCCGTGGCGGGTGCCTTCGGTGACGACCGGTCCGCGGATGGTCAGCCGTGCCGCGTCCCCGAGATCGTCCAGGAGCACGATCTCACCGAGTTCCTCCACGATTCCGGTGAACATCGTCCCAATCTAGCGGGATTGATCCAGCCGCTTCTCACCGTGAAACGCCGCGGCCGGATTGTTGTTGAAGTTCGGGACCCGCCGATAGCCGCGGGCCTCGTAGAACGCCTGGGCGTGGGGTTGGCGCGAACCGGTGTCCAGCCGGGCTATCCGGTAGCCCAGGCCACGGGCGGCATCCTCGAGGGCACCCAGCAGCGCACCGGCCACCCCGGCCCTCCTGGCCTCCGGCACCACGTACATCCGCTTGATCTCGCAGGTACCATCGGGCAGCCGTTTGATTCCACCCCCGCATACCGGGATGCCGTCGCGATAACCGACCAGGAACGTCCCGTCGGGCGGACCGAGTTCGGCGGGGCCTGCCCTGGGCATCCAGGGGGCGTCGAGATCCAGGCCGTCGTACAGATCGCGCATCTCGGCGACCATCGCCGACACCAGGGCGGCGGCATCGCCGGTATCCACGGCGCTAGGCCGAAATTCCAGCTCATCGGGCACAGAAACACTCATACCCATGCGGTGCCCCCGGCACAACCCAGGCCTCATCGGCCGGGCTCTGATGATCCGACCACTACGATGCAGCTATGTCGATGTTCCGCCGAGCCTTTGCCGTGTTTGCCGCGCTTCTCGCCGCCGCCCTGCTGGTGTCGGGTTGTTCGAAGAAAGCAGAAGAACCGCTGCCGGATGCCGCAGGCCTGATCAACCAGTCCATCGCGACCACCAAAACCCTCAAGAGCGCGCACCTCGAGATCGTCGTCAACGGCACGATCGACGGGCTGCCGGTGAAAACCCTCTCGGGGGATCTGACCAACGTGCCGGGTGTGGCCATCAAGGGCAGTTCCACGATCTCGATGGGAGGATCCGACGTCGATATCGAACTCGTGGTTCTCGAGGGCACGCTGTACGCGGCGCTGACCCCGAACAGCTGGCTGGACATGGGCCCGGCGGCCGACGTCTATGACCCGTCGGTGATCCTCAACCCCGACACCGGGCTGGCCAACATGTTGGCCAGCGTCACGGAGCCCAAGTCAGCCGGCTTCGCGACCATTGACGGCGTGCCCACCGAGAAGATCACCGGCAAGGTCGGCCCCGAAGCGGTCAACAATCTCATCCCCCAACTCAACGCGACCGGCGATCTGCCGGCGACGGTGTGGATCGAAAAGGACGCGCCCAATCAGCTGGTGCAGGCCCAGATCGACCAGAGTGAGGGCAATAACGTCCAGCTGACGCTGTCCGACTGGGATAAGCCCGTCACCGTCACCAAGCCGGCGGTCTGATGCCGGAGGCCGCGATAGCCGAGGCGGCGCAGATCCCCGGACGCAGCCGGCGGATCGCGATCGGAGCCGGCAGCCTCGCAGTGCTGCTCGGAGCGCTCGACACCTATGTCGTCGTCACGATCATGGTCGACATCATGCGTGATATCGGCATCCCGATAAACAAACTTCAGCAGGTCACACCAATCATCACCTGGTATCTGCTGGGCTATATCGCGGCCATGCCGCTGCTGGGTCGGTTGTCCGACCGGTTCGGCCGCAAGCTGGTGCTGCAGCTGAGCCTGGCCGGGTTCGCGCTCGGCTCGGTGGTCACCGCGCTGTCCAGTGACCTCACCACGATGGTGATCGGCCGGCTGATCCAGGGGATGGCCAGCGGCGCCCTGCTGCCGGTGACGCTGGCACTAGCCGCCGATCTGTGGTCGGCCCGCAACCGGGCCGCCGTCCTCGGCGGGATCGGCGCGGCCCAGGAACTGGGCAGCGTGCTCGGACCTCTCTATGGAATCGGCGTGGTGTGGCTGCTCAACACCTGGCGCGATGTGTTCTGGATCAACGTGCCGCTCAGCCTGATCGCAATGGTGCTCATTCATATCAGCCTGCCGGGCCACACACGCAGTTCCGAGCCCGAACGCGTCGATGTCGTCGGCGGTGTGCTGCTGGCGATCGCGCTCGGCCTGGCGGTCTGGGGGTTGTACAACCCTGCCCCGGACGGAAAGCAGATACTGCCCAGCTACGGGCTGCCCCTGCTGGGCGGTGCGGTGCTCGTGGCGATCGCGTTCGTGGTGTGGGAGCGGTTCGCCCGGACCAGGCTCATCGAACCCGCCGGCGTGCGGGCGGTCCCGTTCCTGGCCGCGCTGGGCACCTCGGCCTGCGCGGGTGCCGCCCTGATGGTGACACTAGTCAACGTCGAGCTGTTCGGGCAGGGTGTGCTGGGCAAGGACCAGGTGGGCGCCGCGTTCCTGCTGCTGCACTTCCTGGTCGCACTGCCGATCGGCGCGCTGGCGGGGGGCTGGCTGGCCATCCGGATCGGTGACCGGGTGGTGGCCGTCGTCGGCATGCTGATAGCCGGGTTCGCCTACTGGCTGGTGTCGCACTGGAACCTGGACGTCATGTCAGCCCGTCACCACCTCGGGCCGGTATCACTGCCGGTCTTCGATACCGATCTCGCGCTGGCCGGAATCGGGCTGGGCCTGGTGATCGGCCCGCTGACCTCGGCTGCGCTTCGCGTGGTCCCGGCAGCCCAGCACGGTATCGCCTCCTCGCTGGTGGTGGTGGCCCGGATGACCGGGATGCTGATCGGCGTCGCCGGCCTGACGGCCTGGGGCCTCTACCGGTTCAACCAGATCCTGGCCACCCTGCCGACCACCCAGGCCGACACCCTGGCGGCCAAGGTCGCCGGGGAGGCTCAGCGCTATCGCACCGCATTCGCCATGCAGTACGGCTCGATCTTCTTTATCACCATGATCGTGTGTCTGGCCGGGGCGGCGATCGCACTGCTGATCGGGGCCCGCGGGACCCACGCCATCGAGAACGACACGGAGGATGAGCGCCCTGAGGTCAATTGGCCCAAGCCTTCGTCGGGCACCCCGGCGGATCGGTAACCTCACCCACATGCCGGGAACGACGTGCTGACCGCGGCGCTGCGTGATTTGCAGTGGCGCAAGCGCCGGTTCGTCATCGCGATCGTCGGGACCGGACTGGTGTTCGCGATGACCCTCGTCCTGACCGGTCTCGCCAACGGCTTCCGGGTGGAGGCCACCCGAACCGTCGATTCCCTGGGTGTCGACGCCTATCTGGTGAAATCGGGTGCCACCGGCCCGTTTCTGGGATCGTCAGCCTTCGCCGCCACCAAACTTCAGGTTCCCGGGGTGTCGATAGCGGTGCCATTGGTCTATGGCAGCGCCACAATGCCCGACGGAGCCTCGGCGCGCAGCGTCAACGTCTTCGGGGCACCGGTGCGCGGTCCGGGGATGCCCGCGGTGTCAGAGGGCCGCCCCCCATCCGAACCGCACGAGGCCGCAGTCTCCAGCACCATGGGCAAACCGATCGGCAATACCGTCGAGGTGGGTTCGCGCAATCTGCAGATCGTGGGGATCGTCGACGACTCGACGGCGCTGGCCGGACAACCGAATGTATTTCTCACCGTCACCGGAGCGCAGACCCTGCTGTTCTCCGGTCAGTCGCTGATCTCCTCCATCGGGGTGATCGACCCGCCGGAGCGCACTCCGAGTGGTTTCAAGCTGGTCAGCCGGGCCGGGGCGATCGACGACCTGCTGCGGGCGCTCAGCGGTGCCCGGCAGGCGATGAGCCTGATGGCCGGCCTGCTGTGGGTGGTGGCCGCGATGATCGTCGGTTCGATGATCTACATGTCGGCGCTGGAACGAACCCGCGACTTCGCCGTCTTCAAAGCGGTCGGGGTACCGACCCGCTCCATCCTGGTCGGGCTGGCCATGCAGGCGATCATCGTCGCCGTGTTGTCCGCCGTTCTGGGCGGCGCGCTGTCAATTCTGCTCGGACCGCTGTTCCCGATGCGGGTGGACGTTCCGCAAATCGCTTTCGTGCTCTTGCCTGTCGTTGCGGTTACCATCGGGGTCATGGCCAGCCTCGCCGGCCTGCGCCGGGCCGTGGTCGTCGATCCGGCAGTGGCCTTCGGAGGACCTTAGATTCATGTCTGACCTGCGAATTAAAGACCTTGTCGTGGAATATGCCAGCGGCCAGGAGACCGTACGCCCGATCAACGGGCTGAGCCTGGACGTCTCCGCGGGATCGCTGGCAATTCTGCTGGGACCCAGCGGATGCGGGAAGACGACGCTGCTGTCCTGCCTCGGCGGGATCCTGCACCCGACGGCGGGCCGGATCGAGTTCGGCGATATCGACCTGACCACGCTGGACCAGCGGGCGCTGTCGGAATACCGGCGCAACACCGTGGGCATCGTGTTTCAGGCATTCAATCTGGTGCCCAGCCTCACCGCGATCGAAAACGTGATGGTCCCCCTGCGGGCGGCCCGGTGGTCGCGCCGGAAGGCCCATGACCGTGCCGCCGAACTGCTGGACCGCGTCGGGCTCGCCGAGCGGGTACACCACCGGCCCGGGGACCTCAGCGGTGGGCAGCAGCAACGGGTCGCCGTGGCCCGCGCCATCGCCCTGGACCCACCGCTGCTGATAGCCGACGAACCGACCGCCCACCTCGATTACATCCAGGTCGAAGGGGTGCTTCGGCTGATCCGGGAGCTGGCCTCCGGTGACCGGGTGGTCGTGGTGGCCACCCATGACACCCGGATGCTGCCACTGGCCGATCGCGTGGTGGAGTTGGTACCGCACCTCTCGGCGTCGACCCACGAACCGGAAACCGTCGCGATTCGGGCAGACGAGACCCTGTTCGAGCAGGGCACCATGGGCGAGTCGATCTACGTGGTGTCCGACGGCGAGATCGAGATGGTCCGCGAATTACCGGGCGGCGGTGAGGAACTCCTCAAAGTCGCGGGCCCCGGCGACTACTTCGGCGAATTCGGACCGCTGTTCGCCCTGCCCCGCAGCGCCACCGCGCGCGCGAAAACGCAGGCGACGTTGACCGCCTACACCGTCCAGCAATTCCGGGAATTATTGGGCGCCAGCGGATCCCGGGAGATCATTGAGCACAAGTCGCTGGACGAGGACGAGTAGGGCCGACTCAGTCAGCGGGAATCAGGCTGATCAGCAGATCCGGATCGATACGCCGGACACCGTCGTACCTCCAGCGCAGAGCACCCGCGATGCTGACGACTCCGACGTCATCGACGGCCGTGACCGGCCCGCCCAGCAAGATCGGTGCGACGTAGGCCAGAATCCGGTGCACCACCCCGGCCCGGAGGAAAGCCCCGGCCAGGGTGGGACCGCCCTCCACCAGGATGTCGGTACGGTCGGCCAGAGCCTGGATCACCTCGAGGGGGTCACGGGTCCTCAGTAGCAGGGTGGCCGAATCACCGCTGAGCACATTCGATTCCGGTGGAATCTCCCGTTCGCCGACGACAACCCGCAGCGGCTGCCGGGGCGCCAGACTCCCGTCCGGTAGCCGCGCGGTGAGACTCGGATCATCGGCGAAGACGGTCCCGGTGCCGACGATGATGGCGTCTGCCGCCGCCCGGCGCCGGTGCAGGTCCGTGCGCGCCTCCGCACTGGTGATCCATTGTGAGGACCCGTCAGCAGCAGCACTGCGGCCGTCGACGCTGGTGGCAAACTTCCATGTGACATGCGGTAACCCGGTGCGTTGCCGGTGCAGCCATTCCCGCAGCGATCCGCCGGCCACCTCTTCGGCATCCACGCCGACGCTCACCGCCACCCCGGCGGCCCCGAGCCGTCCGGCACCGCCGGACGCGACCGGGTTCGGATCGTCAACGGCGTACACGAGCGCTGAAATCCCTGCTGCCAGCAGCGCATCAACGCACGGCGGAGTGCGCCCGTGGTGGTTGCAGGGCTCCAACGTGACCACCGCGGTGCCGCCGGCCGCCCTCCCGCCCGCAGCCCGCAGAGCCACGACCTCCGCATGCGCTCCCCCGGCCGGCTCGGTCGCACCGACTCCGATGACATCCCCGTCGGCGCTGAGGATTACCGCACCCACCGGCGGATTCGGATACGTGGAACCCTTCACGGCCTCCGCGTGTTGGACGGCTAATCCCATGGCCGCCGAAATCCGCGCGGGTACGCGGGTCATATCCGAAGATGCCCTGATGCGGCGCCGGCCCGGCGCCGGAGAGCCTCCACCGCGACCGCGGGATCACCGGCCCCGTAGACCGCCGATCCCGCGACGAAGCAGTCCACGCCCGCTGCGGCCGCCTGCTCGATGGTGTCGGCATTGATACCACCGTCGATCTCGACCAGAACGGTCAACTCTCCCGCATCGACCAATCGGCGCGCCGCTGTGACCTTTGCCAGGACTTCGGGAATGAAACTCTGACCGCCGAAACCCGGCTCCACCGACATCACCAGCAGGGTGTCGAAATCGCGCAGGATATCCAGATACGGATCCAGTGCGGTCCCGGGTTTGACGGCCAGGCCCGCCTTCGCCCCCGCGGCGCGGATATCGCGGGCCACCGCGACCGGATTGTCGGTCGCCTCGGCGTGAAAGGTGACGTTGTGGGATCCGGCTTCGGCATAGCCGGGCGCCCAGCGATCCGGGGCGTCGATCATCAGATGGCAGTCCAGTGGAATGCCAGTCGCCCGCAGCAGGCTCTGCACCACCGGCAGGCCCAGGGTCAGGTTCGGCACGAAGTGCGCGTCCATCACGTCGACGTGCAGCCAGTCGGCCCCCGCCACGGCCGCGGCCTCATCAGCGAGGCGGGCGAAGTCGGCGGACAGAATCGACGGCGCGATCATCGGCCTGCTGGGTGTTGCCATGGCTGTCACTGTAAAGCCCGGGGTAATCGGGCTCGGTTACCCGTCCTTGCGCAGCACGGCGGCGAACATGGCGTCGGTACCGTGCCGGTGCGGCCACAGTTGCACGAAGGGGCCGGCGCCAACATCCTCGACCGGCGCGAACAGCGCCCGGGCATCGAGGGCGGTGACCGGATGACGCCGTATGGCGTCGGAAACCACACCGACGGTCTCGGCCAGATGCGGAGAACACGTCGCGTACAGCACCACGCCGCCCGGGCGAGCCAGCCCGATCGCCGAGGCAAGCAACTCGCGCTGAAGTTTGCCCAGAGCCGGTACGTCGGCCGGCGTCCGACGCCACCGTGCCTCCGGGCGGCGACGCAACGCGCCCAGGCCCGTGCAGGGTGCATCGACCAGCACCCGGTCAAAACCGGATGCGGGCAGCGGCGGCTCGCGGCCGTCGGCCCGCACCACCTCGACGGTCAGACCCCGGGTGTTCTGCTCGACCATATCGGCCCGCCGGGGGTTGGGTTCCACGGCGGTGACCGTCGCACCGCGTTGGGCCGCGACGGCGGCAAGCAACGCGGTCTTACCGCCCGGTCCGGAGCACAGGTCCAGCCAGCGGCCCGCGTCCTCGCCGACCAGTGGTGCCGCCACCAGAGCGCGGGCCACCAGTTGGCTGCCCTCATCCTGGACCAGCGCCCGCGCGTCGCGAACCGGGGCCAACCGGCCGGGGTCTCCGCCGCTGAGATACACGGCATAGGGCGAGAACCGCCCGACCGTCCCGCCGACCTCCTCGGCGAGTTCGGCGGCGGTTAGCGCCCCCGGCCGGGCGGCCAGATGGACGGCCGGCCGGGCATCGTCGGCGGCCAGGGCGGCGCCGAGTTCACCTGCGCCGGCTCCGAGAGCGTCGGCGAAGGCCTGGGCGATCCAGCGCGGGTGGGCGTGGATGAACGCGACATGGCCGACCGGGTCGGTGGCCGCGGGCGGGGCGAGTTCGGCCAGCCAGGAACTTTCGTCGCGGCCGGCGATCCGGCGCAGTACGGCATTGACGAAGCCGGCTCGGGCGGTGTCGAACTCCGCGCCGGCCGCCTCCACGGTCGTCGATACCGCGGCATGCGGTGCGACGTTGGTCCGCAGCAACTGATAGGCGCCCAGCCGGAGCAGATCCAGAAGCACCGGGTCGATCTGATCGAGCGCCCGACCGGCCGCGGCGGAGATGACCGCGTCCAGCAGGCCACGGGTGCGGCAGGTGCCGTAGGTCAGCTCGGTCGCGAAAGCCGCGTCCCGGCCGGTGATCCCGCGCTCGGCCAGCAGTGCGGGTAGCGCAAGGTTGGCGTAGGCATCGCGTTCGGAGACCGCGCGCAGCACGTCGAACGCCGCACGGCGGGCCGGATCCAGCGGGGCGCGGCGAGACCGGCGGGCCGGTCGCTGGTCCCCGCCGGGACGGCGGCGTTGGGTCACGAGGCGCGCACTCCGGTGCCGAGACGGGCGCCGCGGGCCCAATCCGCCGCGGCCATCGGCTTCTTGCCGGGCGGCTGAACCTGCCCGAGCAGTACCGGCTCGGAGCCGGTGCCGATCAGCACCCGGGAACGCTGTACCTCGATCTCGCCGGGGGCCAGGGCCGCAGCGGTCTGGTCCAGGCTGACCGGGCCGAGTTTGATGCGCAACTCGCCGATCATCGTCCACGCTCCCGGGTCGGGGGTGACCGACCTGATTCGGCGTTCGACGACCTGAGCCGGCAGATCCCATCGGATTCGGCCCTGTGCCACCGTCAGCTTCGGAGCGGTGCTGACCCCCTCCGTCGACTGCGGCACGGGTGTGAGCGAACCCTCAGCGATCCCGTCCATGGTGGCCTCCAACAGCGCCGCCCCCGATCCGGCCAGCCGCTCCAGAAGGTCGCCGGCGGTGTCCTCGGGACGAATCGTCTCGGTAACCACCCCGTAGACCGGGCCGGAGTCAAGTGCCGGTTCGATCTGGAATGTCGTTGCGCCGGTGACGGTGTCACCCGCGGCGATCGCGGCCTGCACCGGGGCAGCCCCGCGCCAGGCGGGCAGCAGCGAGAAGTGCAGATTGACCCAGCCGTGCGCCGGCACAGCCAGTAGTTCAGCGCTCAGCAGTGCCCCGTAGGCCACCACCGCACAGCACTGCGGGGCCAGCGCCGCGAGTTCGGCGAGGAAATCCGGGGAATTGGGGCGCGCCGGCCGCAGCACCGGGATTCCTGCGGCGGTGGCCAGTCGCGCCACCGGGGCCGGCGCCGGTGTGCCCCGCCGGCCCGCCACCGCATCCGGGCGGGTCAGCACCGCCACCACGTCGTGGTGCGGGGAGTCGATCAACCGGCGCAGTGACGGCAGCGCCGCCGTCGGGGTGCCCGCGAAGACGATTCGCATCCGCCTAGACCACCGATCCCGGTGGCGCGATCATTTCGGCACCCGGTAGAACTCCCGCTCGCCAACACCGGCCATCCCCGCCACGAACATCCAGGGAATGGTGCTGCGCAGACGGTTGACGGTGGCTGCGGCGTCGTTGTAGTACTGCCGGGCGAATGCGAGCTTGTCCTCGGTGTCGGCCAGATTCTGCTGCAGGTTCAGGAAGTTGTTCGACGAGTTCAGCTGCGGGTAGACCTGCCCCAGAGCCAGCACCTGCCCGACCGCCGAGTCGAACTGCTGTTCCGCGAAGGTGCGCTGCGCGACCGAGCGTCCGGTGGTCGCGGCGGTCAGTGCGGCCTGCGCATCGGCGACGTGTGCGAGCACCGCGCGCTCGTGGGTGGCGAAGCCCTGCACGGTGCTCATCAGGCTCGGGATCAGCGAGGCACGTCGAGTGAGCTGGACGTCGATCCCGCCCAGGGCCTCATCGGCCAGGACATCGGCGGCCCGCAGCTTGTTATGCCCGGCAACGAACCCGATGAGTACGGCCACCGCGAGCACCAACACCAGAATCAGCACCGGGGTCACCACGAACCTCCTCTGATACCTCAGATACCTCTGTTGGCCCCGACACCAACGCCGGCTATCGGCGGGGTCGACTGGGCTCGCCCGTCGAAGATAGAGCCTAGCCGCGCGGGTGTGTCAGCCGATGTGCAGCGGGTCAATCTGGACCCGAACCGCTTCGTGGTCGTGCCGGGCACTGTTGACGGCTATCGCCCGGCGCAGCCCGCCGGCCAGCGCCAGACCCTCTTCATGCCGGACCCGGATGAGCATGCGGATCACCGGTTCGCCGGCCGCGGCGGACGGCGGCCGCCGCACCCCCGGAGGTAGGTCGACCGGGCCGAGCACATCGGCATCCTCCGGCAGTTCAGACTGTTCGATCAGGGCGGCGACCGAGTCCGCAGCGCCGTCGATGGCGGCCATATGCACCGCCGGTGGCAGGCCTACGGCGGCCCGGGCGGCCAGTTCCGTTTCGGCGTGACCTACCGGATCCCACTTGATCAGCGCCTGCACGGTCGGGATGGTCGATTCCGCGACCACGGCCACCACCCCGCCATCGGTGCGGGGATGCACCAGGGCGGCGGCCGCCATCCAGCGGCGCAGGGTGTCCTCGGCGGCGCGGAGATCCTGACGGCCCAGCAGCGACCAGCCGTCCAGCAGCAGCGCGGCCCCGTATCCGTCCGGGGCCCGGGGCTCGGCGCCGGGCGTGGCCACCACCAGTGCCGGACCGGGGTCGATCTCGGGATGAATCGCATCGCCCGCCGAGGTGATCACCGCGCTGCCCGGAAAGGCGCGGCCAAGCTCCTCGGCGGTGCGCCGGGTGCCCACCACGACGGCCCGGATCGCCTCGGCACCGCAACGTCGGCAGCGCGGCGCGATATCGATCCGCCCGCACCATCGGCAGGCCGCGCCGCCCGCGTCCCGGTCGGCCACGGACAGCGGTCCCATACAGTGTCGACACCGGGCGATGGTCCGGCACCGGCCGCAGGCCACCGATGGAAGGTAGCCGCGGCGCGGAACCTGAACCAGCACCGGGGCGCCGCGGTCCAGGGCCGACCGGGCGGCCCGCAACGCCATCGACGGCAGTCGGGCGGTGCGGGCCGCCGGATCGCGTTCCTCGGCATAGCCGTCGTCCTCGAGCGCGATGACCCGGGGAGCGCGGGCCCGGACCACCGCGCGCGGGCCCACCAGGTCATGCGCCCAACCGGTGCCGATGAGGGCCTGGGCCTCGGCAGTGCGGGCGTAACCGCCGACAATCGCAGCGCAGCGCAACTGGTGTGCGCGCAGCATGCCGACCTCCCGGGCATGTGGATAGGGGGCACGGGGTTCGGCCAGGGTGTCGTCACCGTCATCCCAGATGATGACCAAGCCAAGCCGGTCCACCGGTGCGAACACCGCACTGCGGGTGCCGATGACCAGCCTGGCCTCCCCCCGCAGAACCGAGAGCCATCGCCGATACCGGGCGGACGGCCCCAGACCCGCGGCCAACGCGACGACAGCGGACTCGTCGACCAGAGCGGTCGCCGCCCGCCAGAGCGCCTCGACATCACGCTGGTCGGGCACGACGGCCAGCACACCGTAACCACCGCTCACCGCCGCCGCGGCCGCCTCGGCCAACCGCTCGAACCAGCGTTCGCCGGGCAGCGCCTGCCACACCGCACGAGCGGCGCGACCGTCGCTTAAAGCCCCCAGGAACTGCTCGCCTCGGCTGTACCGCGCCCATCCCGCGGTATCGATGGTGGAGACCACCGGCAGCGCCGGGGCGCTCACCCGGCCTTTCTCTGCGCCGGCGTGCCGCGGCGGAATCGCCAATCGCAGGACATCGGGCCTGGTGCCGGCGTAGCGGGCGACCACCGCGTCGACGAGCCGGCGGACCTCGGCGGTGAGCACGGGTTCCGCTGAAATGACCCGATCCAGCCAACCGAGCTGCCCGATGTGGTCGGTGTCGGAACGACGTTCGAGCAGGTAGCCGTCCACCAGTCGGCCGTGAAAACGCACCCGGACCCGCACGCCCGGCTGAGCGTCGTCGGACTGTTCCGCTGACACCAGATAGTCGAACTCGCGGTCGAGGTGCGGCACCGACAACATCGGCAGCACCCGGGCGATCGGCTCGTGTTCGGCGGCACACCGGCCCGCTGTACTCACCTGCCTCCCGTCCGGTGTCGGCTAACGCCGCTTTCGCGCCCCGAGGCGCTCGGCGTCCTCGAAGGCTATCGACGCAGCCGGCTGTCCGGCCGGGCAGGACCGTTTGCGGGCGTTGTAATTCGACACCGCGTCCCAGGCCCCGTGCACGGCATCGCCGTCGGCGTCGTAGGTCAGCGACTTGCCCGGGGCGAAACCGAGAGTACGACCGACCCCGACGGCGTCCATGTTGGCGCCGAGGAAGACGAAGTCCCACGAGTAGACGGTCTCCTGGTGGGCGATGAGCGTCCGCACACCCTCGATGGTCCACTCGGCGCTGGCGTTCTCCAAGCCGTCGGTTATCACCAGGACGGTCACCTCGCCGGGGCGATCCTGCTCCGGGAGCGCCGCCAGACCGGCGCCGACCTCGGTCACGAAGCGGCCGATCGCGTCGAGCAGGGCGGTGCGCCCGCGCGGCTCCAGCGTTAACGGCGGCACCGCCTCCGTCGGCTGATCGCGGTAGACGACGTTGTACTCGTGATCGAACTGGGCCAGCGTCACCAGGGCGGTGCCGGTCTGCGCGCTTTCCCTGGCCATGAACGCGTCAAACCCGCCCCGCATGTCCTCGGCGATCACCTCCATCGAGCCGGAGCGGTCCAGCAGTGCCGCGATCAGCGTCTTGTCGGTGTTGGTCATACGGTCTCTCCCCCTCGATTGGATGTTCATCGCGACGATAACGACGGGTACCGACAAGAAACCGCGGCCGGCACGATGGCCGGGCCGGACCACGAACAACCGCGACCGGACTACCGGAGATCGTTGGCCGCCGCCGCCAGAATTTCGGTGGCATGACTCACCGCAATGAAGTGACCGCCACCGTCCACGGCATGCCAGACCGATTCCGGGGTCCGGTCGGCGATCTCCCTGTTGATGGCCGCCGGAACGAAGGTGTCATCCGTTCCCTGCCAGAAGTGCACCGCGCGTTCCACCCGCGTGATATCGAACGGCCAGGCTGCGTAGATCAGTTGGGCGTCGGCGGCCAACCCCCGGGCGCCCTGCCGGAAACACTCTCTGGATGCCGACAGAATGATCTCCATCACCGCGTCATCGGCCAGCACCTCCAGATCGGCGCCGCCCGCAACCCTACTGATCGCATTCGCATATCCACGCGGGAAGTGGGTCGCGACGACGCCGAGCAGGCAATACATCAGGGTGAGGCCCGGGCGGAAGTGCAGCGCCAACCGACCGCCCACGGCGTCCTGGGCGCTCAACAACGGAGCAGCCCAATTCGCCCCGAAGGTCCCATAGCAACCGCCGGCGATAGTCGAGACGTGAACGAGTCGGGCCGGGTCGAGATAGGCGGCCGCGGCCAGCGCCCAGGGACCCCCCTCCGACCATCCGGTGACCGCGAATTCCTCCGCGCCGAAGGAGTCGGCCAGCACCAGCAGGTCACCGGCCCAGGACTCAAAGGTCCTGTCCCGGTCCGGATCAGACCGCCCGATACCCGGCCGGTCCGGCACCACCAGTTTCACCCCGTTGGATTCAGCGGCGGACTCGAAGAGGTCGGCCTCCAATCGGCTGGAGGGGCCTCCATGGTTGTGCAGTACCAGCGGTCCGTCCGGATCACGACCTCCAGATAGGAAATGCGCCGGCCGCCGATCCCGATCCTGCCCTGCGTTCCCATGTGATGTCCTCCAGCCGGGCCCGCGTCAGGCCACTGCCGGTCCACTGTCGGACTACCGCCAGCTCCCAGGCCGGCCGGCCACCACCTGCGCCGTGCTGCTGCGGCTGCGTACCGTGTGGTGATGTCCGACTCTGCCGGTAGGCCGCCTGTCGATGCCGTCCTGCAGAAGGTACTGCAAGCGGTTCCGTTCCGGCTGATCGCGGAGGGCGGTGTCGAAGACGCGCGCCGCCGGTTGCGCGAGCTGCCGCGCCGCCCACTTCACCCTGAACTTCGGGTCGAGGACATCCGAATCGATGGTCCGGTCGGTCCCATCCCGGCACGGGTGTACTGGCCGCCAGACCAGCCCCGGGCTGAGGGCCCCGGCGTCCGGTCCTATCCCGTGACGATGTTCTTCCACGGCGGCGGGTTCGCGCTCGGCGATCTCGATACCCACGACACGACTGCCCGGGAGCATGCGGCGGGCGCCCGGACCGTCGTGGTCTCAGTGGATTATCGGCTGGCTCCCGAGCACCCCTACCCGGCCGCGGTCGATGACGTGTGGGCGGCGACCTGCTGGGTCGCCGGAAACGCCGCCCGGTTCGGTGCGGACGGCTCACGGCTGGCAGTGGCCGGCGACTCGGCCGGCGGCACCCTGGCGGCGGTGGTCGCCCAGCGCGCCCGGGACCGACTCCGGACCGGTGCCGGGCCGGCGGTGGTGTTTCAGCTGCTTTGGTACCCGTCGACAATGTGGGATACCGCACTGCCGTCTTTCGCCGAGAACGCCGACGCGCCGGTGCTGGACCAGGCGGCGATCGCCGCGTTCACCCGGTGGTATGCCGGCCATCTCGACCTGTCCGATCCGCCTGCCGGGTTGGCCCCGGGCCGGGCCCGGGACCTCCGCGGTTTGGCGCCGGCCTATGTCGCGGTGGCCGGTCACGACCCGCTGCGCGACGACGGTGCGCGTTACGCCGACCTGCTGGCCGACGCGGGGGTCGAGGTGGAGTTACATCACGCCACGACCCTGGTGCACGGCTATCTCGGCTACTCCGGGGTGGTCCCGGCCGCCACCGAGGCCACCAAACGCGGAATCATGGCGCTGCGAGCCGCGCTGTACCAGCGCGGTGACCGGTAACGCCGTGACCAGTAACGTTTGTCGGGGCGGGAACGACAGGCCACAATGAAAGCACACGCCGACAGCACATATCGCAATCCTGGAGGAAGAACGACTTATGACATCCCGACGCATCGCGAGCGCCTGTACCGGCACCCTCGTAACAGGTTTCGCCCTGGCCGGGCTGGGTGCGCCCATGGCCTCAGCGGCACCGGACTGCAGCCCCGCGGCGGTGGACAGCCAGGTCTCGTCTATCACCCAGCAGGCCCAGGACTACATGAACGCTCACCCGGACGGCAACAAGATGCTGATGACCGCGGCGCTGCAGCCCCAGGCCGAGGCGCAGAAGACCATCTCCGACTACGCCAGCAGCAATCCGCAGGAGTACGCCGGCTTCAAATCGATCCTCTCGCCGCTCGGGACCCTGCAGAGCCAGTGCGGCGTCCAGGTGGTCCCGGCGCAATACCAGTGGGCGTTCGACCAGTTCATCGGTAGCTGATCGCCGACAGCCCGACATCGGCTGACCGCCGCCCGGCGTGAGCCGATGTCGAGCTAGACGGAGTTCTTGAGATCCTCGACCTTGTCCAGCCGCTCCCACGGCAGATCCAGGTCATTGCGGCCGAAGTGACCGTATGCCGCCGTTTGGGCGTAGATCGGCCGCAGCAGGTTCAGATCGCGAACGATCGCACCCGGCCGCAGGTCGAACACCGCCGTGATGGCTTTCTCGATACGGGCCGGGTCAACGGTCTCGGTACCGAAGGTCTCGACGAACAGCCCGACCGGCGCGGCCTTGCCGATCGCATAGGCCACCTGAACCTCCACCCGCTCCGCCAGGCCCGCGGCGACGACGTTCTTGGCCACCCAACGCATCGCGTACGCCGCCGAGCGATCCACCTTTGACGGGTCCTTCCCGGAGAACGCACCGCCGCCGTGGCGGGCCCAGCCGCCGTAGGTGTCGACGATGATCTTGCGGCCGGTGAGCCCGGCGTCGCCCATCGGACCTCCGACCACGAAGTTGCCGGTCGGGTTCACCAGCAGCCGGAAGTCTGAGGTGTCCATGGTCTCGTGCGCCAATTCGGCCAGGACGGTATTGACGACCTTCTCCCGGATATCGGGGCTGAGCGTATTCGTCAGGTCGACACCGTCGGCATGCTGGGTGGACAGCACAACGGTATCCAGCCGGATCGGCGTGTCTCCGGCGTACTGGATGGTGACCTGGGTCTTGCCGTCCGGGCGCAGGTAGTCGAGTACCTGATTCTTGCGGACCTCGGTCAGCCGCCGGGACAACCGGTGCGCCAGCGCAATGGGCAGGGGCATCAACTCCGGGGTGTCACGGATCGCGTAGCCGAACATCAGGCCCTGGTCGCCGGCACCCTGGGAGTCGAGAGGATCAGCTGCCCCCTCGACCCGGGCTTCGTGGGCCTTGTCCACTCCCTGGCCGATATCCGGCGATTGGCGACCGATGCCGATGTTCACCCCGCAGGTGACCCCGTCGAAGCCTTTCTCCGAGGAGTCGTAGCCAATCGCCAGGATGCGCTCGCGGACCGTATCGGTGATGTCGGCGAACGCACCTTTCGCCGCGGTGGTGACCTCGCCGACGACATGTACCTGCCCGGTGGTCACCAGTGTCTCAACCGCCACGCGTGAGTTCGGGTCGTCCGCCAGCAGGGAGTCCAGCACCGAGTCGCTGATCGCGTCGCAGATCTTGTCGGGGTGTCCCTCGGTTACCGACTCGCTGGTGAAGAGCCGCCCTTTCTCGCTCACGTGGTGAATCCCCTTCGGTATGTGGACGGGCTGATTTGTCGTGTCGTCCGCCGGGGCTATGCCCGGGGCGCCGCTATGCTAACCGCTGCCGGTTCTCAGCAGCGCGGCGACCGCGTCCACGATACGACTGGCCATCAATGTCTTGGAGCCGTGTTCGAGTGCCACCTCGGTACCGTCGGCACCCAGCAGCCAACCGTCATTGCTGTCCACTTCGAATGCCCGGCCGTCCCCGACCGCATTGACGACCAGCAGATCACAGGCTTTGCGTCGAAGTTTGGCACGAGCATGGAACAGTACGTCGCCGTTGGCATCGCCGGTTTCGGCGGCGAACCCGACGATCACGCGCATATCGGGCAGCTGTCCGTCGGCTCGCTGTTGTACCGCGCCGGCAAGCACGTCCTCGGTGCGTACCAGATCCAGCGTAGGCATATCTCGAGCGTCATTGGTCTTTTTGATCTTGCTGGTCGCCGCATGCGCGGGCCGGAAGTCGGCGACCGCGGCGGCCATCACCAGCACGTGGGCCCCCGGTGCGTGTTTGGACACCGCCTCATGCATCTGAGCCGCCGAGGTCACGCGCACGATCTGCACCCCCGCAGGGTCGGCAAGCCCTGAGGTATTGCCCGCGATGAGGGTGACATCCGCACCGCGTTGCACGGCGACCCGCGCGACCGCATACCCCTGCTTGCCGGAACTCCGGTTACCGATGAAGCGCACCGGGTCCAGCGCCTCCCGGGTGCCCCCGGCGGTCACGAGCACCTTGGCGCCGGCCAGATTGTGTCTGAGGGCATCAGCCCGAGCCAGCAGCAGCTCGGCGAACGTGGTGATCTCGTCGGGCTCGGGCAGGCGCCCCGCGCCGGTATCGGCGCCGGTGAGCCGGCCGAATGCAGGTTCGAGCACCGCGACGCCGCGACGGCGGAGGGTTGCCACGTTGTCCACGGTCGCCGGGTGCTGCCACATCTCGGTGTGCATGGCCGGGGCCAGCAGCACCGGGCAGCGGGCGGTCAGAAGGGTGGCGGTCAGCAGATCGTCGGCACGGCCGATCGCCGCGCGAGCGAGCAGGTCCGCGGTCGCGGGCGCCACCAGCACGAGGTCGGCGTCCTGCCCCATCCGAACGTGCGGAACATCAGGGACATCTTCGAATACCCCGGTCCGGACCGGATGGCCGGACAGCGCCTCGAAGGTCGCAGCGCCGACGAATCGGAGAGCCGATTCGGTGGGAACGACCCGTACCTGGTGTCCGGCTTCGCTGAGTTGGCGGACCACCGAGCAGGACTTGTAGGCGGCGATACCGCCGGCCACGCCGACGATGATCCGCTTGGGGCGCATAGCCGACCCGCGCCGAACGCGGTTACTCGCCCTCGGTGTGCTCGAGCTTGTCGCCGTGGATCTCGCGCAGCGCGATCGACAGCGGCTTCTCCTGCAGACCCGGCTCGACCAGCGGACCGACGTACTCGAGGATGCCCTCGCCGAGTTGGTTGTAGTAGTCGTTGATCTGTCGCGCCCGCTTGGCGGCATAGATCACCAGGGCGTACTTGCTGGAGACCCGGGCCAGTAGCTCATCGATCGGCGGGTTGGTGATGCCCAGCGGTGTGTCGTAGGCACTGGCAGCACCGGGGGCTGGATCGTAATGATCCGCTGTGGTTGTCACGTGGTTTTTCTCCTGACCTTTGCCTGGCGGTGAGTTTCGATTCGATGGGCCCGTTTGGGAGGTCGACTCCGACCGCTCACGCCGGCTCCGGCGCGTTTCCTAGCAGCAACGATACCAATTCGGCGCAGGCGGACTCCAATTGGCTGTTCACCACGACGACGTCGAACTCATCCTTGGCGGCCAGTTCGGCATCGGCGGTGGCCAGCCGGCGCGCCATCCGGTCCGGAGATTCGGTGCCGCGGCCCACCAGCCGCTGCTTCAGCGCCTCCCGGCTGGGTGGTGCCAGAAACACGCTCACGGCGTCGGGCATGGTCAGCTTGACTGCGCGAGCACCGGCGAGATCGACCTCGATCAGCACCGGCCGACCGGCGGCGGCGGCCCGCCGCACCGGCTCCGCCGGAGTGCCGGACCGGTGCAGTCCACCGTGGATCTCAGCCCATTCCAGCAGCTCGCCACCATCGACGAGTTGCTGGAACCGGGTGGGGGTCACGAACGCGTAGTCTGACCCGTCGACCTCGCCCGGACGGGGTTCGCGTGTGGTGGCCGACACGCTGAAAAACAGATTCGGCACCTGCTCGCGCAGGCGCCGAACGACGGTCGACTTACCGACGGCAGACGGGCCGGAAAGCACGAGCACACGTCCTCGCCCAGCTGTCTGTGGGGAAGACCCGCCTGCGCTGTCCGGCTCGCCGCCGGTGTTCACCAACTTGGCCAGACCGACAAAATTCGGGCAGGACTCAGGAGAACTTTTCCAGCAAGGCCTTGCGCTGCCGGTCTCCGAGCCCCCGCAGCCGGCGAGTGGGAGCGATCTCCAGCTCGGTCATGATCTCTTGCGCCTTGACCTTGCCCACCTTGGGCAGCGCTTCGAGCAGGGCCGAAACCTTCATCTTGCCGAGCACCTCGTCGGTCTCGGCGTCCTTGAGCACCTGCGTGAGGTTTGTGCCGCCGCGCTTGAGCCGATCCTTCAGCTCAGCACGTATCCGACGGGCGGCGGCAGCCTTCTCCAAGGCTGCGGCGCGCTGCTCATCGGTCAACTGGGGAAGGGCCACGGGTTCCTCCGTCTCATCACCATCATTGTTTTGCCTGGGCCGGGTACTTCAGCCAGCGACGCCGACCGTACCCACGTCGTCCGACGAAATCTAACCCGCCCCCGCTCCAAAGGCGAAAACTCACCGGGCTGGCACTGCTGATCATCGAGCCGGGAAGGGGGCCGAATCCATCGAATCCCTCGCCGGATGGTTCAGCCGACCGAACCATTTCAGTCACGGATTTTCCCTCTAGCAGGGCTTTTGCCCATGACACGAAGGGCAGTGGGCCGGAATCCAGGGTCAGCCGCCCACACCTGCGATCAAACTCACGTCCGATCCGCGCACCTACGGCGTGTCGTGCGTGTCGCGGCGATGGGTCAGGCCAGGTACGCAACCGCGTCGCGCAGCCGCTCCCCGGCCGCGCGGACCGCAGCCGGATTCGGACCGGCCCGCAGAATCTCCCTCGAGACCGCGGGCAGCAGCTGCCCGGCCCGCGCCCCACCGAGTCCGGACAGCGTTTCCGGACGCCCCCCCTGGGCACCGACTCCGGGCACCAGGACAGGCCCCCCGAGTCCGCTCAGATCAGGGACGGCGCCGGCAACGCGGTCCAGTGTCGCGCCGATCACCACCCCCACCGAGCCCGGTTCCGGTGCGGCTCTCTCATTGACCGCCGCCGCTGCATCGACGATGCTCTGCGCCACCGTGCGTCCGCCGATGAGGGCACGCTGCACCCCGGCGCCCTCCGGATTCGAGGTGGCGGCCAGGACGAAGACCCCACGGCCGTGCGCCGCGGCGACATCGAGCAGTGGCGACAAGGACCCGAATCCCAGGTACGGCGAGACGGTGACCGCATCGCCGGCAATCGGCCCGTCAGCAGCCCAGGCCTGCGCGTAGGCGGCCATGGTCGATCCGATATCACCTCGTTTGGCGTCGGCCAGCACCAGGACTCCCGCCGACCGCAGGGCCGCGGTGGTTCGCTCCAGCACCGAGAATCCGGCCGCTCCGTACACCTCGAAGAAAGCCACCTGCGGCTTGACCACCGCGAACCCGGTGTAGGCCTCGATGCAGATATCGCAGAAACGGCCGAGCCCGTCGACGGTCGCCGGCAGGCCCCAGGCAGCCATCAGCTCGGGATGCGGGTCGATCCCCACACACAGCGGCCCGCGGGTCGCAATCGCGGCGGCCAGCCGGGCGCCGAAACCCTCCTGGCCCCGCACCTCAGGCCTCACCGAGAGCGGCATGTAGCTCTTGTAGCGACCGGACTCCGATATCACCGCGGATAGCGGCTTCGATTCCCTGCACAGCGGCTGATGCACCCTGCACAGTGGTGATACAGGGAATATTCATCGCGACTGCGGCAGAACGAATCTCGTAACCGTCCACCCGCGGACCGGAATTGCCGTAGGGGGTGTTGATCACCATGTTGACCTCGGCGGCGTTGATGGCATCGATCGCGGTCATCGCCGACCGGCCTTCCCGGGGGGTCTCAAAGTGTTTGCGCACGATATCGCACGGAATTCCGTTGCGGCGCAACATCTCCGCAGTTCCCTCGGTGGCCAGCACCCGGAAACCCAGATCGGCGAGCCGTTTGACCGGGAATACCAGCGAGCGCTTATCGCGGTTGGCCACCGATACGAAAACAGTCCCTTCGGTGGGCAGCGATCCATAGGCCGCTGCCTGGCTTTTCGCGAATGCGCTGCCGAAGTCGTGATCGATTCCCATGACCTCACCGGTCGACTTCATCTCCGGTCCGAGCAGCGAGTCCACGCCGGAACCGTCCACCCGCCGGAATCGCCGGAACGGCAGCACCGCTTCCTTGACCGCTATCGGGACATGTGGGTCCGGGCTGGACCCGTCACCGTGGGCAAGCAGAAGACCCTCAGCCCGCAGTTGGGAAATGCTGGTGCCCAGCATAACTCGCGCACAGGCCTTAGCCAGCGGCACTGCGGTCGCTTTGGAGACGAACGGCACGGTGCGGCTGGCACGCGGGTTGGCCTCCAAGACGTAGAGCACATCGTCCTTGAGCGCGTACTGGACGTTCAACAGTCCCACCACGCCCACTCCGTGCGCAATCGCCTCCGTCGCGTGCCGGACCGCCTCGATGTCACTGCGGCCCAGCGTCACCGGGGGTAGCGCACAGGCGGAATCCCCGGAGTGGATTCCGGCCTCCTCGATGTGCTCCATCACCCCGCCGATGTAGACCTCGGTGCCATCACAAAGGGCGTCGACGTCGATTTCGATGGCATCTTCGAGGAACCGGTCGACGAGGACGGGGTGCTCGGGCGACAACTGGGTGGCCCGCGTGATGTAACCGTGCAGGGTCTCCTCGTCGTAGACGATCTCCATACCGCGCCCGCCCAGCACGTAGGAGGGCCGCACCAGCACGGGGTAGCCGATACCCGCGGCGATCTCCCGGGCCTCCTCGAAACTCGTTGCAGTACCGAACTTCGGTGCGGGCAGACCAGCGTTGACCAGCACCTGACCGAACCGGCCACGGTCTTCGGCGAGGTCGATGGCCTCCGGCCGGGTGCCGACGATCGGCACACCGGCGTCCTCGAGCTGATGGGCCAGTCCCAGCGGGGTTTGCCCGCCGAGTTGGACGATAGCGCCCACCACGCCCGGACCTCCCTCGCCGGACCGTGATTCGGCGAGGTAGACCTCCAACACGTCCTCGAATGTGAGCGGTTCGAAATACAGCCGGTCAGCGGTGTCGTAGTCGGTCGAGACGGTCTCCGGGTTGCAGTTGATCATGACGGTCTCGAAACCCGCTGCGGACAACGTGGTGGCCGCATGAACGCAGCTGTAGTCGAATTCGATCCCCTGTCCGATCCGGTTCGGTCCGCTGCCGAGGATGAGGACCTTGGGCTTCTCGGTCTGCGGGGCTACTTCCGTCTCAGCCGCCGGATCGAGTTCATAGGTCGAATAGTGGTACGGGGTCTTGGCTTCGAACTCCGCCGCGCAGGTATCGACCGTCTTGAACACCGGGTGGATACCCAGCCGGCGGCGCAGCGTCCGCACGCCGGTCTCACCCGCCAGTTCGGGGCGGAGCGCGGCAACCTGACGGTCCGAGAGTCCGTTGTGCTTGGCGCGCCGCAGCAGGTCGGCATCCAGGACCGGCGCGGCGCTCAGTTCCGCGCGCAGGGTCACCAGGCCACGGATCTGATCCACGAACCACGGGTCGACCCCGGACGCCTCGGCGACCCGTTCCACTTCGGCACCCAGCCGCAACGCCAGCTCGATGTCGTACAGCCGGCCCTCCACGGGGTTGCGCAGCCGGGCCAGGATCGCATCCACATCGCCGGCATCGCCACCGTAGTCGGCGTCGGCTCCGGTCCAGAACCCGGTCCGGGTCGTCTCCAGGGATCGCATCACCTTGCCGAGTGCCTCGACGAAATTACGGCCCATCGACATTGCCTCGCCGACCGATTTCATCGTGGTGGTCAGGGTCGGGTCGGCGCCGGGGAACTTCTCGAAGGCGAACCGGGGCGCCTTGACCACCACGTAGTCCAGGGTCGGCTCGAAGCAGGCCGGGGTTTGCCTGGTGATGTCGTTGAGGATCTCGTCGAGGGTGTAGCCGATGGCCAGCTTCGCGGCGATCTTCGCGATCGGGAACCCAGTGGCCTTGGAGGCCAGCGCACTGGACCGCGAGACCCGCGGATTCATTTCAATGACGATCAGCCGACCGTCGGCCGGATTGACGGCGAACTGGATGTTGCAGCCACCGGTGTCGACGCCGACCTCGCGGAGGATCGCGATACCCAGATCGCGCATCACCTGGTACTCGCGGTCGGTCAGCGTCATTGCCGGCGCCACCGTGACCGAGTCGCCGGTGTGCACACCCATCGGGTCGACGTTCTCGATCGAGCAGACCACCACGACGTTGTCCTTGCCGTCGCGCATCAACTCGAGCTCGTACTCCTTCCAGCCGAAGATGGATTCCTCGATCAACACGTTCGCGCTCGGGGAGGCAGCCAGCCCATCCCCCGCCATCCGTTCGACATCCTCGTGCGAATGCGCCATACCGGAACCCAGCCCGCCCATGGTGAACGACGGCCGGATCACCACCGGCAGGCCGAGATCATGGACTGTCTCGCGAACCTCCGCCATGGTGAAGCACACGCGACTGCGCGCGGATTCCCCACCTACCGAGCCGACGATGTCCTTGAACTTCTGCCGGTCCTCGCCGCGCTGGATGGCCTCGAAGTCCGCGCCGATCAGTTCCACTCCGTAACGGTCGAGCACCCCGTGTTCGGATAACGCCACAGCGGTGTTCAACGCGGTCTGGCCGCCCAGAGTGGCCAGCAGCGCGTCAATCGGTCTGCCCCGGGCGGCCTGTTGAGCTATGACCTTCTCAACGAACGCCGGGGTGATCGGCTCGACATAGGTGTAGTCGGCGTACTCGGGATCGGTCATGATCGTGGCCGGGTTGGAGTTCACCAGGCTCACCGTCAAACCCTCGGCGCGCAGGACCCGACAGGCCTGGGTACCCGAGTAGTCGAACTCGCAGGCCTGCCCGATGATGATCGGTCCGGATCCGATCACCAGAACATGGTTGAGGTCGGTACGGCGTGGCATCTAACGCTCCCCTATCTCGCCCCGAGCGTGCGCATCGGTCCACCGCCAGCGGCGGGTCGGTGCACCGACACGCACGCTCGGGACGCGGCGGGTCATCCGGCGCTCTCCATGAGGTCGACGAACTGGTCGAACAGGTAGTTGGCATCGTGCGGGCCGGCGGCCGCCTCGGGGTGGTACTGCACCGAGAACGCCCTGCCGTCGACGAGCCGGACACCCTCCACCACACCGTCATTGGCGCAGGTGTGGCTCACCACGGCCGGGCCGAAGTCGGTATCGAAACGTTCACCTGCCTCACCCTCCAGGGCGAAGCCGTGGTTCTGCGCCGTGACCGCGACGCGACCGGTGGCGTGGTCGATCACCGGCACGTTTATACCGCGGTGACCGAACACCATCTTGTAGGTGGAACGCCCCAGCGCCCGGCCCAGGATCTGGTTGCCGAAACAGATTCCGAACAGCGGAATCCCGGCCCCGAGAACCTCTCTGGTGACTGCCACGACCCGGTCGGCGGTCGCGGGGTCGCCGGGACCGTTGGACAGGAAAACCCCATCGGGCTTCAACTCGGTGATCGCGTCGAACGGCGCGGTCGACGGCAACACGTGGGTGCGGACGCCGCGTCGGGCAAAGTTCCGCGGTGTATTGGTTTTGATCCCCAGATCCAGCGCGGCGACGGTGAAACGGTGCGTGCCGAGCGGTTGCACGATGTAGCTCTCGGGTGCGCTGACCTCCCCGCACAGGTCGGCACCGAGCATCGCGGGCTGGCTGCGGACCCTGCTCAGCAACTCGGCCTCGTCAGCGAGCGCAGGACCGGAGAAAACCCCCGCCGCCATGGCGCCCCGGGTGCGCAGGTGTCGGACGATTGAGCGGGTGTCCACCCCGGCGATGCCGATGACACCCTGCCGGATCAGTTCGTCCTCGAGGCTTCCGGTGGACCGCCAGTTCGATGCGCGCGGAGACGGATCCCGGATGACGTAGCCGGCCACCCAAATCTTGTCGCCCCGACTCTCGGCGTCCTCCTGGTTCCAGCCGGTATTGCCGATCTGTGGCGCGGTGGCGATGACGATCTGCCGGTGGTAGCTGGGGTCTGTCAGAGTCTCCTGGTAGCCCGACATTCCGGTCGAGAACACCGCCTCACCGAGCGTCTGGCCGACCGCGCCGAACGCCGTTCCGGTGTGAACGCGCCCGTCCTCGAGGACCAGGACGGCCTTCTGCTGGGTCACGCGGAGTCTCCTGTCGTGGGGTCGCCCGAGGTAGTCCATTCGTCGTAGCCGGTGCGGCCCTCGCCGCGGAAGCCGGTATCGATCTCGGTGCCCGACGGCAGCCGCCAGCGGATCACCAGAATTCTCCGGAGCGTGTCCGGCCCGCGGCCGGGAATGACCTTCCCGGCCAGCGCCCGCTCGGTGCGAACACCGGTGATGGCGTTCTCCGGCATCCAGATCGGGCTGGCCCCGGAGCGTTCCATGAGCACGCCCTCCGGGTAGCGGGTGAGCACCGCCTTCGACCGATAGCCGAGGTCGCCGACATTGACCCGCTCCAGCCAGTTCGGTGCCAGAGTGCTGCCCAGATAAAGACCCTGGGTGGGCGCGACGAGAGCGGCTCCGACCAGGTCCGGCATGGCCGGAAGTTCACCGATCATCTCAATCTGCCGCTGCGACCGATGCCGCCAGCCACGCAGCATGGCGCGGATGACAAAGCCGATACCGATGACGACGAGTAACCCGAAAATGTAGGTCCCGATGGCCGTCCCGGTATTCACCGACGGGCCTCGCCGTCCCGCGCGGTAATCCTGCCCCGCAACAGCGTCGCGGCGACGGTGGCCGGTAACGTCATGGCGTCGTAGGGCGTGTTGGCCGAGCGGCTGGCCAGGGCGCCGCCGTCGACCGTCCAGGTAGCGTCCGGATCGACGACGACCAGGTTGGCGGGCTCCCCCACCTCCAGGGGGCGGCCCTGATCGTCGAGGCCGACGATCTCTGCGGGATTCTCGCTCATCACCTTGGCGACGCCGCGCCAGTCCAGCAGGCCGGGTTCCACCATGGTCGCCACGACCACGGACAATGCGGTCTGCAGTCCCAGCATGCCGGGCCGGGCGACGGAGAACTCACAACATTTCTCCTGCTCCGCATGCGGGGCGTGATCGGTTGCCACACAGTCGATCACCCCGTCGGCGAGCGCACGGCGCAACGATTCGGTATCGGTGACTTCACGTAACGGCGGGTTTACCCGGTTTCGGCCGTCATAGCTGGCGAGCCTGCTGTCATCGAGCATCAGATGGTGCGGAGTCACCTCGGCGGTAATCGCAATACCCTGCCGCTTGGCCCATTCGAGTATTCCCACCGTTCCCGCCGTCGACGCGTGGCAGATGTGCACTCGGGCGCCGGCATCGCGGGCCAGCAGGGCGTCACGGGCAACGATCGCCTCCTCGGCGGCCCGGGGCCATCCGGCCAGCCCGAGCCGCGCGGCGTTGACGCCCTCATGCGCCACCGCGTCGACCGTTAACCGCGGCTCTTCAGCATGTTGCGCGATCAGCACGCCCAGTCCGGCGGAGTACTCCAGGGCCCGTCGCATCACCAACGGATCGTCAACGCATCGGCCATCGTCGGAGAACAGCCGGACCCGGGCCGCACCCGTGGCCATCAACCCCATCTCCGTGAGTTGTTTGCCGCCCAACCCGACAGTCACCGCCCCCACGGGGTGAACATCGACCAGCCCAACCTGCTGACCGCGCCGCCACACGTGGTCGGTGACCACCGGGCTGTCGGCCACAGGTTCGGTGTTCGCCATTGCAAACACTGCGGTGTACCCGCCCAGAGCCGCTGCCGCCGAACCGGTTTCGATATCCTCGGCGTATTCACGTCCGGGCTCGCGAAGGTGAGTGTGCAAGTCGACCAGTCCGGGCAGCAGAACCTTGCCGGTGGCCTCGATCACCTCAGCGTCATCCACGGCCGACAGGCTCGGGCCGATCTCGGCGATCCGGCCCGCAGCGACCAGCACATCGACCGCATCACCCTCGCCGTAGAGCCGGACTCCCCTGATCAGGACAGCGGGACTCGACTCCCGGGCACTCATACACTCACCGCCTCGTCGGTGCCGACCAGCAGATGAAACAGCACAGCCATCCGGACATGCACCCCATTGGAAACCTGTTGCAGCACAGCCGACTGCGCGGAGTCCGCGACCGGAAAGGAGATTTCCATACCGCGCAGCATCGGGCCCGGGTGCAGCACCACAGCATGCTCGGGCAGCAGGGCCTGACGCTCCTCGGACAGACCGTAGAGCGCGGAGTACTCCCGTGGCGACGGAAAAAAGCCGCCGTTCATCCGCTCCGCCTGAACTCGCAGCATCATCACGGCATCGGCAATGGGTAACTCGGCGTCCAGATCGTGTGACACCGTGACACCACCCCAGTCGGCTACCCCGACCGGCAGCAGCGTGGGCGGGGCGACGAGCACCACTTCGGCGCCCAGGATGGTGAGCAGTGCAACGTTGGACCGGGCCACCCGGCTGTGTAGAACGTCGCCGACGATCACCACCCGGCGGCCCTCGATTCCACCGAGCCGCTGACGAACGGTCAACGCGTCGAGCAAAGCCTGGGTGGGGTGTTCGTGGGTCCCGTCACCGGCATTGATGACACAGGGCCCGGTGCCATCCGGTTCGAGTGTCCATTCGGCCAGTTGCTGAGCCGCCCCCGACGCGGAATGACGAATGATCAGCGCGTCGGCACCGGTGGCTCGAAGTGTCAGGGCGGTGTCGCGCAGTGACTCTCCTTTCGAGACCGAGGATCCCGACGAGCTGACGTTGATCACGTCGGCACTCATCCACTTGCCGGCAACCTCGAAGGAAACCCGGGTTCGAGTGGAGTTCTCATAAAACATCGTGATGATGGTCCGGCCCCGCAATGTGGGCAGTTTCTTCACATCACGGCCGAGCAGGGCCTGCTGGAAACGGTCGGCGTCGTCGAGGATGGCGGTGGCCGCGTCACGGGTCAGATCGGCGGCTGACAATAAGTGCCTCATGACCATCTCTTCTTCGCGCAAGCGCTCATCATGACCATCTCTTCTTCGCGCAAGCGCTCATCAGCGGGCCGGGCCTCCGTGCGGCGCGATCCAGATACCTTCCACATCGTCGTCCTCGACGAATCGAACCTTGACGTTCTCGCTACGCGAGGTCGGGACGTTCTTTCCCACGTAGTCCGCCCGCAACGGCAGCTCCCGATGGCCGCGGTCGACGAGCACGGCGAGCTGTACCGCCTTCGGCCTGCCGATATCGCGCAGGGCGTCCAGCGCGGAACGAACCGAGCGGCCGGTGTAGAGCACGTCGTCAACGAGAATCACCATCGCGTTGTCGATACCGCCGGCCGGAATCGAGGTCTCCTCCAGCGCACGGGGCGGCTTGAAGTCCAGGTCGTCGCGGTAGAGCGTGATGTCCAGACCACCGCATGCAACGTCGATACCGGAGAACTCCTTGATTTTCGCGGCCAACCGGTTCGCAACCGTGACCCCGCGAGTCGGGATACCGAGCAGGACAACCCTGGGAGATTCGCCGGAGTCGGCGGCGGTTTTCTCGATGATCTGATGGGCCATCCGGGATATGGTCCGACCGACATCCGCGGGGGACATCAGTTCCCGGTCAATGGTGCCCGCCAAGAGCCCAGACCTCCTTCTCCGCCTCGCCGGACGGACCGTTAAAGGATGTCGATTGCGGGTGAGCGTAGCACCCGGGCCCGGGAGGGCGGACAACACGCCTGCGCCCCTGTCGTAGACTCGCGCCGGTGAATCTAGCCGACAACCGGAACTCGATCACCGGTGCTGTCGAGTCCGGTCTGCTGGCCGGTGCGGTGACCCTGGTCTGGCATCGCGGGGATGTCCTGCAGGTCAATGAAATCGGCTTCGCCGACGTCGAGGCGAAGCTGCCGATGCAGCGCGACACCATTTTCCGGATCGCGTCGATGACCAAGCCGGTGACGGTTGCAGCTGCGATGACCCTCGTCGAGGAGGGTGTGGTCGCACTGGCTGATCCGATCACCCGGTGGCTGCCCGAGATGAGCGATATGCGGGTGCTGGTCGATCCGACCGGACCGCTGGACGTCACCGTGCCGGCTCGGCGGCCGATCACGATCGAGGATCTGATGACCCACCGTGGCGGTCTCGCCTATGCGTTTTCGGTGGCCGGGCCGATCAGCCGTGCCTACGCGGGGGTCTCGCTGCGGCAGGATCAGGACGACTGGCTCGCCGACGTGGCTGCGCTGCCTCTGGTCAGCCAGCCCGGGGACCGGATCACCTACAGCCAGGGCACCGAGGTACTCGGCATCGCCCTGTCCCGGATCACCGGTAAGCCGCTGCACACCCTGCTCAGCGAGCGGATTCTGCAGCCGCTGGGTATGACTGATACCGGATTCTTCATTGACCCCGAGAAGCGGGCGCGGGCGGCGACGATGTACCGACTGGACCGGCAAACCGGTCTGCACCACGACGCGATGGGCCCGGTGCCGGTGAAGGAACCGCGGTTCTGCCAGGGCGGCGCCGGCCTGGTCTCGACCGCTGACGACTATCTGCGGTTCGCCCGGATGCTGCTGGGCGGCGGAGAGGTGGATGGGGTGCGGGTGCTCTCGGCCGAATCCGCTCGGCTGATGCGCACCGACCGGCTCACCGACGAACAGAAGCAGCAGCCATTCCTCGGCGCACCGTGCTGGGTGGGACGCGGGTTCGGATTGAACCTGTCGGTGGTCACCGACCCGTCAAAGTCCGAGCGGCTGTTCGGCCCCGCCGGACTCGGTACGTTCAGCTGGCCGGGCGCATACGGAACCTGGTGGCAGGCCGACCCGGAAAACGAGCTGATCATGATCTATCTGATCCAGAACTATCCGGACCTGACCGCGGCCGCCGCAGCGGTTGCGGGCAACACCTCACTGGCCCGACTACAGTCCGTGCAGCCGAAATTCGTCCGTCGGACCTACGCGGCGCTGCGGCCCTGATCAGCCGGGTTTCACCGCGTTGAGACACCATGATGCGGCTGGCAGCTCGTATCCGTCCGCACCACGGTGATGCTCAAGCGCAGCGACCACCCCGGCGATGACGTCGCGGCGCCGACTCTCGTCGGCCGCCAGGAACGCCCCGCCCAGCGGCCCGGCGCTCAGCACCCGCTCGGCGGCCGCGACACCATCGGCCTCGAAGAGGAACGGCGCCTCAACAGGGTCGATCGCGATATCGGCGAACCCCGCTCCGGCCAGTAGCTCGGCAATCGCCTCGGGATCGGCCAGCGAGAACGGCCCCGGCGCGCCGGGCTCGGGGAGCGGAGACCGCTCGATACCGAGGATCTGTGTGGCGGTCGCCGTCGTCAGCATCATCCAGGGGTTGCGGTCCAGGTGCTGCCACACCGAACCGACCAGTCGTCCGCCCGGGCGCAACGCGCGAAAAATGTTGGCGAACGCCTCGGCCGGCCGCGGAAAGAACATCAGCCCGAAGCGGGAATGCGCGGCGTCGAATGGTTGCCCGCCTCCAGCGATGGCCACCAGGTCGGCGCTGGCCACATCGGCGGCCACTGCCACACCGTGCACACCGGCCGCAGACAGCCGTCGCTGTGCGGCCTCGGCCATCTCCGGGACCACGTCGATGGCCGCCACCCAGCCTTCCGGACCGACCTCCGCACCCAGGGCCACTGCGGACAGGCCCGGGCCGCAGCCGAGATCGAGGACCCGGTCGCCGGGACGGGCGGCGAGGGCAAGGCGCGCCACGCTCCCGTGCCGTCCCATCGACCTGTCCAGGGCCTCGGCCTGCAGGTCCCAGACGCCGGCCAACGTCGCGAAGTGCCGGTCGGCCTCCAAGGGGCCGGTGATTCGCTCGGGATCGTGCTCGACGACGGGGTCGCCGGACACGGCCGGCACCGCTGCCGCTCGAACCGCATCGGCGGCCGCGCGGATCTGCGGTGTCACCAGCATCACCTGACCGAGCACCCCGTTGACGAAACCCGGCGAATCGTCGGTGGAAAGTTCTTTCGCCAGCCGGACCGCCTCATCGACGGCGACCGGGGCCGGCACATCGTCGGCGTGGAGCAGTTCCCACGCGGCCACCCGGAGGATGGCCCGGTCGACGGCGGGAATCCGCTCCAGCGTCCAGCCCTGCAGGTGCGAACCGATCAGGTCATCGATATGGGCGGCGTGTTCGGCGACCCCCCTGGCGACGCAGACGGAGTAGGCGTTGAGCTCGGACACCTCTGCGCCGGCCGCAGCCAGAGCCGAGCGGGATTCCGCGATCTCTGCTGCGGACAGACCACGAGCCTCGGCCTCGAAGAGCAGGTCGACGGCGCGTTTCCGGGCCTGATGCCGACTCACCCTGCGATCAGCCACGGCGGGGCGCGTCGGGTATCCACTCCGGCTTAGCCACCGCGAACGGCGCCGAAGCGCCGCTAGGCATTGACCCGGCCCAGGTAGCTACCGTCCCGGGAGTCGACCTTCAGCTTGTCACCGGTATTGATGAACAGCGGAACCTGAATCTCGGCGCCGGTTTCCAGGGTCGCCGGTTTGGTTCCGGCGTTGGAACGATCGCCCTGCAGACCAGGCTCGGTGCTCGAAACCTCCAGTTCGACGGTCACCGGCAACTCGAGGTAGAGCGGTGCGCTGTCATGAAAGGCGATCTGTACCGGCATACTCTCCAGCAGGAAGTTCGCGGCGGTGCCGACCATCGAGTCCGGCAGCGGGTGCTGCTCGTAATCCTCGCTGTCCATGAACACAAAATCGCTGCCGTCCCGATAGAGGTAGGTGGCGTCGCGCCGGTCCACCGTCGCCGTCTCCACCTTGACCCCGGCGTTGTATGTCTTGTCGACGACCTTGCCGGTCAGCACGTTCTTGAGTTTGGTCCGCACGAACGCCGGGCCTTTGCCCGGTTTGACGTGCTGGAACTCGATGATCTGCCACAGCTGCCCGTCGATTTTCAGCACGAGGCCGTTTTTGAAGTCCGCAGTAGTTGCCACGGTCGGTCGTTCTCCTTCGGATCAGGTCAGAGGATGGTCAGGTCCTTGGGGAACCGGGTCAGCGTCTCAGGGTCCCGCGCATCGACGAGGAGAGTGTCCTCGATACGAACCCCGCCGCGGTCAGCGAGGTACACCCCGGGTTCCACGGTCACCACGGAGCCAGCACGAAGTGTACCGGCGGCCGCCGAGTTGATTGCCGGCGCTTCGTGAATCTGCAGCCCAACCCCGTGACCGAGCCCGTGACCAAAGTGCTCGGCGTAGCCGGCACCGGCGATCACCTCCCGTGCCGCGGCGTCGACAGCACCTAGCTGCGCTCCGGCCACGAGCGCAGTCACGCCCGCCCGCTGCGCCTCAGAAACCAGATCGTAGATCTCGTGCTGCCACGCTGCGGCCCGCCCGGCGTCGCCGAGCACAAACGTCCGGGTCATATCGGAGTGATAACCCCCGACCAGGGCGCCGAAGTCGATCTTGACGAAATCCCCGCACCCGAGTTCTGCGTCGGTGGGCCGGTGGTGGGGCACCGCAGAGTTCGCCCCCGCGGCGACGATGGTCTCGAAGGATGGACCGTCGGCACCGTGATCGAGCATCAGCGCCTCCAGGTCGCGGGCGACGGCCCGTTCGGTACGACCCGGCCGAATTCCGCCCGCACAGATCAGTGCGGAGAGAGCTGCATCGGCTGCCTCGCAGGCCAGCCGCAACAGGGCCACCTCGCCGGCGTCCTTGATCACGCGCAACATCTCGACGGTTCCGGAGGCGCGTACCAAGTCCGCGCCCGGGAAATCGGCCACGATCCCCGAGAGCACCTCGAACCCGTCCACCGTCACGACGTGACCCTCGAACCCGACCCGACGCGCACCGCCGGCCAACGCGAGTTGCACAAGATGGGGACCACATGCCCGTTCGATGACGGCACGCAGGTCAGGAGCCTGACGAGCTGCCTGGGTCCGGTACCTGGAGTCGGTGGCCAGCACCGCCGGAGTGTCGTCGGCGAACATCAGCAACGCCGCGTTGGAACCGGTGAATCCGGACAGATAGCGCACGTTGACACGATCGCTCACCAAGAACGCGTCCACACCCTCGGCGGTCAGCAGCGCCGCCATCCTGGCGCGCCGTTGTGAATGCGTCACGGTCGGTGACGGTACTCGCTAGGCTGATGCCCCATGACGACGTGGTTGTTCCGTGGCCTGGTGTTAGCGGCCGGAATGGTGTTTCTCCGACTGGCTCAGGGGACGCTGATCAATGCCAGCCCCACCAACGCCGGGACCATCAGCCTCATTCTGGTGTTGCTGTTCGGGGTGGCCGCTTCAATCTGGGGCCTGTTCGACGGTTTGTCCGATGCGCGGGCCAACCCCGACCCGGACCGCCGTCGCGACCTGGCCATGCGCTGGCTGATGGCCGGACTGGTCGCGGGTGGCCTCAGCGGGCTGGTGGCCTGGCTCATCTCGCTGTTCGACGCTGCGGTCTATGTCGACGGACTGATCACCGAGGTGACGGTGTTCGCCGCCTTCACCGCCCTGATGGTGTTCGTGCCCGCGATGTTCACGGTGTCGGTTGGCCGATGGCTGGTCGACCGCAGCCGGCCTGATGAGGGGCCCCGGCACCACTCCGGTACAGACGTGTTCGAGTCGGTTTTGGACGAGGGCTACGAAGACCCCGCCGAACAGGTCGCGGTCGCCGGCCGCCGGGAGGAGTCCTGGCGACAGGAGTCCCGGGAAGCGGTTCGCGAGGTCCACGAGACGGTGCAGCAGCGAAAGTACGATCTCAAACGCGGCTCTGAAGAGACCTGAGGGGCGACCGGCCGGGGCTTCAGCGGACCGACGCCAGATAGCGCAGCGCCAGAAGATAGCCCTGCACCCCGAGTCCGACGATAACCCCCGTCGCGGCCGCGCTCAGGTACGAGTGGTGTCGGAAGTCTTCGCGCGCATAGACATTCGAGATATGCACCTCGATCAACGGTGCCCTGAGCTCGGCGCAGGCGTCACGTAGCGCGATCGACGTGTGAGTGAGCGCACCGGCATTGAGGATCACCGGGTCGCCGGCGTCCGCTGCAGCATGCAGCCAGGCGATCAACTGGGCCTCGCTGTCGCTTTGCCGGACCGCCGCCGACAGCCCCAAACCGGCAGCCTCGGCTTCGATCATCGCCACCAGGTCGTCATGGGTCGTGCTGCCGTACACCTCTGGTTCGCGTTTGCCGAGCCGGCCCAGGTTGGGACCGTTGAGGACCCGGACCGTCGTCACGTCTCGACCCCCGCTGCCCCGGCGTCGCCCGCGCCGCCCCCCGGACCTGCCAACTCCGCATAGGCCGCAGCCAGCAGCGCCGGGTCCGGCCCCTCCAACCGACCCGGCCGGCCGACACCGTCGAGAACGACGAAGCGCAGCATCCCCGATCGGGTCTTCTTATCCCCCGCCATCAGCTTCATCAGCTCAGGCAGCGCATCGGCGTCATAGGTCACCGGCAACCCGAGGGCGTCGAGCACCTCCCGATGCCGACGAACGCCGGCTTCGTCGAGCCGTCCGGCCACCCGGGCCAATTCGGCGGCGAACACAAGTCCCACCGACACCGCCGCACCATGCCGCCATCGGTAGCGCTCCCGTCGTTCGATGGCGTGGGCCAGGGTGTGTCCGTAGTTGAGAATCTCACGCAGTGCCGACTCCTTTTCGTCGGCTGCGACGACATCGGCCTTGACCTGAACGGCCCGGCGGATCAGCTCCGGCAGCACCGGGCCCGTCGGATCGACAGCAGCCTGCGGATCAGCTTCGATCAGATCCAGAATGACCGGATCGGCGATGAATCCGGCTTTGACGATCTCTGCCATGCCGGCCACCAACTCGTTATGCGGCAACGTTTCCAGCAGTGCGAGGTCCACCACGACGGCGGCGGGTTGGTGGAACGAGCCCACCAGGTTCTTGCCGGCATCGGTGTTGATACCGGTCTTGCCGCCGATGGCCGCATCGACCATGGCCAGCAGGGTGGTGGGCACATGGACGATGTCGACACCGCGTAGCCAGGTCGCGGCGGCGAACCCCGCGACATCGGTGGCTGCTCCGCCGCCGAGACTGACGATCGCATCTCGACGGCCGACGCCGATCCGCCCCAGAACCTCCCAGACGAACGCGACAACCGGCAGATCCTTACCGGCTTCGGCATCGGGCAACTCGATACGATGCGCATCGACTCCGGCGTCTGCCAGAGTGCTTCGGATCGATTCGGCGACCTCGGCCAGCACCGGCTGATGCAGAATCACCACCTTGTGGCGCGATCCCAGCACCTCACCGATGCCACCGAGCAGATTCGTGCCGATGATCACCGGGTAAGGCGGGTCGACGGCCACGTCGATCGTGATGTTCCCGGTCATTTCCTGGCCCCCGCGCGACGAGCCAGTGTCGCCGGGGTGACCGGTCCCGACTCGGCCGGAGCATCCGATTCCGGCGCGGTCATCGGCGCCTCGGTAGCTGCCGACGAAACCGTTTGGGAAGGCCCTGGCGATGGCCGCCGCCACGGCGGTCGCCGGCGGCGCGCAGACTGTTGCGCCGGGGGATTCTCAAGGCGCCCAACGATATGGCGCACGACGGCCCCCGGATTACGCCGGTTGGTGTTGATCCGGATGGTGGCGACCCGGCGGTAGAGCGGTACCCGCTCGTTCATCAGCGCGCGGTACTTTTCGGCCCGGTTGGGGCCCGCGAGCAGCGGACGCACCACGCGTCCTCCGGTGCGCCGGATACCCTCGGCGGCACTGATCTCCAGGTAGACCACCGTGTGGCCGGCCAAGGCGTCGCGCACCCCGGGGGTGGTGACGGCACCACCGCCCAGCGAGAGAATGCCATCATGACTCTCCAACGCATCGCGGATCACCCGTTCCTCGATACCGCGAAAACCGGATTCGCCTTCGGCGGAGAAAATCTCGGCCACGCTGCGGCCGGTGCGTTCCTCGATAGCCGCGTCGGTGTCCAGCACCGTCAGGCCCATGGCCTTGGCGAGGCGGCGCCCGATGGTGGATTTCCCGGAACCCGGCAACCCGACGAGTACGGCTCTGGGGGCCATCACCGTCACCCCGACAACCGTGCCGAAGTGGACCCGAAGGCCTCCCGCTCGGCGATCTCACCCAGATAGCCCGCGATGTTTCGGCGGGTCTCGGCGAGCGAGTCGCCGCCGAACTTCTCGAGCGCGGCCCGGGCCAGCACCAGTGCCACCATCGCCTCGACCACCACTCCGGCGGCCGGGACAGCGCACACATCCGACCGCTGGTGAATCGCCACCGCCTGGGCGCCGGTGTCCAGGTCGACGGTGGACAGTGCGCGGGGCACCGTGGAGATCGGTTTCATCGCGGCCCGCACCCGCAGCGGCTGTCCGTTGGTCATCCCGCCTTCCAGCCCGCCGGCACGGTTGGTGGAACGCATGACACCGGCTGGACCACCGTCTGAGCCGGCATCAACGCCGGGGAACATCTCGTCATGCGCGCCGCTGCCACGCCGTCGTGCTGTTTCGAATCCGTCACCGATCTCGACACCCTTGATGGCCTGGACCCCCATCACCGCGGCGGCCAGTTGGCTGTCCAGCCGATTCTCACCACTGACGAACGAACCCAGGCCGACCGGCAGACCGTGCGCCACCACCTCAACGACTCCACCGAGGGTGTCACCATCGCGTTTGGCGGCCTCGATCTCGGTGATCATGGACGTCTCGGCGGCGGCGTCGAACGCCCGAACCGGGCTCTCGTCGATGCTGGGCAGGTCGGCGGCCGTCGGAGGCGGTCCACCGTAGGGGGTCGAGGCCCCGATCGAGATCACGTGCGAGAGCACCTCGACACCGAGTGCCTGACGTAGAAATGCCCGGGCTACCGACGCCGCCGCGACCCGGGCCGCGGTTTCCCTGGCGCTGGCCCGCTCCAGCACCGGGCGGGCGTCGTCGAAGCCGAATTTGAGCATGCCCGCATAGTCGGCATGGCCGGGACGCGGACGTGTCAGCGGCGCGTTGCGCGCAACCTCAAGATCAGCGGCGGCAACGGGGTCCGGGGCCATCACCGATTGCCACTTCGGCCATTCGGTGTTGCCGATCTCAATGGCTACCGGGCCGCCCAGCGTAACGCCGTGCCGGACCCCCGCCAGCACGGTCACCGCGTCCTGTTCGAATTTCATCCGGGCACCGCGCCCGTAACCAAGCCGACGGCGAGCCAATTGGGCGGCGATATCGGCGGAGGTCACCTCCACACCGGCAACCATGCCCTCGACCATGGCGACCAGGGCGCGGCCGTGGGATTCTCCAGCGGTGGTCCATCGCAACACGCGATCATCTTCCCACGTCGCCGCCGACGGCCCAATCTGCCCGGTTCGCCGGCGCACCCGGATCGCTCAGAACGCCGGGTCACTAGAACACGCGCATCCCCTAAAACACCGCGGGCGCGGCGGCGGCCAGGCTGGCCAGGCACATTGACGGGCCGTGCGGCACAACGGTCCCCGCCAGGCCGGTGCCCTGGCGCAGGGCGGTCACCGTGCCCAGGATGACGGTGAGCACCGGGGCCCCCAGCGCGGCCAGCAACCAGACCGGCACGCCCAACGCGCCGGTCAACGCACCCAGACCGAGGGCCAACTTGACATCGCCACCACCGATTCCGGCCGGGGCACCGAGGTGAACCGCCAGATACAGCCCCCCGAGCGATACCGCACCCAGCGCCGCCGCGGACCCACGGCCGTATCCGGCACAGACCGTCAAGATCACCACGGCACCGACGAGGGTGAGCCCATTGGGAAGCCGACGTTGTCGCAGGTCGAAGACCGATAGCGAGACGGTCCAGATCAGCACCGCCAGACATGACACCGCTTGCACGTCCGCAAGCTAACCCAATACGGCTGCCATCTGCTGTCGCGGTGCCGGCTGCCCTGTGAATTGCTCGACCTGACTGAACGCCTGGTGGAGCAGCATCTGCTGTCCGCCGATGACCTCACCGCCGGCTCCGGCGACGGCGCGGGCCAGCGGGGTGGGCCACGGATCGTAGATCGCGTCCAGCAGCACCGGAACCCCGGCGAGCACCGCCGCATGCTCAGCTGCCGCGCCGGAGGGGATTGTGCTGATCAGCACATCGGTGCGATCAGCCAGAGCGGGCAGTCGCCGGTCGGTGAGCCCGCAGAACGCAACCGGCACCCCGATCGTGGAGCCGAGGCTGACCAGCCGGGCAGCTTTCCGGCTGTTTCGCGCCGCCACCGTGATTTCGGTTACGCCGAGGCCCGCCAGGGCGACGACGGCGGCCGGAGCGGTTCCGCCGGAGCCGAGCACCACCGCTCGGCGCAGACCGCGACGGCGCCCCAACGCACCGGCCACCCCGTCGATATCGGTGTTGTCGGCCCGCCAGCCCGACCGGGTTCGCACCAGCGTGTTGGCCGAGCCGACGAGGTCGGCGCGCCCGGTCCGTTCGTCGGCGAACGCCAGTGCGGCGAATTTGCCCGGCATGGTGACCGATACGCCCACCCATTCCGGGCCGAATGCGCCCACCACGACCGGAAGTTCCCCGGCAGAGCACTCGATCCGGTCGTAGGTCCAGTCATCAAGGCCCAGCGCGCGGTAGGCGGCCAGATGCAATTGCGGCGACCGGGAATGGGCGACCGGCGAACCGAGCACGGCTGCTTTGCGGGCCGTCACCGGCACCTACCGCCCGGAATCGAGGAAACCGCTGTTCAACGCCTGCTCACGATTGGCCAGGTGCTCCTGATAATCGCTGGTGAACAACGTGGTGCCGTCGGAGTCGATCGTGACGAAGTACAGCCAGTCGCCGGGTTCGGGTCTCTCCGCAGCGGCCAGAGCTTCGGCCCCCGGCGAACAGATCGGTGTCGCGGGCAGACCAGGCATGGCGTAGGTGTTCCACGGCGTCTTGGTAGCCCGGTCCCGATCGGTGGTCGCAACCTCCTGCCGGTCCAACGGGTAGTTGACCGTCGAGTCGAACTCCAGCCAGTCGTAGTCGCTGGCCAGCCGGTTGTAGATGACCCGGGCGACCTTGGCGAAGTCCGCGGGCTGCGCCTCCTTCTGGACCAGCGATCCGACGATCAGCACCTCATAGGGAGACATGTTCAGCCCCTCGGCGGCATCGAGGATTCCGCCTTCGACATAACCGTCAGCACTCTCGCCCACCAGTTTGGCCAGGATCTCTGTGGCCGAGGCCGCCGGATCGATATTCCAGGTGCCGGGAGCGATGAGTCCCTCCAACCGCCGGTGGCTGCTTCCCACCGCGCCGGCACCGGCGCGGGCCCAGTCCGGCACATTGAGGGATTCCAGCGTTCCTTCTTCGGCGGCGGCTTTCAGGTCTGTGGCTGATATGCACGTCTCTGTTCCGTTGAGGTCCACACAGCTGGCATCCGAGATCAGCGAAAAGATTCCGGGGTTGACCACACCCGATCCGACCGCGGCAATGTCATCGAGCTGCTTGCCCTCCGGGATGACGAGCCTGCCGACCCGGGCCGCAGGGTCGACAAGCGTCCGGACGGCGGTGGCCGCAGGTATCTCGGTGCGCACTCTGTAGAAGCCGGGCTGGATCGCCGCGAACTCGGCGTTGCCCGACGCCGCTGAGATGAACGGCCCGATATCCGCGATGACACCCTCGGCCAGCAAGTTCTGGGCGATCATGGATCCGGAGTCGCCGGGGTAAACCTCGATGACGATGTCTTCCTTGCCCTCGCCGGTGAAGTCAGTCGGCAACCTGGGGCCGAACCACTTCGGCCCGAGCACCACCAGGGCCAGCACACCGGCCGCCAGCACGGCCAGCAGCACCAGCATCCGGGACCGGCCGCGGCCCCTGTCCGGGCCGCGGCCGGACCGGTCCCGCCCGGGCACGCGGCCGGAGCGGGGCGTCCCTACCGCCGCCGGTGCGGCCCGGTCCGATGGTGCATTGTGGGGCTCCTGCTGCATGGTTACGGTTGCTCTTTCCCTGTCATGGCCGCGTTGCGGCGTTGGTCGAGCCAGCCCTGGAGAATTGCCACGGCAGCGGCCTGGTCGATCATTTCTCGTTGGTCCCTGGCGCGTATCCCGGCCTCCCGTAGCGATCGTGTCGCGCTGACAGTAGTCAATCGCTCGTCCGCGAGGCGGACCGGCACCGAACCGACCCGACCGCCCAGTGCTGTGGCCAGCGCGACCGCATCGTCGGCCGATGCGCCGGCCCGGTCGGCCAGCGTCCGCGGCAGCCCCACAACGATCTCGACGATGTCCAGGTCCGAGACCAGCCTCTGGAGTCTGCGCAGGTGGCCGTCGCGACGGTCACGGCGAACCGTCTCCACCGGAGTGGCGAGGATGCCGTCGGGGTCACTGGCCGCCACCCCGATCCGGACGGTGCCGACATCGATACCGAGTCGCCGGCCCCGGCCCGGGTCATCCGTACCGGGCCGGTCCGGCATGCGGTTGGCAACCATCAGGTGGTCTCAGTCCCGGGCCAGTTCCGCGCGGACCGCCGCCAGCGCCGCTCCGATGCCGGACGGATCTTTGCCAGCCCCCTGGGCGAGATCAGCTTTACCGCCCCCCCGGCCGCCCACCGCGGTCGTCACCGAGGCGACCAATTCGTTGGCCTTGACTCCGGTGTCCTGGGCGGACTGATTGGCGGCCAGTACGAACGGCACGCTGCCGTCGCCCCCCTCGGCAAGCAGCAGCACCACGGCCGGGTCTGAGCCGAGCCGCGAGCGAATATCCCCGACCAGGGAGCGTAGGTCCGCGGCAGTCATCCCCGCCGCCATTCGCTGGGCCACGAGACGGACCTTACCCACCTGCTCGGCGGCATTGACGGCGTTTCCCGCAGCGGCACGCGCCGTGGACAGTCGCATCCGTTCGATGTCCTTCTCGGCCGCTTTGAGCCGCTCCACAAGCGTTGCGACACGGGCCGGGACCTCCTCGGAGGGCACTTTCAACGACGAGGCCAGGCCGGCCATCAGTGCCCGTTCCTTGGCCAGATACCGGAACGAGTCGAGACCGACATAGGCCTCGACCCGGCGCACCCCGGAACCCACCGAGGACTCGCCGAGGATGGTGACCGGACCGACCTGGGCCGAGTTCTGCACATGGGTGCCGCCGCATAGCTCCAGCGAGAAAGGCCCGCCGATCTCCACGACCCGTACCTCGTCGGGATATTGCTCACCGAACAGCGCCATCGCGCCCATCGCTTTGGCGTTCTCGATCTCGGTGACGAAGGTGTGCACCGGGTAGTCGGATTCGACGGCCTCGTTGGCGATCTCCTGGATCTCGGAGTTCTGCGCCTCGGTCAGCGGACCCTGCCACTTGAAGTCGAACCTGAGGTAGCCCGGCCTGTTGAGGGATCCGGCCTGAACCGCATTGGGCCCCAGCACTTGTCGCAGAGCGCCATGGACCAGGTGGGTCCCGGAGTGGCCCTGGGTGGCGCCCTGACGCCACTTCGGATCAACAGCGGCGATAATCGAGTCGCCCTCGACGAACTCACCGGATTCCACGTTGACCCGATGTACCCACAACGTTTTGGCGACCTTCTGCACATCGGTGACGGTCGCCTTCGCCGACTCGCCGGCGCCGGTTCCGGTGATCTGACCGGCATCGGCGATCTGACCCCCCGACTCCGCATAGAGCGGTGTCCGGTCGAGCACGATCTCCACCCGCTCGGGGGGAAGCGTCTCCGAGTGCACACGGGGACGGTGGGCCACCACGGGAACGCGCTTCCCGTCGACGAAGATTCCCAGAATCCGGGCCGGCGAACTCATCTCGTCGAAGCCGGTGAACTCCGTCGGGCCGGCGTCAACGAGTTCCCGGAAAGCCGACAGGTCGGCGTGGGCATGTTTACGCGCGGCCGCGTCGGCCTTCGCCCGCCGGCGTTGCTCGGCCATCAGTTCCCGGAAACCCAACTCGTCCACGCTCAGACCGGCCTCAGCGGCCATCTCGAGAGTCAGCTCGATCGGGAAGCCGTAGGTGTCGTGCAGGGCGAAGGCCTGCTCGCCGGGCAGTTCGGTCTTACCCCCGGACTTGGTGGCCGCGGCGGCGTCCGCGAACAGCTTCGAACCCGAGGCCAGGGTTCGGTTGAACGCGGTCTCCTCAGCAACCGCGATCCGGTTGATGCGATCGAAATCGGTTATCAGGTCCGGATAGGACGGGCCCATCGCATCTCGGACGGTCGCCATCAACTCACCGACGATGGGACGCTCGATGCCGAGGAGTTTGGCGGCCCGAATGATCCGTCGCAGCAGTCGGCGCAGCACATAACCCCGGCCCTCATTGGACGGGGTGGCCCCGTCAGCGATGATGATGGCGGCGGTACGGCTGTGGTCGGCGATCACCCGGTAGCGCACATCGTCGGCCGCGGCACCCTGGCCGTAGCCTCGGGGTGCGTGCCGGGCAACAGTATCGATGACAGGCCGAAGCAGGTCGGTTTCGTAGACGTTGTCGACCCCTTGTAACAGGCAGGCGATCCTCTCGACACCCATACCGGTGTCGATGTTCTTCCGCGGCAGCGGGCCGAGGATCTCGAAGTCGTCCTTACCGGTGCCCTCACCGCGCTCGTTCTGCATGAAGACGAGGTTCCAGATCTCGATATAGCGGTCTTCGTTGGCCTCCGGGCCGCCGTCGACTCCGTAGGCCGGGCCGCGGTCGAAATAGATCTCCGAACACGGCCCACAGGGACCCGGAATGCCCATCGACCAGTAGTTATCGGCCATCCCGCGGCGCTGTATGCGGTCCAGAGGCAGTCCGGCCACCTCCTGCCACAGCTGGATCGCCTCATCGTCGTCGTAGAACACGGTCGCCCACAACCGGTCGGGGTCGAAACCGTATCCGCCGGCCGAAACCGGGTTGGTCAACAGCGTCCAGGCAAGCTCGATGGCGCGGCGCTTGAAGTAGTCGCCAAAAGAGAAGTTGCCGGCCATCTGGAAGAAGGTGTTGTGCCGGGTGGTGATGCCGACCTCGTCGATATCCGGAGTGCGAATGCACTTCTGAATACTGGTCGCGGTGCTGTAAGCGGGAGTTCGCTGCCCGAGGAAATAGGGCACAAAAGGCACCATGCCGGCATTGACGAACAGCAGATTCGGATCGTCGAGGATCACCGAGGCACTGGGCACCTCAGTGTGGCCGGCGTTGACGAAGTGGTCGATGAACCGCTTCCTGATCTCGTGTGTCTGCACGTGCGGGGTTGTCCTTGTTTCGAGTGCGGCGTGTTCCGGTGGCGACTGTGGTTCGGCCCTGCCTGCCCAGGGCGTCGACCGCCCCACATTACCGGTCCGCCGACGACGGCCTCCTCGCCTCGGCCGGGCAGGAAAGCCGTGGCTCAGCCGGGGAGGAAACTCAGCCGAACCGATCGCGACGGGTTGTCCCGGTTGAGATCCACCAGCACCACGCTCTGCCAGGTGCCCAGCAGCGGTTCGCCGCTCACCACCGGAACGGTCACCGACGGGGACACGATCGCCGGCAGCACGTGGTCGGCACCGTGGCCGGGTGAGCCGTGGGCGTGCCGATACCGGCCATCGCGGGGCAACAACCGCTCCAGCGCGTCGATGAGGTCGGAATCCGAGCCCGCGCCGGTCTCGATGACGGCCACGCCGGCGGTGGCGTGCGGGACGAACACGTTGCACAACCCGTCACCGCGTGATCGGCAGAACTGCCGCACCGGCGCGGTGAGGTCGACGATGCGCCGCCGTGCGGTGTCGACGTCGAGCACGTCGCTGTCCATACCGCCAGCCTACGAGACGGCGCCCCGGGGCTCGCGCCCCGGAACTCACCGGGCCCGGCGGATGATGGCACGTAGTCTACCGAGGCGTCCGCCGATCTCCCGTTCGGCTCCGTGCCGGGATGGCCGATAGTAGTCGGTTCCGGCAAGGTCGTCGGGTGGGTATTGCTGTGGCACAACACCATCGGGATCATCATGCGGATATCGGTAGCCTTCGGCGCGGCCCATCTTCGCCGCCCCCGGGTAATGGCCATCGCGCAGATGTGCCGGTACGGCTCCGGACTTGCCGGCCCGGATATCTGCCATGGCCGCGGCCAGCGCGGTGGTCACAGCGTTGGACTTCGGCGCGGTGGCCAAGTGCACCGTCGCGTGCGCGAGGGTCAGTTGGGCCTCAGGCATGCCGATCAACGCGACCGTCTGGGCGGCGGCGACCGCGATCGGGAGGGCGGTGGGATCGGCCATGCCGATATCTTCGCTGGCGAGGATCACCAGTCGGCGGGCCACGAAGCGTGGATCCTCCCCGGCGACCAGCATCCGGGCCAGGTAGTGCACAGCCGCATCGACATCAGACCCGCGAATTGATTTGATGAAGGCGCTGACGACATCGTAGTGCTGGTCACCATCACGGTCGTAGCGCACCGCCGCCCGGTCGAGTGACTGCTCGACGGTCTCCAGGGTCACCCCGTCACCGGTATCGGCGGCGGTCTCAGCGGCAACTTCCAGAGCGGTCAAGGCTCGGCGGGCATCCCCGGCCGAAAGCTGGACCACCAACTCGACCGCGTCGGCTGTGACCGGTACGGCACCGCCCAGACCACGCGGGTCATTGATCGCGCGATCGACCACCGCCCGGATGTCGTCGGCCCGCAGAGGCTGCAGCTGCAGGATCAGCGAACGGGACAGCAGCGGTGCCACCACCGCGAACGAGGGGTTCTCGGTGGTCGCGGCCACAAGGAGCACCACCCGGTTCTCGACCGCCGCGAGCAGCGCATCCTGCTGGGCCTTGGAGAACCGGTGCACCTCGTCGATGAACAGGACGGTCTGTTCACCGTGGATGGCAGCGCGCCGGGCGCCGTCGATGATCGCACGCACCTCTTTGACCCCCGCGCTGAGCGCGGACAGTGCCTCGAATCGCCGACCGGTCGCATGGGAGATCAGCGAGGCCAACGTGGTCTTCCCGGTCCCCGGTGGCCCGTAGAGAATCACCGACGCCGCACCGGAGCCGGCTACCAACCGGCGCATCGGCGAGCCGGGCCGCAAAAGATGCTGCTGGCCGACGACCTCGTCAAGGGTGGCCGGGCGCATCCGCACGGCCAGGGGTACGGAGCCGGGGGCGGTTGCTGCTGACGCGTCGCGTTCCGCGCCGGGCAGGTCAAAGAGGTTGTCGGACACAACCTCAGGCTAGCGACGGGTCCGTCCGGGCTTCCGGTGAAAGAACTGCCGGTGATACAACGACGAAATGCAGATGGGGACGAAATGCAGATAGGGACGAAATGCAGATAGGTCTGTCGACACCTGCGGTCACCGCCGCCCCGGGATCATGTTCGGCATGGGAGGCCGACGCGGTCGTCGAAGACCTGGTCGGTATTGCGGTGGCCGCCGACGCGGCCGGGCTGGACTACCTCACCTGTTCAGAACATATCGCCGTTCCGGTCGCCGACGAGGCTGGCCGCGGGCTCACCTATTGGGATCCGCTGTCCACCTTGGCTTTTCTGGCGGCCCGCACCCACCGGATCCGGTTGGCCACAGCGGTGGTCGTCCTGGGCTACCACCATCCTCTTGAGATCGCAAAGCGCTACGGAACGCTGGACCGGCTCAGCGGCGGGCGGCTGATACTCGGGGTCGGCGTCGGCTCGCTGTCCGCCGAATTCGACCTGCTGGGTGCGCCGTTCGACGGCCGCGGCGAACGGGCCGACGACATGATCGCCGCCGTACGGGCCTCGCTGTCGCGCACCCGGCCGAGCTATTCCGGGGAGTTCTACCGGTACGACGGGTTCGCCGTGCAACCGTGCGCGGTGCAGGCCCGGGTGCCGATCTGGGTTGGCGGACGAACACTGCGCTCCCTGCGCCGCTCGGTGAGGCTTGCCGACGGCTGGATACCGTTCGGCCTGTCCGATATCCGGATCGCTGAGATGCTCGCCGCCGTCGACCTCCCCGCCGATTTCGCGGTGGTCCTTCCCACCGGCCGGGCCATCGATCCGCTGGGCGACCCGGCCGGTTCGCAGCGACGGCTCCGGGGACTGCAGGCTCTGGGAGCGACCGCGATTACCTGCACCGTGGCGGCGGAGTCCGCCGATCACCATTGCCGCCAACTGGCTGCCCTGCGGGATATCGCCGACCGTTTGTAGGCGAAAAGCCGCGGGCAGCATCCCTGCGACCCGCCCGGCCGGGCTAATCGATGGTTCCGGTCAATCCGAAGTCGCCTAGCGCCGACTCGGCGATCTCGTGGAGCTGGTCACGGGTGGTGGACCCGTCGCCATTGCAGAATCCGACGCTGATGAACAGCGTGCCGTGTACCCGTCCGGTCACCACCGGAAAGAATGTGCCGCCGAAACGGTGAAGGTGGCCCAGGGTGATGTGTTCGGCCATCCGAATCGCGAAGTCGTCGGCCTCGGTGCCATCCGGGCGATTGACCGCCGGATCCAGACCCCCGAGGTTGGAACAGCCGATCACCGCGGTGCCCCCCACCACGCCCTCCAGACGGCGGGCCAGCGCCCTGGGGACCAGCGGAGTCAGCGGCAGCGGGGCGACCAGTTCGTTACGCGCCTGGGCCAACGTCGACAAGGCGTCCTTCAGTCCGGCACGCAGCCCGGTCAGGTCGGCGCACACCACGTCCGGATCGACGGTGAGCCGCACACCCGTGAGCGCATTTCCACGGGTGTCGCCGTCGATACGTTCGTTGACCGGAACCGAAAGAATCACCGAGCCGCCCGGGGTAACCCAGCCGAGCCGCCGACCGAGCCTCGCCGAGAACCCAAGGGCGAGTGTGGTGCTGGTGCCACCAAGTTCGGCAGCCCGTTCATCCCACTCGTCGAGGCCGACGCGAACAGTCACCGAGGGCATCGTCACAGGCCGGGTGGCGGTCGCCCCGACCAGGTTGGCCCCGGGTGCGGCCGGCGGGGTGTCTTTGGCACCGTTACGCGCAATCCGCGCCGCCGCGACGACCGCCCCCGCCATACTCGGAAGATCGCGGATGAACCTGCGTGCATCCTCCCGCAGTGCCCGGCCGGTGGTTCGCGCCCCGGCCGGCGGGTACCCGAGGTCGCGGGTGACACCCTTGGCGGCGTCGGTCACCGCGAGGGCCAGGCCGACCCCGTCGGCAACGGTATGGGAGGCCACGAGCGTCACGACCGACCCGCCGTCAGTCAACGGCTGAACCGCCAGCCGCCATGACGGACCGTATTCCGGATCGACCGGCAGCGCGGCCTGCTCGTCCAACCACATCGTGATCTCACCGGGTGGCCGGACACCGGCCGCCACCTCGATGTCGGCGGGGCCGGACCAGGCAATCCAACGGTGCCGGCCAAAGGGCAGCGGGGAGCGTTCGATGCGGCGGCCGAGCAGTCCATACGCCAACCGGCGATGGAACCCGCCCAACGCCTCCAGGTCGACGCCGTTGCGGTAGATCCAGGTGAACTGAATCAGCGGCCCGTGCCCGAGCGCCCGCAACCCGAGGAATGACGCTTGGTCGATGAAATCGATCGTGTTGTTCACTGCGGTCACGGTGAGGCTACTTCCCGGACTTGAAATCCATACCGGACTCCTGACGCTGCTGCGCAGTGATCGGCGCGGGAGCGTCGGTCAACGGGTCCACACCGCCGCCGGACTTGGGGAAGGCGATCACATCGCGGATGGAATCGGCGCCGAACAGCAGCGCGGTGATGCGATCCCAGCCGAACGCGATCCCGCCGTGCGGAGGTGCCCCGAACGTGAAGGCCTCCAGAAGAAATCCGAATTTCTCGTCGGCTTCGCCCTCATCGATACCCATCACCGAGAACACCTGCTGCTGTAGGTCGCGACGATGGATCCGGATCGAACCACCGCCGATCTCGTGGCCGTTGCAGACGATGTCGTAGGCGTCGGCGAGCACCTCGCCCGGATCAGCCTCGAGGAGGCCGCGGCACTCCGGCTTCGGAGCGGTAAAAGCATGGTGCACAGCGGTCCAGGCACCAGACCCGACCGCGACATCGCCGACCGCGGCGGCATCCCCGGCGGGCTCGAACAGCGGCGGATCGACAATCCAGACGAAAGCCCAGGCATCCGCGGCGATCATGCCCAATCGCCGTGCGATCTCGCCGCGCGCGGCCCCCAGCAGAGCCCGCGACGTCTTGGCGGGGCCGGCCGAGAAAAAGACGCAGTCGCCGGGTTCGGCGCCAACGTGGGCGGCCAACCCGGCCCGCTCAGCCTCCGAGAGATTTTTGGCCACCGGCCCGCTCAGCACCCCGTCCTCGCCGACCAGCACATAGGCCAGGCCACGGTGGCCGCGCTGTTTCGCGAAATCCTGCCAGCCGTCGAGCGTTCGGCGCGGCTGCGCCGCACCGCCGGGCATCACCACCGCCCCGACATAAGGCGCCTGGAACACCCGGAAGGGGGTATCGGCGAAGTACTCGGTGCACTCCACCAATTCCACGCCGAACCGGAGATCCGGCTTATCCGAGCCGAACCGGCGCATGGCGTCGGCATAGGTCATGCGCGGAATGGGCGTCGGCAGCCGGTAACCGATCAGCGCCCACAGAGCCGCCAACACCTCCTCGGCGACGGCGATGACGTCATCGGCGTCGACGAAGCTCATCTCCACATCGAGCTGGGTGAACTCCGGTTGCCGGTCGGCGCGGAAATCCTCATCCCGGTAACAGCGCGCGATCTGGTAGTACCGCTCCATCCCGCCGACCATCAGCAGCTGTTTGAACAGCTGCGGACTCTGCGGCAGCGCGTAGAACGAACCCGGTTGCAGCCGGGCGGGCACCAGGAAGTCCCGCGCCCCCTCCGGGGTGGAACGAGTCAGGGTCGGTGTCTCGATCTCGACGAAGTCGTGACCGGCCAGCACCGACCGGGCCGCGGCGTTAACCCGGGACCGCAGCCGCAACGCGTCTCCGGTGCCGCCGTCCCGCCGCATGTCCAGGTAGCGGTGCCGCAGGCGCGCCTCCTCGCCGGCGGGCTCGTCGAGTTGGAACGGTAACGCGGCACTTTCCGCCAGCACCGTCAGGGCCGTGGCGTTGACCTCGACAGCCCCGGTGGCGATATCGGGGTTGGCATTACCCTGCGGACGGATCTCGACGACGCCCTCAACCGCGATACAGAACTCGGCCCGCAACCGGTGTGCAGCGGCGAGCACGTCGGCTTCGCGGAAGACCACCTGAACCACACCGGACAGGGTTCCGGAGTCGCTCGCAGCCTGATCGCGCAAGTCGATGAAGATGACACCGCCGTGGTCGCGGCGACGTGCCACCCAACCGGCCAAGGTGACTTTCCGCCCGGCGTCGGAGGCCCGCAACGAGCCGGCGGCATGACTGCGCAACACAAGATCTCCCTGGCTCTGAGGTGGGTTCCCAACTGACGAACGACTAGAAAGTCTATGAGGTCGGCCCAGCGGCTTCAGCCGGGCCACCGGGTGGTGTCCCTGTGGCAAACTTGTTCCGGCACCGGCGCAGCGAGGCGGGCCAGATCTTTGAGGAGCGCATATGACCTTCAACGAAGGTATGCGGATCGACACCAGCACGACCTCAACCGGGGGCGGTGGGCGCGGTATCGCGATCGGCGGCGGAGTCGGCGGTCTGGCGATCGCCCTGCTGGCGCTGTTCCTCGGGGTGGATCCGGGGCCGGTCCTGCAGCAGCAGACCAGCTCGTCCCCGGCGCAGTCCGGCTATGACCTGTCCAAGTGCAGAACCGGCGCCGATGCCAACAAGTATGTCGAATGCCGGGTCGTCGCCACCGGTAACTCCGTGGACGCGGTGTGGGGGGAACTCCTGAGCGGCTACCAGCGGCCGAACATGAAGCTGTTCAGGGGGCAGATCCAGACCGGCTGCGGTCCGGCGGACAGCAGTGTCGGCCCGTTCTACTGCCCAGCCGACCAGACGGCGTACTTCGACACCGACTTCTTCGAGGTACTCAAGACGCAATTCGGCTCCAGCGGCGGACCCCTGGCCGAGGAATATGTGGTGGCTCATGAGTACGGCCACCATGTGCAGAATCTGACGGGCGACCTCAGCCGCGCCCGTCAGGGCGCCCAGGGAGCCACGGGCAACGGGGTTCGGTCGGAGTTACAGGCCGACTGCTACGCCGGGGTGTGGGCACACTACGCGGCGATCACCAAACAGCCGGGTACCGATGTCACCTATCTGCAGCCGCTCAGCGACCGCGATATCGCCGACGCACTGTCGGCGGCGTCCTCGGTCGGCGATGACCGCATCCAGAAGGAGACCACCGGTCGGGTGAACCCGGAGAGTTGGACCCACGGATCCTCCGAACAACGGCAGAAATGGTTCACCGTGGGGTACCAGACCGGCGATCCGAATAAGTGCAACACTTTCCAGGCGACGAATCTGGGCTAGCGGAGGTGCCGGCCCCGGCAACACATTCGGCGCGACACACACCGGCGGCTCTGGGGTGTGGCGGCGTCACCAGGGACGGAGGGCGCACTGTACGCCGCTGCCGCCCTGCTGAGACACTACGATCTCGCCATCGACGGCGATCTCGCAGCGAAACTCCGGGTTCACCCGTAGGCCCCCGCTCGCGCTGACAAATGCCCACTCGGTGGGGTCGTTGAGCGTGGTCTGAAATGTCCACGGCGCGGCTGGGCCTACCGTCGTTCGAGCCATTGGCATGTACTCCGGGTCGTTCGCGGCCGACTGGTCCGGCGGGTCGGCGGTCACATAGTAGATATTCGCGGTGAGATCGCTGGTCGTGGTGACCGTGTAGGTCACCTGACGGGCCCCGGCCGGCTCGGTGGTCGTCGGCTCGGCAGGGGCGGGATCGGCAGGGGCGGGATCGGCGGCCTCGGCATCACTCGACTCGGTATCGCCCGGCTCCATCGCGGTGGTAGGCGGCTCGGTGGGCTCCGCCGGCGCACTAGGCGAGGGCTCAGTGCCCGTCGGCTCAGTGCCCGTGGGCTCTGTGCCCGTGGGCTCAGCGACCGACGGCTCTGTGGCCGTGGGATCGGCTTCAGCGAGCGGTGCGGCCCCGATGCCTCCCGCCAGCAGAACAACTGCCGCGCCAAACGCAGTGAGATGTCGCATACGGTTCACATCGGAACGAGCCGGCCCGGTGTTACGCGAAGGCGTTCAGCCGGCCTCACGAAGACCACCGGTTGTGCCGGCTTCCGCTCGGCTCGCGTCGCACATCAGACCGAACAATTCGACCGCCGCATCGACGGCATGATCGATGAAGTCGGCGAGATCGGCACTGTCGACGGGCCGGCGAGTCATCGCGGCGTCAACCCCGACCAGCGCCGGATCGCATGATTCGTGTACCGCGGCGCGCACCCACGGATCACCGGCATTCCATCGTGCCGCGACCGCCGCGAGTCGGTCTCGCTGGTCGGCCGGGTAGAACCGATCCGGGCTGATGTGGACCCGTACGGCGTCCCGGCCGGCTCCGCACACCCCGAGGTGAATATCGAGCCGACCGGCCGGCCGTGTCCGGAAGCCGGGTGCGGGAAGGTCCAGGAGAAAGAAGAATTCGTCGTCGTGGTGGCCACGGAAAAACCGCACACCCCTGCCTCGCAGGTAGTCCTCGAGCAGGTTGTTCATAAGCCGGTCAACGAGCAAACGATTGCCTCCGGTTCCCCCGGCGGCTGAGAGTTCGCTGAGGCCAGTGCGGTCAAGCCATCCGAACGGGTCAGGAAAGGCGGGAGAGTAACTCGGCGGCAACCGAACTGATATCAACGTCGACCTGCGAACCGCTGGCTAGATCCTTGACCCCGATGGTGCCGGAGTCGATATCACGGTCGCCGGCGACCAGCGCGATTCGCGCGCCGGACCGGTCGGCGGCCCGCATCGCCCCTTTGACCCCACGGTCGCCGTAGGCCATATCGACCCGAACCCCGGCGGCTCGCAAGACCGCCGCCACGCGGGCGAGTTCCACTTTGGCCCGGCCCCCAAGCGGCACGCCGAACACATCGCAACGGCTGCAGTCCCCTATTGACCTGCCTTCGGCGCGGAGTGCCAGCACTGCCCGATCCACTCCGAGGCCGAAGCCGATCCCGGAGAGATTCTGACCACCCAACTGGGCCATCAATCCGTCATAGCGGCCGCCGCCGCCGATCCCGGACTGTGCGCCAAGTCCATCGTGGACGAACTCGAAAGTGGTTTTGGTGTAGTAATCCAAGCCCCGCACCATTCGCGGGTTGATGGTGTAGCGAACGCCCAGGGCATCCAGGTGCGCCAACACGGTCTCGAAATGCTCCCGGGCCGAATCGGACAGGTGGTCCAGCATCACCGGGGCGCGCGCCGTCATCTCCCTCATGTGCGGGCGCTTGTCATCAAGGACCCGCAGCGGGTTGAGCGCCGCGCGTTCCCGGGTGTCCTCATCGAGCTCCAGTCCGAAGAGGAAGTCCTGCAGCAGCTCCCGGTACTGCGGCCGACAGGTGTCATCGCCGAGCGAAGTGATCTCCAGCCGGAAGCCGTCCAGGCCAAGACCGCGGAAACCGGCATCGGCGACGGCGATCACCTCAGCGTCCAGCGCCGGGTCGTCGACACCGATGGCCTCCACTCCAACCTGCTGGAGTTGCCGGTAACGACCAGCCTGCGGCCGCTCGTAGCGGAAGAACGGCCCCGCGTAGCAGAGCTTGACCGGCAGCGCCCCACGGTCGAGGCCATGCTCGATCACCGCCCTCATCGCCCCGGCAGTTCCCTCGGGACGCAATGTGACCGATCGGCCTCCCCGATCGGCGAAGGTGTACATCTCTTTGGAGACCACATCCGTCGACTCCCCGACCCCGCGGGCGAACAGCGCAGTGTCCTCGAAGATCGGCAACTCGATATCGCCGTAACCGGCGCGACGGGCGGCGGCAAGTAGTCCGTCGCGTACCGCGACGAAATCCGCCGATTCCGGGGGCAGATAATCCGGAACGCCCTTCGGGGCCTGGAAGTGGGTCACAGCGTCGTCATCCCCTGCAGGAACGGGTTGGTGCGCCGTTCGCCGCCGATAGTCGTGGACTCGCCATGACCGGGCAGCACCCGGGTGTCGTCATTGAGCACCAGTAACTTGGTGACGATAGATCCCAGGAGGTCGCGTCCACTGCCGCCGGGCAGGTCGGTGCGGCCCACGGACTTTTTGAACAAGGTGTCACCGGTGAACACCAGACCGCTGCGCCGGTCAGCCACCCGGAAGATCACCGACCCGCGGGTGTGCCCCGGAGTATGGGCGACGGTCACCGTGAACCCGTCGAACTCCAGCTCCGCGCCATCGCGGTCAAGGTTGATGACCTGCCGGGGCTCCCGAAACAGTGCCCCCAGCACGACCTGGCCGATCCGCGGGCCGAAACCTTTGATCGGGTCGGTCAGCATGAACCGGTCCGCCGGGTGGATGTAGGCCGGGCACCCGTAGGTGTCGGCAACCTTCTGCGCCGACCAGATGTGGTCGATGTGGCCGTGGGTGAGCAGGACAGCCGCCGGGGTCAGCCGGTTCTCATCGAGAATCCGCCGAAGCGGTCCCAGAGCCCGCTGACCGGGATCGACGATGATGGCGTCCGCACCGGATCGAGGCGCCAGGACATAGCAGTTACAGGCCAACAATCCGGCCGGGAACCCGGTGAGCAACACAGCGATCAGTCTCCCACCCGACACTTCGGGTGGGCCGTCAACCCCATCGGTTGGTGCAGCTGGCACACTCATCGGCGCGATTGCACGATCTATCACACGGAGGACACCGCGGTGCCCACGAACGCACAACGACGCGAAACGGCCAAACGAAAACTTGAGCGGCAACTTGAACGCCGCGCCCAGCGGGCCAAACGCCAACGCATTCTCACCGTGGTGGGCGCCATGGTGGCGCTGGCCGTCGGCGCGGCACTGATCGCGTCATTCGTGCTGCAGGACAGCAAGGACAGTTCGACCGCCACGGCCTCGTCCACCACGCCGACCACCGCCGCACCGGTCACCGCGGCCGCGCGCGGCGGCGACGGTCAACTTCCGGTGTTCAAGGCGCCGGCCGATCTGGGCGCCAATTGTCAGTACCCGGCGGCTCAGAGAGCCAGCAGGGAGGTGGATCCGCCGAATTCCGGAAAGGTGCCCACCGACCCCGCCACAATCAGCGTCAGCATGTCCACCGATCAGGGCAACATCGGTCTGTTGCTCAACAATGCCGAAGCGCCGTGCACGGTCAACAGTTTCGCCAGCCTCGCTCAGAAGGGCTTCTTCGACGACACCGTCTGCCACCGTCTGACCACCGCCGAATCGCTGGGCGTGCTGCAGTGCGGCGATCCGAGCGGCACCGGGTCCGGCGGACCGGGGTATCAGTTTGCCAACGAGTACCCCACCAACCAGTACCCCAAGGGCGATCCGGCCCTGCAGGACGCGGTGTTGTACCCACGCGGCACCCTGGCCATGGCCAACTCCGGGCCGGATACCAACGGCAGCCAGTTCTTCCTGGTGTATCGGGATTCCGAGCTGCCGCCGAATTACACGGTGTTCGGCACCATCGACGCGACCGGTCTGGAAACGCTGGACAAGATCGCCGCGGGCGGCGTCGCCGGGGGCGGCAAGGACGGTAAGCCGGCCACCGAGGTGACGGTGAAGTCGATCCTGCTGGACTAGTGGCCGCCCGGCTGGGGGGTCAGGCGAATCCGGCGGCAGTCTTGGCCGGAATCCCCGGGTGCAGAACCGCCACTGGACAGCCGGCGTGGGCGAGGACTTTCTGGGTGACCGAACCCATCACCAATCCGGCGAACCCACCCGATCCGCGGCTACCCACTACCAACAGCGCGGCGCCGTCGGCCTCGGCGAGAAGGACCTCGGTGGGACGCCCGGTGCCCTCCACGAAGGAGACCGGGACATCGGGAAAAGCAGCGGCATTGACGATCACCGGGGAATGGAAGGCACTGGTGTCCGAACCCGGGGTCGCATTCTTCGGGTCGATCTCCTCGATCTGCGGTGCCCCACGGCCCGGCTCGACGGACACCGCCACCACACCGCAGCCGATGGCGTCCGCATGCCGGAAAGCGAAGGCAGTGGCCCGGTTCGAGGCCGAGGACCCGTCGTAGCCGAGAACCACCTGACCGGGATTACCGGTCTCGGCCTCGGCAGGGAAGGGCACCCCGCCCTCTTTGCCGGAGTGAACCACCACCACCGGACAGCGGGCATAGGGCGCCACGTGCATCGTGGTCGACCCGAGGAGCAGCCCCCGGAACCCCTCGCCGCCCCGCGAGCCCAGAACCACGACATCCGCCGTCTCGGCAGCCTGGAGCAGCGACCGCACGGGCGAGTCCGGCATCTGCAACGCACGGATCTGCAGTCCCGGATGTGCCGCGCGGGCCAACGCCACCGACTCGCCGAGCACCCCGGTCGGCTCCTCGAGGAGTGTGGGCAGCGCCTGCTCGTCGGGCCGGGCGTGCAAGACGGTCAGCGGCAACCGGTAGGCGACGGCGGTATTGGCAGCCCATCGCAGCGCCGCGAGACCGTGCTCTGATCCGTCCGCCCCGACAACGACTCCCGTCAGATCCGTACCGAGTCCCTCGATCATGGCAGTGCCTCCACTCTTTCGGTCCGCCCGAGCAAACACCGCACGCCGCGGGGTGTCAGGGGTACGGTACTGCGACAACGTCAGACAGACGATTCAGACCGAAGAACTACCCACAGTGATCCGGGGGCGCCATGGAACACAGCCCAGCACTGCAGCACGCCCGCGAGCCTGACCTGCAGGACAAGGGACTGTCCCGCAACTCCGTCGGCGTCCTGGGCAGCGTGGTTCTCGGAATCTCCTCGGTAGCCCCGGCCTACGTCCTGACCGCGACGATCGGGATTCTGGTCACCCAGGCCGGCTCCAAAATGGCGGTGGTCATCATCGCCGGGTTCATCCCGATGTTCTTCGCCGCGTACGCCTACCGGGAGTTCAACAAGGTCGCCCCGGACTGCGGCACATCGTTTACCTGGACCACCAAAGCCTTCGGGCCGTACGTGGGGTGGATGGGCGGCTGGGCGGCGATCCTGGCGACTGCCATCGTGTTGTCCAACCTGGCCGGGGTGGCGGTCGAGTTCTTCTATGAGTTCCTCGGCGACCTGTTCGGCAACAGGACGCTGGGCAGCCTGTGGGAACACCAGTGGATCAACGTGGGGACATGCATCTTCTTCCTCGCGGTCGCGACCTGGGTGGCCTACCGCGGTATCACCACCACCGAACGCGTGCAGTTCGGACTGGTCGGATTCCAGATGCTGCTGCTGCTGATCTTCGCCGGAATGGCGATCGTGAAATCCGGCTCCGCGCCCACCGGTTTGTCCTTCAACTGGGACTGGTTCTCCCCCGCCGGCCTGACCCTGTCGGCGTTTATCGCCGGGCTGTCCGGATCGATCTTCGCATTCTGGGGGTGGGACACCTGTCTGACGGTGAACGAGGAGTCCAAGGGTTCGGCGAAGACACCGGGGCGGGCCGCGCTGCTGACCGTGCTATCGATCCTGCTGACCTACCTGCTCGTCGCCACCGCCACCCAGATGTACGCCGGGGTGGGCACCGAGGGTGTCGGGCTGGGTAACGAGGACAACTCCGCCAACGTCTTCTCCAAGTTGGCCGAACCGGTGCTGGGAAACCCCTGGCACCTGCTCCTCTATCTCGCGGTGCTCGCATCGAGTACGGCCAGTCTCATCACCACCTTCCTGCCCTCCTCGCGCACCATGCTCGGAATGGCCACCTACAAGGCACTGCCACCCCGATTCGCCGCGATCCATCCGCGCTACTTGACACCCTCCTACGCCACGGTCGTGGCCGGAACGGTGGCTGGGGTGTTCTACACGTTCCTGCATATTTTCAGCCGCAACGCTCTCACCGACACGATTTACGCACTCGGCATCATGATCTGCTTCTACTACGGCCTGACCGCGTTCGCCTGTGTCTGGTTCTTCCGCCACGAACTGTTCGCCAACGTATCGAGCTTTGTTTTCAAGCTGACCTTCCCGCTGCTGGGCGGCATCGGCCTGCTATTCGTGTTCGCCATTACCCTTCGCGACAGCGCATCGCCGGACTACGGCAGCGGCGCAAGCATTTTCGGAGTCGGCCTGGTGCTGATCCTCGGGCTGGGCCTGATCCTGCTGGGCGGGGTGCTGATGTTTGTCTGGCGGTCCAAATCGCCGGCGTTCTTCCGAGGTGAGACGCTGCGCAAGGACACCCCGGTGGTGATCATCGCCGACTGAGACTGCCCGCCCCGCAGGCGGTCTCAACTGTGACAGGAGCCGGGCTGACCCTTCGATGTGCGAGGGGCATCGATCGACGGGTTCTGGTCGAAGAACCCCGTCGGTTTGAGCCAGAACGACACGGTATCGACCGACATGATCGGCCACTCCTCCATCCGGGTGATGTGGTGGATGCCGAAGACGTACCAGAGGACGATATCGGTGTCCTCCAACGGGGCGTCATCCTTGACCCACTCGGTGATCCCGGTATCGACCTCCGACTGCACCGGGTAGGCGCCGGCCGGCCAGCGTTCCTCAGCGCTGTTCCGGGTAACCCACAGCGTGTGCCCGATCACCGGTGCCCGCAGGTACTGCGGGGTGGTGGGATCCATCATCGGCGGGAAGCAGGCCCCCGGAACCAGCTTGTAGGCGACGTTAGTGCCGTGCCGGTTGGTCTTGGCGGGGTTGACGACCTTCCAGGCGCGCTGGGTGGACCAGTCGAAATCGCGGGCCGACTCTGCCTCGGAGGTGATCGGCGTGGACTGGGTTACCAATGCCAAACCGTAGGGATTGTCCTCGGACACCGGCGGTGCCACCGAGTCCACTTCGAACACGGTGTTGTTCTCGCCGTCGACGTCGAGATCGAGCCGGGCCACCAGGAAGTGCTGATGGAATGGCGCATAGGTGTTGGTGTCGACCACCGTCCCGTAAGGTGGCGCACTCTGCCCCTCCGGATAGGGCGTGGTCACCATGATCCCGGTGGCGCGGACCTCGCACTCGATATTGCCGTCCTGGTAGAAGCGCCAGTAGACGAGGTACTCGTAATTGGCGACGGTGGCGTGGCAGGACACCACCATCCGGCGCTGCCGCCGCACCTCGGCCCCGGTCTTGTGGTCGACGTGCTTCCACAGCACCGCGTTGTCTTCCTCGTGCAGACAGATCGCGTTGCGGATGGTGCGCGGCTCGCCGGTGGCGTCGGCCAGAACCGCGTCGACGTAGACGATCTCGCCGAGACAGTCGCAACCCAGTTCCAGCGAGGTGGTCATCGCGCCCAGACCCCACTCGCCGATGTCGTAGGCCGTCCTCCGGTAGTGGTCGAATGTCGGATCCCGGTAGGGGACGACCATCTCGGCGAACGACATCCGGTAGGCCACGTCGCGGGTCGTGCCGTCATCGTCGAAGGTCACCTGGTAGAGAACCGGGCCCTCGCGGTAGTTGAAGCCCAGCCGCATCGTCCAGTTCTGCCACTTCAGCTCGGTGCCGTCCATGCTGAACGACGGCCCGTCGGGCTGGGTGATGTTCAGCGACTTGAGGTCGGTGCGCATCGGCCTGCCGCTCACCTCGGGGATGTACTCGCAGTCGACATCGGGAAAGCCGTTGTCCGGTCCCAGCTCGATCTCCAGCAGTTCCAGGGTGTTGACATCCACGATCAGCTTCAGCCCCGAGATCGGGTGTCCGTACGGGTTGCCGTCCGGGGTGGCCCGGGCCCACAGATCGCACCAGCCCAGGCGGCGGTCACCGTAGCGCTCGGGCATCATGGCTTTGGCGTAGGTCCAGACGTCGATCAGGATCAGATCGATATCGGTGAATCCGCGTTCGGCCAGCGCGGCGATCACCGCGGGGTGCTCGCGCATCGCGCGGTCGACGTCGTGGAACTCGTCCCTCGTAAAATTCGGCTGAACCCCCGGGATGTGTTCGAAGGCCGTGACCGCCTCCGCGGCCAGGTCGACGCACGCTTCGTAGGTCTTGTTTTCGGCCCGGTCGAGCAGTACGGCAAGGGCGGATCGCGGGATTGGATCACCGGTCCGCCAACGCTTCACCTCGGCTTTGGGCGGCTCCCGCAACTCCACCGAGGTGAACCGCACGGTGTCGGGGACCCGGTCGTCCCGGCGCAGGATCGCCGCAACCCGGCTGAATTCATCGGCGCTCAGCGGGTCGAGCGGATGTGCTGTCATGGCGGTCCTCACTGCAGTTTGAGGTGAGTAAACCGTCACCACGCAGTTTTGTCCTCCGCATGGAGAATCTGATGTCCCAGGTTCTCGGATCCCGCCGCCAATAGTCGGCATGACCAACAACCGGCATTGAGGTGACCGACGACGATCAGTGTTTCTTCGTGATGGCGTAGGGGCCCGGTGACGACCGGTTCCCGGGGGCCGGTGCCGATCAGCTACGTCAAGTAACCTCGCGCGGCATCCCCCATCGCCACCCTCCTCCTCCGCTTCGTC